>Ga0209346_1000689_pt1 | contig 25459 bp, 21 predicted proteins | sample AutmiccommunBRH9_FD_187381 | JGI IMG/M metagenome (GOLD analysis project Ga0209346, IMG submission 187381) | Deep subsurface microbial communities from Mt. Terri, Switzerland - Autotrophic microbial communities BRH/9 (SPAdes) (version 2) | ecosystem: Environmental > Aquatic > Deep subsurface >...
CAATTGAGCGTTGGGCTGCTGATGAATTTAGGAGTGTCAATTCACAAATCGAATACCTATTGTGGGAGGCTGTTAAGAAGTCAGGCCGGACTACAACCAATTCGAGCAAACTTGATGATAAATAAGGAAAATATTAATAGAGCAGCTTCAAGCTGCTCTTCAAATATACTTTGAGATGTCTATCCTAACAATACTAAGGGACAGGTACAATGTCCGGCGTAACTAAAGGAACAACATTGGGGACGGTACTTTTTGATTTTTCATAGTAGACGTTGGGGACAGGTTCCCCGTCTGGTTCAAGTCTAGGCGACAGGCTATTTGTCTGGTTTCTGACAGGACTCGGGACAGGTGTCCGTTTGGTTTCCAAAAATCTCGAAGGACCAGAGATGTTTTCCCATTAGAATTCACAAAAAACAACAAGTTATTGTGCTATAATGTAATAATTAATTTTAAAAGTTTATCGTAGAGGTGTTTAAATTGAACGTGATTAACTTATCATATGATTCTACCAATTATTATCTTATCCAATCCAATAGCGGTTGGATTATGATTGATACAGGGTGGCCGGGTACTTTGTCAAAATATTTAAATCTGTTAAAGCAAAAGAATATTAATCTGAATGAAATAAAATATTTAATTGTTACACATTTTCACCCTGATCATGCAGGTCTAGTTCAAGATATCAAAAATTTCGGTGCTAGCTTAATTTTACATAACATCCAAGTTCCTTATTTAGACGAACTCAGGATTTTTTTTAGCCGCAAACCGCAATATCCATTTAAGGATATTGACGCAAATAATAATATAGTTGTATCAAGCGTTGAAAGTAGATTATTTCTTCAAAAAATTGGAATTAAAGGTGAAATTATCTCGACACCGGGTCATAGTAATGATAGCGTTAGTCTGGTAATTGATGGTTGTTGTGCATTTACAGGCGACCTTCCGGGATTAATGTTTGTTGATCTAGAAAGCAATCCTGAAGTAAATGAAAGTTGGAAGTTGATACAAAATTATCGTGTAAAGACAATATATCCTGGTCATGGATATACATTTTCTATGTAACGTAATCATTACACAAATTCTTAAGTCTTCTCTTCAACATTCTAAAGAGGCGGCAAAACTGTCGGGAATTAATATCCGACAAAGAACCTTATGGATTTTTATCTCCTCTGGAATTCTTGGGGTGATTGGTGGTATTATACATACGGCAAGAGTAGGCTCGGCTGCGGCTTCTGCTGGTCAGGCCATGGAGCTTGATGTAATAGCTGCAGCAATTATTGGTGGTACAAGTACTTTGGGTGGTCAAGGGACAATTATCGGTGCGATAATCGGGGCTCTGGTAATGACCACACTAAATAACGGGATGCTATTATTAGATGTCGGTACAACTGAGAGGCTAATAGTTAGAGGGTTGGTTCTCAGCCTTGCTGGCATTATTTCTAATGGTCTGGTTCTTTTAGTTATACAGATTTTCTTTGAAAATATAACCAACTGTGATATCATAATTAACTAAATGAAGAATAAAAGACAACTAAAAGAAGAAAAGGTAGAGAACCATGAAAACAGTATTGACAACACTTAATGCTAAATATATCCACTCTTCCTTGGCATTGCGTTATTTAAAAGCGTATAATCTGGCGGATTTTCCCGATATTGAGCTGGTTGAGTATTCCATAAAAGAACCACTGATGCACGTCCTTAGCGATCTTTACCAAAGAAATGCAGATGTTATCGGCTTCTCCTGTTATATTTGGAACATTGAAGAGACAATCCAACTGATTCAGCTGCTTAAAAAGGTTAAGCCACGTCTAAAGATAATTGTCGGTGGACCAGAGGTATCCTATGACCTGCCCTATTGGTTTAGAAGGGTTAAGGAGATAGATTATCTGGTCTATGGTGAGGGTGAAATCACTCTTAATCAGCTTCTTAAGGCTTTAAAAGACAACAGAGATTTAGTTGAGGTAGCTGGTATTGCTTATAGAGGAGACTCCGGATTAGAGATTAACTCTCCGCAACCAAAGGCTGAGCTAAATGAGTTGTCAAGTCCTTATCAAGACCAAGAAGATTTAGCTAATCTTAAAGATAAGATTGTTTATTTTGAGGCAAGTAGAGGCTGTCCCTTTGCATGCTCTTACTGTTTATCTTCTGTAGAAACCGGGGTTAGATATTTTGCGATAGAATGGGTAAAAGTGGAACTGCTCAATTTAATCAATAATGGTGTGAAGATTATTAAGTTTGTTGATCGCACCTTTAATACGCATAAGAGGTTCGCCTTAGAAATATTCCAATTCCTAATAGAGAACCACCAAGGAACAATTTTTCAGTTTGAAATAACTGCAGATATTATTCAGCCTGATGTGTTACGATATCTAATAGATAATGCTCCTCCGGGCGTTTTCAGGTTTGAAATAGGAGTGCAATCAACCAACGAATATACTAACTCTTTAGTTAACCGCAGGCAAAACTTTAAGCGATTAAGTGAGACGGTATTAATGCTTAAAGAAAGTAAAAAGATTGCCCTGCATCTAGACTTAATTGCTGGACTACCCGAGGAGGATTATAACTCCTTTAGAAAAACCTTTAATGATGTTTTTGCTTTAAGACCTGAGGAACTGCAGCTGGGCTTTTTGAAGCTACTTAGAGGAACGAAGATTTGGGAAGAAGCAAGCAAATACGATTATGTATATATGGATAATGCTCCCTATGAAATATTACAGAACAACCTGCTATCTTTCAATGAAGTTATTCGGATAAAACGGGTGGAGGATGTTTTAGAAAAATATTGGAATGCCCATCGCTTGGATAACTCGGTGGAGTATTTAATAAAACACGATTTCGCTTCAGCTTTTGACTTCTTTCAGGAGTTTGGAGATTTTTGGGAAGAAAATGGTTGGAACCGAATAGGACATCAGCTGGAAGCATTATTTGAAAGGCTATCTGCTTTTCTCGAAGTGAGAGGCGGAGAGAATGTCCAGATGGCTCATGAGCTAATGAAGCTGGATTACTTTCTCAACCATCGACATAAACCACGTAAGGTTTGGTGGGATGATTCCTTGAAAAAACAGGAGCAAGCCCAGATAATTCAAAGACTCCTTGCCGAACCAGATCAAGCACCGGAGGAATTTGTTAAGCTTGGGCTTAATGAGAAGGAAATCCATAAACACGTAATGTTTGAGGTTCTGGATAATGATTTAGCAGAGTATCTGGCAAATGGGAAAATTAGCAAACAAAAAACATTATTAATTGTCTACTATGATTTTGTGAATAGACCGCAGATATTTTTTAACCTTATAGGTGATATAAAAAAAATCAAAAAAATAGGCTAAAAAACTCGTTTCCCATAATGGGAGCGAGTTTTTGTTTTGGGAAATATATTAAAAATTTACACTAAGTTAACATAATACTGCTAAAAATTTACAACTATATGATATACTAGATTTGGGTCTGTTTTTTGTCTGGTAAAATATAGAAGAATTGAGGGAGAGCGTTATGAAAAAATTAAGCTTTGTATTAACTATCGTTTTGTTTCTATCAGTATTTTTTTCTAGCTTTGTAATGGCAGAAGATGTCTACATTGTAAAATCAGGTGACGTGTTATGGAAAATCGCCGAGAATTATGGAATAGGATGGCAAGAACTGAGTGAATACAATAATTTAGCGAATCCCAATTTGATTTATCCTGGACAAAAAATTAGGATTCCTGATAAGGAACCCATGGAGCCTAACGACGAGGAAATAATAACAGAGAATAATCAGTCAGTTGAAGAGACAAAAACCCTGACAATTCTCCATACAAACGATATGCATGGTTTCTTCATTGAAGGCGCGTATGACGGAATGGGCGCTGCTAAGCTAAGTGCCAAAGTGAATGAACTGCGAGAAAATAATGATAACGTTTTGCTTCTAGATGCCGGTGATGCTACGCAGGGCAATAATTTGGTAACCTTATCTAAGGGTGAGACTGCCATAACTATTTTAAATGCCATGAAATATGATGCGATGGCTGCTGGTAATCATGAATTTGACTACGGGAAGGACAGATTATTGGAGTTTGCAGATCTAGCAAACTTCCCCATTCTAGCTGCTAATGTACAAAATGAAGATGGTTCGGACTTTTTAACCAACTACATAATTAAGGAAATGGACGGCTTCAAAGTTGGAATATTTGGTTTAGCAACTCCTGAAACAACATTTAAGTCCCATCCAAAAAATTCTGAAGGCTTAACCTTCGTTGATCCTATTCTTGTAGCGAAGGAAATGGTTGCTGAGCTGCAGGGCAAGGTTGATGTAATTATCGCTCTTTCTCACCTAGGCATAGAAGGTGATGATACCAGTGTTAAGCTGGCAGAAAATGTTACTGGAATTGACCTGATAGTTGATGGTCATAGTCACTCAGAGCTGCCGGAGGGTATGCAGGTAAACGGGACTTTAATAGTCCAGACCTCTGAGAAAACAAAAAACTTAGGTATTGTAGAATTGATTATTAAAGATGGCGGAGTTATTTCCAAAACCGCCTCCCTGTTCACTAAGGCACAGGCTACAGATATTACACCTGATGAGGGTATTCAGAAAATAATTGATCAGGTTAAAGTAGAAAACGAAAAGATTACGGCAGAAGTGGTTGCTACTAGTCCAATAGATCTAAATGGCGAAAGAGATTATGTAAGAACAGGAGAAACCAATTTAGGCAATCTGATAACTGCTGCAATGCTAGATGTTAGTGGGGCAGATATTGCGCTGATGAACGGCGGCGGAATGAGAACCTCGATTGAAGCTGGTGAGGTAACCAAGGGAGATATTCTTACCGTACTACCATTTGGCAATTTGGTAACGGTAATTGAAGTAACAGGTGCAGATATAAAAGCAGCTATGGAGAATGGAATCGATTCTTATCCAGCTACAAAAGGAGCCTTCCCGCATATTGCCGGAATGACAGTTACATTTGACGCGACTAAAGAGGCGGGCAACCGAGTTGTAGAAATTATGGTTGGCAACGAACTACTTGATGAAACAAAAACCTATAAATTAGTAACCAATGATTTCTTAGCAGCTGGTGGCGACGGCTATGCAATGTTTGTTGGTAAAAAGGTTGTTGCAGAATTTAGTGCTTTAGACGAGGTGTTGATCAACTACATTCTAATTAACGGGTTTGATGAAGCAAAAACTGACGGCAGGATTAAGGAGATTAATGCTGATGTCAGTCTGGATGAACTTACTGATGCAGCATAATGCTATTCTTCAAAAACCCCTTGCAGATTCTTTTTGCAAGGGGTTTTTGATAGTGTGGGATTATGTTGTCCCGGTTTGCTGAGAAAACTATTGATCTTTCAAAAGCTCGCCCCAAACGCTCGAATAATCTTCTTCCTGCTTAAGATAGCTTTTAAGAGTATAGTATAAATCATCAGGTGAGCGCATGCCAAACAGTGTTTGAACTACCTCACCTTCAACAAACAGCTTGATAGAAGGTGCCGATGATACCTGATATTTGTTAACCAGCTTTGGTGAATAGTCGACGATACTTTTATATATCGTAAATTTAGGCAACTGAGGAATTACCTCCTCTAAAAATCGCTCCGCGATTTCGCACTTGCCTCAAAAAGGTGTAGAGAAGATTACCAGCATAAAGCTTGGTTTTTTGGCAATTTCATCAATAATGATCTGCTCCGATGTGTCCTTCATTTAATCAAATCCTTTCCGTCAGCTTCATCTAATTATTATCTAAGTCTAATTATAAACTATTAGGCTTGCAGTATAAAGCTTCATTAGAAAAAAAGGATATCACAGAATAATTGTAGAATAATATTATAGAATGCTTAATTAAGGAGGATTTTCATGATTGATTGGTTAGCAGAAGTAGAAAAAAGAAAAGAACAATTGATTAAGGACACCCAAGCTTTTCTGAGAATTAATAGTGTCTTAGATGAGGGAAGCGTTGAAGAAAACGCACCCTTTGGAAAGGGAATTCAGGAGGCATTGGAGTTTGCTTTAGACATATCAGCTTCTTTTGGATTGCAGACAACACGTTTTGCTGGTTATGCCGGACACGTCGAGCTAGGTAAGGGCGATGAGATGTTGGGAGTCTTATGCCATGTTGATGTTGTCCCGGAAGGTGATGGCTGGACAAGTCCTCCTTACGCAGCGGAGATAAGAGATGGAAAAATATTTGCCAGAGGGGCTATCGATGATAAGGGACCAACAATGGCAGCGTTTTACGCCTTACGGATAATCAAAGAGCTGGATTTGGAATTAAACAAACGGGTCAGGGTAATCCTCGGTACTGATGAGGAATCAGGCTGGAAGGGGATTAAGTATTACTTTGAACGAGAAAAAATGCCGGATATGGGTTTTGCTCCTGATGCTGATTTTCCGATAATTATCACAGAGAAGGGAATAATGACAGCTACTTTAAAAGGGGCTGTTACAGTAAATCCAGATGATCATTCAAAAGCTCAGATTCTCTCCTTTACCTCGGGTAAACGCCCGAATATGGTTCCGGATCATGCCGAAGTTCATCTTAGCGGAAATTCTGAGCAATTAGCAAGGATTAGTTCAGAATTCAACCAATTTCTTAGTGGATATTCTTGGGGTGGTAGCGTTGAAAATGAAGATAACGGTATGAGCTTACGATTAACCGGTGTTTCTGCTCATGGAATGGAGCCACACAAAGGGGTAAATGCTGCTTTAGAGCTTAATCACTTTCTACTCAGCTTAAGAGATATCTTAGCAATTGCCGAGTGGATGGAATGGTCGGACAGGTATTTGTACAATAGTCACTTTGGAGAGCAACTCGGAATCGCTTTTGAAGACGACATCTCCGGGAAATTAACGATAAATCTCGGCATTTTCCAAGCTAATGAGCAAGAAGTACATATTACTTTTAATATTCGTTATCCGTTTACCAGCGACTTTGATAAGCTATGTCAAACGATAGATACCAAGGGAGCTTCCGCTAATTTAAAAGTATCGGAGATAAATAATGTTAAGCCTCACCATGTTGATAAGGAGCATTTTCTTGTGAAAACTTTAGCTAGAGTCTATGAGGAGCAAACCGGACAAGAGGCTAAACTTCTGGCAATTGGTGGAGGAACCTATGCTAGAGCACTGAAAACCGGAGTGGCATTTGGTCCGTTATTTCCGGGGAAAGAAGAGACCGCTCACCAAAAAGATGAGCATATAGATATTGAGGATTTGATAAAAGCGACCGCAATTTACGCACAAGCTATCTACGAGCTTGCTAAGTAGAAAAAATAAAAAATGGAAGACGCGGGGAGACAGGAAAAACGTCCCCGCGTCTCTTATCTGTTTTGTTAAAAATATTATCTGTAGTAAAAAATCAGACTATGCTACAATTAGTCTATCAAAAAAAATGAAGTACAGAGGTGAAAAAAATGTTTAATAGAAAAACTACTCATGAGCAGCATGTTTCAGAAAGTCGAAATCAACAGCCGGTAAATATCAGTATTAGTGAAGAGGATATAAAGCAAAAATTAGCAATGGTTGGAATTACTGAGCAGACACTAGAAATTCTCAAGGAACAAAAAGATTTGTTTTCAGAGCACGCTGATGAAATAGTTGCAAAATTTTACGAAAAAATTGCTACTGTACCGCATTTGTTGGAGATTATTAATCAGCATAGTACTATTGAGAATCTAAAAAAAACCCAGAAGCAATATTTTTTAAGCTTAACTGACGGGGTAATTGATGAAAAATATATCTTGAATCGCCGCCAGGTTGGTAGAGTACACGAACGAATAAAACTAGACTCTGAATGGTTTTTTGGAGCATATCAGGTTTATTATAAGGAGGTTTTCCCTCTGCTAACTAATAAGTATCAGGGAGACCCCAGACTATCAGAAATATTGCTGGCATTCACGAGAATCACCACTTTTGACATGCAACTTGTGGAGGAAACCTATTTACAAGCGTATACTGCAAAAATGCTTAAATTCGACGAAATTAGAGTGCTTGAACAAAAACTATTGCAATCCAGCGAGTCGTTGGTCGCCAATGCTGAGGAGACAACATCCTCCGTTCAGAACATGTATGCAAGCTCAGAAGAGATTACCGCAGCTTCGGAAGAGGCAGCAGCTCATGCCGAGCGTGTGCAGGAGATGGGGACTAACAGCAACAAAATTATTGATGACACCTTGGCTCAAATTCAGGATATTGAAAAACAGATGAATTTATTGCAAAAAAGTACAATAAATATTAATGATAGCTCGAAAAAAATAGGTGAAATAATTACTTTGATCCAGGGAATTGCTAAGCAGACCAATATTTTAGCTTTAAACGCAACCATTGAAGCCGCGAGGGCTGGCGAGCACGGAAAAGGATTTGCGGTAGTTGCTAAAGAGGTGAAAAATTTGGCTCAGAGCACTCATCATGCACTAGATGAAATAAGTGACTTAATTATTAAATCTCAGTCCGCTGTGGAAGAAATGCTTGATGTGGTAGACAAAACAAATGTCTCAGTAACTAAGGGAAGTGAATATACCAATTTTCTACAACAGGAGCTAGAAAGTATGCTGAGTGGAATAACCAACAATCTCGATCAAGTGCAAACTGTTACCAAGCAAATTAAAAATTTCGCGGAAATGGCTGAACAGATTACATCCTCTAGCCAAGATGTAGCGGAAATGGCTGAAAACTTACATTACATTGGTGAAGAATTATCCGAAAAATTAAAATCTTAGTAAAGCACGATTATTACAAAAGATTATGACACAATAATAATAAATAAAGGAGAATTTTTAATGGCCAAGGTTGAAGCTAATCACGAGAAATATAAGAACATTAGATTTGATATCGAGGACGAAAGTGTTATCCTTGTAGATATACTTGAAACCATTCCTTATGAGTACATCGGCAAAGACATTGAAGTAACGATTCCTACAACTGAATTTACCTCGGTCTGTCCATGGTCTGGTTTGCCGGATTTTGCCGACATTAAGATTACTTTCGTTCCTAATGAACAATTGGTAGAAATGAAATCCTTGAAATATTACCTTACTTCTTATAGAAATGTCGGAATTTATCAAGAGCACGCTACAAGGAGAATCTTAGAGGATATTGTAAAACTGATTGACCCCAAATGGCTAAAAGTCGAAGCCGTTTGGAATGAACGTGGTGGACTAGGAACAACAGTTATCGCCGAATTCCCGGAAAAAAAAGATTAACAAAAAAGACCCTTTGGGTCTTTTTTTAAAAGCTTAATCTCCTTGATAGATCTAACAGGCTACAATGTCCCAAGTGATGCCGAATTTGTCTTTGACGTTTCCAATATGGGGTCCGTAGTATTATTTGGGGACAGGTGAGTTGTCTGGTGATTAATAAATGCAAAAGTCCACTGGTAGTGGGCTTTTTTCTTTCACCGAAACAAATGACAAATGTAATGGCAACAAATTATTGCAGTAACTTACATTCCTTTTAACGGCAGAGTAGAATAAAGCTATAACTACTAATTGAGGGAGGGCTAATGATGATTGTTGAGATAAAAAATCTAATAAAAAGATACGGTAATAAGCTGGCAGTAGACAACGTCAATATGAGGATAGAAAAAGGCGAAATTATTGGACTCTTAGGTCCAAATGGAGCGGGCAAAACAACCTTAATCAACTCCATTATTGGTGTTACGGAAATTCAGTCAGGTGAAATAAATATATTCGGGAAAAGCATGTTGAAGGATTCGTTGGAGATTAAGAATAGAATAGGTGTTGTCCCCCAAAACATTGCCTTGTTTAATGAGTTTTCGGCGATAGAAAATGTTACTTACTTTGGCAGGTTGTATGGACTTCGGGGCATAGAGCTTAGAGAAGGTGTAAAAAGAGCTTTGGAGTTTACAAATCTATGGGAGCGAAGAAAAGACTCTCCCAAGAAATATTCCGGAGGTATGCAAAGAAGATTAAATATTGCCTGTTCAATCGTCCATAAACCAGAACTAATAATAATGGATGAACCAACAGTGGGAATCGACCCCCAGTCAAGAAATCATATTCTCGAATCAATCAAGAAGCTGAATGAGATGGGGTCAACGATTATCTACACCTCGCACTATATGGAGGAAGTAGAAAATCTATGCACTAGAGTTGTCATAATTGATAATGGTCGAGTAATTGCTGAAGGTACTAAGGAAAGGCTTGCGGAATATGTACAGGAGGAACAAATTGCCGAAATAGAGCTGGCTAATTTAAGCTATACAATAACTGAAGCAGTAAAAAATCTTTACGGAGTTAAGGAGTGTACGCTTCTAGGCAGCAAAATGACAGTAGTTTTTGATAAGAGCAATAATATTGCGAAGATTATTAACGCCATCGCCAATGCTGGCGGAATCATTACCAAAATAAATATGCAGGAAGCTAATTTAGAGGATGTTTTTTTAACCTTAACTGGGAAGACACTGAGGGATTAAAAACAAGATCCTTAGAGAAAGGAATGATATTAAGTGAAAATTCTCATCGCAGCATATTATGAGTTTCTGAAAAATCTAAGAGATATAAAAATCGGGGTAATTTTATTAGTTTTCCCAATAATAACTGTTTATCTATTGGGCAATGCGATCGGCAGCTATTTTTTAAATGATATAGATAAAATCCCCGTAGGCTATGTAAATGAAGATAATGGAATAATCGGAGCTGAATTTGATAAATTTCTGCATAACAAAGAATTCGCAGATAAACTAGAAATTATCAATTATTCGAGTCAGGAAGAAGGAGAAAAAGCGATTAATGCAGGCTTAGTTGATGCAGTTGTTTACTTGCCTAGTAATTTATCTGAAGAGGTTACAAAAGGAACAAAGCAATCTATAATCCTCTCAGGAAAAAAGAACGTTGAATTATTAGAAAGCATCACAAGCGGGTTTATCTCATCGTATAACTCCTTGCAGGCAGTCATCTCCGTTTCGGGTAATCCGGAATTTACCAGATATACAGATAGCGTTAAACGAATATTTTATACTAAAGATGCTACCATTCCTGATATGATGGACTACTATTCAGTTTTAACCCTGCTGCAAACTCTTATTCTCGGGGGAATATTTGGCGTGTTTATTGTCACAAAAAGCGCTGACTCGGATATGCATATTAGGATAAACTCGTTACCGGTCAGTAGATGGCAGCTTATTATTGGTAGAGTTATCGGAAGTACACTTTACTTATTACTTGCCGCAATTATATATATTTTCGTAGCTAAGTATCTATACCATGCCAACTGGAGCGGCGATATCTTGATCATTCTCGGGGCACTGCTGGCATTTTGTGTAATAGCTGTTGGTATTGGAATTCTAATTGGACTTTTAGTACCAAGCTTTACTACAGCATTAATGATATTATTGTTGATTATGATGATATTTGGTACAGTATCTGGTTCAGTGACGCCTATCAATAGTAGCGATATAGGCATAATCACCCCTAATTATCATGCCAAGATTCTGCTGTTTGGTACTATATATGGCTATTCTAAGCAGGTAATGCTGGAGTCTGCTCTTTGGCTTGCAGGACTTATTGCAGTTATCTATGGTTTCTCAGCATTTATACTAAGGATGGTGAAATATGACAATATTTAGACAGGTGTTTAAGAGAATATTTCAGAACAAAACCAGATTGTTGGTTTTGCTGATTATGCCATTGCTATTCATAATGATGTTTGCCATGCAGGATGAACGCTCACTGACAATCGGCTTAGTAGATAAGGATAATTCTATGCTATCAGAAAAGTTGACAAGTCAGTTAACGATAATGGATAAAGTAAAAGTCATACCTCTCCAGGAACAAGCGGTTTATGATAAGACAGTAAGTTATCAACTAGATTACACAATAATAATTGAAGCAGGATTTGAACAGGAGTTAATTAGTGGCGGTAGCCCAGAAGTTCAGGAGTTTTACTTAAACGAAAAGGAAAAGCTTTTCTATGCGAGAAATATTGTTAATAACTTTATTTATTCCATGAAGAACTTAGCAGCTGGAGTAGAATTTGAAAAAGTAGAGTTTGAAAAAGCTTTTATAGAGTTCGAAAAGGGCAAATTAGCTGTTTCAAATCAAGCTGCAGATAACAATAAAATCCTTCAAACAAAGGCAGCTATGGGCTTCTTGGTCCAATTTATGCTTTACATGTCGGTTATTACTGCCGGATTAATTCTGGAGGATAAGCATAGTAGAGTATTTTATCGAGTGTTTTATGCACCTGTCACTTTAAAAAGATATATTATGGAGAATCTATCGGCATTTTTACTTGTTGGAATACTTCAAGTAACTTTAATTTTAGGACTGTTAAAAATAGTTTTTGATATGCAATTTGGAAGCAATCCAATGAATCTGTTGCTGCTATTTATTTTATTTTCCTTAGTATGTATTTCCTTAGGTATGTGGATTGTTTCCATATTCCAAAAGCCGATTGGCGCTTATGCATTTATTATCGTAATCACCACGCCCTTGGTTATGCTCGGGGGATGTTATTGGCCGCTTGATTTTATGCCGGAAATACTCCAAAAAATTGCGCTATTTGTCCCAACAACCTGGGTAATGACCGGTGTTGATAAAATTCTTTACGAAGGAAAAAGCCTTATTGATCTCATGCCTGAAATTCTGATTCTGGTAATTTTCTCGGGAATATTTTTAGCTGCCGGACTTCTTAAAAAGGTAGATATATCAAAATAAAAGCTATATGATTAAGGAAGAAAACAGCTGCCAGCAAAATACTATTGAAGAGACATTAACAGGAGAATGATAGCATGCTTAAACAGTTGTATGGATTCATTTTGATATTCTGGTTAGCGATTAATCAAGTTTTAGAGGTTACTATTGATTTAATGAGCATAGCGTCCCTGTTGGGAATTCTATGCCTTTTTATCATTAAAGAAAGATTCTTGGATAAGGTCTTCTTCTCAATAATATTACTAGCTTTTATCTTAGTTTTATCGCAATATAATCAGACATTGATCTTATTAGCGGGAATTCCGCTTTTGGATTTTTTATATTCAAAAAAGTATTTGCCGGGAATTTTGACTTTTATTACTGTTTCGGTAATTAGCGTGCAAACTGTTGATTTTAGCTACTTGCTTCATTTTATATTTGCAGCCTTACTTGGATTTGCTTTAGGAGAAAAGATTGATAATGAAAAGCGCTATACATCTTTATTAGACGAAGAAAGAAATCTTCGCTATCGCTTAGAGGGAACGCAAAAACAGCTGATTAAATCCAGAAAAGAAATAGAGCATTTGACGGAAATAAGGGAAAGAAATCGGATCGCCCATGAGATACATGATAGTTTAGGCCATAGTATTGCTGGGGTTATATTCCAAATAGAAGCAGCCAGAAGGGTTATCGATAAGGATAAAGAAAAGTTAGCGGATATATTAAGGTTGTGCAGTGGGAAACTTTCTGAAGCCTTAGAGCTTACAAGGAACACAGTTTATAATATTAAAGCTGACAAGAATATCGGACTGGAATCATTAGAAAAAATCCTTAACAATTTTTATTTTTGTTCGATTGTCTTTGAACATAGTGGGGATTTTAATACGGTCTCAACCTCAAACATCAGCATCTTGGAATCTGTTTTAATGGAATCCTTGACAAATGCCGCAAAGCACTCCAATGCCAAGAACATCCACATTAAAATAGAGATCGGCAAGAAACATATTAGATATTATTACAAGGATAATGGAATAGGATGTGTCAATATTCAAGAAAATCTAGGAATCTCTGGTATGCGTGATAGGGTTAAAAATACTGGGGGAACAATAGCTATTGATGGCAAAGATGGATTTCTGATAGTTTGCCATCTACCGGTAAAAAGTGAGGACTATCAGGAGGGGGAGTACGTATGAGGATTTTAATAGTTGACGACGATGCCTTAATTAGAGACGGCATAAAAATGATTCTGGAGCATGAGGATGATTTTGAAGTTGTAGGAACAGCTGCGAATGGGAAAGAAGCAATTGATTTATGTAAAGAAACATACCCAGATATTGTACTGTTGGATATCAGGATGCCAGTAATGGATGGAGTAGAAGCCACCAAGCTTATTAAAGAACTATTTAACAAGGTAAAAGTTCTGCTTTTAACAACTTTTAAAGATTCAGAGTATATACGAAGTGCAATAAAGTACGGCGCGGAGGGATACGTACTAAAAAGCAACTCTTCAGAAAGTATTATTGAAAGCATCAGGACTATTTCTCAAGGCAATGTTGTTTATGAAAAGGAAGTAGCAAGACTTATATCAGAAATGGTGAAGAAGGAGCAAAAAGTTTCCTTTAAGGATTTAAAGATTACCCAAAGGGAGTATGAGCTAATGGAGTTAATAAGTAAAGGGTTGTCTAATAAAGAGATTGCCGAGAAACTTTATATGAGTGAAGGGACAATCAGGAACAATATTTCAGCATTACTGGATAAGCTTGGATTTAGAGACAGAACGCAACTAGCGATATTTTTTATTCGCAAGCTGGAGCAATAATCATATTTCTCCTCCAAAGATCGCCACATCCTGCCGAACAGGTTTAAACTCTTGCCCGTTCCATTTTAATCGGGTCTGTACATATCCTAGTGAGTCAGCATTATATCTCCCGGCTATCTTCTGATATGCTTCGAGATCATATGTGCCATCCCTGTTAAAATCAATCGGATATAAACCTGACAAAGGATTGACCCAACCTTCTATCGGTGACTTCAAAATACCATTCTTGTTATAAATTTCAGTTAAATACTCCGTACCCTTGTAAGTAAGATCAAGAATATATTTCTCCTGTAGTTTATGACTGATCACAATCGCTTTATATTGATCTTGATAATTGACATTGTACCGATAGTCTTCGTCGAATGCATTGGAATTAAAAATCTGCCTTATTTGACCGTTAATATAGGAAAATACATACGTATAAATCCCCCCGCCACTTCCTCCCGTATCAATGACCACTAAAATATCATCCACCTTGTTGCCTGTAAGATCACCTAGAAAGAGTGTCGGATTGTATCCGGCGTTATCTTGAAAGGGGATTTGCTGATAGTGTTTCGTTCTTCCATTTTGAATGACCAGAGTTATATTTTTCCAAAAGGGACTATCAGGGGTCTTATTAGCAGTAAGTAGAACATTGTCAATTATTCCGTCCCCGTTAACATCACCCCGTTTTGTTGCCACAATTAAAGGTCTGTTCGAGACCATATACAGCCCACCTTCCTTTTTATTATCATATAGAATTATATTCATAAATTTTGCAGATATGATAGACTTGGAAGATGGACTTGGGGACAGGTAAATTGTCTAGCGCTCAAAGTTTTGTAGAACTAGCTAATATATTCCCCATTTCTTGCGAACGAATTGTAGCACTAATTATTGCTTGCTGCATTGCCGCCTGGAAATGTTTTTTCTCTAGAACGTTAAGACCCGCCATTGTACTTCCCCCGGGACTTGTAACATTTTTTCTGAGAATTGCCGGTTCTTCAGCCGTTTCCTTTAGCATATGACCGGCACCAATTATTGTTTGAATAATTAGTTCTCTGGCTGTTTCCTGCTTAATCCCTAGATCAATCGCCGCTGACTCCATAGCCTCGACAAGATAATAAATGTAGGCTGGTCCGCTTCCAGATAATCCGGTAACCGCATTAAGCAATTTTTCTTCAACAATTGTCACAGTGCCAATCGCCTCTAATAAGAGCTTGGCAATTTCTAAGTCGGTGTCTTCAGCAAATTGACCCTTAGAAATCGCTGTGGCTGATAATCCGATCATCGCCGAAGTATTCGGCATTGTTCGAATCACCGGACCGTCATGCCTCAACAAATCAGAGATAGCGTCGGTGCTTAACCCGGCGATAACGGAGATGGTTAACTGTTTCTTATTGGTATAGGGATGTATATGTTTCATTCCCTCAATTACATCAGCTGGTTTAAATGCCAATATTAATATATCGGTGCGGGCGATAGCTTGCCCTTTATTCAAGGCTTTTTGAACATGGTACTTGTTAACTAAATAATGAACCCTTTCGTTATTGCTTTTATTGATCACGGTAATATTCTCCGGCAGAAGCTGCTTTTTTGCCAGAATACCGCTAATTAACGCCTCAGCCACTGAACCTGCTCCAACGATACATAGCTGTTTATTACCAATCATTTCTTGTGCCTCCTATCTTAATATTTCTTCTTGTGCTCGAAGACAAAAAAACCCTTTTGTCCTGTTTACAAGGACGAAAGAGTTGCTTCCGCGGTACCACCTATTTTGGCAAAAATAGCCCACTTTTTTCTGTTGATAACAGGTAGAAAAATCCTGTCAAGGTCATCCCTTGAAGCTCCGGAACGGGTTCGGCTGTCTTTGCTGAAGAACCTTGCAGCCTATGGATTCTTCTCTCTTTTGCAAAAAACTACTCCTACTATTTTCCTTCATTACATTAATATTATGTTAAGTAGACTTTCTTTAGTATTCTTACTATTATGCATTAAAGTATTAGCGAAGTCAAGTTTTTACTTTTTGGCATGGTAATTGCTTAATAATTTAGTATAATTAAAAATATAATATTTACACGAGGAAGGGGAATAAACATGAGAGAAGTAGTAATCATTGGAGCAGCAAGGACGCCAGTTGGAGCATTTGGGGGTGCATTATCCTCATTATCTGCTGTTGATCTAGGAGTAATAGCAGCTAAGGAAGCGATTAAAAGAGCAGGAATTAAGCCGGAGCTGATTGATGAGGTGTTAATCGGCAATATTCTATCAGCAGGACTCGGACAAAACCCGGCTAGACAAGTAGCAATTAATTCCGGTATACCGGACACTACCTCAGCATTAACAATAAATAAGCTGTGCGGATCTGGACTAAGAACAGTAAGCATGGGAGCGCAATTTATCATGCTGGGTGATGCAGAGGTGGTCCTGGCTGGGGGAATAGAAAGCATGAGTAATGCCCCGTACCTTTTGACTAAAACCAGATGGGGTCAGAAAATGGGCGATGGTGAAATAGTAGATTCGATGATAAAGGATGCCTTATGGGATAAGTTCTATGATATTCATATGGGAATCACTGCCGAAAATATTGCTGAACAATGGAACATTTCTAGAGAAGAGCAGGATGAGTTTGCTCTACAGAGTCAGCAAAGGACTGAACAAGCGCAAAAATCCGGCAGGTTCAAAGACGAAATAGTCCCTGTAGAGATCCCGCAGCGTAAAGGAGAGCCACTTGTAATCGACACAGATGAATATCCTAAGCAAGGAGTTACAATAGAAAAATTAGCAAAGTTAAAGCCGGCATTTAAAAAAGATGGTACTGTTACGGCAGGTAACGCCTCGGGAATCAATGACGGCGCAGCGATGCTTATCTTAACTACAAAAGAAAAAGCCGAAGAGTTGGGTATCAAGCCTTTAGCAACTATCAAATCTTACGCTTCAGCTGCTTTAGATCCTAGAATAATGGGCTATGGACCGGTTCCGGCAACTAAAAAAGCCTTAGCAAAAATCGGTATGAACATTGAAGATATTGATCTGATTGAAGCCAATGAAGCCTTTGCTGCTCAATCCTTAGCAGTCGTCAAGGATTTATCTTTAGACCCAAACAAAGTAAATGTTAATGGCGGAGCTATAGCTTTAGGACACCCGGTGGGAGCTTCCGGTGCCAGAATTCTGGTCACCTTGCTATATGAAATGGCTAAACGAGACGCCAAAACAGGATTGGCAACCTTATGCATTGGCGGCGGTCAGGGAACTTCACTAATAGTAGAGAGATAGTTGAGGAAATGATATAATTTAAGCAGATAATTTGCCGATTTGAAGGGTGGTATTCACAGGAGTATGAAAGCTAAAGAGGTTATGAGTAAAAATCTAATTACGATTCCTGCTGAATTCCGGTTGCAAGACGCGGCAAATCTGCTAAGTGAGCACCATATTGACAGTGTTCCGGTTGTTGGGGAAAAAGAGCAGCTGATCGGTTTTTTAACAAAGGTGAATCTTTTTGCGGCAATTAAAAAAGGAATTCCTGCAGATACTTTAGTTGAGCAAATTATGGAGAAAGAAGTAGTAGGCATTAATGAGGACGAAGAGGCGCGTCAGTTATTTGATAAAAAAGAGGAAAAATTCCCGATCGTCGATAAAAATAATAGGCTGGTGGGAATATTAACCAAAACGGATTTGCTCAAAAGTTATTATAAGAAGCTTAAAAACGTCACCACCAGTATTCAGGCGATGCTCGAATCAACCAATAACGGGATAGTTGCTATTGACAATTTCGCCAAAATAACTTTTTTTAACAAGGCGGCAGAAGAGATCCTAGGAATTAAAGCTAATAACGCACTAGGTCAATTGGTCAAGGATGTATTACCGAACACCAACCTGCCTTACATTTTAAAAACAGGCAAAAAGGATATTAATAAAACAGGAATAATAAACGGGAGATCACTGCTGATCAATAGAACGCCCATCATCCTTGACGGAGAACTAATCGGTGCTGTAGCGATTTTTCAGGATTTGACAGACTATCAGACATTAAGTCAAGAGCTGGACAATGAAAGAAATACTTCAGATATTCTCAAGACGATTCTGGAAATAGCTTACGATGGTATTGTTGTAGTTGATCATAATGGCTATATAACAATGCTCAGCAAAGAGTACGCCAAATTTCTCAAGGTAAAGCCGGAGGAGGTAATTGGTAAGCACGTCGCTGATGTGATTGAGAATACCAGAATGCACTTGGTAGTAGAATCCGGAAAAGCCGAAATAGCCGACTTGCAAAAAATTAATGGTGACTATATGGTTGCAACAAGAATCCCGATAATAAAAAACGGGGAAATAAAAGGTGCGGTCGGCAAAGTACTCTTTAAAAATGTAAGCGATTTAAACACTCTTCACAAAAGGATAAAAAGAATGGAAAAAGAGTTGGAGAGGTATAAAGGGGAATTCAAGGAGTTAAACGAAGCTAAGTATCATCTAGATCATCTTATCGGCAAGAGTAAAGCTCTGCAACAGGCTAAGCATATTGCTGCAAAGGCAGCAGAGACCGACTCCAACGTTTTATTGCTGGGTGAGAGCGGGACGGGAAAGGAACTTTTCGCTCATGCCATTCACAATTTGAGTCTGCGGGCTTCGGCTCCTTTTGTTAAAGTAAACTGTGCGGCAATACCGGCAGACTTATTGGAAGCCGAACTTTTTGGCTATGAAGAAGGTTCATTTACCGGTGCCAAAAAGGGCGGTAAAAAAGGTAAATTTGAAGCTGCTGATGGGGGAACTATTTTTCTCGATGAGATAGGTGAACTGCCCCTGCATATGCAAGCCAAGCTGTTAAGAGTGCTGCAAGAAAAAGAGGTAGAAAAAGTTGGTGCAACAAGCAGTAAAGCGATCGATATTCGGATAATCGCCGCAACGAATAGGAATCTAGAGGAGATGGTTCAAAAAGGTGAATTCCGGATGGATTTGTATTATCGGTTGAATGTAATTGCCATCCAGATACCTGCCTTGCGGAACCGGGACAATGATATTTTTATCCTAACCAACTATTTAATAACCAAATTATCTACTCGATTAAACAAATACGTCGTGGGTATCTCCGAGAATGCTAAGCTGCTATTAAAGAATTACGATTGGCCGGGTAATGTTCGCGAACTGGAAAACGTTTTAGAAAGAGCAATCAACATGATTGAGGATGATGAAATAATTAAGCCTCTGCACTTGCCGGAAAAAATTACCGGAAAGCAAAGCCATGACAATATCAAAAGCCTAGAGGAAACCCTTGAAGAAGCTGAAAAAAAGGTTATCTTAGACAGCTTAAGCAGCTGCAAGGGCAACAAATCAAAGGCAGCAAAGCTGTTGAACATCAGCAGATCAACCTTGTATGAAAAAATGAACAAGCATAAAATATATAATTAAACCTTCGGTTTCGAAGGTTTTTTCTTTTGCGGGAAAACTGAAAGGAGTAAAAGCGATCCCAAATAAAGCGATACTTTCAAGTGATGTCCGAAAAATCCGACGATTTATTTACGAAAATAATCTATATGTCCGATTATCCGGACGATTTCGTAAGACGATCTAGAAATCGTATAGAATTTCGGACACTTTTTTTGCTAGGAAGGTAATTTTACGCAATTGTAACCTGGACAATTAGTTAAGACAGCAGAATCGAATAAGTCTCGGGTTATCCTACTATTCTTGGCATGATTATTGCTGTCTTATAAATTAGTATAAAGAAATCGCTTTCACGTAAATGAATGGGGGAGAAACAAATGAAATCAAAAGTAATGACAGCTTCTCAAGCTGTTGAACTGATCAAGGATGGGGCGACTATTGCAACAGGCGGGTTTGTTGGTAATGGTCATCCGGAAGAATTATCTTTAGCTTTAGAGGAAAACTTCTTAGCAAAAGGGAAACCGCTGAACCTTACCTTGGTATATGCTGCCGGACAAGGTGATGGCAAAGAAAAAGGTTTAAACCATTTGGGGCATGAAAACCTTGTTGCTAAAGTAATTGGCGGTCATTGGGGCTTAGCACCAAAAATGCAAAAATTGGCAATAGATAATAAAATACAAGCCTATAATTTGCCGCAAGGAGTAATCTCTCACTTATTTAGAGATATTGCCGCCGGAAAACCGGGAACACTTACTCATGTTGGCTTGAAAACCTTCGTTGACCCCCGAAACCAAGGCGGCAAGTTAAATACAGTTACTAAGGATGACATCGTCAGATTAATGGAAATTGATGGCAAGGAGTATTTATTCTATAAAACTTTCCCGATTGACGTCGCGTTAATTCGTGCCACTTATGCAGATGAAGACGGCAATGCAACTTTGGAAAAAGAAGCGGCAACACTTGAGATCTTGTCAATTGCCCAAGCTGCCAAAAATTCCGGTGGAATCGTCATAATCCAAGTCGAAAAAGTAGTAGCCAAAGGAAGTCTTGATCCTAGGCTGGTAAAAGTACCGGGAATTTTGGTTGATGCAATTGTTATCTCCAGACCGGAAAATCATATGCAAACCTTTGCTGAACAATTTAATCCGGCTTATTGCGGAGATATTAAAGCTTCTGTTAATGCCCTTGCGACCTTACCTTTTGACGAAAGAAAAATAATTGCCAGACGAGCAGCAATGGAGCTGATTCCTAACGCCATAACCAATCTTGGTATCGGCATGCCAGAAGGGGTAGCTATGGTAGCTAATGAAGAAGGCATCGGACAACAAATGAAACTAACCTTAGAATCCGGACCAATCGGCGGCATCCCAGTAGGAGGATTAAGCTTTGGTGCAGCAATTAACCCAGAGAGCATAATAGATCAACCATACCAATTTGATTTTTACGATGGCGGTGGACTTGATTTGGCTTTCTTAGGACTGGCACAACTAGATAAAAACGGAAACGTAAATGTGAGTAAATTTGGTCCGAAGATTGCCGGAGCCGGAGGATTTATTAATATCACCCAAAACGCCAAGAAAGTCATATTTTGTGGAACCCTCACAGCTGGCGGACTTAAATTGCAGATAGAGAATGGCAAGCTAATTGTAGACAATGAAGGAAAATTCAAGAAATTTATTGACCAAGTTGAACAGATTACATTTAGTGGTGAGTATGCGATTCAGACAGGACAAGAGGTTTTATATATTACAGAGCGTGCAGTTTTCCAATTGCAGACAACCGGCGTCGTCTTGACTGAAATTGCTCCTGGAGTAGATTTACAGAAAGATGTCTTGGATCAGCTAGATTTTAGCCCGATTATTTCTAAGGATTTAAAAGAAATGGATAAACGGATCTTCCGTGAGGAAAAAATGGGGCTAATTATTTAATATTTAAGTAATAAAAAATTAGTTAAATTATTAAAGGAGGTAAAGGTATGTTAGGTATTTTTTTAGGATTGGCATTATTAATGTTTCTCGCTTACAGAGGTTGGTCGATCATTTGGATTGCACCAATCACCGCAGGGATCGTCGCTCTGTTTGGCGGATTGGATCTTTTGCCGGCATATACAGACACCTATATGGGTGGGTTTGTAGGTTTTGCCAAGGCGTGGTTCCCAGTATTTATGTTAGGAGCTATTTTTGGCAAGTTGATGGAGGATACCGGCGCAGCGAAAGCTGTTGCTCATTGGATTACCAAAATTATTGGCACCAAGAGAGCTATTCTTGGAGTTGTTACAGGTGCTGCTGTATTAACATTTGGAGGAGTTAGCTTATTCGTTGTTGTTTTTGCGATGTATCCCTTGGCTGTAGCCTTATTCCGAGAAGCCAAGATTTCCAGAAGGCTTATTCCTGGAGCTTTGGCTTTAGGCTCATTCACCTTCACAATGACAGCGATTCCAGGAACACCACAAATTCAGAATCTGATTCCGATGAAATACTTTCAAACAGAACCGACAGCTGCGCCGATAATGGGTATTGTTGCAGCCATTGTCATGGCAGTTGGTGGGTATCTGTATTTAGTATGGAAAGAAAAAAAATTGACAGCTTCCGGTCAAGTTTTTACCGAGCCGAAGAATCAAGACATTGAAGAAATTGACGAAAGTCTACTACCAAATGCTTTTATTTCATTCTTGCCCTTATTAACAGTATTATTAACCTTAAACTTGTTAAAGTGGAATGTTGTTACCGCACTAATAGCCGGTATTCTTTTAACAATGATCTTCAATTATAAAATGTTTACCAAGTTTATTTCTTCAATCAACAAAGGTGCGAGCGGTTCGGTTATTGCGATTATTAATACCAGTGCGGCAGTTGGTTTTGGTACTGTGGTAAAAGCTGTTCCCGGATTTCAACAATTAACAGAATTCGTCTTAGGGATCAAAGGCAACCCCCTAATTTCTGAGGCAGTAGCAGTAAATATTTTAGCTGGGGCAACAGGCTCAGCTTCCGGGGGAATGGGAATTGCTTTAGAAGCTTTGGGCTCAAAGTACTATGAATTGGCATTATCTTCAGGTATTAGTCCGGAAGCGTTTCATCGGGTTGCTTCTTTAGCATCAGGAGGATTAGATACTTTGCCGCATAATGGGGCGGTTCTCACTCTACTAGCAATCACAGGATTAACGCATAAGGATTCCTACATTGATATTTTTGTAGTAGCTTCACTTATTCCGATAGTCTCTGTTATCACAGCGATAATTTTTGCTAGTATCGGTTTGATCTAGATAAAGCGAGACCAAGATAAATAATGGAGGGAAATCAAATGAGATTATTAGATAAAGTAGCAATTATTACCGGAGCGGGTAGGGGAATTGGTGCAGCTACAGCAAAGAAGTTTTCGCAAGAGGGTGCAAAAGTTGTAGTCGCCGATCTAAATCAAGAAGATGTTAACAATACAGTTATGGAGATTCAGGCATCCGGTGGCGAGGCTGTGGGGATGATCGTTAACGTTACTGATCGAGAATTAATTGAGAAAATGATCAATGATACCGTTCAGAATTTCGGCAGGCTGGACATTTTAGTTAATAATGCGGGGATTACTGCGGACGGACAATTACTTAAATTAACAGAAGAGCAGTGGGATCGAGTTATTGATGTTAATCTCAAAGGAGTATTTATTGTCAGCCAAGCAGCAGCAAGGGTCATGAAGGAGCAAGGAAGTGGGGTTATTCTCAATGCTTCCTCAGTCGTTGGACTTTACGGCAATTTTGGTCAAACCAATTATGCGGCAACTAAATGGGGAGTTATCGGAATGACGAAAACCTGGGCAAAAGAGCTTGGCAAATCCGGTGTTCGAGTCAATGCAGTTGCCCCTGGGTTTATCCTTACACCAATGACCGAAAAAATGCCCGAAAAGGTGCTGGAAATGATGAAGGATAAAGCACCGTTGAAAAGCTTGGGCTATCCTGAGGACATCGCAAATGCCTACGCTTTCTTGGCATCAGATGAGGCAAGATTTATTACCGGAACAGTCTTAAGCGTTGACGGTGGTGTCGTACTGTAGCAAGTAACAAGAGAAAATTATTATTTTCTTAAAAATATCTTAACACCAACTTAACTTATGGCTTATCCCAGTATAGTATACTGCAATTAGTCTTAATAATTCCCCTGATATAGAGCGACACTCCAGCGAGTGCCGCTCTTTTAGCTAAAGACGCAGGGACGCTTCTCCTGAACAGACGATGGGGACAGGTTACTTGTCTTTGTTTTGGAGTGAATACAAGCAGCAAAAGCAAAAAGAACCGTCCCCAACGCTTACAAAAACAAAAAAGCAAAAGGGACGGTTCTTTTTGCTTTTGGCTATACCTTAAATCGATAGCCGACACCCCACACTGTTTCTATATAATTATTTTGCTTAGAATCTGTTTCCAGCTTCTCACGAATTTTTCCTATATGAACTGTTACGGTTGCAATGTCCCCAAAATTGTCCATGCCCCAAATACGGTCAAAAAGCTGTTCCTTGCTGAATACTCTGTCAGGATTGCTAGCAAGCAAAAGAAGCAAATCATATTCCTTTACAGTTAGATTGATTTCTTTGCCCTCTACTAACACGCGCCTAGCATCTGTATTAATTGTCAAACTACGGATTGAAAAGCCCTGTTGTTTTTTAATATCATCCTTTGTGAGTCTTTCATAGCGTGCAATGTGCGCCTTCACTCGAGCCACCAATTCATTGGGACTAAAGGGCTTAGTAATGTAATCATCTGCCCCTAACCCTAATCCTCTGATTTTATCAATATCTTCTTTCCTAGCAGAGACCATTAATATAGGAACATTGCTTTGTTCTCTAATCTTTTTACAGATTTCAAAGCCATCTATCTCTGGCAGCATCAGGTCAAGAAGAACTAAGTCATAGGAATGAGCTAGGGCATTATTTAAGCCTTTTAGTCCTGTGTTTTCGATGTTTACCTCGAATCCATTGATTTCAAGATAATCTCTCTCTAGCTCGGCAATACTTACTTCATCTTCAATTATTAATACTGTCTTCTTCATGAGTTCTAGCCACCTTACCCTTTTTTAAAACAAAATAAACGATCGTCCCAACACCAAGTTCACTTTCGGCAGCTATGGTTCCGCCATGCTTTTCAATAATTTGCTTGGCAATAGCAAGCCCAAGTCCGCTGCCGCCATTTTTGGTGTTTCTTGCCCCGTCTGCGCGATAAAATCTTTCAAAGATATAGGGTAATTGATTTTGCGGGATTCCACTACCATTATCTCTAATGTAAAAACTAATTCCCTCCGCCTGAGCTTCAACTCCTATGGTTACCCTTTTTTCCTCTTTATCCATAAACTTCACTGCGTTTTGGACAATATTCATGATTACCCGGGTAATTTTTTGCTGATCCATCCAGACCGTCTCATGATCCGCTATTTGCTTTTTATAATCAATTTCGATTCCCTGCTGCTTATACTCCAGTATCAGTTCATTGAGGCAGGAATTTATATAGTCTGTTACATTTACCTCCTCCATATCGAAGCTTAGATGATCAAGGTCTAACTTAGAAAACATAAAGAGGTCATCAATCAACCTATCCATATATAGAGATTTGTTATAAATAACCTCCAGATATTTATTAAGCTTTTCTTCGTCATTGGCAACCCCATCCTTAATCCCT
>Ga0209346_1000696_pt1 | contig 25270 bp, 20 predicted proteins | sample AutmiccommunBRH9_FD_187381 | JGI IMG/M metagenome (GOLD analysis project Ga0209346, IMG submission 187381) | Deep subsurface microbial communities from Mt. Terri, Switzerland - Autotrophic microbial communities BRH/9 (SPAdes) (version 2) | ecosystem: Environmental > Aquatic > Deep subsurface >...
CGGATAATTGCTGTCGAACATGTCAAGCCGGGCGAGAGACCGCCAGGAGCCGCCTACCAGATAGAAGGGCAAGGCCTGCGCGTCTTTCTCCCAACCGGTTTTCTTCAGCATCTTGCGCACCTGCCGCTTCAGCTTGTCCTGTCCCTTGCTCCGCAGATCGGCAACCCGCAGCACCCCGAGCGGAAAGGAAAAACGGTCCAGCACCTGTCCGTCCTCAACCAGCGCCAGCTCCAGACTGCCGCCCCCCAGATCACCGACAATTCCCTTCGCTTCCGGGATGCCGGAAATGACGCCAAGCGCGGCCAGCTCCGCCTCTTCCTCGCCCTGCAAGACCTGAACTTCATATCCGATCCCGCGCGCTGCCTTCAGCAGGTCCTTGCCATTGCTCGCATCGCGGACCGCGGCGGTGGCGAAGCTCTTGATGCTGTCAACTTCCATTTCCGAGCAGAGGCGGTGAAAGCGCTTCAGTCCGCGCACCGCCAGCGCCATGGATTCCTCGCCGATCTCCCCGGTCGTGGACAATTCCCGGCCCAGGCCCGCCATCACCTTTTCGTTGAACAGGATGGCCGGAACCCTGACCGGCCCCTGGTAGACAACCAGCCGGATCGAATTGGAACCGATGTCGACGATCGCGGTCCGCTGGCTGCCGTGCTTGTGCGGCGCCTTTACAAAAGGGGTTCGCGAATCCTTCTGCGCCAGCACCCCGCTCAGGCCTTTTTCTTGCGGCGGCGCAGGCTGAGGCGGGGGACGGCGTTGCTTTTCTTTAGCGCCTTGCCGCGTCCGGACAGCGACGGGTTGGTCATGAAATAACGATGCAGGTTGAACGGCTTGTCGGACGGGACCACCCTCGTGTAGCTGCCGTCGGCATTCAGTTCCCAGCTCTGCTCGTCGTCGATCAGATTGGCGACCATGACCTGGTCGAGTATCTGGTCGTGAACCGTCGCATTGGTAATCGGCATCATATATTCCACCCGCCGGTCGAGGTTGCGCGGCATCCAGTCGGCAGAGGATATGTAAAGTTTTGCGCCGTCGTTGGGCAGCTCCCGCCCGTTGCCAAAGGCCCATATGCGGCTGTGCTCCAGAAAGCGTCCGACCACCGATTTCACGCGGATATGATCCGACATGCCTGGCACGTCGGGCCGCAGGCAGCAAATTCCCCGGACCACCAGATCGATTTCGACCCCGGCGTTGCTCGCCTGATAGAGTTTCTCGATCAGCGCCGGGTCGACCAGCGAGTTCATCTTGGCCCAGATCATGCCTGGCTTGCCGGCCCGCTCGTTGGCAATTTCCTGATCGATCAGCGCCATCAGATCATTGCGCATGTCGCGCGGGGACATGGAGATCAGTTCCAGCGCCTTTGGCTCGACATAGCCGGTGATATAGTTGAACAGTTGCGCAGCGTCGCGCGCGGCCCGGGGGTCGGCGGTGAAGAAGCTGAGGTCGGTATATATCTTGGCGGTTATCGGGTGATAATTGCCGGTGCCGAAATGGCAATAGGTGCGATAGCCTTCCTGCTCCTTGCGCACGACCAGCGATATTTTCGCGTGGGTCTTCCACTCGATAAAACCGTACACGACCTGCACCCCGGCGCGCTCCAGCGCGCTGGCCCAGAGCAGATTCTGTTCCTCGTCAAAGCGCGCCTTGAGTTCGACGATGGCTGTCACCGACTTGCCCGCTTCGGCTGCGTCGATCAGTGCCCGGATGACAGCGGACTGCTTGCCGGCGCGGTACAGGGTCTGCTTGATCGCGACCACGTCGGGATCCGCTGCGGCCTGCCGCAGAAACTCGATCACCACCTCGAAGGATTCATAGGGGTGATGGACCAGGATATCCTTGTCGCGAATGGCAGCGAAACAGTCGCCGCCATGATCGCGGATGCGCTCGGGAAAGCGCGGGCTATAGGGTGTGAACTTGAGGTCCGGGCGGTCTTCGTCGACCAGGATATCGAGATCCCCGATGCCGACCAGGCCGTTGATCCGGCTTTCGGTGGCACCGTCATGCAGAAGATTCTCGCGCAGCATCGCGACCACCGCTTCTCCCAGCCTGGGTCCCATTTCAAGCCGGATGACATCGCCGCGACGGCGACGTTTGATCGCGCTGCGGAAATAGCGCACGAGATCCTCGGCTTCCTCTTCCACTTCGATATCGCTGTCGCGGATGATCCGGAACAGGCCGCTGCTTTTGACATCATAGCCGGGGAAAAGAATGTCGGAAAACTCCTGGATCACCGTCTCCACAGCAACATAGACCGCCGACTCGCCCGGCAGACGGATGAAGCGAGAGAGGCCGGAGGGAATCATGACCAATTCCCGGATCCCCTGGTTGTCGGATTCGCGGACCAGGTCGAAAACCAGGCTCAGCCCCTTGTTGGGAATGAAGGGAAACGGATGAGCCGGGTCGAGCGCCTGGGGTGTCAGCACCGGAAATATCTGATCGGTGAAATGCTGTCGAAGCCAGGCCTTTGAATCGCCGGGAAGGTCCGCCACCGCCGAAACAAAAATATCTTCGTCCGCCAGTTGGACTGACAGGGCCGACCAGACTCTTTGCTGGTGCTCCATCAACAAATCGGTACGCTCCGCTATCGCCTCCAGCTGCTGCGTCGCGGTCAGGCCATCGGCCGATCGTTCCTCGATTTTCTGCCGATATTGTCCGACCAGCCCGGCGAACCGAACCATGAAAAATTCATCGAGGTTGCTGCCGGAAATCGACAGAAAACGAAGCCTTTCAAGCAAGGGATGGGCGCTGTTTTCCGCTTCCTCGATGACCCGCTCGTTAAAACCCAGCCAGCTGATTTCCCGGTTGAAATAGCGCTTGCTGCCCGCTTCCGGCGAGAGACCGGCGGCTTCCTCGCCAGGCAAGATATCCGAATCCAGGGACTGGGCAGCGGGATGGTCCATGGGTTAAATTTCTACCTTTTCATCACCGGCATCAAAATGATTCAGCGCCGATTTCGCGATTGCGAGATTGACCGGCTTTTGGGACTCGATCGCAAGTGCATCCATTTTCCGGGCCAGTTGTCGCACCATGGTATAGGAGCGGACCATGCGTTTTTCCAGATAGCGCAACACATCTTCGGAAATTGTCAGTCCCCGCAGCGCAAAATATTTCTGCAACAGCCCGTCGATCAACGCCTGGTCCGGCGCCCCGATATCCAGATGGAGCGACGCCGCGAGCCGGGATTGCAGATCGGGCAGCTTGATGTCCCATTGGGCAACCGGCCGTTCCGATACCATCAGCAGCGGCCTCTGTTCCATGTTCGCCCGATTCCAGAGATGGAAAATCTCCGTATCGTCATGATCGGATGCATCATCGAGGTACAAGCCGCCGCTGTCGGTCGCGAAGGCTGCCGCCATCGCGCTCTTGCCCGAGGCAGCCGGCCCGGTCAGGATCAGCGTGTGATGCGACCAGCCTTGCCAGTTCTGCAGCTGGCGGTGAATCGCGGCATTGGCCTCGGTCACCAGATAGCCGCCCTGGTCGGGAACCGGCTTTTGTTCAAGAGGAAGGGCTATCTGGCTCACGGTCTCGCTGCTTCACTGTCCGGGACGACTGATACGCAAGGCGCCCGCTCCCTGCTGGACCTGCCAGCCCTGGGCCCGCAGGGCCTGGGCGAGGCCGGAAATATCCCCGCGATAGCTCACGCTCATCACGGAAACGCCGCCCAGCGCCAGGCTTGAGGTCGAGGCAGATGTGACCCCCGGAATCGAGCGAACGGCCGATTCACCGCGACCAACGGCGCCGACGTCAGGCGTGTCAAACTGGAGGGAAATGCTGCTGGTGGCAGCGGACGCCGCCGCAGGTGCTTCACCCGGCGATTCGGCCCCGCTGTTCGCGCCCGCCGCCGGAGAGCCATTGCCAGTGGTGATTTCGTCGGCCGGATCGGCTGGAAGATCAAAATCCTCGAGATTCAGCTCATCCAGATTGAACGGGTCCTCGATGATCAGCGACTTGTCGGTTTTCAGGACCCCACGGGTCAAAGCGCTTGCGTAGATATTGTCGAGCCGCGCGATACCCTGGTCGAGCATCTGCGGAATATCTTCGCTGCTGCCCACTTTCAGAGTAAAACTGTCGATATAGCGGTTGTCGGGACCGTAGCGGGCGGTAAAGCGACCGGTCACCGGTCCTCCGGGATATTTGTAGGTCAGGCGGACAATGGGAATGACCACATCCGCTGCACCAAACTGGTCCAATATGTTCCTCCACCAGCGCCGATTCGGACGATTGGCCTGCCCTGCGGTCAGCACCAGCGACTCGCTGTCCGACCCGTAGGGGCGAACATAGTCGATGGCGCTGTCGCCGGAGTTGTAGCGCGCCCACGCCTTTTGCCATTCGGTGCGACTTTCGAACACTTGCGGCGAACCACCGCTCCACATGATCGGCAATACGAGCAGCGGCGGCGAGCGCAACCGCCGACCGCCGACGCCCAGTATCGAACCCGCTCTCGCCCGGTCGAACATCACGCCCAGCGTGGCGATATAGCGCCTGGGGCCGATCTGCTCCTGCTCGATGACGATGGCCGAAACGATCGTGTTCAGCGTTGCATCCGGCAGACCTTTGGTTTCGCCGCCCTGGGACCGCTTGTAGAGCATCTTCCATGCCTGACGCTGAGCCTCTTCCCAGCCCTTCTTGCGGGCATCAAAGGCGTCATCGCCCTGGACATCGACCTTTACGCCCATCACCTCGAAATCGCCGGAGCTTGCCAGCGGCGCAACTCCGCGTTCGGTGCCCTCCAGCTGGGCATAGACGACGGTTCCCGCGAGCATCGTTACAACGGCAATGATGGCAGCGGTCTTGATTTTGAAGTTACTCAAAAAACTCATTTGCGCCCTTTTGACGATTATGGCGTGGAAATCCAGCCGCGACTTGTCTAATCGCACAAGTTATGAGTGAAAAGCAAAATGAAGCGGATTCTTACACCTATGCGAAAGCCGGTGTGTCCATTGCAGCAGGCAATGCCCTGATCAGGGCAATTGCGCCGTTGGCCAAAGCCACGGCCCGACCGGGGGCCAATGCCGAACTGGGCGGCTTCGGAGGCTTTTTTGATCTCAAAGCCGCCGGCTATCGGGACCCTCTGCTGGTCGCCGCCAATGACGGGGTCGGCACCAAGCTCAAGCTGGCGATCGACCATGACCGGCATGATACGGTCGGCATCGATCTCGTCGCCATGTGTGTCAATGACCTGATCGTTCAGGGCGCGGAGCCTCTGTTTTTCCTGGATTATTTTGCTACCGGCAGGTTGGAAAACGGTATCGCGGAACGCGTTATCGCAGGGATTGCGGAAGGCTGCAAGACGGCGGGCTGCGCATTGATCGGCGGCGAAACCGCCGAAATGCCAGGCATGTATGCGGAAGGCGATTATGACCTTGCCGGTTTCTGTGTCGGCGCGGTGGAACGCGAGAAGGCGGTGACCGGTGCCACCATCGAATCCGGCGACCTGTTGCTTGGCCTGGAATCCTCCGGCGTCCATTCCAACGGCTTTTCGCTGGTCCGCCGTCTGGCGGAGGACAAGGGCTGGAAGATGGACCGCCCGGCGCTGTTCGATCCCGACATATTGCTGGTCGAAGCGTTGATTGCGCCAACCCGAATCTATGTCAGATCGCTCCTTCCGCTGATGCAATCCGGGCGGATCAAGGCCCTCGCCCATATCACCGGCGGCGGCCTGCTGGAGAATATACCGCGCGTCCTTCCCGGGGGATTGCACGCCGAGATCGACGCGGCCAGCTGGGAGCAACCCCGGCTGATGGCCTTTCTGCAGGCACAGGGCAATATCGAGCCCGAAGAAATGGCACGCACCTTCAATTGCGGGATCGGAATGGTATTGGCGGTCGCGCCGGATGAAGCCATGGCGATTACGGCGGATCTGGAGGCCGCTGGCGAGAAAGTTCATCAAATTGGTCAAGTTCGCAAGGGCGATACCGGCTGTTCTGTAACAGGAGCGCGCGGCGTCTGGTCGGCGACAGACGACTGGTCCGCTACCCACAATGGCTGAAAAAGCCAGGATCGCGATATTGATTTCGGGCCGCGGCTCCAACATGGCGGCCCTTGTCTATGCCGCCAAAGCGCCCGACTGCCCGTATGAAATCGTCCTGGTGGCATCCAACAATCGCGAAGCCCCCGGCCTGGCGCTGGCACAGGCGGAAGGCATTGCCACCTTCAGCCATCCCCACAAGGGCCTGTCGCGCGAAGCGCATGACAGCATCATGCACGACGCCATTGTCGAAGCCGGTACCGAATATGTCGTGCTGGCCGGTTATATGCGTATATTGAGCGACGGCTTTGTGAGGCAATGGGCGAATCATATGCTCAATATCCACCCCAGCCTGCTGCCCAAGTACAAGGGCCTGGACACCTATCAACGCGCAATCGATGCCGGTGACAGGGTCGCGGGATGCAGTGTTCATCTGGTTACCGCAGAACTGGATGACGGCCCTGTGCTGGCCCGCACGGAAGTCTCAATTCTGCCTGATGACAATGCCGAAAGCCTCGCCGACAGGATCCTCATCGCCGAACATCAGCTCTACCCCCGGGCACTGGCGGAATATGTCACGCGCGAGTCCGATCCGGACTGGGTTCTGGATCAGGTCCGCCAGCGGGCGCTGGCTCTTGCGGAAACCCACGAACGGGCCAGCTTCGGGGCGCCCGGCTGGCGCGTGGGCAGTGAAACGACCGGCAAATATTTTGCCTATTTCGCTCAGTCCCATCATGGCGAGGCCAGTGTCGCGCTGCTCGTCAAGACCACCGGACCGGATGAACAGGCAGCCCTGATCGATGCCGATCCGGATCTCTATTATTCACCGAAATTTTACGGAAAATCGGGATGGATCGCGATCCGGCTGGACCAGGGGCCCACCGATTGGGACCATGTTGCGGAATGGCTCTTCAAGAGCTGGTGCCAGGTTGCGCCAAAGCGGCTCACCCGATTGATCGAAATCGCAGACCAATTCTGACAAGAGCGCATCGCGGGCTGAAAATCTTCGGACATCATAGAGGAGGGAGATTATGATGCCCAAAAAATATCTGCGGCCCGAATTGGGAAAGAAGTTCCAACCCGCGATGCAAAGAAGGGTCTAGAGAAAAGCCGGGAGCAAATCGATACGGCCCTTGGACCGTATGCCGGATTGCTACATTCCCGCTTCCACCGCCAGCCGGACCATATCGGCGGCGCTCGGAACATCCAGCCGTTTCATCAGGATCGAACGGTGCATCTTGATGGTCCGCTCGCTGAGACCCAGTTCATGGGCAATCTGCTTGTTGAGCAGGCCCTTGGCGATGAATTGCAGCACCTCGCGCTGCCGTTTCGACAGGTCCTTCACGATCTCGACCGCGCGCATCCGCCGCGCCTTCGCCAGACTCGGCGCATCCGCGTCGATTTCCACCTGCGATCCGAGAAAATATTCCAATTCGCCCTCTTCGTCGAACAGGGGCGCGACGAGCACCGCGTTCTGGAACGCCGTGCCGTCCTTCTTGTAATTGAGAATCTCGACCAGAACGGATCTTTGCTGCCGCACGCCGCGACGGATTTCCTCGGTCAGCCATGGCTCGGTTGCCTTGCCCGCCAGAAACCGGCAGTTGCGCCCGACAATGAAGCTCCGGTCATAGCCGGTCAACTGCTGGAATGCATCGTTGACGGCGACGATCGGATTGTCCGGCAGGCGCGGATTGCTGACAACAGAAGCTATCGGACTATTCTCTATCAGCGCCATGACCGAAGCCTTTGGCAAATCCGATTGGGAAATCGCCACCTGGTCCTCATCGCCGGAATTTTGATCGCGATCCATAACAGCTAGCTACTCGATTATCACGGTTCAAGGCAAGCGGTAGCGCGAATAAGCGGTTGATCGGCCTCATTCCCGATTCCCCGGGCCTGCCCCTCATGGTCAGAGCTTCATCTGCCAGCCCCTGTGCGTCGCCGATATGGCTTCGCGCGATCCTAGTCGAACAGTTCCTCGAGGAAGGATTTCTTCCGCTTGCGAGGAGGATGACCGGAGCCTTCATATCCGCGGCCGCGATCATCGCCGTACCCGCGCGGTTCGGCAGCGGGCCGCGATGGCGCAGTGGTTTGCGCGCTGCGTTCGACAATCTTGTCCAGTTCGCCGCGATCGAGCCATACACCCCGGCAGGTGGGACAATAGTCGATCTCGATTCCGGCCCGCTCGCTCATCACCAGCGGTGCGCCGTCGACCGGGCAAGCCATCGCTACATTGTTCTGATTCATGATGCTCTTCTCCAAAAGACAGGGACTAACCTTCCAGATGGGATCTCCAGAATGAAGGACAAGTGCGCGGGCAATGATTTGTCCCTCAATTACGGCACCACGCCTTCCATCACCGATTTTGCATTGTCGACCCGGATCGCGGCACCGTTGATGAACTTGCTTTCGTCCGATGCCAGAAAGAGCACCGTATTGGCGATGTCATCCGGCTCACCCAGCGCGCTCGGCGCCGGGCCCTCGCTCGCTGGCCGCAGATCGTCGCGGCCCATGACCTTGGGTCCGATGGACTCGACCATCGGCGTCAGGATGCCGGCGGGATGGACGCTGTTGCAGCGGATATTATACTGGTTGTTGGCGCAGTGAACGGCGACGCTGCGGGTCAGGCTTTCGATCGCGCCCTTGGCCATGGCATAGGCGACAACGATCGGCTCGCCGACGATCGAGGCAATCGAGCACATGTTGATGATCGCCCCGCCGCCGGAGATCTTCATCGCCGGCACGGCATATTTGCAGCCGTAAAAGGCGCCATCGGCGCTGACGGCCATGACGAAGCGATATTCCTCTGCCGTCTGCGTCTCGATCGTGCCGGGCTCGACCACACCGGCGTTATTGACCAATATGTCTAGCTTGCCGTGGCGCGAGACAATATCGGCGATCAGGTCCTCCCAGCCCTGTTCGTCCCGCACGTCCTGGACATGAAATTCCGCAGGACTGCCCAGTTCCGCGGCCACGCGCCTGCCGTTGTCCGCATCCATGTCGGTGAGGATCACGGTCGCGCCCTCGCGCGCGAACATCCGGGCATCGGCCTCGCCGAGACCTTTCGCCGCACCTGTTATTATTGCCACTTTGCCTTGCAATCTGCCCATGCTCTAACTCCTCAACAATCATTGTCCTGGAGGCTAGGGCCAGAGGCAAATAATGACGACTGGCAAAATGAGGAGATATCAGGAATGTACACGTTGGAGCAGCTGTCGGCGCGCGAGGAAATTCGGGATATCCTGCACCGCTATTGCAAGGGCATCGATCGCCGCGACTGGCCGCTGGTCCGTTCCTGCTTTGCCGACGATCATGTCCACAAGCACGCGGAATATGAAGGACCGCCGGACGAGTTCATCGGCTTTGCCAGCCAGGTGCTGGAACATATTCCGGGCACCCACCACTCGATCAGCAATGTCCATATCGCGCTTTCCGAAGACGGCAACAGCGCAACGACCGAGGCCAATTTTGTCGCCTATCACTACATCGAGGCCGGCCATTCGGAATTCGCTCCCTGCGAGACCCACGGCAAGGCAACCGACTGGATTGTCGCCGGTCGATATTGCGACAAGCTGGAACGGCGCAATGACCGGTGGATCATTGTCCGCCGCGAAGCCTTCCACGATTGGGAACGCGCGGTGGAGGCGACCAGCGCTGCCATAACAGTGGGCCATCATGCGGGAGGCTGAAATATCCGGCGAGCCGGGTCGCGAGCGACCGTATCGGGCCTAGGCGACCTTCTTTTTGAGCAGGGCCTCACTCTGCTGGTTCGGAAATCGCATCGACTGGATGTGGCAGGCGCTTTGCGCCGGGCTGATCAGAAAGCCCTGACCCAGGTTGCAGCCGAGCTGGAGCAGGAGATTGCGCTGCTCCTCTGTCTCGACGCCTTCCGCGATGACTTCGATGCCGAGATTGCTGGCCATGTTGATCAGTGCCTGTACGATCAGTCTCGACTGGTGTTCCCCGGTAATTGACTTGATGAAGCTCTTGTCGATTTTGACCGTGTCGATGGGAAAATCCCTGAGATGCGAAAGCGACGAAAAACCTGTTCCGAAATCGTCCAGCGCGATGCGCATTCCCGATGCGCTCAGTTCGGAAAGAACATTCTGCACGGTGGTCGTATCGTTGACCATCAGCATGGTTTCGGTGACCTCGAGCGTGATCTTATCGGGGCTGATGGCAACTTCCTTCAGGCGCAGCAATAAATTGTCCGCAAAATCCCGGCTCAGCAAGTCCGCTTCGGTGGCGTTGATACTGATAAACTGCAAGCCTGGCTGAGCCTGTTCGATGTCTGCCAGTTCCCGGCATACGCTGGACAGCATCCGCTCGCCGATCTCGCGAGACAGGATTGGATCGAGAATGGCCGGGAGAACCTGCGATGCGGTAATCTGCTCGCCGTTCTCGACGCTCAAGCGCATGAGCGCTTCAAGTCCGACCAACCGGCTCGTCCTGAGATTGATAATGGGCTGATAGCCCGCGAAGATCCGGTCATGGTCGAGGGCTTCGCGGACTTTCGCGATCGCCGCTTGTCGGTGATAATTCGCTTGCTCCAGTTCCGGTACATAAATGTGTACGCGACCCGGCTCGCGTTCCTTTCCGTGGTATAGCGCCAAGTCGGCCTTGCGAATAATCTCTCTGGCGATGGATCGCTCGTCGATCTCGACCAGACCGCAGGTTGCGCTTACCCCCATTTTGCGTCCCGAAATCTCGAACTGGCGTTCCACGCTGAGCAGTATTTCATCCCCGAGTTGCCGTGCAGCCTGCAAGGAAATGTCCGGCGCTGTCAGGATTACAAATTCATCGCCGCCCCATCTGGCGACAATTGCACCATGGGGAAGCGCGTCCACAATGCGCGAACTGATCTTCTCCAGAAAGATGTCACCGACAAGATGTCCGAAGGTATCGTTGATATCCTTGAAACCATCGAGATCGAGCATCAGCAGAAAGGCGTTTGACCCCGTCTTCTTGAGCTTTCCAAGCGTATTCTGAAGAAAGCGGTCCAAGGCGTTGCGATTGTACAGATCGGTCAGGGCATCACGATCTGCCGCGCGTTCCAGGGCGAGGCGGGTATGGTGGGATTCGGTTATATCCTGGATGATTCCAACCAAACGCGCGGGACCTTGCTGGTCTGCCGCCAGATATTCGCCCATCGCCTTAACCCGCTTGAAGCTGCCGTCCGCCGCGTTCAAGCCCGCTTCAAATTCGAAGGAGTCTTTATTCTCCTGTATATTCTCTACCGATTCCGTCACTCTCTGCTGATCGTCGCGAGCATAATAGAGAAATGTTTCTTCAATGGAGGTGGGCCGAATTTCTGGCGAACCGAAAATCGCATAAGCTTCGTCCGACCACGTCAGTTGGAGGGTCTCGAAATTCCACTCCCATGAACCAATTTTTGCAATTTTCTCCGCCTGCTTGAATATCCGATTTGCGCGATTGAGCCGGCTGCTCCGCGCATCAAGCTGGGAATTGAGATAGGAGGTTACCGAAGCCTGTGAGTGGGCTCTTATCAAATCTTCCACGGTCGAGGCGAGCGTTTCCAGCTTCAGAATGTGACGTTCGTCAAAGCGTCCGGCGCGCTGGTCGGCGATACACAGGGTTCCGATCATCGCACCATCGGGACTTTTTATTGGCGCGCCGAGATACGAACGGATCGCGGGGGCATAATGGACGAGCGGATTATCGCAGAACCGCTCGTCTTCCAGTGCATCGGGCACGAGCAGACTGCACCCAGCGGCGATGGCATGGTCGCAAAAGGATATTTCGCGCGGCGTTTCGCGAACCTCAACCCCGACAGAAGACAGGAACCACTGGCGCTGATCATCAACCAGCGAGATCAGAGAAATGGAACAATCGAAAATATCTGCGCAAAGCCGGGTAATTCGATCGAAGGATGCCTGCGGAGGGGTGTCGAGGATATGAAGCTGGTGCAACGACTCGACGCGGCTGAAATCTTTCTGACTGATCGGCTTCATGATTGCGGCCCTCTACTCACTCATAATACTCTTGAGCTTTAACATTGCCTTTGAATCCGCCGAACGCTGTCACCCAAGCGACATGATGACACGCTGGATGTCGTCATGCCGGTCTGGAATTTGTTCCAAGTCCTGCAACGCGAATTATGCGCCGCGTGGAAATGACGTCGTCAAAGATACGTCCTGTCTAGGGCGAATGAATGAATTTTTTACTAAATTTTTGCTTTTGAGCGGCCTCGACCGGGGGGATCCTGGTCTTCAGTCCGCTCGGCATCGGTTCTGCCGCCCTCGGCTGGAGAGGGACAGTTCGGAGCCCGCGTGACGACGGAAGGCGGAAACGTGGCATCGTTCGCACGAACAATTTGTCTGTGCGTTTCCAACAAGCAAACCAGTCCGAAGCGGCATTCATGCGGGGGCAGCAGGGGGTCGCCGGGCATTGACCCGCGGGGATTCTGCCAGTTTGCTCTTGATCAGGGCGAGGCTTCAAATTCCGGAGCTGGTCGTCAACCTCGCCGCTTTTCGACTTGCGACAGTCGCACCAATGGCGATGGCAGCGGCCAGCGTTATCCAGAAGGCCATCGCAAGGGGAAATGCGTTTCCGGCAATCAGCCTGGCGAGGAAAGTAATGGCCAAGGCAAGCGGGGCGCCCAGAACCGAGCGCCAGGAGCCCCGCAGGCGGGGTTCCTAGCGCGGCCCTGCGCCTGCGTTTGCTAAACTTGATTAACCGACGATTTCATCTTCACTGAAGAAATAGGCGATTTCGATTGCCGCATTTTCTTCGCTGTCGGAGCCGTGGACGGTGTTCGCTTCCAGACTTTCGGCCAGTTCCTTGCGAATCGTACCCGGCGCCGCGTCGGCCGGATTGGTAGCGCCCATGGTGTCACGGTTGAGCTGCATCGCATTTTCGCCCTCGAGCACCTGAACAACGCAGGGGCCGCTGATCATGAAGTCTACCAGCTCGCCGAAGAAGGGGCGTTCCTTGTGAACGGCATAAAAGCCCTCGGCCTGCTCGCGGGTCATGTGAATGCGCTTGGACGCGACCACGCGCAGGCCGGCTTCTTCCAGCATCTTGGTGACGGCACCGGTGATATTGCGACGGGTTGCATCGGGTTTGATAATCGAAAATGTCCGGGTCACGGCCATGATATTGCTCCATAATTCGGGGGTTGCGTAAGTTTGCGCCGCCCTTAGCCCCTGCACTGCACCATGGCAAGTTTTCGATTGGCGCTAGAGATTGCCACCGGCGATAATTGTCGACCGCGCGCCGCCCTCGGGGGAGCTGGTTGCGGAGACACTGATCCCCTCCACCCATTCGCCGCCGATCATCTGCATGCCGCCCGACTTTAGCTCGGTTCTAATATCTATATTCCTTGATTTCAGCTATTTGCGGTAATTTCCTATCACGTCATCGACGCTGTATGGCATGTGGAATACCAGCATCGCAACGGACTTGCGATCGTCCATGCCGGCCATGCTGGTCTGGACCTGGGCCCCGGGATGGAGCTTGATGCCCATTGGCAGATCCTTGACCGCCCTGTCACCGGATGCGATGCGTATTTCGCCCTTTTCCGACTTGATCACCTTTTCACTATTCTCGTCATCACCGCGCACCGAATAGCTGCCGGCGACCTGTCTTCATTCGCAAATCAGGGCCCCTCGACCCAGCGACCGCTATCCTGCTTCCAGTAACGGGGTGTCACGTCTTCGCTGGCGGCCAGTTGCCGCCAGACGGTGCGCGCATGGTCGATCTGCGCGGCGCTGAACAGGAAAAAGGCGCGTTCGAAGGCGAGCGCCCCGTCGCGCCACTGGCCGTCGGCGAGGATGATGTAGGACGCGCCATTTGCTGGGTCGCAGGTATCCGAAATCAGAATCGGCTGATCTGCCTGCCGCTCCGATCCCGCAACATCATGGGCAAGAAAGCTGGCCGGCTGAGCGCTCCACAAGGCATTACTGAGAATAGCGCAATGGGCTTCGTCCTCGACGAGAAGCAACAGTCTCTTGCCAATATCCAGCGTCTTGGCCGCAAGCATCGGCACCAGCACTTCTGCCGGGTCACGCGTCAGATGATAAAAATCAACCTGCACGACGCCTACCTCGCACCGTCCAGCCAAACCCGCACTGCAATATATTCGATCGAGTCAATCTTCGAAATTGTCAGCGACATATTGGTTGAGCAGGCGCACGCCATAGCCGGTCGCGCCCTTTTCCCAGACCGGGCCGGCCTTGTCGGCCCAGACCATGCCGGCAATATCGAGATGCGCCCATTTCACGCCGTCCTTGACAAAGCGCTTGAGAAATTGCGCTGCGGTAATCGAGCCGGCTCCGCGCGGCCCTACATTCTTCATGTCCGCGATCGGCGAATTGATCAGCTTGTCATAGGCAGGGCCGATCGGAAGCCGCCAGAGCGGATCGCCCGAATCCTTGCCCGCGTCGATGAGGTCTTCGGCGAGATCATCGTCGTTGCTGAAACAACCGGCATGTTCATTGCCGAGCGCAATGATCATCGCGCCGGTCAGGGTAGCCAGGTCGATCATCACCTCCGGCTTGAAGGTTTCCTGCGTCCAGTGCATCGCATCGCACAATACCAGCCGTCCTTCGGCATCGGTGTTGATCACCTCGATGGTCTGGCCATTCATGCTGGTTACCACATCGCCGGGGCGCTGCGCCTTGCCATCGGGCATGTTTTCCACCAGTCCGCAAACGCCGACGACATGCGCCCTGGCCTTGCGGCCAGCGAGCGCTTTCATGGTTCCGGCAACCGCGCCAGCGCCGCCCATATCCCATTTCATTTCTTCCATACCGGCCCCGGGTTTCAGCGAAATCCCCCCAGTATCAAAAGTGACGCCCTTGCCGACCAGCGCCAGCGGGGTTTTCTGGGCCCCGTTGGTGCCATCCCAGCGCATCGCCAGCAGTCGCGGCGGACGCTCAGAGCCCTGCGAAACGCCGAGCAGCGCGCCCATGCCAAGCTTTTCCATTTCATCCCAGCCCAGCACGGTGAATTCCACGCCAAGATCCTTCAGTTCCTCACAGCGCGCGACGAAACTCTCAGGATAAATCTGGTTGGCCGGCTCTGCGACCAGTTCCCGCGTGAGCGCCACGCCATCCGCCACCGCTGACAGATCCTGCCAGATTTTGGCGGTCGCCAGATTGGCGTCAATCGTGGTTATCTGTTCAAGCGTGACCTTCTGCTTTTCAGGCATGGTGGTCCGGTATTTGTCATGCCGCCAGCTGCGCAACTTCGCCCCGAACAGCAGCTTTGCCAGATGCTTTTCGTCGAGCCCGGAAGGCTCGATCACGGCATGCCTGGCGCCGGAGGCCAGAATTTGGGCTATTGCCGAACCCCCGGCCGATTCCGAATCCTTCGCCTTGCCTTTGCCCAATCCCGTCAAGACTACGCGCAGCGTTTTGCCCGCTTCGGTCACGAAAATTTCAAATATGTCGCCCAACTTCCCTTCAAACCGCGCAGCTTTTGCCGCCGCCTTGACCAAGTCCGCTTGCTCGAGTTCGAGTTGGAAATCGTCAAATCCGTTTTTGGTTATGGCAAAAATTATCGCGTCGGCATCCGCAGGCCGCTGACTGGCAAAGTTAAAAATCATCGAAAAACTGTCCTTGCTTATATTTCTGAGGAGTGAAAAGCCTCGGTGGTTCAGTCGTCGATCCAGCTCCTTCATGGAGCGACCGACGTTCATTCTATCCTGCGGCGTTGCTGCACCGTCTAGCTTTTCTGGTCAAGCGTCTGTTCATCAGAATCTGTCAAAGAAAAATTTGCAGACCAGGCAAACTGATGCAATAGGCGATCGGAAGGCGGACAGTGCGATATTTGATGCTGTTCAAAATGGGGCCAAAAGCAGGTTGAGCCAGTCGATGAAATCTTCACTCGCCCTTTTTACCCTGTCCTTGGCAGCGGCAATCCCCTCGCCTGCCATCAGTCAAGTGCAAGGCAACGCCGCTGTTGCTCCGGACCAGCCAGAGGACGAAATCGAATTCAGCGCTGACAGAATCGACTATGATTTCGAGAATGACCTGGTCACGGCAGACGGCAATGTGATTCTTAATCGCGACGGGTATAAATTGCGCGCGGACCAGGTCCTGTGGAACCGCAAAACCGGTGCGGTTGTCGCAGAAGGCAATATCCGGTCGATCAGCCCGGAGGGCGATGTCGCCTATGGCGACCGCATCGAACTGACCGACAGTCTGCGCGACGGCGCCGTTGACAATCTCCTGCTCGTTCTGGAAGACGGCAGTCGATTGGCCGCACGTCGCAGCGAACGATATGCCGATGGCACCCTTGCATTGAGCAATGCCGCCTATACCGCCTGCGCGGTGACGACCGAAGAGGGGTGCCCGAAAAACCCTAGCTGGCAGATCAAGGCGGTCAAGGTGATTTATGATCCCGTCAAGAAGCGGGTGAACTACCAGGGGGCGCGCATCGAGATTTTTGGCATGCCCGTCATTCCACTGCCCGGCCTTTCTCATCCGATCAGCGACGAAAACCGCAGCGGTATTCTGGTACCGGATGTCAAGTTCGACACGGTGAACGGCGTCGGCGTGACAGTCCCCTATTATTTCAGCATTGCACCCAACCAGGATGCGACGGTCACCACGCAAGTGTTTACAAATGTCGCTCCCCTGCTCAGCGGGACTTTCCGGAATCTGGACGAGAAAGGGGCCTTCCAGCTGACCGGCTATGCTACGTACGGATCCCGCATCCCGACCGGCGCATCGCAGCTCGCGGTCGAAGCACGGAAAGATTTTCGCGGCTATTTCGAGACCAGCGGCAGGTTCCGCCTTGACGACAAATGGACGATCTCCCAATCGGCCCGCATCGCGTCAGACCGGACTTTCCTGCGACGCTATGATATCAGCGATGACGATACCCTTCGCTCCACGATCAACCTCGAACGGATCAGCAACAGCAGTTATTTTTCCCTTGCCGGTTGGGCGTTCCAGACATTGCGGGTCAATGATCCGCAAAATCGCGTTCCGGTCGCGCTGCCGCTGATGGATTATCGCAAGCGGTTCGACGATCCCATATTGGGCGGCCGACTGGAGGTACAGGCAAATACATTGGCGATCGGGCGAAGCGAAGGACAGGACACACAGCGTGCTTTCGGATCCGCCCGATGGGACATGCGCAAGCTGACGAACTGGGGGCAGGAAATCACCCTGACCGGCCTGGTCCGCGGCGATGTCTATCACAGCGATGACAATGCTCTCAATGAAACGGCTATCTATCGTGGCCAAAGCGGCTGGCAGACGCGTGCCATTGCCACAGCGGCCATTGACGTGAAATGGCCGCTTATCGGCGAGGCTTTCGGTGGCACCCAGACCATTACGCCACGCTTTCAGATTGTCGCAACGCCCGGTCTGGCCAATCTCTCGGTACCAAATGAAGACTCGCGGGCCGTTGATCTGGAAGATACCAACCTGTTCGCCCTCAACCGTTTCCCGGGCTATGACCGCTACGAGGACAATGTCCGGGCAACCTACGGCATAGAATGGGAGATCAACCGTCCCAACCTGCAGGTAAATACGATCGTCGGCCAGAGCTACCGGCTCGAAAACAACAATGAGATCGTGCCCGAAGGCACCGGACTGTCGGATCGTTTTTCCGACATCGTCGGGCGCACCAATGTCCGGTTCAAGGACATCGTGAAATTCACTCACCGGTTCCGGCTCGACAAGGACAATCTGGCGGTGCGCAGGAACGAGATTGATGCAACGGTCGGCTCCAGAGGCACCTATGCCCAGATCGGCTATCTTCGCCTGAACCGCAATATCGGGCAGGGACTTGAAGATCTTCGGGACCGCGAGGAAGTACGGGTCGGGGGACGCTTCCAGATCGATCAATATTGGTCGGTTTTCGGCTCTGCCATCATCGATCTGACCGATCGGGCCGAAGATCCCATCTCGATGTCCGATGGTTTTGATCCGGTCAGGCATCGCGTGGGCGTTGCCTATGACGATGGCTGCCTTTCGATGGGCGTGACCTGGCGCTATGACTATGAAGACACCGGCGACGCCAGGCGCGGGAGTACTTTCCTCTTCCGTCTGGCCTTGCGTAATCTGGGCGTGTAAGGAGCTTCAAACGTCTGAACCGCTCATATTGGGTTCAGCAGATAATTGTTATCTATTGCATGAAATTTATCCCTTCTATTTGAGAAGAAATACAAAATGAATTTAATCAACCGGAAGTTCCAGGGTTTTAGAACCAAGGCCACATTGATCGCAGCACTTGCCATTGCAGGGGCTTCACCATCAGTCAGCCAGACGGTCGCAGATGCATCGCTACCGCAAACCGGACTGGACATCCCCGATGAACTGATCATCTTTGGAGAAAATGATCCCAATGTTCGTCGCGCCACCGCGATTGTAAACGGGGACATCATAACCGGAACCGATGTCGGACAGCGCCTGGCGCTGATTGTGGCAGCGAATGGCGGTGAAGTCTCCGAAGAAGAAATGCAGCGCCTGCGACTTCAGGTGCTGCGGAACCTGATCGACGAAACACTGCAGATTCAGGAAGCCGAAGCAAATGAAATCGTTATCGCGGAAGAGGAAGTGGAAGCTACTTTCCGTCAAGTAGCGCAGCAGAATTTCAAACAGGACCTCGATGCGTTCGATCAATATCTGCGCACGCAGGGTTCGTCCACTGCGACGTTGAAACGCCAGATCAAGGGTGAACTGGCATGGAGCCGTCTGCTGCGCCGGAACATCCAGCCGTTCATCAATGTAGGCGATGAAGAGGTCAACGCGATCATCGAACGCCTGAATGCGTCCAAGGGCACTACCGAATATCGGATCGGCGAAATCTATATGTCGGCAACGCAGGAAAGCGCGCCGCAAGTCACCGAGAATATGCGCAAAATATTGGAGCAGATCCGTGGAGGCGGTTCTTTCGTGGCCTATGCCCGGCAATTTTCGGAAGCTTCGACCGCCGCAACGGGAGGCGACCTCGGTTGGGTCCGCCCCGCTCAGTTGCCGCAAAGTCTTGCCGATGCAGCGGAACAGATGCAAGTAGGACAGGTGGTGGGCCCGGTTGAGGTCCCCGGCGGATATTCCATTCTCTATCTTATCGATTCCCGCCAGGTACTGACCGCTGATCCTCGCAACGCCCTGCTCAGTCTCAAGCAACTTGCCATAGGCTTTCCGGAAGGCATCAACGAAGAACAGGCTGCTGCGCGGGCTGCGGAATTCGCAGCCGCGACACAGGGCATCAAAGGCTGTGGAGCAGCCAATGAAGTGGCAGCCCGGCTGGGTGCCAGCGTTGTCGACAATGATCAGGTAAAGCTCCGCGATCTGCCCGCAGCCTTGCAGGGGGCGATCGCGCAATTGCAGATCGGCCAGGCGAGTCAGCCATTCGGATCGATCGAAGACGGGGTACGGGTGCTCATTCTTTGCGGACGTGACGATGCACAAACCGCGGCGGCCCCGTCCTTTGACGCCATCATGTCTCGGTTGGAAAACGACCGTGTCAACAAGCGCGCGCAAATCTATCTGCGCGACCTGAGACGTGACGCCATCATCGAATATAATTAATGGCAGAGAGGGACGCAGAGCCATTTGCCATTTCCTGCGGTGACCCCGCCGGGATCGGTCCGGAAATTATCGGAAAGAGCTGGAAGCAGCGGGTGGCAGCGGGGCTCAACCCATTTTTTGCAATCGGGAATATTGCCGATTTCAGGAATCTTGCCGGGATACCGGTCCGGAAGATCGGCCAGCCTGCGGAAGCCAGCGAGGCGTTTCAGCAGGCATTGCCGGTGCTGCATATCCATGAAGCGGCGGCGGCAGCGCCGGGCGAAGCGACGCTGGACGGAGCACAATGTTCGCTCCATGCACTCGAAATCGCCTGCGGTCTGGCCCGTTCCGGAGATGCTGGCGCGGTGATTACCGCGCCGGTGTCGAAATCGCAGCTTTACCAAATCGGATTTCGCTATCCCGGTCAGACCGAGTTTGTTTCGGAACGCTGCGGCATAGCCCGGGAAAATGCCTTGATGATGCTGGCCGGGCCCACGTTGCGCGTTGTACCGATGACGACCCATATAGCCCTGAAAGACGTTCCGGAGCATTTTTCCGAAGGGCTGATCATTGCCTGTGCCCGTGCCGCCGCCAAGGCGATGGTCCGGAATTTCGGCATAGAGCAACCGCGGATCGCCATTGCCGGGCTTAATCCGCATGCCGGTGAACATGGCAATCTCGGCAACGAAGAACAGCGGATCATGCAACCGGCGATTGATCAGCTGCGCGAGCAAGGCATGAACATTACCGATCCGCTTTCTGCGGACACCATGTTCCACGAGGAAGCGCGCGCAAGATATGACGTTGCCCTGTGTCCCTATCACGATCAGGCATTGATTCCGCTGAAGACACTGCATTTTTTTGACGGCGTCAATATGACGCTGGGCCTGCCGATTGTCCGCACTTCTCCGGATCACGGAACCGCATTCAATATTGCCGGCCAGGATATTGCCGACCCTCGCTCCATGATTGCTGCGATCCAGATGGCCGCAACTGCGGTTGCCAATCGCCAGATTTACGACAGTTGAAACCGCTCCCTCCCCTGCCCCCGCTGCGGGAGGTGATCAAGAGACATGGGCTCTCCGCAAACAAGGCGCTGGGCCAGAATTTCCTGTTCGACATGCAGCTCCTGGAGAGGATCGCAGCGGTTCCCGGTGATCTGGACGGTCAGAGGGTTTTTGAGGTGGGTCCGGGGCCGGGCGGCCTGACCCGGGCGCTGTTGCAGGCGGGCGCGCGAGTGACCGCGGTCGAGCGGGATCGCCGCTGTCTGCCGGCGCTGGCGGAGTTGGGTGAGCATTTTCCCGGCCAGTTCACCGTGATCGATGATGACGCGATGAAGGTCGATCTGGCCGGTCTGTTTGACGATCCTTTTCATATCGTATCCAACCTGCCCTATAATGTCGGTTCGGCGCTGTTGATCAAATGGCTTTCCGAACCCGCTTGGCCTCCCCAGTGGCAGTCGCTGACCCTGATGTTCCAGCGAGAGGTGGCCGACCGGATTGTCGCCAGCGCGGGCAGCGAGGCGTACGGGAGGCTGTCGATTCTGTCGCAATGGCGATGCGAAGCCAGGCTGGCGATGACGGTGCATCGGTCAGCTTTTACGCCACCGCCAAAGGTGATGTCGGCGATTGTTCACCTCATTCCCAAGGCACAGCCGGAAGGCGTCAATCCGGAGGTTCTGGCCAATCTCACCCAGGCTGCCTTCGGCCAGCGACGCAAGATGCTCAGACAAAGCCTGAAAAGTCTGCCCGGCGCGCTGGTAGCCTTGGAAAATCTGGGCATCGACAGCGCCCGGCGGCCCGAAACGGTGAGCGTCGACGAATTTGTCGCGATCGCCCGCTTACTGTCCCCGGCTCCCTAGCCAGCCGCCTTCAGCTTCCGCCGGTAGGCGTGCAGCAGCGGCTCGGTATATCCGCTCGGCTGCTCGACGCCCCTGAAGACGAGATCGCGGGCGGCCTGGAAGGCCAGACTGGCATCCGGATTCGGGGCCATGGGCCGATAGAGCGGATCGCCCTCGTTCTGGCGATCGACCTTGGCCGCCATCCGCAGCAAGGCGGCATCGACCTGCTCTGCCGTGCAGACGCCATGCAGCAGCCAGTTGGCCATATGCTGGGATGAAATGCGCAGGGTTGCTCGGTCTTCCATCAGCCCGACATCATTGATGTCCGGGACCTTGGAACAGCCGATACCCTGATCGATCCAGCGCACCACATAGCCCAAAATGCCCTGGGCATTGTTGTCCAGTTCGCGCTCAATCTCTTCGTCCGACCAATTGTGCCCCTCGGCGAGGGGGATGGTCAGCAGCTTTTCGAGCGGCGCAATGCCTTCGCTTGCCACTTGCTTCTGCCGGTCGAATACATTGACCCGGTGATAGTGGATCGCGTGCAGCGTTGCGGCCGTCGGGCTGGGAACCCAGGCGGTGTTGGCACCGGTCATCGGATGGCCGATTTTCTGTTCCATCATGTCCGCCATCATGTCGGGCGCGGCCCACATGCCCTTGCCGATCTGGGCCTTGCCGGACATGCCGCAGGCGAGACCGATGGCGACGTTGCGCTGTTCATAGGCGGTGATCCAGTCGCTTGTCTTGATGTCGCCCTTGGCGAGCATCGCGCCGGCCTGCATCGAGGTATGGATTTCATCGCCCGTGCGATCGAGAAAGCCGGTGTTGATGAACACGACCCGGTCCTTCACGGCGTGAATACAGGCAGCCAGGTTGGCGGATGTGCGGCGTTCCTCGTCCATCACGCCGACCTTGATCGTGTTGCGGTCGAGACCCAGCATATCTTCCACGGCATCGAACAGATCGTTGGTGAAGGCACATTCCTCCGGCCCGTGCATTTTCGGTTTAACGATATAGATGGAGCCAGCGCGGCTGTTGCGCAGGCTGCCCAGCCCCTTGAGGTCGTGCATCGCGATCAGGCTGGTGAATACGCCGTCGAGCAGGCCTTCCGGCGCTTCCGAGCCATCTGCAAGCAATACAGCCGGATTGGTCATCAGGTGACCGACATTGCGGACAAACATCAGGCTGCGGCCCGGCAAAGTAAACGGCTTGCCGTCAGGGTCCACATAGTCGCGGTCCGGATTTGCCTTGCGCTCGACGGTCCGGCCGCCCTTGTCGAAAGATGCGTCGAGATCGCCGCGCATCAGGCCCAGCCAGTTGCTGTAGGCCAGCACCTTGTCCTCGGCATCGACTGCGGCCACCGAATCTTCCATATCGATGATGGTGGTCAGTGCCGATTCCAGCAGCACGTCGGCGATATGGGCGGGATCGTCCTTGCCGATCGGATGACCGGCATCAAAGATCACGTCGATATGGAGGCCATTGTGGCGGAACAGGCGGCCCTTTTCGCTCTTGCCGACATATTGCGCCGGATCCTTGAGGGGAAGTGCGCTTTCCTTCACCTTGGTCAGGTCAGCCCATTTGCCGGTTGCGAGCGGCAGAGCTTCGTCGAGGAAGGCCTTTGCCGCCTCGATCACATGCGCGCCGCGTTCCGGATCATAGCCGCCCGGTTTCGCGGGCGGTGCATCCAGCGCATCGGTGCCGTAAAAGGCGTCATAGAGACTGCCCCAGCGCGCATTGGCAGCGTTGAGGACGAAGCGGTCGTTGAGCGACGGCACGACCAGTTGCGGCCCGGCCATGGTCGCGATTTCCGGGTCCACATTCTGGGTCGTAATTTCGAAATTACCGGGTTCCTCAACCAGATATCCGATGTCCTTCAGAAATGTCTGATATTGGTCCGGATCGATGGGCTTGCCCTGATAATCCCTGTGCCAGGCATCAATCTGCGCCTGCAGCGTCTCCCGCTTTTCCAGCAGCTGCGCGTTGCGCGGAGCAAATTTGCCTAGCAGATGGGCCAAATCCTGCCAGAATTTTTGACCATCCACGCCGGTCCCCGGCAAGCCACATTCGTTAACAAAATCAAACAGCTCCCGAGCAATCTGGATACCGTTTTGGCTGACATATTCGGACATGCGATTCCCTCTACAATAATATCCAGCAAGCCGCAGAAACAGCGCGGCCCGCTACCAATCTTCAAATGACCCGGGGAGAATTCCGGTCGGATATGCCGCCTGACAGTGCCTTTGTAAATGGCCGAAATCAAATCATTGCCGACGTGAGAAGAATGGTTCAATGATCGCATGCGATGCAAAAAGATCAGAAAAGCATGCTGTTGGAGAACAGTCTAGAGCGGGCGGCAGAGCGGCTGGGAGACATCACAGAACCCGTCATGAACCGCTATTATGCGAGTCATCCGGAAGCGAGAGCATCGTTCAACGAACATGGGTTAGGAAATGTATCAAAACTCGAGGCCGAAATGGTTGAGAGCGCTCTTTATTGTCTGATGAACTGGTTTGACCGACCGGAAGAAATCCGGATCATGTTCGGCAGCACCGTCCCCCATCACGAGGACACGCTCAATGTTTCCAGCGACTGGTTCTCCGGTCTGGTCGACGCCCTGATTGCAGTTATCCGGGACACTGTGCCCGTGAAGCAAATATCGGAGCTCCAGATATTGCAGGAAATCCACGAAGGGCTTGGAAGGCTGATCGAAGAAGCTCGCATCTCTTCCTGAAGTGACGCGATTTCACTTTTGAGGCAACCGCTCGAAACGGGTTACCGGAACTGATTACAGATGCTATCGGTTTGGAATGAAACCGCATTTGTCACCCCTTTTCGCCGAGCTGGATCGGACATCAGAGCTGCCTCTTCTGGATCGAACGATCACATGGGCAAAAACCAACAGCGGAACCACCAACCTTGACGGTCTCCAAATCGTCGCGGCAATGCTGGCAGACGCCTTTTCCGTCCTGCCGGGCGATGTTCGTCTCGTGGATGCAGGGCCGGTCGAAGCCGTGCACGCGGATGGCACGATAGATCAGGTCCAGCGCGGCCAGCATCTGGTGGTTCGCGTGCGACCCGAAGCTCCGGTTCGCATCCTGCTGACCGGTCACATGGATACCGTGTTTGCCGCCGACCATGCGTTTCAGCAGATAAAGGAACTGGGCAACGGCGTGCTGAATGGTCCGGGTCTTGCGGACATGAAAGGCGGAATTTCGGTGATGCTGGGTGCGCTGCAGCTATTGGAGCAAAGCCGACATGCCAGCCGGATCGGCTATGATGTGATGATCAACAGCGACGAGGAAGTCGGCTCCGGATCCTCCGCGCCGCTGATCGAACGGCTGGCCAAGGGCAAGACGGCCGCTCTTACCTACGAGCCCGCCCTGCCCGATGGAACATTGGCGGGAGAGCGTGGCGGCAGCGGCAATTTCTCGATCATCTTTTCCGGCCGGAGCGCGCATGCCGGCCGCAACCCGGACGAGGGGCGCAATGCCTTGATTGCGGCCGCCGACATGGCGCTAAGGCTGAAGGCCCTCCATCGCGAAGGGCTGAGTGTCAACCCGGCGAAAATCGACGGCGGCGGTCCCAACAATGCAGTGCCCGATCATGCCATATTGCGAGTCAATTTCCGGCCCAAGTCGCTTGATGATCAGGCGCTGGCGCAAAGCGCGCTCGACCGGCTGGTCAAGGCAATCGCCCAAGACCATGATCTTGGCGTTCATATTCACGGGGGCTTCGGAAGACCGCCCAAGCCCATCGACCCGCAGGCGCAGAAGCTTTTCGGCCTGGTGAAACAATGCGGCGCGGAGCTCGGCCTGGACATCAGTTGGCGGGGCACCGGCGGTGTTTGCGACGGCAACAATATCGCGGCTTGCGGGATTCCCGTGGTCGATACTATGGGGGTCAGAGGGGGAGCGATCCACAGTTCCGACGAATATCTGATAACGGAAAGTCTGGTCGAACGGACGAAATTGT
>Ga0209346_1000700_pt1 | contig 25085 bp, 22 predicted proteins | sample AutmiccommunBRH9_FD_187381 | JGI IMG/M metagenome (GOLD analysis project Ga0209346, IMG submission 187381) | Deep subsurface microbial communities from Mt. Terri, Switzerland - Autotrophic microbial communities BRH/9 (SPAdes) (version 2) | ecosystem: Environmental > Aquatic > Deep subsurface >...
TATTGTTGTGCTCCGGCCTGCGAGCCGGAGCCCCGGCGTCTGCAGCGCTTGGCCTGCAGGGCTCCGCATCAAGTGCGGAGCACAGCTGCTATCAGGTTTCTGAAATGACCGTCCGCATCCGCGTCATTCCCTGTCTCGATGTCGCCAATGGCCGGGTGGTCAAGGGCGTCAATTTCGTCGATCTGCAGGATGCCGGTGATCCGGTCGAGCAGGCGCAGGCTTATGATGCCGCCGGTGCCGACGAACTCTGCTTCCTCGACATCACCGCCAGCCATGAAAATCGCGACACGATTATCGACGTGGTCCGGCGTACCGCCGAGGTCTGTTTCATGCCGGTCACCGTCGGCGGCGGCGTGCGCACCGCCGATGACGCGCGCGCATTGCTTATGGCCGGGGCCGACAAGGTCGCGGTGAACAGTGCTGCCGTGACCCGGCCGGAGGTGATCAGCGATATCGCCATCCGTTTCGGCAGCCAGTGCATGGTGGCGTCGATCGACGCGCGGCAGGTGGCGCCGGGACGATGGGAAATCTTCACCCATGGCGGGCGCACGCCGACCGGGATCGACGCGCTGGAGCACGCATTGCGCATGGCCCGTCTGGGGGCAGGGGAGTTGCTGGTGACCTCGATGGACCGCGATGGCACCCGCGACGGCTATGATCTGGAGCTGACGCGAACGATCGCCGATGCGGTCTCCATCCCGGTGGTAGCCAGCGGCGGGGCCGGCAAGCTTGACCATCTGGTCGAGGGGGTGACCCACGGTCATGCCAATGCCGTGCTGGCCGCGTCCATCTTTCACTTTGGCGAGCATAGCATAGCCGATGCGCATGATGCGCTGCGCGCAGCGGGTCTCCCGGCGAGGGTCTGATTCGCTGACGGCGCCCGATGGTTAATGTCGGTCTGGCTTACAATTTCCCGTTTCCTGAAACCCGGTTAACCATCTTGATGGCGTGAAACCGCGGCTTTTGGCCGTGTGGCAAGAATATTGCTTTAATCATGAAAGACAATGGAAAGGTAAGGGAGAAATATCTTGAAACCGATCAAATGTGCCATTCTGACCGCTCTTGCAGCCCTGGCGGTTGCCGCGAGCGCACCCGCCGAGGCTACCTGGAAATCGGACAGTCGCGGCTCGGTCAAGGGCTGGGGCAGCTCGGGCTGGGGAAGTTCCGGTTGGGGCAGTTCGGGATGGGGGTCCTCGAGCCATGGCGGTTCAACCAGCACGTCGAGCGGCGGCGGATCAACCTCCTCTGGCGGCGGAACGCCGGTTCCCGAGCCGTCCAGCCTGATGATGATGGGTCTCGGTCTGGGTGGGCTGGTCGCGGGCCGGATGGCGGCCAGGCGTCGCAGAAAAAACTGATCGTCACCCATTTTGCGCCGCCAGCCGCCTCGCTTGGTGCTGCGGCAGCCGAAAGGTCGCCAGCAGGGGAACTGGCGGCCTTTTTACCAGAATGAAGCCATGCTCTGCTCGAACTTGTAGCGCAAGGGCTTGACGAACAGGCGGCCTGTCGCGCAAACCGCCTGTAATGACAGACATTATCAAATCTCTCGAACAGACCATCCGCGACCGGCGCTCCGCCGACCCCGGTACCAGCTATGTCGCCAGCCTCCGTGCGAAGGGTCGGGCCAAAATGGCCGAAAAACTGGGCGAGGAAGCAATTGAAGCGGTGATCGCCGCGGTCCGGGACGACAAGGCGGCGATGACCGGCGAGGCTGCCGATCTGCTCTTTCACCTGATGGTGTTGCTCGCCGATATGGACCTGTCGCTGGATGACGTAATCGCCGAACTGGCGCGCCGGGAAGGCCTGTCGGGTCTGGAGGAAAAAGCGGCAAGAGGAGCAAGCTGATGGCGATCGATCCGACCGAGCCCTATGATGACGACAATATTTTTGCGAAAATCCTGCGCGGCGAGATACCCAACAAGACGGTCTATGACGACCAGTGGGCGCTGGCCTTTCACGATATCAATCCGCAGGCGCCCGACCATATACTGGTGATCCCGAAAGGCCGCTATGTCAGCTGGGACGATTTCTCGGCCTCGGCAAGCGAAGCGGAGATCGCCGGTTTTGTGCGCGCCGTTGGCCATGTTGCACGCGAAGCCGGCATGGTCGAGCCGGGCTATCGCCTGCTCGCGAATATCGGCAAGCATGGCCACCAGGAAGTCGCCCATCTGCATGTCCATATTTTTGCCGGAAAACCGCTTGGCCCGATGCTGATGCGCAGCTAGTAACAGGTGTAACAAGACCGCACAGGGCATAAGATACCGGGGAGTTCACTTATATGGCAGGCACAGCAATACCCACAGGCGACGGTTGGTCCTCGCGAACGGCCTTTGTCCTGGCCGCGATAGGCTCGGCCGTCGGCCTGGGCAATCTGGTTCGCTTTCCTGCCGAAGCGGGCGCCAATGGCGGCGGTGCCTTTGTCATTTTCTACATTTTCTGCGTCTTGCTGATCGGCCTGCCGATCCTGCTTTCGGAAACGCTTATCGGTCGTCATGGTCAGGGCTCGGCCATTGAAAGCATGAAGAAGGTGGCGCTCGAATCGCGGGCATCGGGCTGGTGGTCGATCGCCGCCGGTATCGGGATGGTCGGGGCCTTCCTGATCCTGACCTATTACAGCGTCCTCGCCGGCTGGATATTGCATTTCATCGGCGTCTTCGCCGGTGACGTTGGCAATGCCGTCGCGACGGGAAGCGTGACCCAGGGCGCGATGCAAGGCTATTCGGTGGATCGGGTCCAGGGCATATTGCCGGCGTTGCAGGCGGATAGCGGCCAGATGCTCGCTATGCACGCGATCTTCATGGCGCTGACGATATTTGCCGTCGGCCGCGGTGTCAGCAGCGGGATCGAGAAGGTGGCGGTCTGGCTGATGCCGATCTTCTTCCTGCTGCTGATCGCGATCACGGTCTATGGCGCCTTTACCGGCTCCTTTGACGCAGCTCTCTCCTTCCTGTTTGATTTTGAACCGGCGCGCCTGCTGGATCCGTCGGTGCAGCTGTCTGCGCTCGGCCAGGCGCTGTTCTCGCTTTCTCTCGGCTCGGCGCTGATGATCACTTATGGTGCCTATGCCGCGCGCGACATCAATCTGGCGAAAACATCGGTGCAGATCGCCACGGCCGACACGTCCGTTGCGATCATTGCCGGTCTGGCGATATTTCCGATCACCTTCGCCGCCCTCGCCCCGGCCAGCCTGGCCGCCATCCTCGACGGGCAGGAACAGGTACAGGGCGGACTCGGACTGTTGTTTGTCAGTCTGCCGGTTGCTTTCCAGACGATGCCGGCGGGATCCCTGATCGGCCTGCTGTTCTTCATCATGGTATTTTTTGCGGCACTGACCAGTTCGGTTGCGCTGCTCGAAGCCTCGGTCAGCTGGGCTACCAGACGGTTCAACCAGTCGCGCTGGCTGGTCACCATTTTCCTCGGAGGACTAGCGTTCCTGATCGGTGCCTGGGCGAGCTTCTCCTTCAACAGCCATGCCGATTTCCAGCCGTTCGATTTCATGATCTTCTCCGGCCAGCCGGTGTTCGGAATCATCGATGAACTGACCGCGAAAATATTGCTGCCGACCTCCGCGTTGCTGGTCGCCATATTCGTCGGATGGGTCGCGGATCGCCGGTTGATCGACAGCGAAAACGGGCTGGACGGCAATCTGCATCGCACCTGGCTGTTTCTGGTGCGCTGGCTTTGCCCGCTGGTGATATCGGCGATTCTGCTGACCGGCCTGTTCCCGGGCCTTTTGGGCCAAGGACAATAGGTGGCGGGCAGCAGAAAGCCGAAATGTCCGGTGTGCGGCCGGCCATCGATCGCAGAATTCGCGCCATTCTGCAGCGCCGGCTGCAAGGATCGCGATCTGCTGCAATGGCTGGGAGATGGCTATAAGATACCCGGTCCTGCGGTTTCGCCAGATGAGCTGGCGGACCATTTCACCGGTGATTCCGGGCGTGATGGAGAGGACTGAGGAGGCGCAATGAAACCGCCATTTTTAGGCTAGACAAGCGGCAAGGCCCCCGCCTATAGCGTCGCTTCCTAACGCCGCCAGCGCACCGCGCCGGCGCAGATGCCCGAGTAGCTCAGTTGGTAGAGCAAGCGACTGAAAATCGCTGTGTCGGTGGTTCGAATCCGCCCTCGGGCACCATATTTCCCTTGTTTCCGTGTCTCCTGACGTCGTCATCTTATACCACTATTTGCGTCCGCTCATACGGGGCTGCTGACCATATGTTCCGTGCGAAGACGAATTGCGATCTTGCGAAGCCACCCCGACATCGTGAAGCGCCATGGCCCCGGCCGAGGTGTTCCGCGAAATTCCGGCGACCAAAGCCGCTGCCGCAAAATGCCTTGGCGATAGATCGTGCCCGCAATGGTTCCGCGTCTCATTCCCGGCCCCGCAACGGCGCATTTCTGGCCTCTTGTCGTGGAACCTTCTCACCGGCAGGGCGTTGAAGAATTATCGAAACAACGGAGAAATATCGGCGAAAAATTCGTTATCGACCCCGGGACTGCCCGCATTCATTCCCGCTTGTGAAGCAATCGTGCCGATCAAATGGGAGCAGCTGTGGCTGATGGCGATCCAGGGATGCCGGACGATTTAAACAACGGATGCCCAGCCCAACGGGCGGTGGGTCCGAAAAAGGAGGCCAACGGTTCCATGAAAATAAAGAAAGATGCTCTTGTTCTCATTGCGGATGGCGAAAAGGCATTGTTCCTTCGCAATATCGGTGATGCCGTTTACCCCAATCTCCAGGTGGAGAAAAAGAAGACCCAGGACAATCCCCCCACTCGCGAACAGGCTGCCAATCGCCGGGGGCGCATGTATGACGGGACTGGTCGGCAGGACGGAAACACTCACAAAAGTGCATTTGATGACACGGACTGGCACGAACTCGCGAAGGAGAGGTTCGCCAGCGAGCTTGCAGACCTGCTCTACAAGCGAGCCCACGCCGGCGATTTTGACGATCTGATCCTGGTCGCCACACCCAATATTCTGGGTGAACTGAGGTCGCATATGCACAGCGAAGTGACCGATCGGATCGTGACGGAAATCGACAAGAATCTGACCAATCATCCGATAGCCGAAATTGAACAATTGCTGCAGTCACACGAGCCGGCCTGATGGTCGCCGCCAGAGGAAAATGGGAGCGTGCGATCGATGGACGGTGAGACCCAGCCCTGGAATTTTTGCGTTCAGGCCGGCCCGGTAATCACCACCGCCATTCATGCGGGCCATACCATCCGCCGCGAAATGCTGCCCTGGCTCGAGATCGGGGAAGGGGAGCGGTTGCGCGAGGAAGACCCCCTGACCGACTATTTTCTTGCGGTCGGAGACAGCATGCTGCGCGCCAACCGTTCCCGCTTCGAATTTGACCTGAACCGCCCGCGTGAAAAGGCGGTCTCGACCAATCCGGAAGATCAGTGGGGCCTGACGATCTGGAAGAGGGACCTGCCCGACGAACAGATCGACAAGTCGCGGGCATTGCATGACGAATTCTATGCGATGATGCGAAACCACTGCGATGCGATGATCGCGCGCTTTGGCCGGATATTGCTGCTGGACATTCACAGCTATAACCACCGCCGGGATGGACCGGACGCCGATCCGGCGCCAGCAGGGGAAAATCCTGATATCGATCTTGGTGCCACCACCATGAACCACCGGATATATGGCGATTTGCTGGACCGCTTCGCCCAAGAATTGCGGTCGGTCCCCGTTTGCGGACGCCAACCGCATGTCGGGGTCAATGTGCGGTGGGAAGATGGCGGAAATTTTCCGGAATGGCTGCACGAAATTTATGGCGACGATGCCTGCGTGATCACGCTGGAATATAAGAAATCCTTCATGGACGAATGGACCGGACAGGCCGATATTCTGGCCCTGCAGCATTTGCGCGAGGGATTGGCGAGGGCGGTCGCCTGCGCCCGTCTGTGCCTGCACGAAATGCCGGAGACAGTGACATGAGCCGCGAGGATTTCGCCGCCCTACCGAAATCGGATGCCGGCCGGCGCAACGGCCTGTCGCCAGCGGCAGCGATGATTGATGAGGAGCTGGCCAGAATGGACAGCCAGCTTGACTGGCTGACCCGTTTGACGCCTGTCAATATCAACGCGATCAAGTCCGCCTTTGTAGCGTCCGGCTTTCGCTACATGCCCGACAGCGAATATGGCGAGGGGCTGGACAATGACGCGCCGGTTTTGCGACGCCAGCTGTTCGCGCTCCCGGTCGAAGACATAGAGAATCCGCTGATCGAGGCCTTGCTGATCGAAAAGCAGCGCGAGCTCGACCGCCAGATCGAACTGGTCCGCATGCGCGACCGCGACGGCTTCATTCTGGCCAGCGTCGATCTGTTCGGCAGCGTCGACGAGCAGCTGCTGGAGCAGGCGCATGACATCATGGCGAGCGTACCCGAAAAAGCGGCAGACGAAGCCGATAGCGATGCCAATGCTGTCGCCCATGCCGGACGAAAGGCCACGGCTTTCTACGCCTCGCAAAATCCCGATTTCAGGTGCGATGTGATAATCGATCCCAATCCGGGCACCGCCCTATATACCAGCTTTGGCAATCTGCACATCGCCACGGATTATCGCGTCCCTGCTTCCCGCATCGATCCCCTGATCCAGCATGAGATCGGCACCCATGCTGTCACCCGCCACAATGGCCGGTGCCAGCCGCTGCATACGCTGGCCGGCGGTCTGTCCGACTATGACGAATTGCAGGAAGGGCTCGCTGTCATGGCGGAATATCTCGCCGGATATCTGCCCGCAGACCGGCTCCGGATCCTGGCGGCGCGGGTGATTGCCGCGCATATGGCAGTCGATGAATGCAGCGGTGCCGACATATATGCCTGCCTATTCGAGCAATTCGGGATGGACGCCGAAACGGCGTTCAGCACCGCTTTGCGCGCCAAGCGCGGCGGCGGTCTGACCAAGGATGCGCTGTATCTGAAGGGCCTGTCGGAGCTGCTTGCCTATCTCCACCATGGCGGGGATATGGAGATATTGTTCCTCGGAAAATTCGCGCTGAAACAGCTGCACAGTCTGGAAAAGCTGCTGGAGCAGGGCATTGTCAGCCCGCCGGACATCATCCCCCAATTCCTGACCGATGCTGCCGCACAGAAGCGCCTGCAGCGGGTCCGGTCACTGCCGCTCAATTCCCTCTATCAGGAAAGTCCCGAAACATGACCGATCAGAAAATCAGGATCGGATTCGTCGTCAACGACGTTGCGACCGAGAAGGAAAATTACACCACCATCCGGCTGGGCCGAAAAGCCGCCGCGCGGGGTCATGATGTCGCGTTTATCGGGATCGGCGATTTTATCTATGACTGGCACGGCACGATTTGCGCCATGGCCACGATAGCCCAGAAAAAACGGTTCAAGAATGACAAGAATTTCCTCGCCCATCTGCAGGCCGAAGATGCGAAGCGCGAACGGATCGAGCTGGAAAAATATGATATATTGATGTTGCGTAGCGATCCTGCCGAGGAACTGGACACGCGCAGCTGGGCGCCTTCCTCCAGTCTCCTGTTCGCGCAGATCGCGGCGGATCATGGCGTTATCGTGCTCAACGATCCGAAGCATCTGACGGACGCCGTCAACAAGACCTATTTTCAGGGCTTTCCCGAAGAAATCCGGCCAGCGACGACGATCACGCGCGAACCGGCTGAAATTGTCGCCTTTCTCAAAGCCCATGACGACAAGGGCGTGATCAAGCCCTTGCAGGGGTCCGGAGGGCAGGGTGTGTTCATCATCGATGAAAATAACCGGCAGAATCTCAACCAGATCATGGAAGCCGTGATCCGCGATGGCTATGCGATTGTTCAGGAATATCTGCCCGCGGCCAGCGAAGGCGACTTGCGGATGATCACGCTCAACGGGCGTCCGCTGGTGGTGGATGGCCAATATGCCTGCCTGCACCGCTTCAGCAAGACCGACGATCACCGGTCCAATATTTCGGCCGGCGGCGGCGTGGAGCTTGCGAAACCCGACAAGCTGGCGATGAAGGTAGCGGAAATTGTCGGACCGAAGCTGATCGAGGATGGCATGTATCTGACCGGTCTGGACATTGCCGGCGACAAGATGATGGAAATCAACGTCGATACGCCCGGCGGCCTGAACTATCTGGAAGATCTGAGCGACGTCAATTTTTCAGGCGCGATCCTGGATGATCTGGAGCGCAAGGTCCGGCTGCAGAAACAATATGGCGGCACGCTGAGCAACCGGCAATTGGCGGCGCTCTGATATCGAGATCGTACCTTTGCAAAACTGTCCGCGCGCGGCAAAATTTGACTGCATGACTTGGGAGAGGAAGGGGATTCAGCCGTTGCCGTGCGCGCTGGTGCTGGCGGTTGCCTGTCATGGCGATACCGGGCATTTGTCCGGCTGATACGGAAAGGAAAGACTATGCCTGGTTGGGTTCGATTATTGGCGCCTGTCCTCTTGCTGCTGCTCAGCGGGCTGTTCCTGCTGCTGGCACCGCGCGCGACCGCGGCACTGTGGGGGCTTGCGGTCACGCTTCCGCTGCTTGGCGTGGCCATTCTTGATCTGGTGCAGAAACAGCATTCGCTGCGCCGCAACTACCCATTGATTGGCCGCTTCCGCTGGCTGTTCGAGGATCTGCGCCCCTATTTGCGGTCCTATATTGTCGAGAGCAATCTGGACGGACGGCCGTTTGACAGAAATGCGCGGGCGCTTGTCTATGCGCGGTCAAAAAACCAGATGTCCACCCATCCCTTCGGAACCGAACTGGATGTCTATTCGGATGAATATGAATGGCTCAGCCATTCCATGGCGCCCAACGACGCCGTATCCGAGGAATTCCGTATCGCCATTGGCGGCCCGCAATGCACGCAACCCTATTCGGCTGCGATCCTCAACATCTCGGCTATGAGCTTCGGCTCGCTCGGCCACCGGGCGATTGAAGCCCTGAACCTCGGCGCGAAACGGGGCAATTTCTATCATGATACGGGCGAAGGATCGTTCAGCAGATATCATGCCAAACATGGCGGCGACATAGTCTGGGAACTGGGCAGCGGATATTTCGGCTGTCGCGATGCCGATGGTCATTTTGACGAGGAAAAATTCCGCCGGACTGCCGTGCTGGACCAGATCAAGATGATCGAAATCAAGCTCAGCCAGGGCGCCAAGCCTGGCCATGGTGGTCTGCTTCCCGGTGCCAAGGTGACGCCGGAAATCGCCGAAACCCGAGGAATACCGGCTAGCAAGGACTGTCTCTCACCACCGGCGCACAGCGCCTTCTCGACGCCGCTGGAATTGCTGGCTTGGGCGGCGCGGTTGCGCGAACTGTCGGGCGGCAAGCCGGTCGGCCTCAAGCTGTGCGTCGGCCAGCCGCACGAAGTGTTCGCGATCGTCAAGGCAATGCTGGAGAGCGACATCCTGCTTGATTTCATCGTGGTCGACGGTGCCGAAGGCGGGACCGGTGCAGCGCCGGTGGAACTGTCCAACCGGGTTGGCATGCCGCTGCGGGAAGGGCTGATATTGGTGCGCAACGCGCTCGCCGGTGCCGGGCTGAAGGAGCATGTCGCGCTCGGAGCTGCCGGCAAGGTCGTCAGCGGTGCCGGGCTGGCGATCAACCTGGCCCTCGGTGCCGACTGGTGCAATGCGGCCCGCGCCTTCATGTTCTCGCTGGGCTGTGTCCAGTCGATGAAATGCCATACCGACAATTGCCCGACCGGTGTCGCGACGCAGGATGAATTTCGCCAGCGCGCCCTGGTGATCGAAGACAAGGCCGAGCGCGTCTACCAGTTCCAGAAGCAGACCGTCGCCGCCTTGCGCGACATCGTCGTTGCCATGGGCCTGGAAAGCCCGTGGCAGATACGGCCGCACCATTTGCACGAGCGGCTGAACGCGGCCAAGTCGAGTTCGATCGATCATATCTATCCGTTTCTGGAAAAGGGCGCGCTACTCGATGCCCCCGAGGACACGCCATATGCCCATTATTGGGCCGCGGCGCAGACCGGCAGTTTCCGCGCCGTGCCGGCGGTCAAGCAGACGCAATATGAACAGGGAAGCAGAAGCTAGGCAGCCAACAGACCGGCCGTCGAATCCTCGTGGGCTCCGGCGACCGGGCGCGTGCTGCCTTGCCCGGTCTGTCATGCCAGCAGGTCGGTGAGTATCCTTCGATAACGGGCGACGATCTTATCTCGGGCCGCATGCCGCCCGCCGGCGACGACTTTCCGGCCACGCCGCCAGACACAATCGATGGTATCGCCGCGGCCGGCGAAGATCCAGCCGTCGAGCCAGCCATCGCCCTCGCGTCCGGTCAGGCTCGGATGCTCGGCATTCAGGCTAACAATGTCGGCGGGATGACCTTCGGCCAACTCCGCTGGCGCGGCCAGGGCTTTCGCGCCGCCGGCCATGCTTGCGCGGAAAATGGCACCGCCCATGCTTTCGTCCGGCTGCGCCGGCAGCCGGTTGCGGCTTTGGTGGTGAAGCCGCTGGCCATATTCCAGCAGCCGCATCTCCGCCGCGGCATCGATCAATATGTTGGAATCGCTGCCGATGCCATGGCTGCCCCCTGCACCGAAGAAGGTCTCCGCCGGAAACAGGCCGTCTCCCAGATTGGCCTCCGTCATCGGGCACAGCCCGGCCACCGCGCCGCTCTGCGCCAGGTCCACCGCCTCTGCATCCGTCATGTGCGTCGCGTGGATCAGGCACCAGCGGTCCGACAGCGCAACATGGTCGAGCAGCCATTCCACCGGACGCGAGCCGGACCAGGCGAGACAATCTTCCACTTCCCTGATCTGCTCGGCAACATGGATATGGATCGGCCTGTTGTCCTGCGCCATCTCGACCAGCATCGCCAGTTCCTGGGGGGTGCAGGCGCGCAGCGAATGGGGTGCGATGCCGAGCACGGCATCGGGCAATGACCGGATCGCTTTTTCCGACGCGCCGATCAGCTGGTGGAACCCGTCGATGCTGTTGACAAAGCGCCGCTGGTTTTTATCCGGCGGCTGTCCGCCGAAACCCGCATGGGCATAGAAGACCGGCAACAGGGTGAGTGCAATACCGGTTTCGTCGGCCGCCTCGACAACCGCCGCCGCCATCTCCGCCGGATCGTCATAGGGCGTGCCGTCCACCTGATGATGAAGATAGTGAAACTCGCCCACCCGCGTGAAGCCGCTTTCCAGCATCTCCATATAGGCGAGCGCCGCGATCGCCTGCATCTCGGCTGGCCCCAGCCGACCGAGAAACCGGTACATCAGCTCGCGCCAGGTCCAGAAACTGTCGGCCTGCGCCAGCGAGCCACGCCGTTCGGCCAGCCCGGCCATGGCGCGCTGAAAGGCGTGGGAATGGACATTGGGCAGCCCCGGAATGGCCGCCATATGCCGGTTATCCGCGGCAGACGCCGCAACGCCCGTTTCGATGCGCGCGATACAGCCGTCAGCGACGGTGATCCGCACATCGCGCACCCAACCTAGCGGCAGCATCGCCATCGCGAAATGAAGGGAGGCGAAAGAGCTTTGCATCACATGTCCCCTGGCAGCACCGGAAAGAGCAATTAATTGTCTATACATATCGTAGGCAAGATGCAATATTGGGCCGATATTCCAAGAGGATTTGATGCAGGCTGCGATGGATTGCGACACGATCTGGGACAATGCGAGACTGATGACGCTGGAATCTGCCAGCGATTCTCTCCGCGTCATCGCGCCCGGGCTGATCGCCGCCAAAGCCGGTCGGATCATTTATGCAGGGCCCCGGAAAGAGGCACCCGCGCTGGACGCATCGCGGCGCATCGACTGCGAGGATCGGCTGGTGACACCCGGACTGATCGATTGCCACAGCCATCTCGTCTATGCCGGAAGCCGCGCGGTCGAGTGGGAAAAGCGTCTGGCAGGCGCCAGCTATGAGGATATTGCGCGAGCCGGCGGCGGCATAGTTTCGACCATGAACGCAACACGCGCGGCCAGCGAGGCGGAGTTGATGGCGCAGAGTCGCCTTCGGCTTGATGCCCTGATCGCCGAGGGCGTGACCACTGTCGAAATCAAGTCCGGCTACGGCCTCGAGCTTGCGACGGAACGACGCATGCTCCAGGTCGCACGATCGCTGGGAGAGGCATGCGGTGTCAATGTGCGTACCACATTTCTCGGCGCTCATGCCGTGCCACCAGAATATGCCGGTCGCGCTGACGATTATATCCATCTGGTGATCAGCGAAATGCTCCCGCAGCTGGCAGCCGAAGGTCTGGTCGACGCGGTGGATGCTTTTTGCGAAGGCATCGGGTTCACACCCGACCAGACCGAACGTGTCTTCGCGGCCGCGCGCCAGCTGGGTCTGCCCGTAAAACTGCATGCCGAGCAGCTGTCGAATCTGCATGGTGCGGCGCTGGCGGCGCGACACAATGCCTTGTCCGCCGATCATCTCGAACATCTGGATGCCGACGGGATCGCGGCCATGGCGCGCAGCGGGACCGTGGCGACCCTTTTGCCGGGTGCCTTCTATTTTACCCGGGAGCAGAAGCTGCCGCCGGTCGCCGCATTGCGCAAGGCCGGCGTGCCGATGGCCATCGCCACCGACTGCAATCCCGGCACCAGTCCGCTGACCTCCCTGCTGCTGGCGATGAACATGGCGGCGACGCTGTTTCGCCTCACGGTCGATGAATGTCTGACCGGCACCACACGCAACGCGGCTCTGGCGCTGGGTGTGCCGGACGTCGGGATGCTGGCTCCGGGCAAATGGGCCGATCTGGCCGTCTGGAACGTAAGCGAGCCGGCCGAACTGGTCTATCGCATGGGCAGCAACCCGCTTCATGCGCGCTACTGGAGGGGCACTTGACCGGGATTGTCCTGATTCCTGGCGAGGTGCCGCTGGCCGACTGGCGGGCGATCTATCGCGGCGCGCCCGCAAGACTGGCAGCATCCGCTGCCGAACCGATTGCCGAAAGCGCGGCCGCGGTCGCGCGCATCCTGGCAAGGAACCAGCCCGTTTACGGAATCAACACCGGCTTCGGAAAGCTGGCCAGCGTCCGCATCGGCAATGACGATCTGGCGACCCTGCAGCGCAATATCGTGCTGAGCCATGCCGCCGGTACCGGAGAGCCATCGCCCGTGAACATCGTGCGGCTGATGATGGCGCTGAAGCTGGCCAGCCTGGGGCAGGGTGCGTCCGGGGTGCGACCCGAGACGGTGGCGCTGCTCGAGGCGATGCTGGTCAAGGGCCTGACGCCGGTGATCCCGTGTCAGGGTTCGGTCGGTGCGAGCGGCGACCTCGCGCCGCTGGCGCATATGGCGACGGCGATGATCGGCGGCGGCGAGATGTTCGCCGGGGACGCGCGCATGCCCGCGTCCGAGGCGCTGGCCTCTGTCGGGCTTGATCCGCTCGCGCTCGGCCCGAAGGAGGGACTGGCCCTGCTCAACGGGACCCAGTTCTCGACCGCCAATGCGCTCGCCGCCCTGTTCGAGACCGAGATATTGTTCCGGTCTGCTCTGGTCACCGGTGCGCTGTCGACCGAAGCCGCCAAGGGCTCCGATACGCCCTTCGACCCCCGCATCCATGCACTGCGCCGGCATCGCGGCCAGATAGAGACCGCCGATGCGCTGCGCGGGCTGATGGCGGGCTCGACGATCCGGGCGAGCCATCTTGTCGACGATATCCGGGTTCAGGACCCCTATTGCCTGCGTTGCCAGCCGCAGGTGATGGGCGCGGCGCTGGACGTCATCCGCCAGGCCGCGACCACATTGGTGACCGAGGCCAACGGCGTTTCCGACAATCCGCTGATCTTCCCGGAGACCGACGAAGCGCTGTCCGGCGGCAATTTCCATGCCGAGCCGGTCGCCTTTGCGGCAGACATGATCGCGCTGACGATCTGCGAGATCGGTTCGATCGCCGAGCGCCGGATTGCCATGCTGATCGACCCGGCGCTGTCGGGCCTGCCGGCTTTCCTGACTCCGGAGCCCGGCCTCAACTCCGGCTTCATGATCCCGCAGGTGACGTCGGCAGCGCTCGTCTCCGAGAACAAGCAGCGGGCCTATCCCGCCAGCGTCGATTCGATCCCGACCTCGGCCAACCAGGAAGATCATGTCTCGATGGCCGCGCACGGCGCCCGGCGACTGCTCGAGATGGCTGCCAATGCCACGGCGGTGATCGGCATCGAATTGCTGGCAGCGGCCCAGGGTGTCGATTTTCACGCGCCGCTGTCGTCCAGCCAGCCGCTGGAGGCGGTGCGTGCGCTGCTGCGCAAACAGGTGCCGAAGCTGGGCGACGACCGCTATTTTCATCCGGACATGGAGGCCGCCAATGCGCTTGTCCGGTCCGGCGCGATTATCGCGGCTGCGGGCTATCCGCTGCCGGGTCTGGAGTGATATGACCGACGGCAGCGAACATTCATGGCTCGAAATCCATCGCGGTGAAGCGCCGCTGCTGGTCTGCTTCCCGCACAGCGGCACGACCATTCCGGAGGAGCTGCAGGCGGACTATGTCTCGCCCTGGCTCGCCCGCAAGGACGCAGACTGGTGGATCGACCGGCTCTACGCCTTTGCATCCGATCTCGGCGCAACGAGCGTGCGCACGGATATTTCGCGCAGCGTGATCGACTGCAACCGCGACCCTTCCGGTGCCTCGCTCTATCCTGGCCAGACGACGACCGAGCTCTGCCCGACGACTAGTTTTGACGGCGAACCGCTTTATGCCGGGGCGGTCCCGGACACGGCCGAGATCGCGCGCCGGCGGGTGCACTATTTCGAGCCCTATCATGCTGCGATCGCCCGCGAGGTGAAGCGGCTGCGCGCCTCCCATGACCGGATCGTCCTCTACGATGCTCATTCGATCCGCAGCCATGTCCCGCGCCTGTTCGAAGGCGAGCTGCCGCAATATAATATCGGCACCAATGATGGCAGCACCTGCGATCCCGCCCTCGCCGCAGCGATCGGGAAAATCTGCCGGGACAGCGGCGACAGCCACGTGCTGAACGGCCGTTTCAAGGGCGGCTGGACCACGCGCCACTATGGCCAGCCCTCGCGCGGCGTGCACGCCATCCAGATGGAACTCGCCATCCGCGGCTATCATGCCGAGCCCGACGTGCTGACTCCGGAGACCTGGCCGGGAGCGTTCAACCCGACGCTGGCGGCACCGATCATCGCCATTCTTTCCGAAATCCTGGAGGCGTGCATTGCCTTCGCTTCCCAGCAAAAGGTCTAGAATATCATGACCCGCCTCGACAACAGCCGCCAGATCCGCCCCGCCACAGGAACCGAACTGTCGGCTAAAAGCTGGCTCACCGAAGCGCCATTGCGCATGCTGATGAACAATCTCCACCCGGATGTCGCGGAACGGCCGGAGGAACTGGTCGTCTATGGCGGCATCGGCCGCGCCGCCCGCGACTGGGAAAGCTATGACCGGATTGTCGAAACGCTGCAGCGCCTGGAAGCGGACGAAACCCTGCTCGTCCAGTCCGGCAAGCCGGTAGGCGTGTTCCGCACCCATGAAAATGCGCCGCGGGTGTTGATCGCCAATTCCAATCTTGTCCCCAAATGGGCGAACTGGGAACATTTCAACGAGCTCGATCGCAAGGGGCTGGCGATGTACGGCCAGATGACGGCTGGCTCCTGGATCTATATCGGCACCCAGGGGATCGTTCAGGGCACTTACGAGACCTTCGTCGAGATGGGCCGCCAGCATCATGGCGGGGACCTCAGCGGCAAGTGGCTGCTCACCGCCGGGCTTGGCGGCATGGGCGGTGCCCAGCCGCTGGCGGCGGTGATGGCGGGCGCGTCCTGCCTCGCGATCGAATGCCAGCCCAGCCGCATCGAGATGCGTCTGCGCACCGGCTATCTCGACCGGTCCGCAACATCGCTCGATGAAGCGCTGGCGATGCTCGAGGAAGCGAAGGCCCGGGGCAAGCCGGTCTCGGTCGGCCTGCTCGGCAATGCCGCGGAAATCCTGCCCGACATGGTGAGGCGCGGTATCCGCCCCGACCTGCTGACCGACCAGACCTCTGCCCATGACCCGGTCAACGGCTATTTGCCGATCGGCTGGAGCGTTGCCGAATGGGTCGAATGCCGCGAACGCGAACCGGAGGCCGTTGCCGCGGCCGCCAGGAAATCAATGGCTGTCCATGTGCAGGCGATGCTGGATATGCAGGCTGCGGGCGTACCGACCACCGACTATGGCAACAATATCCGTCAGGTCGCGTTTGACGAGGGCGTGAAGAACGCTTTTGATTTCCCGGGCTTCGTGCCGGCCTATATCCGGCCGCTGTTTTGCCGCGGGATCGGTCCGTTCCGCTGGGTGGCATTGTCCGGTGATCCGGAAGATATCTACAAGACCGACGCCAGGGTAAAGGAACTGCTGCCCGATGACGCGCCGCTCCATCGCTGGCTCGACATGGCGCGGGAACGTATCCAGTTCCAGGGCCTGCCGGCGCGGATCTGCTGGGTCGGTCTGGGCGATCGGCACCGGCTCGGTCTCGCCTTCAACGAGATGGTGGCGTCCGGCGAGCTCAAGGCACCGGTGGTGATTGGCCGCGACCATCTCGATTCCGGTTCGGTCGCCAGCCCCAATCGCGAAACCGAAGCGATGAAGGACGGCTCCGACGCCGTGTCCGACTGGCCGTTGCTCAACGCGCTGCTGAACACGGCAAGCGGCGCGACCTGGGTTTCGCTGCATCACGGCGGCGGCGTCGGCATGGGCTATTCGCAGCATGCGGGCATGGTCATCGTTGCCGATGGAACGCCCGAGGCTGCCGAGCGGCTGGGGCGGGTGCTGTGGAATGACCCAGCCACCGGCGTGATGCGCCATGCCGACGCCGGCTATCAGGATGCCCTCGATTGCGCCCGCGAAAAGGGGCTCGACCTGCCCGGCATAATTGTGTGAAGCGCAAGGCCGGTTCGGGAAAGGTGGCGGGGATGGAAGGCCTGCGCCGCGATGGCGAGGGCCCGGTCTGGCTGCAGATTCGCCGCGCCCTTTCCGCCAGGATAACAAGCGGTGCCTGGCCGCCCGGCACGCGCATTCCCTCGGAAATGGACCTGACCGTGCATTTCGGCGTGTCCCGGATGACGACCAACCGGGCCATCCAGAGCCTGGCCCTGGAAGGACATCTGGAACGTCACCGGCGGATTGGCACGATCGTCGCCCACCGCGCGCAGGAGCGCCCCGCCTTCGAGATCTGGGACGTCCGCGAAATCGTCGAGCGCAGCGGCGAGCGCTATTCCTATCAGCTGCTGGAGCGGATGATCGTCCCCGCGGACGATGCCAGGCGCGACCTTGTCAACGTCCGTCCGGAGACCGCCCTGCTCTGGTTGCGGTGCCTGCATCTGTCCGACGGCGTCCCCTTCCAGCTGGAAGAGCGGCTGGTCAATGTGGATGCGGCACCCGGAATCCTCGACCTGGCGGTGGACCGGACGCCAGCCGGGCCCTGGCTCGTCGACCATGTGCCCTGGAGCCAGGCGGAGCATATGATCTCGGCGATACCGGCGGCGGCCAAAGAGGCGGACGCTCTCGACCTCAATATCGGCACATCCTGCCTGGTGGTCGAGCGCCGGACCTGGAACGGCACGACGCCCGTGACCCTTGCCAAGCTGTGGCATCCCGGCAGCCGCTATCGCCTGAAGGGGCAGTTCGAACCGGTGCGCTAGCGATCGGCAGCCGGTTTCAGCCGGCCCGGTCACAAGACTTGCGTTTGAAGCGAATGATGCGATAATCTCGGGTCATCAGCCGGCTGAACAACTCCATCAACCATCGAACATCATCTCGCTGCGCCGGGATATCTGAATCTGCCATCCAACTATAGAAAGCCCTTGAGTAATGAGTAGTCTGATTGATTTCCGGGAAAAGGTCCGCACGCATCATCGCACCGATGAGGCGGAGATTCTGGATTATCTGATTTCCAGTTTCGGCCCGGACGAGAATATGCGCAAGCGGATTCAGGAGCGGGCGATCCAGGTCGTCCGGGAAGTGCGCAGCGCCTCCGGGCCCACCCTGACCGAGAGTTTTCTGGGCGAATATGGCCTGTCCACCGACGAAGGTCTGGCGCTGATGACGCTGGCCGAAGCGCTGTTGCGCGTCCCCGACAATCAGACGATCGACGACCTGATCGAGGACAAGATCGGTCCCTCCAACTGGCGCGACCATATCGGACAGTCGGAAAGCTCGCTGGTCAATGCTTCGACCTACGCGCTCGAAATGACCCGCAGCGTGATCAACAAGCCGGAAAGCCGCGGACCGCTGGATGCCCTGCGCGGCGCGATCAAGCGGCTGGGCGAGCCGGTGATCCGCCTGGCCGTGCGCCAAGCGATGAAGGAACTGGGCAACCAGTTCGTTCTCGGCGAGGATATGAAGCTGGCCCTGAAGCGCGCCGAAAAATGGAAGGAAAAGGGCGCGACCTATTCCTATGACATGCTCGGAGAGGCGGCGATCACGCAGGAAGGCGCGGACGAATATTTCGCGGCCTATGCGGATGCGATACGCGAAATCGCAAAGGTCGCCGTTTCCGATGACCTGCGCGAAAATCCGGGCCTCTCGATCAAGCTGTCGGCGCTTTATCCGCGCTACGAGATGAGCCAGCAGGCCAAGGCGGTACCCGAACTGGCGGAACGCGTCGGCGAACTGGCGCGCGCCGCCCGCGATGCCAATATCGGCCTGAATATCGATGCCGAGGAAGCCTATCGGCTCGGCCTGTCGCTCGACATGATCGAGATGGTGCTCAGCGATCCCCGGCTCGCGGGATGGGACGGCTTCGGTGTCGTTGTCCAGGCCTTTGGCAAACGGGCGAGCTTCGTTCTCGACTGGCTCTATTCGCTTGCGATCCAGCTCGACCGCAAGATCATGGTCCGGCTGGTCAAGGGCGCTTATTGGGACAGCGAGATCAAGCGGGCGCAAATGGATGGCGTGCCCGATTTTCCGGTATTCACGACAAAATCGGCCACCGACATCAGCTATATCTGCTGCGCCTCGCAGCTGCTCAACATGACCGACCGCATCTATCCGCAATTTGCCACGCATAATGCGCACAGCGTCGCCGCGATCCTGGAAATGGCGGGCAACAAGCAGGATTTCGAGTTCCAGCGGCTGCACGGCATGGGCGAAACGCTGCATGACGCGCTGCTGCGCAACGAAAAGGTCCGCTCGCGGATCTACGCGCCGGTTGGCAAGCATCGCGAACTGCTGGCCTATCTGGTTCGCCGCCTGCTCGAAAATGGCGCGAATTCGTCCTTCGTCAACCAGCTGGCCAACCATTCCGTGGCCGCCGAGATGATCGCCACCGACCCGTTCGAGACGCTGCAGGCCGATCAGCAGGCAAGCCAGTCGAGGATCGTCAAGCCCGCAGACCTGTACATGCCGGAACGGGTGAATTCGCGCGGCTGGGATCTCGCCAATCGTACCGACATGAACGACTATGTCTCGGAACGGGCGCCCTTTGCCGAAAAGCTCTGGCGCTCGTCGCCGATCACCGTGCGGCCGGTCACCAGCGGCACCGCGCACCGGATATTCAATCCCGCGCTCACCGACAGTCAGGTCGGCGAGGTCATCGAGGCGGACCAGGAACAGGCCATTGGTGCGATAGCGGAGGCCCGGATCTGGAGCGCTTCGGTCGCCGAACGGGCTGCGGTGCTGCGCAAGGCGGCCGATCTCTACGAGCAGCATCACGGCGAAATCTTTGCCCTGCTGGCGCGGGAAGCGGGCAAGACCCAGTTCGACACCATCGCCGAATTGCGCGAGGCGGTCGACTTCCTGCGCTATTATGCCAAGGAAGCGGAAAAGCATCCGGAGGGCAAACCGCGCGGCATCATCGCCTGCATCTCGCCCTGGAATTTCCCGCTGGCCATTTTTACCGGCCAGGTGGCCGCCGCACTGGCTGCCGGCAATGCGGTGCTGGCGAAGCCGGCAGACCAGACTCCGCTGATCGCGGCTCTGGCGACCAATTTGCTGCACGAAGCCGGCGTGCCCTTGCCGGCGCTGCAGTTGCTGCCGGGGCCCGGCGCCACGGTGGGCGCGGCGATCAGCGGTGACGAACGCATCAACGGTGTCTGCTTTACCGGCTCCACCGCAACCGCGCAGACCATCCACCGCAACATCGCCGAAAATGGCCAGGCGGATTCGCTGCTGATCGCCGAGACCGGCGGCCTCAACTGCATGATCGCGGATTCGACCGCGCTGCCGGAACAGACCGTCCGCGACATCATCACCTCGGCCTTCCAGTCTGCCGGTCAGCGCTGCTCGGCCTTGCGGGTGCTCTATCTGCAAAAGGACATCGCCGAGCCCTTCCTGAATATGCTGAAGGGAGCGATGCACGCTCTCGAGCTGGGCAATCCGTGGTGGCTGTCGACCGATATCGGTCCCGTCATCGATCAGGCGGCGCATGACAAGATCAGCGCCCATATTGCCACCGCCAGCCGGGAAGGCCGGTTGCTGATGCAGCTGGACGGTCCCGATGACGGCTATTTTGTCGGGCCGGCGGTGATCAAGGTGGGCGGCATCAACGATCTGGAAGAGGAAATATTCGGGCCGGTCCTGCATGTTGCCACTTATGAGCATGACGAACTCGACCAGGTGATCCGCGATATCAACAATCGCGGCTACGGTCTTACCTTCGGCTTGCAGACCCGGATCGAGCGTCGCATCGACAAGCTGACCAGGGCGCTGAAGGTCGGCAATATCTACGTCAACCGCAACCAAGTCGGCGCGGTGGTCGGCTCCCAGCCCTTTGGCGGCGAAGGCCTGTCCGGCACCGGCCCCAAGGCCGGCGGACCGCATTATCTACCGCGCTTCTACGAAAGCGCCGGACCGGTGAATCCGGTCCATCCCGGCCAGGACCTGACGCGGGAGGTGATTCAGGATGCGCTGGACAAGCTTCCCGCTGCCGACAGCCAGCCGCGCAGCTGCGAGGCCATGCCCGGGCCGACCGGCGAATCCAACGAACTGTTCACCTATGCACGCGGAAAAATGCTCTGCCTCGGCCCGACAGCGGAGGACGCCGCACGGCAGGCGGAAAAGGTACGGCTGCAGGGCTGTGAACCGCTGCTCTGTGTTCCCGGTGCCAGTGGGGAACAGTCGCTCGACGGATTTGTACCGCGCGCCTTATTGTCCACGCTGACCGGCATGGACGGCGTGATCTGCTGGAGCGACATCGAGGATATCCGGGCGATCCGCAAGGCGCTGGCCGGGCGCGACGGGGCGTTGATCCCGCTGATCACCGAAGAGAATTTCGATCATCAGTGTCTGGTGGAGCGCCATGTCTGCATCGATACGACGGCGGCGGGCGGCAATGTTTCGCTGCTGACATAGGATTGTCGAAAACCGGGCGGGGGCGCTCGAGAGGAAAGCCTGTCGCATCAGGCCATGCCGCGCTTCCCTCGGCCCGCCCGGCCAGATCGGCATGGCGGCCGATTCGGCGGACGATCAGCGCGGACGGATCAACTGCGCCTATCTGAGTTCGACAGCGCGCTCGTAGGCGGCCTGGAGCGTGGCGCGGATCAGCTCGGAATATTCCCCGCCACCATTCAGCGCGGCCAAGCCGGCGGCCGTGGTTCCGCCCTTGCTGGTCACGCTGTTGCGCAGCTCCTCCAGCGACCGGTCGGACTGCCGGGCCATTTCCAGCGTGCCCTGGACGGTTCCCAGAACCAGTGTTCGGGCGTCCTGCGCGCTGAATCCCAGATGCTCTGCGGCTTCGATATAGGCCCGCAGCATCTCGAACACATAGCCGGGCCCGCTTCCGGCCACCGCCGTCAGGCGATCGAGCATGTCTTCGCTGTCCACCCAGACAATCTCGCCCGAGCAGAGGGCGAGCTGCTCGATCTCGCCGGTCGCGGCATGCGGTACTTCGCCGTGGGCATAGAGACCGCTGACACCCTTGCTGATCATGGCCGGAAGATTGGGCATGATCCGGATCACCGCCCGTCCCGGCGCATGGGCAGCGAGCTTTTCAGCGGAATATCCCGCTGCAATCGAACTGATCACGCCGTCCCGTGCGAGGTGCGGCAGATAATCCGGGAGCACGGTGTCGATCAGCTGCGGTTTCAGCGCGACGATCAGATAGTCGAACATGGCCTCGTCCAGATCCCCGGCAGAACCCACCTGCGTCACATTGTCGGGCAGTTCCGGATTGGCGGGATCCGCCACGGTAAATTGGTGATCGGTGTTTTCGGCCCATGCTTTCAGGAGCGCGCCGCCCATGTTTCCGCAGCCAAGGAGCAATATTTTTTTCAAGATTATCTCTTATATTATGTGATAGAAAGGGCTTGTCGATATCCTTAGAATACAAAACAGACATGTCAACAAATGCTGTTTATTAAAGCTTTTGCGCAAAATGGTATATTTTGATCACTAAATTATTGCATGGGGCAGGTTCAATCCCTACCTCGAGGGCGAGTTAACAGGGACGACGTATAAAATGGTAAAAGGCAAAACGATAGTTGTAAAAGTGGGCTCGAGCCTGCTGGCAAATCAGGAACGGCTGACGCCGCGCTGGGCCTTCATGCACAATCTGCTGTCGGACATCGCCCAGCTGCGCGAAGCGGGTGCGAAAGTCATATTATGCTCGTCCGGCTCGGTGGCGCTAGGCATGAACATGATCGGCGAACGGCCGGAAACAGCCGGCCTGCGCGACAAGCAGGCCGCTGCCGCCTGCGGCATGCCGCTGCTGCTCAACGGCTACAAGCAGGTTGCCCACGAATATAGTTTCGAAATCGCCCAGGTGCTGGTGACCTTGCGTGATCTGGAGGATCGCAAGCGCTTTCTGAATACCAAGAATACCGTCGATCGGCTGCTGGATGCCAATATCATGCCGATCATCAACGAAAATGACACGATCACGACCGAGGAAATCCGGGTTGGCGACAATGACCGGCTATCGGCGAAAATCGCCCAGATGCTGCAGGCCGACCTGCTCGTCATCCTCACCCAGGTCGACGGGCTGTTCGACCGTGACCCGTCCGAACCGGGCGCGACGCTGGTCGAGGAACTGAGCGATGTCTCACCCTATCTGGCGGTGACCGAAGGGGTGAGCAGCCTCGGCAGCGGCGGCATGCTGACCAAGATCCAGGCGGCGCACATGGCGCAAAATGCCGGCTGCGAAACCCTGATCGCCCATGGCGAATATGAATATCCGGTGACCTCGCTGCTCGAAAACAAGCGGCGTCACACCAGGATATTGGCCAATGAACGCCCCGAGTCCGCCTGGGCCAACTGGCTGTCCGACCGCTTGCAGATGGCCGGCAGCCTCGTGGTCAATGAGAAGGTCGCCGAAGCGCTGAAGGCCGGGCCGCGCCATATCGGCCGGGAAGATGTGCTCTCCATCCAGGGCCCTTATGTCAAGGGCGACGTCATCCATATCTACGGCGAGTCCGGCAGCGAGCTTGCTCGCGGCCTGACCAATTTCTCGTCCGACGAAACCATGGCCCTGGCGCGCAACCCGTCGATGACCGCGATGCAGCTGCTCGGCTACAAGACCGGCGGTACGCTGATCACCGACAAGAATATGGTGGTGCTCGACGAACGGCATCTTCCCTGGGACCTGCCTGCGGGCGACGGCATGAACGAAGTCGCCCCCTAGGAGCGGATCTCGCCGATTTCCAGGATCGGCGCGGAATCGAACCGGTTCGCCTCCATCATCACCGCTATCCGTTGCACGGAAGACACCAGCAGATTCTGTTCCCAGGGTTCGAGCTGCGAAAAGGAAACCAGAAAGTCTTCCTGCAACAATTCCGGCGCATTGCGGACGCAGTCCTTTCCCTTTTCGGTCAGGACGATTTCCACCGAGCGCCCGTCCGCCTCGCTTCTCTCGCGCGTGACCATGCCCGACTTTTCCAGCCGGTCGACAATCGAGGTGACCGTGGCATGGGACAGATGCACCGACTTGGCGATCACGGACGGCTTCGAACGCCCGTGCTTTGCCAGTTCCTTCAGCAACAACAGTTGCGGGGTGGTCTGACCGGTCTCTTTCTCCAGCTTTTTCGACTGCAAATCGATCGCCCGGTTGATCTGGCGCAAGGCCACCAGAAGTGCATTTGAATTGGACATGGCCAGCCTGTTACAGGATTTCGCCGTCAATAGCCCAGAATATTGTATATTTTCTGATCATGCGGGAAGGGCGCTACGCTCGTCCCAGACGGACCGGAACCGGTCCTTGTTCCCGACCAGATCGGCGAGCGTATATCCGTCGAGATGGCGCAGAAAGGCTTCAATGCCGCCGGCCAGGACATGGCGCAAGCCGCAGACAGGCGTGACCACGCAGCCATTGCCGGCGGCATCAAAACATTCCACGAAGCCTCCCAGTTCCTCGAAGGTGCGGACGACGTGGCCGACGTTGATCGTTTCGGCGGGCTGGTTGAGGATCATTCCGCCGCTGCGCCCGCGAATACTGTCGACAAAGCCTTCCGCGGCCAGCCGCTGGGCCACCTTCATCAGATGGTTTTTCGAGATGCCATATTGGCGGGCAATTTCACTGATCGAATGCTGGCCCTCGTGGGCGGCCAGATACATCAGGGTGCGCAGTGCATAATCGGTATGAACGGAAAATCTCATAAAAGATGCATATCACATATTGCATTTAATTGCCAAGCGGCATAAACACTGCATATGAAATACATCTTAAACGAGTCGCGATCATGACCGAGGTCAGCTATGCCGAACGCGCCCGGGCAAAAAAGACGGCCGAGGCCCATGCGCTGGGCATCAATGACGCCGTCATTTCCGATCTGGTCGAGCGCTTCTACGGTGCCGTCCGCAGCGACGCGCTGCTCGGGCCGATATTTGAGTCCCATGTCGCGGACTGGACACCGCACCTCGCCCGGATGAAGGATTTCTGGGCTTCGGTCACGCTCGAATCCGGCCGGTTCCGGGGCAATCCCATGGTCAAGCATATGGCCATAGCTGGCCTGGATGGACTGCATTTTGATCGCTGGCTTGTGCTCTGGCACCGGACGCTGGACGAAGTCATCCCCGACGAGGCCGCGGCGCAGGTCTTTCGCGCCGCCGCCGAACGGATCGCTGCCAGCCTGCTCACCGGCATCCGGATTCAGCGCGACGGCCTGGACGCCGTTTCCAACCAGAAGGAGAAATAGTCATGTTGATGGATTTTCAGATCGAGGGCGGCCAGGCGGTCGCCGCCGAAATTGCGGCAGAAATGCGCGACCTGCCTGTCCG
>Ga0209346_1000702_pt1 | contig 24939 bp, 27 predicted proteins | sample AutmiccommunBRH9_FD_187381 | JGI IMG/M metagenome (GOLD analysis project Ga0209346, IMG submission 187381) | Deep subsurface microbial communities from Mt. Terri, Switzerland - Autotrophic microbial communities BRH/9 (SPAdes) (version 2) | ecosystem: Environmental > Aquatic > Deep subsurface >...
AAGATATCTGGTTGATTGGTCAATATTCCATCAGTATCTTGTAAAGCATCTTCCCTAGTCATTCTACCATTTCCCCGCAGATTTAGCCCGACTATTTCTACATTATTCCCGTGCACCTGCTCAGCACTTGTCCAAGCCGTAAACGAAAAATTAAGCATCTTCGCCAGATCCTGCCGATTCTTGATTACCTCATCCTGATGATCACCAACGTGCAAAGCCATATTCATACCTCGGTAAATTCCGCGGTCTTTTTCATCGTTTCTAGCAGAGAACCCCACAGATAAACTAGGTAGCTTCTTTTGCCAATCTAAGATTACAAAGTGCTCTAAAGGATGATTAATTTTAACTAACGGCTCCATTACTTCACTTCCTCTTCTTATCCTATTCTACCCTAACTGCTCGTCCATCTTCAACAGACTACTCTCTTCGAAATTTTATCTTCGGTTTCCAAAGACTATTGCGTTAACTTTTTATTAAAAGCATCATAATCCTCGTTCAAATTATTATTTGTTCGGTAGGTGGCTGCTTCAACCTTAACAAGTATTACATCAATACCTATTTTCACGATGTTTTTCCAGGGAATGATATACTCCGTACCCCCACCAAATAGCCCGAGGATTTTCCCTTGTGCAGGTATTATTAAAGACTCTACACGACCTTGAAGCAAATCCAACTCAAGGTCCCTAACTGTTCCTAATTTTTTGCCATCTAATACATTAACTACATCCTTAGTTTGGAATTCCGATATTTTTACCATAATTAAGCCCACCTATTTTAGTCTTCTTAACTATATATATGTCAGATAACAAAAAAATGTACACAAAAAAAGCCAACCTAAAGAGAGGGTACTGAAAAAAAGCTTTTTCAGTACCCTCATATTTTTCATGCGATTTCTAATAAAGTCTTTACTTAACGTACTTTTGCATTTGGTTTATTGCTGCTTTTTCTAATCTTGATACCTGAGCTTGTGATATACCGATTTCTTCCGCGACCTCCATTTGTGTTTTTCCTTCAAAAAACCTCATTGATAAAATCATTTTTTCCCGATCATTCAATTTGTTTAGTGCCTGCTTTATGGCTATTTCTTCAACCCAGAGAATATCCCTGTTTCTCTCATCACTTATTTGATCCATTACATAAATCGGATCACCACCATCGTGATAAATAGGTTCAAATAGAGAGACCGGGTCTTGAATAGCGTCTAAAGCAAAGACTACATCCTCCTTCGGTACATTAAGAACTTCAGATATCTCGTTAACAGAGGGCTCACGGGACTTTTGATATGTAAGCGAATCGCGAACCTGTAGAGCCTTGTAAGCAATATCTCTTAACGAACGGGATACCCGAATAGGATTATTATCCCGTAAATACCTGCGTATCTCTCCAATAATCATGGGAACAGCATAAGTGGAGAACTTAACATTTTGACCCAAATCAAAGTTATCAATCGCCTTCATTAATCCGATACAACCAACCTGAAATAAATCGTCAACAAATTCTCCGCGGTTATTAAAGCGTTGAATAACGCTTAATACTAGTCTAAGATTACAATTTACCAGTGTCTCCCTAGCAGAATGTTCGCCATTATTCAAACGAACAAACAATTCCCGCATCTGATCACTTTTTAAAATCGGCAACTTAGATGTATCTACTCCGCAAATCTCAACCTTATTTCTGGACATAAATTTTCCCTCCTATTGGAGTTCTCCATGTAAAGTATCTCCTAAGAGGGAAAATTTATGCTTTAAATCATTTTATTAAATTCTTTTCGCAATCTTTTGATTATTCTTTTTTCTAGTCTGGAAATATAAGATTGAGAAATGCCCAGCATATCCGCTACATCCTTCTGAGTTTTCTCCACGCCGTCGCTTAATCCGAATCGGAGCTTCATTATTATTTTCTCTCGGTCGTTAAGTTTCTCCAAAGCTTTCTTTAGGAGCTTCTTATCTACCTCATCTTCAAGGTCTCGAAATATTGTATCATTTTCTGTACCCAAAATATCTGAGAGTAACAATTCATTGCCGTCCCAATCAATATTTAAAGGTTCATCAAGGGAAACCTCTGTTTTTACCTTGTTATTCCTTCTTAAGAACATTAGTATTTCGTTTTCGATGCACCGAGAAGCGTAAGTTGCTAATTTGATTTTTTTCTCAATATCAAAGGTATTAACCGCCTTAATTAAACCAATTGAACCGATAGATACTAAATCCTCAATGTTTACGCCTGTATTATCAAATTTTCTGGCAATATATACTACTAGGCGAAGATTTCTCTCGATAAGCATTGATTTTACCGTATTATCCCCTTTCGGGAGCTTTTCTAATAAAACCTCTTCTTCTTCCCGAGACAGTGGCGGAGGTAAAGTTTCACTTCCGCCAATATAGTAGATTTCCTCAGATTTTAATCCTAAGGCAAAGAGAATTTTGTACCACCACAGAATCAATTGGATCTTCAATTTTATCATCAGAACGAGACCCCCTTGAACATTACCCCACTAAAAGATCAGGGTGTATAATAGCTTGATAAGTTTGATCATTGGACAAGCTGCCATAATCTAACCCGATTAAAACCTTAGTCTTGCACACCTGCTTGGAATCGTCAGTATGAATCACCACCTTATCAGGTCTGATAGTCAAGATGAATTGCATGTCCCTACTTACGCTGCGAAAAGGAACCAATGAAATTCTTCTCAACCATTTTGCTTCAAGCTGCTCAGTAATTTTGTCAAACAAATCTAGTTGAAATTGTCCTTCTATATACATCTCGCTAAACAACTTGGGAATTAAGTCAAGTCGCTCTGCTTCAATAATCATTACCGGCTTTCTGGTTATCGGGTCGTACAATTGGTTACCGGTATCGATCAAGCCTTTACAGAGATAACTTTGCTCATTAATAAAGACCTCAACCTCGACAATCTTTTGCTGAACAATGTTCTTTCTGGTCAGTGACTTAACAGTCCCTTTGGCAAAATACAGCACTCCTCCAAAAGCTACTACAATCAAAGTTAAGATAAGTACCGGACTCGACGAACGGCTAATGTATATCCCATTAACCACATCATGCTGAATATTAAAGAAATATTGAACAGCAATAACTCCACCGCCGGTAATAAAGCTGATCAAATAAAAGGTCGCTAAAGCTTGAATAAAACCAAGTAAATGCTTAAAACCGAAAGCTATCAGGATGATCACCAGTGACAAAAGGAGCTTGCTAATAAATAGTGAAAAGAAACTTTGCTTTGGCAGTAAAAAGCTTAAAGTGTAAAGTGCCCCTACCCCTGCAGCCAAGGCAATCCGTAAGTGCTTAACCGGTCTATTAAGCAATTTCCCTGTTGCTAATAGCAAAAAATAATCAAGCATGAAATTAAGCAGCAAAATCAAATCAAGATAAAAAACCATTTCCAAGCTCCTCAACCGGCACTACCGGTCAATCAAAATATTCGGAATTTGAAAACAGTATATAATATATCTATATTCGAAGTCTGTCTAAACTTGACGACAAGCTATAATTTTTTTTTGTCGAAATGGGGGGGTAGAAAAGAATAGACCCTCACCTAAAAACTGTGCTATAGTTTAATTGTAGAAAGGAAATAATTAGCTTCTAACAGAACATAGTATATATTCAAAAATATGTAAACATTTTCAAGGAATATATTTAGAAAGTGTACTATACTATTAACCATGATAAGGTGAGAAAAATGTGTTCAATATTTTTAGCATACAATTATCATCCCAAATACTTATTAATAATTGCAGCTAACAGAGATGAGTTCTTTAACCGACCGACATTGCCTGCTCATTATTGGCAAGATAATCCAAACATTTTAGGTGGTAGGGATTTAGATAAAATGGGTACATGGTTGGGAATAAGCAAGAATGGACGATATGCTGCAGTAACTAACTATAGAGACCCTTCAACTATTAATAAAAAGGCTAGATCAAGAGGAGAATTAACCAGTGGTTTCTTAAACAGCTCAGTTTCACCAAAAGACTACATGAAAGAGCTAAAAAAAAGCAAAGAAGAATATAATGGTTTTAATCTGTTAGCCGGGGACATAACATCATTATATTATTATTCCAATCGAAAACAGCAGATAAAACGACTTAAACCAGGAATATACGGATTAAGCAACCATCTATTAGATACACCATGGGCAAAAGTAAATCTTGGTAAAGAAAAACTTCGAAAATATCTTGAAAATCAACTAGTTGATCCAGAGTGTCTATTTAATTTATTATTTGACGAGACAAAGGCAGAAATTGATGAGTTGCCCGAAACGGGAATAGGTGTTGAAAAAGAAAGATTATTATCCTCAATTTTCATTAAAAGTCCTGATTACGGATCGCGCTGTTCCACAGTTTTATTAATTGACAGGGAAAATAAAGTTGAATTTATTGAACGTACTTTTAATAACATTGACGACACTTGGCAAGAAGCTTCCTATAATTTTAAAATATTGTAAGTGAAAAAGCGTCCTATAACAAATCCAAGGGAACAGTTATACTGACTAAGAGTATTTACTATGCTTCTTAAGATCATTTTTAAGAAATTATATTATGATCTCCGTAAAAGATTAAACCGAGATCTTCCCAAAGATCTTTATTAAAATAGATTGTTTTGCCTTTATACGTGATGATACGATTTAAGCCTAAGGGTAGATAATGAATAGTCTTGATCATTTCCATAAAAAAACCATCCCTTATTAGGATGTTTATCTCTATCAGGATGATTTTTGTTTCAACTTATTGATAGTTGATAATATTAGGAAGTTGGAGCTAATCTATTCATGCTTCCCTATAATGATAATTTAAATTGCATCCTTTATGTCTTAATAACCTCTACTCTAGAGTCGTAATGTGATGAGCGTCCACCAATAAGGTCATATACAATTGAAGTTATTTATCCGGAATTTCTATAATATTTTCTATCTTTTCTTGAGCTGACCCATCAATAAACGTAACAAACCATTTATTTTTAGTAGCATCGTATTTAATGTCCATTGGTATAAATACTATTACTTTAGGATTGCTTTCAATTGCTCTATTGATTACATCTTCAATATATAAATTAGCTTCTTCCGGCTTTTTTATTTCTATAACTTCAAGATAATCTAAATCAACGAAACCAGGATAACTTGTTAGAGTCAATCCTTTGGTTTTGTATTTAACCTTTTGTCCGACCTCTAATCCTTCAGTATTAAGATTATTCAACCATGTTGCAACATAATATTTTGAGGTTTTATCCTTCAAAGAAGGAATTTCTTGAGGAACGTTGCTAACAACTAGTATTCTGTTGCTTTCAACTTTCGTAATGATACTCCCCGTTATATCCATTGTCATCAATCCTTTTTTTTCAACTATTTGATGGGAACATGCCACAATATTAAAAACAAAGAATAATAATAAAAACACTCTTTTTGACATAAGTATTCTCCCACTTTCTTAAAATGTTATAATAACCACTGCGGAAAAACGGGTGGTTATTATATTGCTGTTTTTTGCAAGAACTTTTTACTAAAAGTTGCGAGTAATTTTTCCATAGTATTGCAACTCCATTTTCCACAATGTTGCAAGTTCTCTTTCCCCGCCATATTCTACAGGGAAAGAGAAGATTTGCAGGCATTTTGTTACTTGATTAATTAAAAGACAGTGATCCGTCGCTTTGCCATTCTGGAAGATTCCAGCCCATGTTCCGAAAGCATGTTTTCTAGTTCGGCTACATATTCCTCAAGTTCACGTACCTCACTGCTTTTTTCAATGTACAAACTTTGTAGATACTCTCGATCTTCCTGCCAACGTTCGGTCGGGCTTTTTACTGTGACATCCAGTTCCCCGGCTTCATAATTACGGATATCCTGCTGGATGTTAGTATAAAGATCCTGTTCACTGAATACGTACGGAAACGGCTCTTCTGCATATTTCACGAGCAGATACCGCTTAAGGTCATCGGGAAAAGACCTCATGTATGTATGTTCAAGTTTTCTGATAACTGTTTTGTTTATGATCATGTCATCGCTCCTCCTTCTTGTCTGTTGACACTATTGAGCGGTAAATATCATTAATGCTGGATTCTCTCAGACGGTTGTTCTCCCCTGGAAACAGGAGAAGGTGGCAATGGTGCATCAGTCTACCGACAAGGGCGGCAGTCATTTGCTCATCATAGAGCACATTGACCCATCTTGAGAATTCCAGATTCGTATTCAGTATGATGGACTTCTGTTCATGTATCTCTGAGAGATAGTCAAAGAGCAACTGGGCACCGGTACGATCGTATGGTACGTAGCCCCATTCATCCAGTATAATGACAGATGCCTTATTCAGTTTTTTCAATAGCGTTCCCAACGTGCCAGCCTTCTTGGCTTCTGAAAGCTGGTTAACCAAGGATGCGGTACGGTAGAATTTGACGGCAATTCCTTTCTGGCAAGCACTCACTCCAAGCGCAGTGGAAAGCATGGTTTTTCCGGTACCTGTCCTGCCGTACATGATGACATTTTTCTTTTCCCTGATAAATTCAAGGGATTTCAGGCTATCCGATGTCAGGTCGGAAGGGAGTGTGATTTCATCAAAGCGGAAGCCATCAAATGTTTTGATGCTGTAGAAACCTGCATTGTTAATCAATTTGGCTGTACGACCCTGTTCACGATTTTTTAGTTCTGCAGACAGTATTTTGTATAAGTATTCCTGATGTGATTCGCCTTCCGTTATCTGTGACATATCGGCCAGATTGCGGCTCAACTTCAGTTTCTTGCAACAACCAATGATTTCTTCTTCAAACATTTGCAGCACCCCCTTTCTTTAGGAAGGTGTCGTAAGCAATCAGGTTGGTTGTCATCTGAGTGACATTCGGTATTGCCGTATCAAGCGGCATCGGCGGAAGTTCCGGCACATCAGAGTAAATACGTCGGTAAAGATTTTTAAGGCTGTCCGCATCGGATGCGCCATAACAGAGTGCCTGATTGACGGTACTGAGCGCACTGTCAAAGCCAGTTCTGTCCGTAAGTTCTGCCAGAACTTTAAGAACCTTTCCTGTTTCTGTATTGGTACAGCCTTCAAGAAACTGCTTCATTTTAGATGGCATCATGTCATAGATACCGGAATATTTCAATGCACGTGGACGTACGGAAAGTTGCTTGAGATATGGAAGCCAGTCCATGCTCTGCTGTTTGGTATTGCCGTAAAGGCGTCGATGTCTTACAATTTCACGGTAGTTTTCGTCCAGCACAATAACAAGCGATGATGTCAGTTTCAGGTTAACCACTGTATTTGCATATTTTGGTGAAACCGAGTATTCATGCATGCCTTTGTTCAGATAAAACTTGCCCCAGTTGTTAGTGGTAGCAGTAACTTTGCCACTTAGGTCGAACTCAATTTCAGGAAGAGGATGACAGTGTTTTAAGTCCTCTTTAAACCGTTCCTCAATCGTTTCATTGTGGCGGTAATGCTCTCTGTTGGCGTCCACCTCACACATATCAAGAAGCTGACGATTGAAATCGGAAAGCGAAGAAAAGTGCGGCATTGGGACAAGAAAGTTACGCCTCTGATAACCGACTTTGTTTTCGACATTGCCTTTCTCATGGCCTTCACCAGGGTTCATAAATACAGCCTGGAAAAGGTAGTGTTCTCGGAAACGGTCAAATCGTTTGGTGGTCTCACGGCCGCCACCTCGGATTATTTTTGTTACGATAGTTTTGGTGTTATCAAACCATAGTTCGTTTGGTACAGTATCAATGTGCCTAAATATGGCGTCAAGTCCTTCCAGAAGGCATTCCATGTTTTCACCATAGAACAGCTGCAGGTAGCCTTTGTTGCTATATGGGAATGATACTTCAAGATATTTTCCGGTCAGTCGTGTGCCGTTTTCATAAAAATCAGCTGTCCCAAAATCAACTTGCGCTTCACTAGGACGGTGTTCCAGTGGAAGGAATCCGCCCTTAGCACCGTTAAATATTTCTTTGTGTTTTACGGCATAGTAGGTAGAAACCGTCCTGTATGAACAACTAAATCCGCTGATTTCCTTTCTAAGACGATCGAATACCCTTTTAGCTGTGTGCCGCTGTTTATGTGGTGCCTGTTTATCCTCTTCTATCCATTTATCAATTGTGGGCTTGTAAGGATCCAGCTTGGGACACAAACGCTGTGCTGATGCCGGTTTGGGAGCCGGTTCGTTAAAGTCCACCATATCGACATACTTCTGCACCGTCTTCCAGTCCAAATTCAATACATCTGCAATTTGTGAAATTTTTTCCCCTTTCACGAAAAAACGAAATCTGATATCATTTATCTTGTCCATTGTAAGCAAACTCCTCTCCTCCTTGTATTCTTTGATCAAATACAAGGTTATAGGTTATGGTTTATGCCTGCAATGGATTTTGCAATACTATGGAATTTCCACTTGCAACATTATGGATTTTTAACTTGCAACTTTCGGTATTTTTATCTTACAACAAACATATATTGCCATTTATGGATTTGTTAAACCTAGTGCTGAATGAATATTGTCAACTCTAGTAAAGAGAGAATAAGAAGTACCGTCTACCCATGCGTCATCAACTAAATTCTTTATCTATTTGAAATTAACATCATATATTTCCTTTAATTTGGTAACATTTTTTTGTGCATTGCTTCAATTATATTAGTTTAAATTCAACCAATCTTCAAAATATTTATTGTCTTCTAGCTTAAAGTAATCTTTTGTAAAACGTACAAACTCTTCTGTATCTATTTCTTTAAAGGAGTATTTCTCATAATAGTCGTGTAAAAATTGTTTTACTACTTCTACCCCTCCAAAATCATCAAAAAGTTTCCATAATTTAATTGTTGGTTGATCATATAAATATGGCAATACTTCATTTTGATAATAAGATATAGGTAAATTAGAAACCTTTTTTTCATTACTATTTATCCTTGAAACCCTGTCAGTAATAATAAAGCTTTCTTCTATACTCTTTTGTCTATATTCATATAAAAACAAAGAAGTAGCAATTTCAGTAATTCCTTCTTTTAGCCATGCATGGAAATAAGGGTCACAACTAACTACACCATAAAACCATTGATGACCAATTTCATGTACAATAACATATTCTAATAAGTTAGTACGCACGCCAATTGTTACTATCCCTGGGTATTCCATGCTATCTTTACCAAATATAATATCTAATTGTCTATAAGGATAAGGACCTATTACGTTTTTATAAAAAGACAATGCTTCTAATGATATCTTTAATGCATCTGTTAAATAATCCTCTTGTAAACCAAATACTCTAACTTCTATGCCCTCTACTGTTTCGCTAATAAATTTCGGGTTTTTTAATATCCCTATAAATACTTCTTTTACATTAGTAACTTCTAATTTACCTGATGCTAATTCTCTCCTTGAATCCTGTTCTGATGAAGATACTAAGGTGTACCCTTTTGGTATTTTGTAATTGATAGTAAAATTACTATGTCCTGTATGGTATGGTTCAGGTAGAGGCAAATATTCCTCTTTATTCCATCCATCTCTATATGTAGCTAACATCGGATACCATTGAGCTAAGTAATAATTATCTTGCTTTTTAACAAATCGTATACCATGTTCTGGAACTGTAAAATTATATGAAATTTCAACAGTTCTTTCTTCACCTTCATTCATCTTCTCTACTAGATTTAAAATTAATGTATCATAATTTAATGTATAGTTTGGCTCGAGTCCATTCACTTTAATTGTCTCAATTTCAACGTTAGCATATTCCTTAACATTATTTTTCCCTAATTTATCTTTATTTTCTTCTGTAAAAACATTTGGGATAAAATAAAACACTATTTTATCCCAAATGTTTTCAGAAAGATTTTCAACTTTAATTATTGCACTAACGTTAAATCTACCCATTAAATCCATTTCTAAATTAAGTTCGTATGTACCTTTACTCTTATTTGGAACATAATTAGGTATATATTTTTCTTGGTTAAAAGTGTTTTTTATTTCATGAAACAAATATATCCCTCCCTAAGTACTAAACCGTCACTAAGCTACCATCATCAAGTTCTATAATCCTGTTTGCTAGCCTAGCTACGTTATCATCATGGGTAACAATAACGATTGTTTTTCCTAAATCCTTATTTATACTTACTAATAAATCCATTATTCCTTCCTCTGTCAAGGAATCTAGATTACCAGTTGGTTCATCTGCTAAAATAATATTAGGATTTGTAACTAATGCTCTTGCTATAGAAACCCTTTGTTGTTGCCCTCCACTTAATTGTTGAGTCAAATGTTTAGCTCGATCACTTAGTCCTACCTTCTCTAGCATTTCATAAGCTCTCTTTGTTCGCTCTTTCTTTTTTACTCCAGCATAAAATAAAGGCTCCTGAACATTGTCTAATGCAGTCATATTTGGAAAAAGATGATATGACTGAAATATAAACCCTATATTATCTCTTCTAAACAAGCTTAATTTATTTTCACTCAGCTCACTTAAATTCTTAGAATTAATCACGATACTCCCAGCTTTTGGTCGCATAAACCCAGCTAATAAATTTAATAAAGTACTTTTCCCAGAACCTGACCGCCCTTGAAAAGCAACAAAATCTCCTTCATTAATTGTTAGATTAATATTTTTTAAAACCTCTATCTTATCCTGGTTATTATTAAAGTAAAATGATAGATCTTTTATAGTTATTACAGATTTCATATTTAATCACCCCTATTCATTAATACTATGTAATTCTCTTTAAATATTTTGCGAGTTGCGATAAGCGTTACTATTACTCCAAGAAGTATTGTTACTTCAGCAATGTATAAATAAGTGGACAAAGGAATATTTAATATAAATTGTATTGCTTCTGCTTCTAATTTAAATGCTCTATATGTTGATGGAGCTATTATCTCTTGATTAACCATATATATTATTGTTTTGAAAAAAGCTGTTACAATAGTAAACCCTACAATTAAAGCGAAAATAATTAGTAGAATCCCTTCTAATAAAAAGCCTAAAATTATTTGATAATTACTTGCTCCTAATGCCTTCATGAGAGCGATCTCTGATCTCCTTTCCTGAATAATACTTTGCATTGTATTACTAAAATTGAATATCGCTAAAAGTATCACAATCCCCATTATAATAAAGATATTTTTTATTAATTCCTGTTGTTCGTCAAGAAATACTATTAATTCTTCTATAGTAGACAATGTCATATGTCCTTTTTCTTTTAACTCTTCAGTAATTTTAGGGATATCTTCGATGTTCTCCGTTTTATAATATAATGCGTTGTACTCTACAGGAGGAAAATCTTCCCTGTAAGTAAATTTACCTTTTTGATTTGCTGGAACTAGTATTGAATCATTACGCATCAACAGATATTCTTCTTTTATTTCACCGGTAATTTTTATTGTTGATTCTAAATCCTTATTAGTAATTGAATCATTTACATATTTTGTTTCAATATTAATATTTAAATCTTTACCTACTAATTGCATTTCTAATTTCTCTTGACTAATCGGAATGTTACCATCTTTATATTTCTTTATAGCTTTAACAGATGATGTGCTTAATAATTCATTAGACAATGATTCTGTAGCTCCAAACATCTCTTTATATTGCTCTATAGACAATATATTATTTCGAAATTTTGATGAAACAATAACACCAGGACTTTCTGCAGAAATATCCTCCATAATATCTGCATCAAAAAAATCTGCAAGGTAGTTTGAGTCAAAAAAAGAAATATACACAGGTAAGATTTGATATTCTCCCATTGTAATATTTACCCAAGGGTAGCCCACTGGATTTTTTATTGGTAAAACACTCTCAATACCATCCATCGCTTCTATCTCTTCAATAGCCTCTTCATCTATCGATTTTCCTGCAGAAGATATATAAATATATCGATATTTATTTAGAAAATCTAAGTTGTTTTGTTGGAATAAAGCATCCATTTGTAATGATAAATTTAGTAAGGTTGTAATCATCATAACTATAATAGTTATACCTATTAAGCTGGTTAGATTACGTCCTTTAAATCTTTTCAATTCTTTTATAGAACGTTTAAAATAGTCTCCCATCATATCCCTCCTTCGGCTAATCCAGTGGCTGTTTGCTTTTTAAAAGAGTTATTTAGTTGAATTACAGATAATATTAAAGTAATTATTGGTATAAAGATTATTGTCATTATTGTAATATTTCCATATAAGAAAAAGTTAAATCCCACTAATATGTCTAAGCCACTCTGTAAAAATATCAATGTAAATATCAATCCAAATATGACACCTATTACAGAAATATAGAACATTTCAATAGCATATAGAATAATTATTTGCTTCTTCGCGGCACCTATAGCACGCTGTAAAGTAAAATCATACTTTCGTTCAGAGATCATCAGCGAACCAATTATCATTAGGCTGATTATTGCTACTATAATAATTGATATGGTTGCCAAATTATAAAAGAATTTATGAACATTTCTTTGTAAGATTTCATTTGTTATATTTGGTTTACCTTCTAATGTAAGAATAGAGTAATAACCCATATCTTTTACTTTTTGCTGTATTGACTCTACTTGTGAAGGATCATTTGCTTTTAATGCAATTTGTCCGCTCATCTTGCTATCCAGCGAATCAATATCTAAACCTGTTAATTTCTCTTTTAGTGATAATGGAATCCATGCTTCACCTAGAGTTTGAAAACCTTGCGACGGATCAAATATTCCAACAACTTTTAGGTCGATAGATTTTGGATTAGACATTTTGTATAATGGTTCTTCTTGATTTGTCGTATCTAACTCAAAGTCAAAATTATATGTAAATGTTATTGATTGTCCAATAATATCTTCAGGATTAATTGATTCTCCTTCTCCATCACTCAAATCAGATCTTATATTCTCTGGTAGAATTATATAACCATCTTTAAATACTTGAACCTCATGAATAAAACGATTTAGAACATTCTCTGATATGATTATTTCATTAGGATCATCAGAAAAGTATGAACCATAGATTATTTTGTTATTTAGCCCGTAATCCATAGCTGACGAAACGTCTAGAAATATTGATTTTAACTCAAGGTTTAAATTATTCTTTAGTTCAAACCAAGGAAGCAGATACTCATATTGCCATATGTAGTAGGAAAAATCCTCAAAATAATATCCACTTTCTACTTCTTTAATAGATAGAGCTTGTTCTAAAGTGGTTTTAGTTACTGGGTTTTCAAATGTCTGCGGTTGTATGTATGACTGATTATAGTTTACATCTGAATTTTCTAAGCTAAATAATAAATGTTCATTTAGCCTATGCATATTTGTTGTTACAGAAAGCATGCTTAATATGCTAAATGTAGATAAAGCAACCCCAATAACAATAGTTAGAAAACGTCTTGGATAACGAAAGGCATTATTATATCCATATGCAATGTATTCTAATAGCATTAATTTCACCTCACTATATTAATCTGTTAAAATCCCTCGAGCGATATCTTCTACAAGTTTATAACTACCTATATTTCGCTCGTAAAAAATATCACCTTCTTGGTTATATGCTACAATATATCCATTTCTAATCTTAATACCTATATCTTCATATTTAACTAACATTCTATTATCTAAGATATATCTTGAATCCTTTTCATTCTGTTTTATCATCTCAGTAATTAAGTCAGTATCATTATTGTCAATAATCCATAGGTAGATTATCCGTATTCCTAAAATATTAAATCTTTCATGATGAATTGATAGAAGATTATAGGCAATTTGCTTTTCATCCATTGTTGCTCTATATTTTTGAGCTATGATTAAAGTTTTTTTAGAATCTTTCATGTTAATTTGATGTTGATTACCATCAAAGTCGATAGTAGGCAAGGATTCAAGATGCTTTGGCGCGGAAGATTCAATAGGTGGGAAATACTCTACAGGTGCAGAAGGACTAAACCATTGTAAATAAACTAGAAAGATAAGAACAATGGCTATGACAGGGTGCAAATAATTGAACAATTTTTTCACTAATACCACCTCAAATTAATCAGACTTTGAATAAGGGATCTTCTGCATTTTCTAAACTGTATGTAGCTTAGGGATTTCTCTTTTTCATGAATTTATGGATAATATTAATATTCATCACAATGCAAGATACTCCTTTATTTATTTTTGATTTATCTTTGACCGCTAGTAAAACATGATTATTACTCATAATAACCTCCAGTATGTCTTTTTTTTCGAAATTGGGGGTATTTCTAATCTCCGCTAATTAATGTGAGGTAATTTTGCTGGGAAAATCGCCGGACGGGGATATAAGAAATCAAAAACCCTATGAGCAATAATTTATCACTCCTATACCCCTCTTAATCGTTGTTAAGCTAATGCTTGTTTTTTCTTTATTCCATACTTTGCAAATTGACTCAAATCTTTAACTATCCCTTTTTCTACTAATTTCCCATTATTATCGACGATAAAGTATGTGGGAAATGCTTTTACTTTTAAAGACTGAACCATATCATTTGAGACAATAAAAGGAATATTATTTTCCTTTAAAGATTCGGAATAAACGCTTATAGAATTTGGATCTCCATCAGAAGATAAAGTTAATAGATTTAGATCCGGACTAATTTCTATTTCGTTAAATTGTGGGATAATATTTTTACAATAACTGCAATTAGGGGAGAAAAAGATAATTATTGTTGGAACATTCTTCTTCCTACCGATTTCTGGTAATTCCTCATAAAAGGATATTTTAGATCCTACTTCTAATTCACTTATCACTACATCTCTGTTTCCATTACTAAATGACCTATTACTTAATTGTTTAACATAATTGATTAGCTTATAAAGTAGAAACAGTTCGATTAGTTGAATCCCTGCTAAAATTATATATCCTACAATCCAAACTTCATTCATCAATAAACCCTCCCAATTATATAGTCTTTATCTTTATTAATTCATTAATAATTAAATATATAAATGCAATCATCCAAGTAGACAAAATTATAGGAAGATATTCTACTTCAAAAATAGCATTTAAGTTTGTAAAATGAAGATCAATACTAAACATCTTAACATTATTGATTAATACAAATACTGCTACCACAATAAAGAAGATATTTCTATATACCAACAACCATGATATATTATTGTCTCCCGTTATTCCCCCACAACCACATGATAGATTATTTCGACCTTTTAATAGGTTAATTGCTATAGCAAAGCTATATCCAATAAGTAGTAGTATTACCGAAACAAGCATAACTGGTTGAATATACCCTATAAAAAGTAATAGCCCAATAATAAATTCTCCAACCATGTCAAATATCGCTATTAATTTACTCCAATTATCAGGGAAAATTTTATAGCTAGAAATAACACTTACATGATTCTTGAAATTCTTCATTTTTGATAATGCAGTACTTATAAAAAGTGTTGAAAGAAATATTCTCATTCCCAATAATAATTCATCCATTTTCAACATCCTCCTTTTTATTAGTTTTATAATTTATTGCTAATAAGTATTAATTTGTGAACAACCATATTCGGAAATAGGTGATATGACTAAATAGAAGGAGAAATCTACTAATTCGTCTAATCCACTCTGCAAAAATAGTAAAGTTAACAATAAACCAACTACTTTGAGATCTACAGTTCAGGTTGAGTAACCTTATAGTAAATGTGTTATTACTGGATAAATTCTTTTAAGTTCCCATCCTTTATCTCAATTATTCTGTTTGCCAGCTTGGCAATATGATCATTATGAGTAACCATAATGATCGTTTTTCCCAACTCTTTATTAATTTGCAAGATTAAATCCATTATTTCATTCTCTGTTGTAGTGTCAAGGTTACCTGTAGGCTCATCAGCTAGAATAATCTGCGGATCGGTTACTAATGCTCTGGCGATTGATACCCTTTGCTGTTGACCGCCACTTAATTGGTGTGTTAAATGGTCAGCTCGATCCGCTAAACCGACCTTAGCTAACATGCTTTGTGAGTGCTTAACTCGCAGCTTCTTTTTCATTCCTGCATAAAACAATGGCTCCTCAACATTATTGACAGCACTCATGTTAGGGAATAGATGATATGATTGAAAAATAAAGCCTACATTATGTCTGCGGTATAGCGATAGCTGGTTTTCACTCATTTTACTTAACTCTTGAGAATTAACATTAATACTTCCAGAATTAGGTTTGATAAAGCCTCCTAACAGATTTAGTAAAGTACTTTTCCCCGAACCAGAACGTCCTTGAATCGCTACAAAATCTCCTTTATTGATTGATAGATTAATATTCTTAAAAATCTCTACTTTAGAGTTTTCCTTCCCAAAATGATGGGATAACTCAGAAATAACTATTATTGGTTCCATCGTCTTCACCCTTTTTTCATTAATGATAAAAAATCCTGTTTAAAAAAATGACTGGCCGGAAGGTATGTCATGATAAATCCTGCTAAAAGAGTAACCCCCCCTATATAATAGTAAACCGATAAAGGGATTTGCATAATATACAGCGCTGATTCCTTTTGTAGACCAAAAGCTAAAAAAATTGTCGGGCTAATAGCGCCAACATTTATTAAGTAGGAGATCGTTCCTATAAACGCCTTTGCAAGAGCAAAGCCAATTAATGAGGCGATTCCAGCGATTATCATTCCTTCTAAAACAACACCTGTAATAATTTGTGTCGAAGTAGCCCCTAAAGCTTTCATAATAGCAAATTCATTTCTTCTCTCTTGAATGCTGCTTTGTACGGTATTGATATAACCAATTACAGCTATAAGCAGAATCATTCCCATAAGCAAAATAACATTATTAAGATTCTCTTGATACATCTGAAAATATTTTTTTAAAGCATCAATATTAGTCGAAGTAAAATATCCCAACTGATTTATTTCTTCTACAATCCTCGGAACATCCTTAATGGTTTCAGTTTTAATGTACAAGGAATCATATTCTACTGAAGAAACATTATTATTGTTTCGCACCTTAGCTTTTTGGTCACCTGGGACTAATATAAGCTCCTTACGCATTAGTGAATAGTCTGGTTTAATCACAGCTGCTATCTGTAAAGAGGATGCAAAGTTTTTTTCAGGTTCATAGAGATAATCAGCTATTATTTCCAATTCTTTATTTACCAATGGTAGATTTAATTGTTTTTTCTCAATTGGCATATCTCCATTTATATAACTGTTTAACAGATTACCATTAGGAATACTTTGTTGCCCTGAATCACTGGTATCAAAAAGCTCCTGATATTCTTCAACCGGCAACATATACTTACGAATATCTGAAGATACTATAACCCCTGATGTCGGAGACCGTTCCTCAGATAGGAGATCCCCCTGGAAAAAGTCTAGATAATAATCAGGGTCATAGTACGCAATATATAGTGGTAAAATTTGATAACCAGCTATTGTAAACTTCAAATTTGGATAGCCTATACTAGCTGAAGTAAAAGGCAGGACACTTTCGACACCATCAATCGCTTTAATTTCATTGATACTATCCCCATCGACTTGTTTATTTTCTGAAGGTAATTCAGCTAAAGGTATTCCTCTTGGAGGTAAGATATGTAGATATTGATAAACCTTTAATTGTTCAAGATCTTTTTCTTGAAAAAAAGAATCTAACCTGATTGAAAAGGTTAATACAACCGTTGCAATCGAAACCATTATTATCAAACCGCTGATGATGACTAAATTGCGACCTTTATACCTCAATATTTGCTTATAAGCCCGCAGGATATATTCCAACATTTTACTCACCCCTTGCTAATTCAACTGAAATAATGCTCTTGAAAGAGCTATTTAACTGTAGAATACCAATTATTACGGTTAGTAAAGGTACAGCTACTATTGTTAATGCGGCAATGTAACCATTCAAATAATAGCTAAGACCGATTAGCTTATCTAACCCTGTTTGCAAAAAGACGAGAGTCATCCAGAGTCCGCTCATGGAACCGATTAAAGATGTAATTAATAGCTCTAGAACAAAAAGGGTATATAATTGTGTCTTTCCAGCTCCTATTGTCCGTTGAAGGATAAAATCGTATTTTCTTTCTGCTACGATAAGCGTTATCATAACTATCAAGCTAACCAATGAAATTGCGATTGCAGAATAAAGCGCTAACTGATACAAATGTTTATAGACAATTTGTTGAGTAATTTGGTTTTTTACATAAACATCTTCCGCAACTGTTGGGGTTGCAATATAACCCATATCGGTAATATTTTGTTTTAGCCCTGTTATTAAAGTTGGATTTTGAGCTCTGATTGCTATTTGTCCGCTTAACGAACCGTTAGAAGGATTATATACCGCAAATTCAGAGTTTTTGCTTACGAATTCTCCCTTTATTGATAACGGAATCCACGAGTCACCTATTGTTTGATAACCATCATTCGGATCAAAAATGCCGACAACCTTTAATGACAGCGACTCAGTCTCAGAAACCTTGTAGGAGTCAGTCTCTATTCTAAATAGCCCATCGTAGGTAAAATCAATCGTCTTACCAAGGATATCCTCGGGATCAATTATCTCTCCTCCGCCTTTATTTACATTAGTTCTATCTACGTCTGTTAATACTACTTCCTCCGATTGAATCACCTCTTGTTTATTTATAAAACGCTGTAATAAATCAACGGAAAGGATAATCTCATTGGGATCATCCGAAAAATATCTCCCATTGATTATTTTGTCAGCTAAACCATACTCTTTTGCAGATGTGTCTAATAAGATTGAATCAAGCTCAAGGTTTATTTTATTTTCTATTTCAAACCAAGGAAAAAGATAAGAATATTTCCAGAGATATTCAGAAAACTTTTCAAAATAGTAGCCACTTTCAGATTCAGCAAGAGCATTAACCTTCGGCAAAAGCTCTTGGTTTACTGCGGCATCTAAAGTTTGTGCCTTTATGTATAATTGTTTAGTGTTAATATTATTGTTTTCCAGCTCAATAATCATCTCATCATTCATTCTTTGTAGATTAGTCGTCACAGACACTATACTCAAGATGCCAAATGTCGCTAGAGCAACAGCGATGATTAATGTAATAAGTCTTCTTGGATAGCGAAAAGCGTTATTATACGCATACCTAAAGTACTCCATATTCACATATTTACCCCCTTATTGCAAAACTTTATTCAAATAATGTTATTACTTCTGCTCTGTAGAAGCTTTGAAAATCGCCATGGAAACCCCTTGCTTAATTTCAGCCGCTAAATTATTTGGACGATATGCATCACTTTGATACTCATATATCAACTCTCCATTTTTGTTGTAAGCCCCCGCGAAAAAAGTCCTTACTCTAATTCCGTATTTTTGATATTCATTAAGCATTCGTTTATCTAATAAATATTTAGCATCGTCGTCTTCCAACACATATTCCCCTATTAAACTAGCTTCTTCTTTTTCGCTTAGCCATAAATAGACAACTCTAATCCCATCAGCTCTAAGTGACCTTGTCAAATCTGACAGCACAATATACGGTATGAATGAATCATCATAATCTTTAAATAAAAAAGAGGTGATAAGCAAAGTAACCTCTGCATCCGCCATGCTCAGCTCACCTTTATTCCCTTCTATATCAATAGTTGGGAGTGACTCTAAATGTTGAGGAGCTCTAGATTGTGTCGCAGGAATATATTCAACTGGAGCAAAAGCACTGAACCATTGAACATAGACCAAAAAAACAAGCGATAATATTAAGATTAATAAGTAATAATTAAAATATTTTTTCATTGCTAACCCCCCACAATGGTTATTTGCGTTTTATTCCATATTCCTCAAATACACTAATATCCTTAACTATATCAATTTTTGTTACCTTTCCACTTTTATAACACATTAATCCTCCTAACAATAATGAATATTTAATAACAAATAAATTAATTAATGATACCACTTAGCTTGCATATTATACATTTTCGTATACTCACCATTAAGTTCCATTAACTGTTCATGATTTCCTTCTTCAATTAGTTGCCCTTCTTTAAGAACAAGAATTCTATCTGCCATTTTTGCAGCAGCCATCCTATGAGAAATAAAAAATGTAGTTTGTTCCTCTGAGATTTTTTGGAACTGTTCAAATACTTCTAATTCTGTATATGGATCTAAAGATGCAGTTGGTTCATCTAAAATAAATACTTGTCCTGAGCGAAATAATCCTCTCGCGATAGCTATTTTTTGCCATTGTCCACCTGATAATTCTTCACCATCAGCATATACTTTACTAAGTATGGTGTCATATCCATTTTTGAATGAGCTTACCAGTATGTCTAGATCAGTTTTATCTGTAACTTCTTTATATCTGTGATAATCATTTATTTTTTCAATTTTCCCGATAGCAATATTTTCCTTTACCGAAAAATGGTACTTGACGTAATCTTGAAAAATTACCGTAATGTTCTCCCATAAACTGTGCGGATTAATTTCTTTTATTGATATTTTATCAAAGAAGATATTTCCTTTACTTATTGGATATAAACCCATTAAACATTTTACTAAAGTTGTTTTACCAGAACCATTACTCCCAACTATTGCGATTTTTTCTCCTGGAATTACAGTAAAAGATATCTCCTTTAATACTTCTTTGGTACTCCTTGGATAATTAAATGACACATTATCAAAAACTATGCCTTCTTTTAGAAGCGGAAAACTGTAATTGTTTTTATATATATTAATTGTTTTATCTTCATAATTAAGAAAGTTAAATAAATCTTGGATAAATAAATTTTCTTTATATATATTAGCTAATAAAAATGAAATACTATTTATTGTCGATTGCATTCCTTGTATTGCTTGAATTATTACCACAAACATACCAATGGTTAGATTCCCGCTCTTTATAATTCTAATCAAAATAGCGGATGTGATTCCAAACAATATCCCTGTAGCCATATCTAAACCCATTTTTGCATACGATTGTCGCTTAAATAGATTTAAAATTTCTTTTAAATTGTCAAGGTATAGTATTTCCCATTTTTGTAATAAATAATGTTTCAAATTAAACAATCTAACTTCTTTCGCACTAGCTCTGTCTATTAATAAACTTCTATAATAATTAGCTTCTCTAGCTTTAGGGGTTTGACTAATTAATAGAGAAAAATTTTTCTTACCATAATACCTATTAACTATTATTACCGGTAAAAACGTTAAGGTACTTAGAATTGCTAATATCCAATGAACATTCATCAATATAATCATGTAGGATATCAATGTTATTAATCTTTGTAAAATATTTAATAGATTTTTTATTGGAACTAACATTCGATTTCCTAATCCACCCGATACCCTGCTTTGATGATTATAAAACTGATTATCATCAAAGTAAGCTAAAGGAACTGTAGCAGCCTTTTTCCCAGTTTTCTTTTGTAAATAATAGTCCAAATTATATTCTAGTTTATTATCAATCAATTCCATCAGATTTGACATTATCGAATTAAACACCATTAATAAAAGCTGAATTAATAATATTAAAAATATACTTTCATAATTAATATTTGATTCAACAAATAATACTACGCTATTAACTAATTTTTCAAAAATAATAAGATTTACGTAGGGGATAAAACCTAATATAATTCTTATAAATATTGATAATATCAATAATGATTTGTTAACCAACCATATTATATTAAAAACTTTTAAGATGCTTATAACTTTATTTAAAATCAACCCTAACACTCCTGAATTATTATTAATGAATAATTAGATTATTTCCCAATTTTGAAACCAGCTATGTATATATATACATAGCTGGTTTTTCATTAGCTACAAAGTGTGTAATCACAAACATCACGACATTGAGTCTCTTTCTCATTTGCGCAAACAAGCTCACCACCAGCATATCTGCATACCCATACATCTACCTCTTCGCAATATTCACAACAAGGAACATTTGGAGTTATGTCCATTTTATTTCACCTCCCCCTCATTATTATTTCTAGTCTTTAGAAAAATCTATCGTTTATATAGTAAAAGAGAGCCCTATATTATTTGTCATAAAAGAATATATCATTTAGGGTTCCCAGACTAGGTAACTTGACACAATTCATAAGTATAACACTATCTGGTAAAATAACTCAATTACAACGCAATTATTAAGTGAAACCAATGTTGTTAAACGCCAGCACTGTTCTAAATGGATAAATAATAGACATTCACCTAAAAAATATATTATATTATTTATGGCAGTAATTAATTGTCTCTCGCCTTGAATTATTATAATCAATGAATAAATAGATTTCGATCCTTGGTTGAAAATACTATTGGTGTAGGAGTGTAGTTCTGAGGAGATTCATAGTAGAGTAATTCGCTAAATACAGTGTTTCTATTTTCATTATATTCCAACTCTCTTTAACATATTTCACCTTATTCCCTCTCGAAAAATAAGTTAAATAATAGACATTCATCTAAAATATATGCTATAGTATTTTACGTGGTAATAATTAACTTTGCTTAAATCTTAACGCGCTTTCTAAAATGTGTCAATTGTTTCAAGAGATATTTATTTTCGGATAGTTTTATAACATTTAGGAGGTGGAAATCTTGCATATTGGCAAGCGAATTAAAAAAATGAGAGAATTAAATAATCTAGAAAGGAGAAAAATTAATGCCTTTTCCAGTTCTCATCTGGGTAACATTGAAAATGGTCATTATAATGGTTCGGAGGATTCTCTTGTAAATTTATCTAAGGAGTTAAATCTACCAAGGAACTATCTAACTCGCTGGCAAGATTTCGATACCGAGTTAAATGATCAACTAGCAACTTTAAAAGATGAAATTGAGGAAGATTTAGAGAAAGCCAAAAAAAGTATTGCCTTCATTAAAGAGAATTATCCGTATATCAATTCTCTGTATCATGAAATATTCTTTTTCTTGTTAGAAACCTACTATTTATTAAAAAGCGGCGATTATCATCAGGCGTTGAATTATTACCAAAGAGAAGTTGAGCCACTGATAGAAGTAGACAAACTATCTAATTCCATGATAGAAACCTACTATTACATACAAGGAACCTTTAAATTTTACCAAAAGAGTTATAATGAAAGTTTAAAACACTACTATTTACATATACCTTTAGCTAGTAATAACAAAACAAAAGCAGCTACTTATTATAATATTGCTCTCTGCTTATCAAAAATTAGAAATTATGAAAAAGCTATTTATTACTCCGAAAAGGCACTAAGTATTCACTTGGCGGAAAGATCATTCGATAAAGCGGCAGAAGCTGACAATTTATTAGGCTCAATGTATTGGAGGTTGAAGGATTTAGATAAAGCTAAGGTACATTTAAAAAAATCCTTAGCTCTAGCCGAGCAATATCAATTAAAAAGGACCATGGCGAGTAATTATCATAATATTGGATTAGTGAATAAGGATGAAGAAAATTATGCGGAAAGTTTAAAGTACTTTCAGGATAGCCTTTCGCTTAAGTCTGATTCTGAAAGTACGATATTAACTTACAGGTCTATAATAGAATTATATCTTGAGCAAAACCAATTAGATAAAGTAGAAGAAACCCTCTTTCAACTAAATGAGTTGAATCCCAGCGCTTTAGATAATAATCATCTTAGAATTTTAGAAGCAAAACTGTATCTTAAACAAGGAGACGAAAATGGGTTCATCAAAAATATGAATGCTGGCATTAAGTACTATTTAGACAATGACCACACTACGCATTTAGACGATATCCTAGAGGATTATGCTAATTATAACTATTCAAAAAAAAAATATAAACCTGCTGCAAAATATTATAAGCTAGCTATTGAAACCAAATATAAGTTGGGGAGGTAATATAAATGAAATTAATTAAGAAAATAGCCTTTTTACTTTTATTTACTGTAGTTCTACTTAACTTTAGTACAATCGAGACACAATCTATTAATACAGTAAATCTAATCGCTGGAGATGAAGACACAGGTACAACTCAAAACGTGGAAATAATTAAATTGTCTTAAAATTAGAACACCTAGAAAGCAATTTGAATAGCGAGTGATATTTCGTTAGCTAATGAAACAAATTTTTTTCTCTTATAATTCCGGAAATAATGTCTGTGGTTTTATTAACGAAGCTATTCATTTCTTCCTTAGTTAAATATATAAATTTTCTATTATCGTCTTCTTTAGCAATATTCTCTAAATAAAAACTTGTAATATATTTAACCTGCCTTGTAAAAGCTCCATTCGGGAAGTAATCCAGATAATCTTCTACTTTATCAATTTTCATGAATCTATTAAAAAAAATACTCTTCTTATTTTCCTGTAAATAAAGAAAATCTAACCCATACCAGTCTTTTTTTACTTCCCAAATAAACTTTGGGTCTTCTTTAAGTCGTTGATCTAAAGCATTATTTATTTTCCTTTTAGCTTTGTCCATTTTATCCCATTCGATATCTGACAACAAATGAAAATAATATCCAAGTAAAAAAGAATAGCGATTTTTGTCGCTTTTGATATCTGGCTTATCCAGATATTTTTTATAAAATTCTTCACTTTTTACTATACCGTTTTCAGTTTCTATCCAATGAGTTACTTCTTTGGGAGGGTCGAACCTTGACCAATCTTCATTTGGTACCCCGGAGTCCGGACCAATATTCCCTACAACAAATGCTTCTTCTTCAAAATCATATTTTTTGCTTAAATTTTCTGCTATTCTTAAATGCGCTATCCAAGTTGCCATTTCTGCTATCCCCTTTCTTAATCGTTATCAGTCTATTTACAAATATAGACGTTTCTATATTCTTCATCAGGATTATCTAGTCGATCAAAATTAGTATCTGTAATAGTAATATTGGTAAATCCAACTTTAGTTAAAATATCTATTATTTGATCTGTAAGCGTCAAATAGACTACACATATATAAAAGAATTGTCACATCAAAATGTGGCATGATCCTTTACTTTTGTTTTGCTATACAATTATAGGGTAGTTCTTTTGACCATGGAAGCAGTTTATCCAGTTCTTTGATATCAGTTACATCCATGTTCGGCAGCTTTTCT
>Ga0209346_1000705_pt1 | contig 24892 bp, 28 predicted proteins | sample AutmiccommunBRH9_FD_187381 | JGI IMG/M metagenome (GOLD analysis project Ga0209346, IMG submission 187381) | Deep subsurface microbial communities from Mt. Terri, Switzerland - Autotrophic microbial communities BRH/9 (SPAdes) (version 2) | ecosystem: Environmental > Aquatic > Deep subsurface >...
CTTCAGCAAACTCAAGCACTTCCGAGCCGTTGCCACAAGATACGAGAAGCGAGATGACAATTATCTCGCCTCGGTCCAACTCGCCTCAATACGCATCTGGTTGCGTTTTAATGAGTCGGTGACCTAGTCCGGGTTTTGCGCGCAATGCGCTTTCCTACAGCTTGCCCTTTCTGGTAAACTGGCACCATGATTCAGCGACATTATGGTCCGTCATGCACGCAGAAGCCGGATCCGGGAGGGTCAGCGCTTTGCCAGCTGAGCGCTGTCTCCATCGATAAGGAGGAGGCTGATCCTGGGGAGCGCTAGCGCCGTCCGCGGCTGCCGGTTTCTCTGCTTTAGGCCGTGTGACCCATATTATATCTGATATTATGATATCCCTTCAAGACCGAAAACCGGCTCGGCATCACCGCTTTTCCACTGCGGATATTTTTTCATGGCGGTGGCGAACAGCGGAGAGGCGAGATGGTCACCCAGCCATTTTTGCAGCGCGGGCAGCGGCAGGGAATCAAACCAGCCACGGTCATTGTTGGCGAACTGGCGGACGAAGGGAAATATTGCGTGGTCGGCCAGGGTGGGCCTTGGTCCGTTGAGCTGTCCCGAGGGCTGAATCAGACGGTCGAGCTTTTCGAGAAAGACCATCCCGGAAGCGCGATGGAACAGCGGGTCAACATTATCGTAGCGCGTGGGATATTTATAGCGATCAAGATCATGCTTGAATGGGCCGTCAGCTTCCGCGATCAGCTCCGATTCGGCTGCATTCCCTTGCAGCCAGCCTTGGGGGTCGCTGCGATCCAGCGCCCAGCGCATGATCGTCAGGCTTTCGTCGACCACCTGTCCGCCGGGCAGCACCAGCACCGGGACCGTTGCCTTGGGCGAGGCGGCGATCATTTCGGCGGGCTTGTCGCGCAGCACCACCTCGCGCAGACGTATCGCGGTGCCGCTGACCAGCAGCGCCATTCTTGCGCGCATGGCGTAAGGACAGCGGCGGAAACTGTACAGGACCGGCAGATCGGTCACGCCGTGCCCAGATGCTGCCTGCCTTCTTCCGCGGCTTTCTCGACCTGACGCTGGCGTTCGCGATAGCGCGCCCGCTGTTCGTCGCTGCGCTGGTCGATGCAATGGGGACAGGCTTCGCCGGGAATATAGTCAGGCGAGGCGCGGTCGGTGGCGTTCAGCGGCATCCGGCAGGCATAGCATTGGTCATAATCGGCTTCGACCAGCCCGTGACCGACGGCAACCCGCTGGTCGAACAGGAAACAGTCGCCCTGCCACAGGCTGTCGGTTTCGGGCACATGTTCAAGATATTTCAATATTCCGCCCTTGAGATGGCGGACATCGTCAAATCCCTGCGCCCTGACATAGGCGGTCGCCTTTTCGCAGCGGATGCCGCCGGTGCAGAACATGGCGATCTTCGGCTTGGCCTTGTCGTCCTGTCGCAGCTGCTCGGCAAAATCGTCGAACCAGGCCGGAAAGTCGCGAAAGGACTCGGTTTTCGGGTCGATCGCCCCGGCAAAGCTGCCGATCGCCACTTCATAGGCATTGCGCGTGTCGATCACGATCGTGTCGGGATCGGCGATCAGCTCGTTCCACTCGGCGGGATCGACATAGTCGCCCTTCTCGGTCGCGGCATCGACGCCCTCGACGCCCATCGACACGATCTCCTTCTTCAGCCGGACCTTCATCCGCAGGAAAGGCATGGAACTGGCCTCGGAATATTTGACCTCGAGATCAGCAAGGCGCGGCAGCGACCGGAGACCGGCAATCACCCGGTCGATCGCATCCGGCGTACCGGCGATGGTGCCGTTGATCCCTTCGGGAGCCAGCAGGATCGTGCCCTTGAGTGCCTGGGCTTCGCACAGGTCCAGCACCTGCTGTCGCAGGGCGGCGGGATCGTCGACCAGGGCAAAATGATAGAGTGCGGCGACTTTGACGGGAGATGCAGATTCGGTCATGGCAGCGCATATAGGATGGTTGGGCGGGAAATTCCAATAGAGCCGCTTGCATCACGGCAATGATCATCGCATAGCGACCTCATGGTTCCCCTTCTGTTCGCCCGTCACCGCTTCGAGATTGTCGCTCCCGCCGCCCTATACTGGCCCGCAAGAAATGCGCTGCTGGTGGCTGATCTGCATCTGGAGAAAGCCAGCTTCTATGCCCGCCAAGGACAGATGCTGCCGCCCTATGACAGTCAGGCAACGCTGGCGGAGCTGGCGAATCTGGTGAATCTGACCGGCGCGACAAAGGTCTTTTGTCTGGGCGACAATTATCATGATGGCGGCGGCGAGGCGCGACTGGAACCGGAAGCGGCGAAACGGCTTGCCGCGATGACCGCGGCGATCGACTGGGTCTGGATCACCGGCAATCATGACCGCAATGTCACCGGACTGTGGGGCGGTTCGGTGGTCGACGAATGGACCGGCGACGGCCTGGCCCTCCGTCATGAAGCAACACCGGGCAGCCGGTTGCCGGAAATATCGGGCCATTATCATCCCAGGTTCCGCATTGCCCTGCGCGGCCGTCATGTTACGCGGCGCTGCTTCGTGCGGGCACGCCATCATCTGATCCTGCCCGCCTTCGGATCGCTGACCGGCGGCATGGCGGCGAGTGATTCCGCGATAGAAGCCTGCGTCGGCGGACCGGCCGAAGCGATCATCGGGCTGAAGGACAAGCCGGTGTGTTTCCCATTGCCCTTTGCCGTCCGGGCCGCAGACCGGATCGATGACCGGCAGCTTGCATTGCCACTGGCCACCACCGGCCAGTGAATGCTAACGGCCCCGCCATGGATCGATTCAAACCCTATCGCGACCAGCTCGCTGCGCTGGAAAAGGCTGGCCGAAAACGGCAGCTATCGAGGCCGGCAGGCAGGGATTTCTCATCCAATGACTATCTCGGGCTGGCACGCAGCCCGTTCCTGAAGGCGGTCGCACAGGCCGCCATTGCCAATGGTATGGCCCATGGCTCGGGCGGCTCGCGGCTGCTTGGCGGCAATCATCCGGAACATGAAGCGCTCGAGGCTTTTGCCGCCGCACATTATGGCGCGGAAGTCAGCCTGTTCTTCGGCTCCGGATTTGCCGCCAACAGCGCGCTGTTCGCGACGCTGCCGCAGACCGGCGATCTGGTTCTGTATGACCAGCTGATCCATGCCAGCGTTCATGACGGCATGAAGCTCGGCCGGGCCACGTTCAGGGCGTTTCGCCACAATGATTGCAACGCCCTGGAACAGGAAATCCGGAACTGGCGTGCGAGCGGCGGTGCGGGCATGATCTGGATCGCGGTGGAGAGTCTCTACAGCATGGATGGCGACCGGGCGCCGCTCGCCGATATCGCGCGGATTGCCGATGCGCATGGCGCGATGCTGGTGATCGACGAGGCGCATGCCGTCGGTGTGTTCGGCGATCGCGGGGTCGGCCTTTGCGCTGCGTTGGGCAAGCGGGACAATGTGCTGGTTTTGCGGACCTGTGGCAAGGCGCTGGGCGGCGAAGGCGGGTTGCTCACCATGCCCGCAATATTGCGCGAATTTTTCATCAATCGCGCGCGTCCCTTCATCTTCTCGACCGCACCCAGCCCGTTGACCGCGCATCTCGCCCATCAGGCAATTGTCCATGTGGGCGACAGTCCGTCGCTGCAGACGGGTCTGGCGGAACATATCGCGCTAGCCCGCAATTGCTTTGCCGGTCTGCAGCTCAGCGACGGCCAGGACAGCCAGATTTTCCCGATCATCTTGGGCGAAGACCGGGTCGCCGTCAGCGTGGCGGCGCTGCTACAGCGCCAGGGATTTGACGTGCGCGCCATTCGCCCGCCGACCGTGCCAGCCGGAACCGCGCGCCTGCGCATCTCGCTCACGCTGAATGTGACGGCAGACGATATCAGGGCTCTTTCTGATGCTTTGCGCGAAGCACTGGCTCTGGCCGAAGCGGCATGAGCGGGAAATTTGTCATCACCGGCACCGATACCGATATCGGAAAAACCGTCTTTGCGGCGGCGCTCGCTGCAGCTTTGGGTGCCAGTTACTGGAAGCCGGTCCAGGCCGGATTGGCGGATGGAACCGACAGCGAGACAGTGGCGCGCCTCGGTGGACTCGATCCGGCCCGGATCCTGCCCGAAGCCTATCGGTTGCAGATACCGGCCTCGCCGCATTATGCGGCGGCGCAGGAAGCTATCGCAATCGATCCCGACAATCTTGTCATCCCGCAGGTCGATGGCCCACTGATTATCGAGGGCGCGGGCGGCGCGCTGGTCCCGGTCAATCCGGAATTGCTGTTTGCCGATCTTTTTGCCCACTGGTCACTGCCCGTGATCATTGTCGCATCGACCCGGCTGGGGACGATCAACCACAGCCTGCTGACCATAGAGGCCCTGCGGAGTCGCGGAGTTGCCATCCATGGTATTGTCTTTATCGGCCCGGAACAGGCCGACAGCGAGCAAATCATCGGCAGGATCGGCAAGATACCGAAGCTTGGCCGGTTGCCGATGATCGGCAATCTTGCGCCGGAGACGCTGAAGGCAGCCTTTGATGCGCATTTCGATATTGCGGATTTTGCCGCGTGACGCTCAACATCTGGCACCCGTTCACCCAGCACGGTCTTGGCGAACCGATCCCGGAGATCGAACGGGCGGAGGGGGCAGCGCTCTATCAGGCGGATGGCACCCGGATCATCGACGCCATATCCAGCTGGTGGGTGCAGACGCATGGCCATTGTCATCCCAGAATTGTCAAAGCCATACAGGATCAGAGCGCCATGCTGGACCAGATGATCTTTGCCGGCTGGACGCATGAGCCAGCCCGGGAACTGGCGGCCGGGCTGTCGGATTTCCTGCCCGGATCGCTCGAGCATATTTTCTTCTCCGACAGCGGTTCGACGGCGGTCGAGGTCGCGCTCAAAATGGCCTTGGGCTTCTGGCACAATCTGGGCGAAAGCCGACAGAAAATCCTGGTTCTGGAGCATAGCTATCATGGCGACACGATCGGCGCGATGTCCGTGGGCGCACGCGGCGTGTTCAACCAGGCCTATGCACCTTTGCTATTCGATGTCGGCACTTTGTGCTTTCCCGCAGCCGGCGCCGAACAGGACACGCTTGACCAGCTGCGGTCCTTTTGCACGGACCGGGAGAACCCCCCGGCGGCGTTGATCGTTGAACCACTGATCCTGGGTGCCGGCGGGATGAAGATCTACAGCCCTGCCATATTGGCAGAAATGGCGGCGATCTGCCGCGCCCACGATGTGCTGTTCATCGCGGACGAGGTGATGACCGGCTGGGGCCGCACCGGCACCGTCTTTGCCTGCGAACAGGCCAGTGTCGAACCGGACATATTGTGCATGGCCAAGGGTCTGACCGGCGGTGCGATCCCGCTGGCGGTCACCGCGGCAAGCGACGCCGTCTACCAGGCGCATTTTTCCGAGGACCGCGCCAGGATGTTCTTCCACTCCAGCAGCTTTACCGCCAACCCGATTGCCTGCACTGCGGCCAACGCCAATCTTGCGATCTGGTGCGACGAGCCGGTGCAACAGCGGATCGACGCCATCATTGCCTCGCACCGGGGATTTTCCGATCGGCTGCAAAACAAGCCGAACATCAGCGGTTTGCGGCAGTGCGGGACCATATTGGCATTGGAGATCGACGACGGAGCGGGCGACTATATGTCGGATCTCGGGCCAAAGCTGCTCGGTTTCTTTCGCGATCGCAACATATTGCTGCGACCGCTGGGCAACACGATCTACATCATGCCGCCTTATTGCACCAGTCACGAGGAGCTCGAGTCGATCTATGCGGTCATCGAAGCGGCGCTCGACCGTTTCGGCCGGGGCTGATCCCGAGGGCAAAGAAAGTTTTTTGCATAAGCGCATAAAACCCGCCAAGGATAGTTTATGGAATTCATAGATTCATTAATGGTCAAAATCGCGCTGATCGGCTTGCTCGGTATCGGCGCGCAATGGATAGCCTGGCGAACCGGTCGCCCTGCCATTGCGCTTATGCTGATCGTGGGCATCATTGCCGGACCGGTGCTCGGCATTCTTGACCCGGAACGTGATTTCGGCGCGCTGCAGGAGCCGATCATCAAGCTGGCGGTCGCCGTGATATTGTTTGAAGGCGGGCTCAGCCTGAACTTTCGCGAACTGCGGCAGGCCGGCGCCGCCGTTATCGCCATGGTGTTCGTTGCCGGCCCGATTGCCTGGGGCCTGGGCGCGGCAGCGGCGCATTATGGTGCCGGTCTCTCCTGGGAAATCTCCGCCCTGCTCGGCGGCATCATGATCGTCACCGGGCCGACCGTTATCGGGCCAATGCTGCGAACGCTGCGCGTACCGGCGCGGGTGCGCAATATCCTGAAATGGGAAGCCATTGTGAACGATCCGATCGGCGCGCTGCTCGCTGTCGGCATCTATGCCTATATCACCTATGAAGGCGCCAATGCCAATATCGCGGTCATCACCATGGACGTACTGGCCGCCAGCTTCATCGCCGGGCTGATCGGTGCCGGACTAGGCTTTGCCGTTACCTGGCTGTTCCCAAGAGGGCTGGTTCCGGAATATCTGAAGGCACCGTTTCTGCTGGTGACCGTGATTGCCGGCTTTGTCATTGCCGATCTGATCAAGCATGAGACCGGACTGATCACGGTGACGGTGATGGGTATCGTTATGGCGAACCGGCAAATCTACTCGAGTCAGGCGCTGTACCGGTTCAAGGAAGATTTGGCGGTGTTGCTGATTTCCGGTGTGTTCATCATCCTTTCCGCGACTCTGGACTGGGAAACGGTGCAGCAATTCCGGCCGCAGTTTGTCATTTTCCTGGTCTTGCTGCTGTTCGTTGTCCGCCCCGTTTCGGTGGTGATCGCCCTGTTGTTCAGTTCATTGCCATGGCGCGAACGGCTGTTTATCGCCTGGATCGCGCCGCGCGGGATTGTTGCGGTCGCGATCACCGGGCTGTTCGCGATCCGGCTTGTTGATTATGGTCTGCCCGGCGCGGAAGCGCTTGTACCGCTCAGCTTCGCGGTTGTTATCGCTACAATTTTTGCGCATGGCTTCTCTGCCTCCTGGGTGGCAGAGCGGCTGGGCATTTCCGAAGGGAAAGGGGTCGGAGTCCTGATCGCCGGTGCCAATCGCTGGTCTATTGCGCTTGGTAAGATGCTGAAATCCCTGGATATAGCAGTCCTGATCACCGACAACAGCCGGTTTGCATTGCGCCGCGCGCACAAAGAGGGTCTGGCGACCCATCATGGTGATGTGCTGGAAGAGGCCCATGACGACAATATCGACATGGGTGAATTTCAGCATCTTATCGCTGCGACCGATAACGACAGCCAGAACCAGCTTATTACCGCTGACCTCGGTCCGGAAATGGGCTATGAACAGATCAGCCGGCTGGCCAATGACAGCCAGAGCAAGAGCCGGGTTGGCCATGGTCGGTTATTGTTCGCTTCCGGTGCCGATTTTGGCACGTTGCTGGACCGCGATCTGGCCGGCTGGCGATTCAGCAAGACCAATATCACCGAGAAATTCACCGCCGAAGACTATCGCAGGAATCTGGAGGAAGACGAGGAACCGCTGGCCGTGCTCAAGCCGGATCGCCGACTGTTGTTCTTTGCCACCGATTCCCGGCCGTCAATCGAGGACGGAGATGTCGTGATCAGCTATGTCGCAGCCGACACGCCGGAAGAACGCAAGGCCGACCGAGCAGCCAAGGACAGCGAAAAAAATGCGGAAAGGAATGGCGAGAAAAAGGAAGGCAGATGACTAGCCGGCCGGAGCTTCGCGCGGGCCGAAGAGAGCCGTGCCAACGCGGACATGTGTGGCGCCCAGCTTGATCGCGCTTTCAAAATCGCCGGACATTCCCATGCTGAGGCCTTCCAGTTCATGGTCCCGGGCAAGCTTTGCAAGTAGCGCAAAATAGGGAACGGGATTGGCATTGTCGGGGGGGATTGCCATCAGGCCGGCAACCTCGATACCGGATTTCCGGGCTTGAACGAGCAGTGCCGGGATGGCCTCGATATCACAGCCGCCCTTTTGCGATTCTTCACCGATATTGACCTGCACAAAGCAGGGAACGCGGCGATCCTGCCGGTCCATTTCCTTGCCCAGCGCCTTGATCAGCGAAGGCCGGTCAAGCGAATGGATATAATCGAAGGTCGCTACCGCCTCGGCGGCCTTGTTCGACTGCAGCTGCCCAATCATGTGCAGCTCGATGTCCGGATAGTCCGCTTTCAGTTCGGTCCATTTGGACAGCGCTTCCTGCACCCGGTTTTCTCCGAAGATGCGATGACCTGCGTCCAGCAATGGCCGGATTTCATCGCTGCTGCGGGTTTTGGACACGGCAATGAGCGCGATAGCGGAACGCTCTCGGTCCGCTATCCGGGCGGCCTTTTCAATCCTGCCAACTATGTTCTTCAGTGCCTGAATTGCCACGTTTGAATCTCTCTCAGTCATTCTCTTTCGACAAGCTTGTGTCTATAGGCCTGCTTATGATGAGAGACCAGCCCTGCGCCCTGTTGCCGGAGCCACCCCGGATATGGCTATTCACCGACAAGCGGAATGACGCGATTCTCGAACAGGCGATTGCGCGACTGCCCCGCTGCAGCGGGATCGTCTTTCGACATTATCATTTGTGCGAGCCCTCGCGCCGGGAGCGGTTCGAGACGGTCAGGCGCCTCGCGCGACGGCGTGGACATATAGTGATGCTGGCCGGGTCTCCGGCCCTGGCCCGGCGCTGGCGCGCCGACGGCGTGCATGGCCGTTTCCGGAGACGGTCCATAATCGGCCGGCTGCTGTACAGTGCCCCGGTTCATGATGTCCGTGAAATATCGCAGGCCAACCGCGCTGGCGTTGATTTATATTTTCTGTCGCCGATTTATCCGACCCGATCACATCCTGGCCGGCGACCGCTGAATGCTCTGCAAGCGAGACGTCTGGCCGCCCGGTGCAATGGCCTGGTCATTGGTCTCGGCGGGATGGACGCGCGGCGCTACCGGTTGCGCAAAGATCTGCCGGTCCATGGCTGGGCCGCGATCGATGCTTTGAGCTGATCGGTAAATTCAGAAGCGGAACTGGGTCCCGACATAGACGGCCTGGCTATCCTGCCGGCTGTCGGTCAGGGGAGCCATCCGGTCGCGCTCGTTATTGATCCGCACACCGGCAGTCACGTCAAGGTTGCGGGTGAGCGAATAGCTGCCGCCGACATCCAGCGTATAATCTTTCTGGCTGGCATCCAGAGCGCGCGGCGCGGCATTGATCGGCGCGGAGGCGTCGATGGACATGCGCGGATTGAAGCGGCTCTTCTTGCCGGAATCTTCATCTTCGATCAATCTTCCCGCGCCGATTTCCGACAGGTCGGGGAGATTGTTGCCCAGCTTCTTGACCGGAATTGCAAAGCTCTTCAGCCCTTTCGCGGATCCCAGACTATAGGAGACAGGAGCAATTTTCGCGGTGCTAACCAATCCCGATCCGGGTGCGGCAGCGAGGATATTTTCGCGAATGGAAACTGCGCCGGCATCGGATTTCTGCCGAACCACGACCGTTACCGAACGGTCACCGTCGCGCGTTCCGCCCGATGGCGTGAACTTGAAGCTCGCATTTCCACGCAAGGCACTAAGCTTATATTTGGCAACAAGATTGGGATCGGCGCCGGCCACCGTGAAGGAACCGATCGATCCGAGGGTTTTCAGCGATACAATATTGTCATCGCCGGACAGCACCTTTGCCAGAGCAGGGGTCATGACAAGACCGGAGATCGCGAGTCCCGTCGCTAACCAACCGAAATGACTGACCTTTTTCGTCATGATGAAGTTGCTTCCCCTTTGAATGACCCTAGATATAACAAAATCTGCCTATCTGCACGAGTCAACATATTGTATTTGTCCGATTTTCCGAATCTAGCGATATTCTGTTGCAGTTGGGTTACGCTTTTGTCCAGACCCTTGGTCGCCCCCTAGCAAAAAGAAGATGAACCGAAGATGATTGTACCGCCATTCAACCGGTGTTCAGTCCCTGCTGCACAAGAGCGAAACATGCGCTTGTGCTTGCCCCTTGCGGCAAAGCATTTATAGAGAGCGCTGAAATGATATCATGTCCGGAACAAATCCTGCAAAAGAGATTTCGTATCGGCGCAATATGCAACCAGGAGCGCTTCATGTCCCGCCTCAAACCATCTTTCTTCCTGCAATCGGCAACCGCCAGCCTGCTGGCTTTGTCCCTGCTGTCTGCCTGCGGTGGCAAGGAGCGGCCCAAAGCGGATCTCGCCGCATCACAAGTCACCACCATCGGCGTGAACAGCTATTTGTGGCGGGCTTCGCTGGATGCACTGTCGTTCATGCCGCTGACCCAGACCGACAGCAATGGCGGAGTGATCCTGACCGACTGGTATGTGAATCCGGAAAATCCCGGCGAGCGGATGAAAATCAATGTTTCGATCCTCGACCAGGATTTGCGCGCCGATGCCTTGCGCGTCGGGGCATCGCGCCAGATTTCCAGAAACGGCACCTGGGTCGATGCGCCGGTCAAGGCAGCGACCACGCAGAAGCTGGAACAGATCATCCTCACCAAGGCCCGCGACTTGCGGCGCGGTGCGATCACCAACTAAATTTTCCTGCCAAATAACGGGGCCGCAATGACCGATCAGCGATTCAATCCACTGGCGGCGGACAAACGCTGGCAAACACGCTGGGCCGAATCGCGGGTGTTCGAGGCAGATGACGCGAGCAGTAAACCGCGCAGCTATGTCCTCGAAATGTTTCCCTATCCTTCGGGACGGATTCACATGGGCCATGTCCGCAACTACACCATGGGCGACGTGCTCGCCCGATTCCGGCGGATGCAGGGCTATGAAGTGCTGCACCCGATGGGCTGGGACGCATTCGGCATGCCGGCAGAAAATGCCGCGATGGAAAAGAAAGTCCATCCCGGCGAATGGACGCGAGCCAATATCGCGGCGATGCGCAGCCAGCTGAAAACGCTAGGCTTTGCCTTTGACTGGAGTCGCGAGCTGGCAACCTGCGATCCGGAATATTACGGCCATGAGCAGGCGCTGTTCATCGACCTGTTCGAAGGCGGCCTGGTCTATCGCAAGGAATCCGCCGTCAACTGGGATCCGGTAGACATGACCGTGCTGGCCAACGAGCAGGTGATCGATGGCAAGGGCTGGCGATCGGGCGCCCAGGTCGAAAAACGCAAGCTCAGCCAATGGTTTCTGAAGATCACCGATTTTGCCGAGGATTTGCTGACCGGACTGGGTGACCTCAAGGAATGGCCCGAAAAAGTACGTTTGATGCAGGAAAACTGGATCGGCAAGTCGCAGGGCCTGCAATTCCATTTCGCGTTGGCTGAGCCGCACGATGACATCGCGACCGTCGAGGTCTTTTCGACGCGGCCGGATACGATTTTCGGAGCCAGTTTTATCGCGCTGGCGGCCGACCATCCGCTAACGCAGAAGCTGGCGGGAACCAACGCCGCGCTCGCGGCCTTTGCCGAAGAGTGCAAAGCAGGCGGCACCACGGCGGCCGAGCTTGAAACAATGGAAAAGAAGGGCTTTGATACCGGCCTGGCCGTCGTCCATCCGCTCGATCCGGACTGGCAGCTGCCCGTCTATGTCGCCAATTTCGTGCTAATGGACTATGGTACCGGCGCGGTATTCGGCGTACCCGCGCATGACCAGCGCGATCTCGACTTCGCCCGCAAATATGGTCTGCCGGTCAAGCGCGTAGTGTCTGATAGCGAAGAAACGGGCGCCGAATATGCTGGCGACGAGGCTTATACCGGTCCCGGCAAAATCGTGAATAGTGCGTTTCTTGATGGCATGACGGTTGAAGATGCCCAGCAGATGGTCATCCAGCGCGCTGTCTCGGAAGGTTGGGGCAAGGCCCAGACCACCTGGCGGTTGCGCGACTGGGGTGTTTCCCGGCAACGCTACTGGGGTACGCCGATTCCGATCATCCATTGCGATGCTTGCGGTCCGGTGCCGGTGCCGAAGGACCAGCTCCCCGTCGTACTCCCCGAAGATATCGACTTTGAAACCCCGGGCAATCCGCTTGAGCGTCATGCGACCTGGAAACATGTCGACTGCCCGAAATGTGGCACAGCGGCGCGGCGCGAGACCGACACGCTCGATACATTTGTCGACAGCAGCTGGTATTTCCTGCGCTTTGCCAGCCAGCCGGACGACCGGCCCTTTGATCCGGACGTGGTCAACAGATGGCTGCCGGTGACGCAATATATCGGCGGCGTCGAACATGCGATCCTGCACCTGCTCTACGCGCGCTTCTGGACGCGCGCGCTGGCCAGCATCGGCAAGCTGGACTTTGCCGAGCCGTTCGAAAGCCTGTTCACCCAGGGGATGGTGACGCATGAAACCTACAAGCATGGCGATGGCAGCTGGCTCTCCCCGGACGAGGTGGAAAAGAACGGCGCCGACTGGACGATGATTGCCGACGGCTCGCCGGTGACCCCGGGGCGGGTCGAGAAAATGTCGAAGTCGAAGAAGAATGTCATCGATCCCGACCCGATCATCGAACAATATGGCGCCGATGCGGTGCGCTTCTTCATGCTCTCGGACAGCCCGCCCGAGCGCGACCTGCCCTGGTCCGAGGCCGGCATCGAGGGCAGCTGGCGCTTTGTCCAGCGGCTCTGGCGCCTGTTCCTGTCCGTGACAACTGCTGCCGATGCACCGGATGTCGAGGACAAGCCACTGCAGCGCAAATTGCACCAGACCATTGCCGGGGTCGCTCAGGATGTCGAGGCGCTGTCGTTCAACAAGGCGGTGGCGAAGATTTTCGAACTGGTAAACCTGGTCGAAAAATCGGCGCCGTCGGCGGACCGCAACCATGCGATCCGTACGCTCGCCCGGATCGTTGCACCGATGGTCCCGCATATCGCCGAGGAAGCCTGGGACCTGCTGGGGGAAACCGTGCTGATCGCCAAAGCCCCCTGGCCGGATGTTGACGAAAGCCTGCTGGTCGAGGACGAAGTCACGATCGCGGTGCAGGTGCGCGGCAAGCTGCGCGATACATTGACGGCGGCCAAGGGCAGCGGCAAAGAACAGCTGGAAGCGCTTGCCCTTGCGTCGGAGAAAGTGCAGCGTAGCCTGGATGGTGCGGAGATAAAGAAGGTGATTGTCGTGCCCGACCGACTGGTCAATATCGTCATATGACGCGGATCCTGACCCGGATTGCCGCGATCGCGGCGCTGTCCGCCCTGCTGGCCGGCTGCAATTTGCGCCCGCTCTATGCAGGGGGAACCAGCGGCGTTGTCGCCAGCGAACTCGGTCGTATCGAGATCGAACCGATCGCCGGCAAGGCGGGATGGCTGATGCGCAATGCGCTGAAGGATCAGCTCGCGGCGTTCGAGGGGCAAGAGGTCAAATATCGCCTCAAGGTTGCGCTGGAAGACAAGATTGCCGGATTCGGCGTACGCGCCGATGACCGGATCACCCGCGAGCGCAGAACGCTCCGCGCCCGCTACCAGCTGGTCCGCCTTTCGGATTCGGTCGTCGTGCTGGATGCGACCGCGGGTTCGGATGCGGGTATCGACGTGGTATCCTCGGAATATGCGACACTGGCGGCGGAAGATACTGCGCTGGAAAATCTGGCGACGCGGGTTTCCAACCAGATTGTGACCCGGATTTCCCTGTTCGCCCGGAACGAGGCCAACGCGTCACCGGACCCATGAAGGTCAAGCCGGAAGAGATTGTCAGGCGCTATCGCAGCACCGGCTCTGCCTTTCGGCTGATCCTGTTGTGCGGTCCCAATGTCACCCGCTGCCAGGCGCTGGTCGAGGAGCTGGTGCAGCCGCTGGCGCAGTCGGCCGAGCGAGTCGACATGACCGTCTCCGATATCGCGGACAGACCGGGGCGACTCAACGACGAAGCCAATTCGGCCTCCCTGTTCGGCGACAAGCGCTATATCGTGTTGCGGCTGAACAGCGGCGAGGCGGTCAGGGCCACGGCGGCGATCGAGAATCTGCTGGCCAGTGAAACCGGTGCCGATCCCGTATTTGTGACCGCTCCCGGCATGGGTGACAAGACGGCGCTGGCGAAAACCGTCGCTGCCGCACCGGATGCCCTGATCGCGACATGCTACGAAACCACGCCCGAGGAAGCGGCCGCAGCGATTCAGGCTATGGCCAAGAGCGAAGGCGTTCAGCTGAGCCGGGAAATGGGTCAGGAAATCGCCGCCCTGACCAGCAATGATCTGGTGCTGGCGCGGATGGAAGTGGAAAAGATTGCGCTCTATCTGGATGCGACAGCTGAGAATCCGCAGGCACCGGACGCCGATATTCTGCTGCTGCTCGGCGCCGAAAATGATGAAGAGGATATCAACCTGCTGATTCACGCGGCGCTTAACGGGGATGCGGTCCGGCTCGCGCAGGAAATAGCCGCTGCCCGGGCTCAGGGCATCAGCGAAATAGGGCTGATCCGGATCATGCTCCGTCACCTTGCCAAGCTGGCAGAGTTGCGCAGCAAGGTCGACAAGGGTGGCAATGTGGATTCGGTGGCCAGCCACCCGAGTGTCTTTTACAAGGAACGGAAGCATTTCAAGCGGCAGCTGCAAATCTGGTCTTCGACCCATATCGCACGCCTGATTGAACGGATATTGCAGCTGGAGATTGTGATGAAAAGCAGCGGCCAGCCGGACCAGGTTCTACTGGAGGAAGAATTGCTGTTGATTGCCCGCAAGGCGGCCAGCGCTCGCTAGGTCACTCATAACTGGCGGTGATGGCAATCCGGCCGCGAAACTGTCCACTGGCTCCGCCGCGAACGCGCAGCTGGCCGCCAAAGGCAAAGGTAAGCCGCCCGGTCTGATCCAGCCGGGCCAGCGCCGGCAAATTGGTTTCCAGACGTTCCAGTTCCGCTGTCGTACCATTGGCCGCGCTCAGCTGGACCCGTTCCGGCAGAAATATGCGCACGCTGCGACCAGGTTCGCCGGTCAATCGCCCCTCGCCGTGCAGCGCCATGCCGCCCAGATCGGCGACGCTTCCCCGAATCTGCCGGTGACCCGACATCGGGTCAATGCTGACCACGCCGCCGCTGTTGCCGAGCAACGCCAGCCGCGAGAAATCGAGATCGGTTGTAATTTCCAGTTGCAGGGGAATCTCCGATTTGCCGTCACTGTTATTCGAGAGACCAGAGTGGTCGGAACCGGTCGCACACAGCCTGCATTGGGCCTGTGCTTCCGGTGACAGAAAAAGCAGGGAAGCGGTCATGTTCGCGACGATTAGCAAGAATTTCAGCGTCATTTTCATAGCCATATATCCTGCCCGAAGATGGCTAATATTGCGTTAACCACGACGTGGATCGGGCATGATTGAGTTTGTCGCATCCCTTGACCGGGGAGCCTCAATCGCCCATTTAGCAAAGATGGAAAAAACACTATTGAGCGATGACGAATGGCGGCAGCAGCTGTCGCCGGAACAATATCATGTGCTGCGCGAAGCAGGTACCGAAAGGCCCTTTACCGGCGCGCTGAACACCGAGTATCGCGACGGTGAATTTTTCTGTGCCGGCTGCGGCAGCAAATTGTTCGAATCGCAAAGCAAGTTCGACAGCGGCTGCGGCTGGCCCAGCTTCGACGCCCCTGCCGATTCAGAAGCGGTCACCGAGATCGAAGACAATAGCCTCGGCATGCGCCGGGTCGAGATTCGCTGCGCCAGCTGCGATGGCCATCTCGGCCATGTTTTCCCCGACGGACCGACCGAAACCGGCCTGCGCTATTGCATGAACAGCGCTGCGATGGCGTTCGAGCCCAAGCCGGAGTGATTTTTCCTGTGCTTCCCCGTTCAGCGTGCAGTAAGGCGTCAACACGCTAGCAAATCTTGAGTTCCGGATATATTTGGGTGGATCGATATGGCGCGGGCCAATAAACGCAATAAGAAGCAGGGGCCAGTGCGCAAGTGGCTGGGGCGGCTGGTCAAGGCCGGACTTGTGATCGGCTTTCTCGGTGCTATTGCCCTGGTGGTCGCGGTGCTCGTCGTCCGCTCCTCCCTCCCCGGTTTCGAGGATCTGAAATCTTCCCCCAATGGCCAGATGATCCGGGTGCTGGATGTGAACGGCAAGGAGCTGTTTTCGATGGGGCCGAGCTATGGCGAGTGGCTGCCCTATGATGATATCCCGCAAGTCATGAAAGACGCCATGGTTGCCGTCGAGGACCGGCGGTACGAAAGCCATCCCGGCGTCGATCCGATAGGCATAGCGCGTTCGCTGCAGGTACGATACGAGCGCGGACACTGGGCCCAGGGCGGATCAACGATAACCCAGCAACTGGCGCGCAATATATTCCTGAACAACAACCGGACCTTTGGCAGGAAAGGGCGGGAGATATTGCTCGCGCTGGCCATGGAACGGAAATTTTCCAAGCAACAGATCCTCGAGCTCTATCTGAACAAGGTCTATTATGGCGGCGGTGCCTATGGAATTGATGCCGCGTCCCGCCGGTTTTTCGCGCATGGTGCAAAGGATCTTGAACTGGCGGAGGCCGCAATCATTGCCGGCCTGGTCAAGGCGCCGTCGCGCTACTCCCCGACAGCCGATGCAACCGCGGCCCTTGGACGGGCCAGCGTGGTTCTGGACGTCATGCAGGATACCGGTGCGATAACCGCCGACCAAGCGGCGCGCGCCGATCCCGCCACGGTGAAACTCGCGCCCGAACCCCGCCAGAACAGCGTGCGCTATTTTACCGACTGGGCGCTCCCGCAACTGGACTTGCTGATCGACGAAACCATTGAGCCGATCGAGGTCTGGACCACGCTGGATCTCGACATGCAGCGCAGCGCCACTGCGGCTATCCAGGCGAATGTACCGTCCGGCACCCAAGGTGCATTGGTGGCCATTGACCGCGATGGCGCGGTGCGCGCAATGGTCGGCGGCACGGATTATGTGACGTCCAATTATAATCGCGCCACCCAGGCTGTCCGTCAGCCCGGGTCGGCCTGGAAGGTCTTCGTCTATATGGCGGCGCTGGAAGCAGGCTATAAGCCCGATGATACGGTAACCGACGAGCCGATCACGATCGGCAACTGGACGCCGCGCAACAGCGGCAATCGTTATGCGGGAGACATTGATGTCCGCACCGCTTTCGCCTTTTCCAAAAATACCGTGGCGGCAGCCATCGGAAATGACATTGGCACCTCCTCGATCGCCAACATGGCGCGCCGTTTCGGTATCACCACGCCGATCGACACCAATCCCTCGATGGTGCTCGGTACGTCCGATGTCCGTCTGATCGACATGACCCGTGCCTTTGCCGCGATCAACGCCAAAGGCGTCGCCATCACACCCTTCGGCATCACCAAGGTGCAGACGATGAAGGGGGACGTTCTATACCAGAGCAAATTTGACGGCAGCCGCGTGCTTGTCGATCCCTGGGTGGCTGCCGGCATCACCGACCTGATGCAGACAGCCGTCAATACCGGAACCGGCCGTGCCGCACGCATTGGCAGGCCCGTGGCTGGCAAGACCGGAACCACCAGCAGCAACAAGGATGGCTGGTTCCTCGGTTTTTCGAGCGGGCTGACCACGGGCGTGTGGATGGGCCGCGACGACGCGAGAGCCGTCGGCGGCTTGCAAGGCGGTCGGGCCCCGGCTGCCGCCTTTGCCCAGTTCATGAAGACGGCGGTCGCCAAACGCAAGGTCGAGCAATTCGACACCGAACTGGTCCTGCCCGAATGGCAGCTCGAGCCGGATGATGGCGAGCTGTTCGGTGCGCCGGAAGACGGCATCTATGTTGACGAAAACGGCATGCCTATCGAAACCGGGCGCGGCATTGAATATGATCTGGAAGATGGTGAAGCCGCCGATACGCCCCAGCTGGATCAGGAGTGGATCGATTCCGTGCTCGGGCGCGGCAGCGATCCGGCACCCCGCAAACCGGACTCCCCACCGGTGAAAAAGCCGGAGCCCGCGCCGGTCAGGAAACCCAGGCCGCAACCGCCGCAGGACCAGCCGGAGTCACTGCTGCCCGACGCGGGGCGGGTTCAGTCGCAATAGCAATATGGTTCAGCCGCCCGACTGGGACAGTCGTTCGGCTCCCACCATATGGAGACCGCGGCCATGTTCCTTGAGCCAGCGGTCCGCCACCCGGCGATCCGCTTCATAAATCTGGTCGAGCAGGGCATAAAATCGCTGACTATGATCCATATGCCTGAGATGCGCGACCTCGTGGGCCACCACCGACCGGCGCACATAGGGCGGCGCCATGACCAACCGCCAGTTCAGCCGGATCGACTGGCGACTGGAACAGCTGCCCCAGCGGCGGCGCGCATCGCCCACCGCAAGCCGCGGCAAATCCGTTCCGGCGCGCAGGCAGTAGAATTGCAGATCCTCCGCAAAGATCGTGCGGGCCTGCGCCCTGAGCCAGCGCAAGACGAGGGTCTCGACATGCTCGGCGGGTCCGCCGAGACGGATTTCGTCTTCGATCAGCAGCGGCGCGCGTGGATGATCCGGAGACCAGCGAATGACACGCGCTTCTCCGAGAAACGCGATCTCTCCGCCATCCCCGACCGGTACCGGCGGAACCGCTTCGGCAAAGCGGGCATTGAGCCAGTCCGCCTTTGACTGGGCAAAGCGCAGCGCCTGGTTTTCCGAAGCGTAGGTGGGCAGGGTCAGCCGGATGACGCCCCTGACCGTATCCGCCGAAACGATGATCGACCGGGCCTGCTTCGATCGCCGCAATTGCAGCGGATAGCTGATCCCGTCCAGTTTGATGGCAAGCGCCTCGGCGCGCGGTGAGCTAAAAAGGCGCATCGATGATATGCTGTTCAAGCGGTCCGGCCTTGCTTTCCGGTATAACCTTGCCCCGGATCGACTGGCCGGCGGCATGAATGGATTCCCGGTCACCGGAAACAAGATAGTGCCAGGCCGGCAATGGCAGACCGCGGGCCCGCAATTTATAGGCGCAACTATCCGGCAACCATTCAAATTCCTCGAGCTTGTTGCGGGTCAGGCGAACGCAATCGGGGACATGAAATTTCCGGTGGCGATAGTCGCTGCACCGCGCTTCCTGAAGGTCGAGCAATTTGCAGGCAATATTGGTCATGTAGATCTGACCGTCATCCTCATCCTCGGCCTTCAGCAGACAGCATTTGCCGCAGCCGTCGCACAAGGCTTCCCACTGCCCGCGATCCAGCGATTCGAGCGGTGCTTCCCAGAACGGCGGATCGGAGCCTAGCGCACCCATCGGGCGATTTCGTCGGCGACTTGCTGCGGTGTCCCGTCAAAGGGCAAGAGCGCCAGCGGCTCTCCCTCCGGTCCGAACAAATAGGCCTGCCGGCTATGGTCGACGAGATATTCGCTCGATCCCTCGTCTTCGCGAATATCATAGATGATGAGATATTTTTTCGCGACTTCCGCGATTTCCTCGGGGCTTCCGGTCAGGCCAACGAGACGCGGGTGAAAAGCCGACACATATTGCTTCAACACCGCAGGCGTATCGCGGCCGGGGTCGACCGATATGAATATCGGCTGGATTTTCTTGCTGAGGGCCGGATTGTCCTTTTCGGCTAGCTTCAGGCCGAGCATGATATTGGCGAGGTCGACAGGACAAACATCGGGGCAATAGCTGTAGCCGAAATAAATTATGCGATATTGCCCGTCATATTGTGCGTCCGAAGTTTTGCCGCCATCCTGATTTGTCAGCGTGAAGGGTCCGCCGATTGTGGCACCGGCGAGTGGCGGTTCGGCATTTGCCGCGGCGCTTCCTTCCTGCGCAGAATTGCACGCAGTCGTGAGCACCAGCAATCCGGCCGCGAGGATGATTTTTGCATTTTGGATGATATTGTTCATTACGCGGCCAGACATGGTCTGCTAGTTGATCAATTTCAACAGATAATTGATAAGCGGCAAGGTCAGCGGATATGGGCGGCGAGTCACGGGTTAATGAAATGGGGCGAAAAAATGTTCAGTAAAGATTTTTCAAGCACAGGCGGGAGCGGAGGGTTCACCATTTTCCTGCGCTATGCATCAATCGCGGTCGCGGCGCTTTTCTTTTCCGTTCCGGCCGCAGCCCAATTTTCGGATAGCTATAATTTCCTGAAAGCGGTCAATGATCGTGATGGGGAAGAAGCCAGCAAATATCTCAATCAGCCGGGCACGGTGATCGTCAATACGCGGGACAGTAGCACCGGACGCGGTGCCCTGCATATCGTTGTCGAGCGGAGAGACGCGACGTGGCTGGCTTTTCTGCTGCAGAAGGGCGCCAATCCCAATATGCGGGACAAAGAGGGTCTGAGTCCGCTGATGCTCGCGGCCCAGTTGAGGTTTTTGGACGGTGCCCGAATCCTGCTGGCGAAGGGCGCGGATGTGAACGATACCAACAAGCAGGGCGAAACGGCCCTGATCCGGGCAGTCCAGTTCCGCGACTCCGAACTGGTCCGCCTGCTGCTGGCCAATGGTGCCGATCCGGACCGGACCGATACGCTGGCCGGGCTGTCAGCGAGGGACTACGCGCAGCGGGATCGCCGGGCTACAGGCATATTGGCCGAAATCAAGAAGGCCGATGCCGACAAGAAGCCAAAATCCAAAGAGCGCTTTTTTGGGCCGGAAGGCTGAGCTTCGTCTAGAAATGTCCAAGATCATACTGTCCGGAAACCGGATCGATCCAGCCGTCCGAGATAGCCGCGCGCTGCATCGCCCGGCGGGCCAGCCGCATGGTTTCGGTCTTGCGCCGGGCCGGGGCGAGCGGGTTTGTTGCGGCCGGTCGGATCATTTCCGCATCATAAGCGTCGGCAATGATCAGTCCGGTGCGTTCAGGCAGGAAGTCCGACCCGCTGACCGGTGAAGCATCGAAGCCGATCGGCAAGGCCCAGTAGAACCGGTCACAATATTCGAGATATTCGGTCCATTTGGCGTCGCCGAGCAAATCGCCGCGCGCCACCTTGATCTCCACGATGACAATCTGTCCCTTGGAATCAATCCCCATCAGATCCGCGCGGCGCCTGTTTCGCAAGCTGACCTCGGGCAGGACCATGATATCATGGCGATGAAACATGCGGGCGACGCCGCGCGCCACTGCCTGTGCACCGACCGGCACCGGAAAATTTGTCAGCGGGCCAAGCGAATCGTTCATCGACATCATTGGCCATGGCTAGAACATAAAAGGAACAAAGGAAAGGCCCCCGGAAGGGAGCCTTCACTTTGTCGATTCTGGCTGCGGTTCAGCGATAGAAGATGTGATTGTCGATCGTCGCCAGGCGTTTGAGACGCCAGCCCGGAGAAACATAGCGTGCGTGAAAGAAGAGCGCACCCTCGACCGAGCTTTCCCAGCCATCGTTCATGGCGATCTTGGCGATCGCCACGGCATTGCGCCAGTGCTGCTGACCGGTTCTGATCGGAGGCATTTTTCCGCCGCGAACGAACGAAAACTGGCTGCGCTGGAAAACCACGCCGCAGATCGTGTTCGGAAAGCGGGGAGATTCGACACGGGCCAGGACAACGCGGGCCACGGCCAGCTGTCCTTGCAGGGATTCCCCCTTGGATTCAAAATAGACGGTGCCCGCAAGACATTTCATTTCCTGATCCAGCGAATCGTCTATCGATTGCTGCTGTACCAGCTGGCGCAAGGACAGGGCGCCATCATTGACAAAATCACCATCTGCATCCGCATTGAGCAGCGCTTCACCATTGGCGATCCGGTCTGATCGGACAACGGCCTGAGGGATTTCAGCGACAACTTCCTGTTGTTTGCCAAAGACAATGTCGGCATTGGTTTCGTCATCTGCCAGCAGCGCTGGATCGACGAAAATTTCTGATTCGGGGGTCTCGTCGCTGGCTTCCAGTGCCAGGGACGCATCGGTGAACGACAAGGTCGCAACCGCAGTAAGGGCAAGCGAAAGGACGCTTGTAGCACGAAAAATTTTGCTCATTAACCTATAACATAATGCGGTGAGAGCAGAGCAATCCGGACAAGCTTGTCAAAATTGCAAAAAACAGGCCATGAAAACCAGAATGCGGGCCTGTTTCTGTTCCCCCCGTCTGCGTGTTTGCCGCCTGTCATTTTGACAATAGCGGCTACCTGCGCATCAAAGTTGAGCGCCAAATATGGTTCTGGGCAATAAAGTCAAGTTTACTGACCCATTTGGGCGATGAGGCGTTCCGCATCCGGGACGTCCAGTTCAATTAACCACATATCCGGGTCAAAACGGAATCTTTGCGTGATATAATCATGTAATTCTTTATTGTTATCAGTAGCTTGAGGCCAAATGCGTTGCCAATTGGGCTGGCCGTCAAGTGATGGCATAGTCTCCAGGAGCCTAGGGTTTTTGCCGTTTTCCACGCACTGGACCAGTATCGCGCCGGATATCCGGTCGCCCTTTTTCAGCACCGCGCCGAAGCCACCCTGCTGGGCCACCAGTCTGAGAAGGGTCTTCACCTTCATCTCCGCGGAAAGCCGCGGCTCAATCATCTTTCTTGTAGCCTGGCAGGGCTGCCAGAGGGATGTGAGAGCGCATGAAGGTCCCGGTGCCGCGTGCGATTTCGTCGCCCTCGCTGTCGATCAGACGCGCATCGGCGACGAACACGCGCCGTTTACCACTGACCCAGCGACCCTCCGCCGTGACCGGACCGGACTTGAGCGGTTTGGTAAAAAGCAGATTGAAGGCTGTCGTCAGAATGAACCGGTCGGATACGAGACTGTTGGCGGCATAAAATGCCGCGTCATCAAGCATCTTGAAATAGGCCGTGCCATGGACCGCCCCGGCAGCATGATAATAACGTTCGTCGACATCAAAATATATGCTGGCCTTGCCGGCTTCCGTGATTTCCAGACGGGAATCGAACAACTGGTTTATCGGTGCTTCCGCATAGAGCCGCTCCAGCGCCCTGAAATGTTCCCGGGCCCCGCCAGTTTCCCTATCCGGTTCGATATTGTGGGTCATGACCAGAACTCAGGCGGCCCGTTGCTCGTAATTTCTGTTCAGCAGCGCGTAGAGCGCGTCCTGGCCCGATGCGCCGCGAAGTTTTGCGACCAGATGGTCATCCCGCAGGAAGCGGGATACGGCGGCCAGAGCCTTGAGATGCTCGACCCCTGCCTTTTGCGGGGACAGCAGAGCGAAGATCAGATCGACCGGCTTGCCATCATGTGCGTCAAAGGGAACGGGTTCGGCAAGTCGCAGAAAAATACCGACGCAATGATCGAGGCTCGCCAGTTTGGTATGCGGTATCGCGATGGATCGTCCGAAACCGGTCGAACCAAGACCTTCGCGCGCCGCCAAACCGGTCCGCGTCTTTTCGGCGTCAAGACCATAGCATGTCTCCGCCATGCGGGCGATGGTACGCAAGACATCGTCCTTGCCGGCAACCGCCGGGCAGTCCCGCACTGCAGCGAGTTCCAGTCTTACGGACAAATCGGTCATCAATCTTTCCTTTTGGCCCGGCGAGGTCCAGCTATTCAGCAATCATGCCGGGGTCGGACATTCGTGCGCCTTGGACCAGCTATCTGGGAAACCGGGAACCCATTCTACAAAATCGGTGCAGTGCAATCAGCGATTGGGTTCAACCCAGCCGATCGTGCCATCGGAGCGGCGATAAACCATATTATGGGCTCCAGTGCCAGAGTTTTTGAACAAGAGGGCGCTGGTATTGCGCAAATCCATCATCATCACCGCATTGGAAACACTGGCTTCGGGAATATCGGTACTGGTTTCGGCAATGATCGGGGGGGAATCGCCATTCAGCTCGCTGTCTTCCTCCTCTTCTTCAAAGGATTCGAAAACCCGGTAGGCCGCTTCTTCCTGCTTCGCGGCATATTGCGCCTGAACATGATGATCGTTGAGCCGGCGCATGTAGCGGCGCAACTGCTTTTCGATCTTGTCGGCAGCCTGTTCGAACGCCTGATGGGCATCACCGGCTTCGGCATCGGCTTTCAGCATCAGGCCCTGCATGACATGAGTCACGATGTCGCATTTGAATTGCGCGTGCGGGGCCTTGCTGAGGGTAACATTGGACGAAATGGCCTTGGTGAAATATTTGGTGGCGATCGCATTCATCCGCTCCTCGGCGTGGGTCTGCAATGCATCGCCGGTATCAACCTGATGTCCTGAAACACGAACTTCCATATTCATTCTCCTTTTTTTTCCGTATCATCGGGCAAGCCGCGATACCGCTAAATCTCTGCCCACAGCGGGTTTTCTATTCCCGCAATGAATATCTTGTGTCGTTCCAGTTCCTCCGGATTCGCATGATGCTCTCGCGGAACGATGAATGTCTTGGGCTCGGTCCATTGTGATATCGGTCGCATGCCGGCGACGGCATCTGTCCGATCGCGTTCATCGACGAGACCCAGCCCGATCTGGCGCCCGCCTGTCAGTTCGATGTAGAGCTGGGTCAGCAATTCCGCGTCGAGCAGGGCACCATGCTTCACTCGGTGGCTGCGATCGATCCCATAGCGCGAGCACAAGGCATCGAGCGACAGTTTTGCACCGGGATGCTTGGATTTGGCGATTGCCAATGTGTCGATCATGCGGAATCGCGAAATCGGCTGATGGCCGCACAGCACCAGTTCGGCATTGAGAAAATTGAAGTCAAATTGCGCGTTGTGCGCGACGAGCTTGGCATCACCCAAAAAGGCCAGCAATTTTTCCGCACCGTCGGCAAACAGAATTTTGTCGGACAAGAACATGTCCGACAGGCCATGCACATTTTCAGCTGCCTTGGGCATCGACCGTTGGGGATTGTAATAGCAGTGAAAGGTCTCGCCGGTCTCGATCCTGTCGATCATCTCGATGCAGCCGATTTCAACCATCCGGTCACCATTTTGGGGGTCAAAGCCGGTGGTTTCGGTGTCGAAAATTATTTCCCGCATGATTTTGATATCGGACTGATCATGGGGTTACGCAAGAGATGCTTTCAGTTTCTGGACAAGTTTTTGCACCTGCTGCCGTGTTTCTGCCTTGGGCAGCGATGTATCGATCACCGAATCGGCCTT
>Ga0209346_1000711_pt1 | contig 24704 bp, 21 predicted proteins | sample AutmiccommunBRH9_FD_187381 | JGI IMG/M metagenome (GOLD analysis project Ga0209346, IMG submission 187381) | Deep subsurface microbial communities from Mt. Terri, Switzerland - Autotrophic microbial communities BRH/9 (SPAdes) (version 2) | ecosystem: Environmental > Aquatic > Deep subsurface >...
GCTGGACGATAGAGGATGTCATCGGCCATCTGCATATCTGGAACGTCGCGGCGCTGATGACCCTGCAGGACCCGGATGCCTTCAAGCGGTTCATCCGGGATCTGATGGGCGCATTCCAGACCGGCAAAACCCATGTCGATGTCCAGTATGAATGGCTTGACGCCCATGCCGGCGGAATCCGCGGCAAGGCTCTGTTCCATGCCTATTGCGACTATTATCCGAAGCTGGCCGCTGCCTATGGCGACGCCGATCCGGATCATCGCGTGGCCTGGGCGGGGCCGGACATGACGACAAGATCGAAGATCATTGCCCGCCAGATGGAAACCTGGTCGCACGGCCAGGAGATATTCGACATATTGGGGCAGGAGCGCCAGGACGGCGACCGCATCCGCAATATTGCCCATCTCGGCGTCACCACCTATGGCTGGACCTTCCGCAATCGCCGCCAGGAACCGCCCGCTCCCAAGCCCTTCGTCCAGTTGACCGCTCCGTCGGGGGCCGTCTGGGAATGGAATGATCCGCAGACAGACAATCTGGTGCGCGGCAGCGCGGTCGAATTCGCGCAGGTCGTGACCCAGACCCGCAATATCGACGATACAGCGCTGCAGACGGTCGGCGAAACCGCCCGCCAGTGGATGGAAATCGCCCAATGTTTTGCCGGCGGCCCGGAAACGCCGCCGGCCAAGGGCACACGGAGTATCGTGACCGGCTAGGATGGAAGAGATGATCACACCCGGCGAACATGTCGCAATTCTTGCCTCGTTTTTTTCCTGCTCGCCGGAAGAAGCCGCGAAAGTCCATGCCGCGACCCGGCTGGTTCATTACCGGCACAAGGATATTCTGGCTCACCAGGGCGATCTTGGAGCCATGCTGTGGATCGTTCTCGCTGGCCGGGCGCAATTGCAGGTCATCGGCATGGATGGCCAGATCAAGCAGCTCGCATCGCACGGCCCGGGCGAATTATTCGGTGCCTTTCCGAATGAACGGGTCGTGATTTCGGATGTCGTGGTGCAGAACCGGCTTTCGGTTCTTGAAATAACCACCGCCAATATGACCCGCCTGCTGCAGGAAGAAGCCAGAATTGGCAGCGGCCTGTCCAGGATATTGGGGCGGCAATATAATGCCATGCTCGACCGGATGGCGGCGCGGATCACGCTGACCGCCAATGGCCGCGTCTATGCCGAGTTGCTGCACGAAGCAGGAGAGGAAGGCATCATATCACCGCCGCCGGTGATATCCGCGCTCGCGCTCTCGGCCCAGACGACCCGCGAAACCGGATCCCGGGCGATCAATGCCCTGGAACGGCGTGGCATCATCCGGCGAGGCGAAGACCGGCTGGAGATCCTGTCGCGAAACCTGCTCGAAGAACTGGTGGTCTGATTCGATCCGCCTGGAGCTGTTTAGGCAATTGACCAGAGCGACAACGGACCAGACGCGGTCTGCAACTCGCCGATTTCCTCGATCGCCTGCTCGCCGGATTGCAGCAACATCACCATTGCGGACTTGAAGTCCGTCAGAACCGCCCCCCCGCTCGCCGCGCGCGCAATGTCGCTGGCCTGTTCAAACAGCGAAGCCGTCGGCATCTGAGGGTCCATGATATCAATCACGAGGCTCATCCGGCTGTTGCCGTCTCGCTGCAACAGCGCGCGACTGCTCGCGATCAGTTCCCCCGGATTGCTGGAGATCCGGTAATGTCCGTCGCCGAACGACTGAAAATCGCCAGCGCCATCGGCCAGCACCGACAGCGTGTCCCGGCCCGCATCTTCCAGCCACAGGATGGCAGAAATCTGTGTGCTGTCCGGATTGGGCGATACGATGGTCGACTGGTGATCTGCCTGGCGGGCCATGGCGATCTTGAACTGATCGTGGCCCGTATCGGCCCAGACCAGGTGCTGGCGGCGCGGCTCATCGCCCCGACCCGTGATCGTAAGCGCCTTGGGGCGGCTTTTCAGCACCCCGGCATTGCGAACGCACTGGCCCATCGCAACCAGATCGGCGAGTTCCACGGCAACCGCGAGCGAACGCTCTGCTTCGTCGGGCCATTCGGTGAGCACGTCCAGTCTGGCTGCTGCTTCGACCAGCGTTTCAAAGCGGGGAATCCACTGGTCACCATAAGGCGCGACCGACAGCTCGCAAAACCGGTCCACCGGATAGGGCAGGGTGATATGGAGTTCCGCACCCGATTTCTGCAGGGCTTCGGCGATCAGGATATCGGCACCCGCGGCCAGCGCCCCGAAACCGAAACCCGGCCGTTCGCGCTCGATGATTGCCTCGATATCCTGCAACAGGGTCGGGTCTGCCTCATCGAGTCCGATGATGCCGCTGAAATAGAGGCTGGGCGGCGGACGATGCCGGTCCAGCCAGGCCAGATCCTTGCCCTGTTCGGCAAGGATCTGTTCGAACTGGCCGATGGTTGCGGCATGATCCTCCCATGCATAAGGCAATTTCGCAATTCCGTGGGCGAGCGCCGCGCGCGCTTCCGTCTCGTCGCCCGTCAACAGCAGAGCCTCCGCCCGTGTCGCCGCTCGCCAATAGGCATTTTCGCCTTGCGCGGGGTCGCCATCGATCAGCGCCAAAGTCTCTCTTGCCAGCGCGGCAGACCGCTCGGGCTTGCCGCCCAGCAAAGCCAGCGCGGCGGCATTGATCAGCGGATAGCTGTCCCGCTGCACTTCGGCCGCCGCCGCATAGGCCTCCGCCGCCAGGCCATAAAGCCGGACCCGCTCTGCGCCCTCCGACAGCTTCGCCTGGTCCTTGAGCAGGCGGCCCTTCAGGGTCAGCGCCTTCAGGTCCTCCTTCTGCGCATCCCAACCCGATGAACGAAACAGGGCCCATGCCCGTGCCGGGTTTCCGGCACGAGCGAGGGATAGAATTTGGCCAAGAGAGGTCAAGGTCCGGCTACTCAAGCCAGATCTGGTGGCGGAACGGGTGGCCCCTTATTGTCGCCACCCGGATCGAAGATCAATATCGCCTCGGGGAAGCCGGGGCCGAAATTGAACTTCGTGTAGAGATCATATTTGAAGGATTCCTTGAAAGTCGGGCGATCCGGTTTTGGCGGCCATTTCCCGTCCTTGTTGCGAAAATGATTGATGCAGTAAAAAAGTTGGCGATCCTTGCCGCCAATCGAAATGGGCACGACTGCTCCGTCAAAGAAACTCATGTTCTTGCCCGTTGGCTTGCCCCCAATATATCGGCGAAAAACAGCCGGCGGCAGTTCCGGGTTGCTCTCCAGATCGCAGAATGACCAGTTCGGATGATCGATGACGAAGGCAAGATAGCACAGTCGATCCCAATGATTGCCCTGATGCCGAAAATTTGCTCCGAGATCTGCCGGGGGAGGGGGGGCAGGCCGGCTTCCAGCCAGCACCCCTTCAACGATGGCAGGAACGGCGGCATGATCTATCCGTGGCCGGTCTTCCGGCTTTCCCGACGGCGCGTCATCATAATATAGCATGTGATCGACCCCCAGCTGGCCATCTTCACCAAATCTGATCCGGTAGAAATAAATATAGGCGGGGAGCTCCTTGAAATCGGGTTGCCCGCGTTTTTTATCCATGACGTCTCTGGAGGGATTGAGCAACGCGGCGCGACCGGTTGCATCCAATTCGGCGGATTTGAACTCTTCCAGCGAAAAAATGGCTTTCAATGGCAAACTAGTCATAGCTCAATCTCCCTATTTCCGGTTTTGTGATATTCGATCTTGCGGGCCATTTCAGCCCAGTTCCTGTTGGCCGGATCGATGGCGACCAGCCTTGACAGGATATTGTACGCCTCGTCGAGAAGCTGTCGGGCCCCTTCTTCATGGCCGAGTTTTCTGCGGCCTATCGCAACCGCAAATTTGGCTTTCGCGACGGCATATTGGGCCGCCGTGCTCTGGCTGTCGATGCTCAGCCAGCGCTCTTTCCTTTCCAGCTCCTGCTGCCGGGCGGTCAGATAGCTTTGCCAGTCATCCTCCAGGAAATATCCGTCGGCCAGCCAGGCGTAGGCATTGCCGATCTCCCTGAAAATTGCGGGATCATCCGGTTTTTTATCGGCGGCCTTTTCCATCCACGATATCGCCCGTTCAAAATTGCGCCGCCCGTGATCATTGCCCGAACGGGATTTGAATTCCAGGATACCCAGATTCAGAAAGCTCCAGCCTCTTTCCATCAGGAAGCCGGGATTGTCGGAATCGATCGCCACCAGCTTTTCTGCTGCATCGGCATAAGCCCGGTATCGCGGCAGGGCCGATTGCCACTGGCTGCGCAGTTCATGGACTCTGCCGACCCAATATTCACTCTGCGCATGCCCGAAAATCCGGTCTACATTCTCCGGATCCCTCGCCAGCAGCGCTGCGGTCACCCGGTGCGCTTCGGCGAATTTCGCGAGAGCCTGATGCAGATCACCGCGCGTCTCGTCATCTTCGCCCATCGCGTGCAATATCCGCGCGCGCCGCTCCAGACTCTCCGCAGACATGTCGGACAGGTCGCCCTGGTCTTCATAATAGTCCATCGCCCGCTCATTGACGTGGGTCATTACATCGAGCCGGCCGACGCCTTTCAGCTCGGTGCGCAGATCGGTCAGCATATATTCGACCAGCCCCTCCGCTTCGGCCTGCTGCCTCTGCGCTTCGTTGCGCGACTGAAGGGCGAATATCGTCATCCCGATCATGGCTAGCAGCGCGACCAGGGCACCACCCGTGACCGCCATCACACGGCGGAGGCGGCGAGCCGCGTCGCGCTGGACCAGCGCGTCGAGCGGGACATCGGCAATACCGGCCACGATCTTCAGAAAGCCCAGCCGCCAGCCATCGCCCTGCTTGCGCAAATCCGCCGCCAGCGGCTCCACGCCGTCCTCCAGCAGGAGCGCGGGGAAGGACTCCTGCGGTTCGCCGCGCACCAGCGCCGCCAGTATCGGCCGGTCGGGGTGCAGCGCGCGGAACAGTTCGATCTCCCTTGCCACCCAGATCGATGCCCCGGCATCCGGAGAGCAGACAACCACCAGCACCTGCGATTCCGCCAGCGCCCGCTTGACCGACGCAGACAGATCCTCGGCCGCCGGCAGGTCCTCGCGATCGCGGAAGATACGGCCGAGACGGCCATCCTGCGCGCCGGTGCCGGCATCTGCCCGCAGATGCACCGGCAGCCGATAGGTCTCGATTTTCCGGTGGAGCTTTTGCGCTATCGCGGCATCGGCATGGCTGTAGCTGACAAAGGCGCGAAAACGCACCGCTTGCGGCTCAGATTGCTCCGTTTCTGCCAAATTGGCCCCCGCGATTGTGTGGACTGACGACCTTTGTCCGATTGCATCAGGCCAAAATGGTATCGGGATTTGGGTTGGGTGTCACGGGGTAAGTTTTTTGGCGGAAGCTCCCGGGCGCGGCGCTTAATCCTATTACAATCACCGAAGCAGGTCCCGCGGCGAGAAGATATGCGCCATATTGGGGTCAGGAGCGCGAGGACAGCGGCTGGATCCGCAAATCGCCCAGTGTTTTGCTGATGGGCCGGAAGCGCCGCCGGCGAAGGGGGCGCGGAGAATGGTGGCCGACTGATATGGAAGAGGATGATCGACAGCCTCAGTATTTTGGATCTAAACTGAGATATCATTCAATCTTCGTTGCCAATTATTTGTATGATGTCTACCGAGGCAATGAATATGTCTGCCCCAAGACGGGCTAATAGGTATCGTATTTTGCTGTAGAAGAATTTTCATGCCCAGAAATGTAACAAAAAATTTGGCGAGGCTTCGAGATCGATTAAGCGGAAGCAATGCCCGCTTTTATGCTTTTGCGGCGTTTCTGACGCTCGTCTTTTTCATGGGCGGTAGTTCACGGGATGATACCCAATCGCTGGTTTTCCTTCGTCCGCTGGCCGTGTTGTTTGGTGCTTACGCTTTGACTTGCATGGACCGCGAAGCATGGAAAGGCAGGAGGTTCCCCCTCTATATTGCGTTCGCCCTCGCCGGCTTGATGATATTCCAATTGATCCCGCTTCCTCCACATCTCTGGACGGCGCTACCCGGGCGACAAATTTTCGCAGATATTGCCGACTTGGCTGGTATTGAGCAGCCATGGCGGCCGCTAACGCTCTCGCCTTCTCGCACATTGAACAGTCTTTTTTCGCTCGCTATCCCGATTTCGGCGATGATGCTGTATCTCAATCTCGATAAGCCGCATCGCAAGCAAGCCATCGCAGTCATTATCACCCTTGGAGCAATTAGCGCGCTGTGGGCAGCATTTCAGCTTACTGGGCCTGCGCGCGGCCCATTTTATCTTTACAATATAACAAATAATGGCTTAGCCGTAGGCTTGTTTGCTAATCGTAATCACCAAGCAGTTCTGCTGGCAGCAACGATTACTATGCTTGGCTGGTACGGCGCCTCTCATCCCATGAAAGCGAAACTGTCCGCAGTGAATTTTTATAGCAGCATCGTTGCTATTTTTGTTATTGTTCCTCTAATTTTTATTACTGGATCGCGGGCGGGCCTGATACTTGCGGCCCCCGCATTGATCGCCGCGATGATATTGATTTATTTCGGACAATACACGATCGAAATCCAACATTCCGGAAAAAATGGTCGAACAAGAAAATCACGTTTGGGATCACGACCTGCTATATTAGTATACTGCGTTTCGCTCGTCGTAACAGTGGCGGGACTCTCGATCTATTTCGCGCGCTCCTTGGCATTTGACAGGCTTTTTAATGGCGGTGATGTCGAGGAACTACGCAGTCAGCTAGTGCCAATTCTCATAAAAATGGTGAGTGATTATTTTCCATGGGGAAGTGGATTTGGCAGTTTCGAACATGTATACCGTATATACGAACCACAGAAACATTTGAGTCCATTTTATCTCAATCAAGCCCATAACGATTGGCTGCAGTTCCCTATTGAAGGTGGTCTTCCGGCAATATTGATCGCCGCTATAGCCGCTATTTGGGGTGTTATGCAACTTTTCAGGTTGGTCAAAAACTGGCGTCACTCCCATTACACGAAATATACCGTCATAATGTCCGCGATGGTCTTGCTAATATTTTTGGCGGGCAGTATCGGTGATTATCCTTTGCGCATTCCATCTATAATCGCCTTTTTTGCGGTGATGGCGTGTATATTGGCAGACAGTATGAACGATGTTCAGCGCAAAGCGCCTTAAAGCTAAGATATTAAGTTCGGCACATTGCCATCAGGTACGTCTCGTCTATGAGCGGTTTACGCCACAAATAGTTTCGTCTAACGGAATTCAGAACCTACGGAAATTATCGAATATGATGCAGCGCCTTTTTATCGTATTTTTGACTCTCTTGTTATCTGCTTGCGGCGGATCGACCATACTCGGCGGCAGCCCCAATGTTACGGTCGTGTCGAGTGAAGGGCTGCCCGAACCGACGCGGGTGGACTTGCTCAGTTCCAACCGCCCCTATCTGATCGGACCGTTTGACAAACTGAAAATCGACGTTTTCGGCATCCCTGATCTGAGCAAGGAAGTTCAGATTGACGCCAGTGGCCGGCTGTCATTTCCATTGATTGGGGTGGTCGAAGCCTCTGGCCTTACGCCCGGAGAGCTGGCTGACGAGCTCGAAAAGCGACTGCAGGGTCGCTATGTTCGCGATCCCCAAGTCACGGTCAATCTCGAGGAAACGGTAAGCCAGGTAATCACGGTTGATGGCCAGGTGAAAAACCCAGGACTATATCCTGTTATTGGCCGCATGACCCTGATGCGCGCGGTTGCAACTTCCGGTGGTGCTTCCGAATTTGCGAAGCTGGATGATGTGGTGATTTTTCGAAGCGTCAATGGCGAACAACTGGCTGGCCTTTATAATCTGAAAGCCATTCGCCGTGGCGCTTATGCAGACCCGGAGGTTTTTGCGAACGACGTCATTATCGTTGGCGATTCACAGGCGCGGCGATTGTTTCGTGACCTGATACAAGCATCTCCGCTGATCACCACTCCGCTGATCATTTTGTTTAGAAATTGATAGATGGTACCCATAGCCTGCGTATGAACAATATATTATCTAGCGACGGCCAAGAAGTTTCTGCTGAGGCCGACCCATATTTGGATCTCAACCATGAGGCGCCGATATTGATTCAATATTGGCAGGCAATATTGCGTCACAGGATCGCAATTGCCGTGATCCTTGCGGCCTGCATAGCGCTTGGGGTTATTTCAACCTTACTGATGACACCATATTATACATCAACGGCGACGATCGAAATCAACCGTGAGCAGGACAAGGTGACAAATGTCGAAGGCGTGACCTCATCTGATAGCGCCGGACAGAACCTTGAGTTTTATCAGACGCAATATTCTCTGCTGGAATCTCGTTCCTTGGCGGAGCGTGTGGTGCGCGCTCAAAATCTCGCGGCAAAAGACAATTTTTTTGAAGCCTTCAACATCGACCCGGACAACAGCGGCCTGCTGCAAGAGACTTCCAAGACGCAATCCGCCGCACAACGCAATGCGCGATTCAAGCTTGCGGCAGATATACTGCAAGACAATATCAGCATCTCGCCAATTCGTGGTTCCAGCCTGGTCGGGATCAGTTTCGAAAGTCCTGATGCGGCCCTTTCTGCACAGATCGCCAATAGCTGGGTCGAACAGTTTATAGCCTCGAACCTTGACAGACGCTTCAGCTCTACCGCCGACGCGCGAAAGTTTCTTGAGGAACAATTGGCTGACCTCCGGCAAAAGCTGGAAGATTCAGAGCGCAACCTTTCTCTCTATGCTGACAACAAACAGATAATTACCTTGTCCTCGGAACAGACTGCTGACGGCAAGACGATCTCGCAGAAAACACTTGCTTCTGCCAATCTGGAAGCTCTGAACGCTGCTTTGGCTGCGGCCGTGGCCGACCGCATCGCCGCGGAAAGCGAAGCAAACGGAAGGGCGGGCAATATAAATGCCCTTACAAACGCTGCGCTCAACAATCTCCGAGAGGAACGTGCAAAGGTACAGGCGGAATATGCCAAACTGATGGTTCAGTTCGAACCGGAATATCCGGCTGCGAAAGCGCTGGCTACACAGATCGCCGCACTCAACAAAAGCATTGCAGCGGAAGAAGCGCGTTCCCGTACAGGGACATCCGCCCGCTATCAGGAGGCCCTGGATCGGGAACGCCAATTGCGCGCTCAAGTCGACAGCCTCAAAGGCGAATTCAGCGGAGAACGGCGCGATTCAATTCAGTATAATATTTTCCAGCGTGAGGTGGACACGAACCGCCAGCTTTATGACGGGCTACTGCAGCGCTACAAGGAAATCGGCGTGGCGGGTGTGGGTACAAACAACATATCGATCGTCGATCGCGCCCAGCCACCCGCCGGGCCGTCGAGCCCCAAGCTGCTGCTCAATATTGCCCTGGCGATATTGGCGGGGCTTGGTCTCGCTGCCGCTTATGTGTTCATAATGGAACAGATCGATCAGACGGTTAAGGATCCATCCGATCTAAAATTCAAACTTGGAATTGCGCCGCTGGGCTCTATTCCCAATCTCGACAAGCATGATATTCTGCTCTCGCTTGCTGACAAAAAGTCCGTCGCGTGGGAGGCCTATTTATCGATACGCACAAGTTTGGCGTTTCTTACGGATCACGGCGTACCACGTTCCTTTCTCCTTACCAGCACGCGCCCCAATGAGGGGAAGAGTACATCGGCGCTGGCCCTCGCGGTCATATTGGCCAGCACCAAAAAGCGGATCGTGCTGATCGACGGAGACATGCGTAATCCTTCGCTGCATCAGATGCTCGCTGAAAAAAATATAAATGGTCTTAGCAACTACCTGGCCGGTGAAGACGATTTGAACAAGCTGATACATCATGAGACGCAATACGGTTTTGATGCAATGACGGCTGGCCCAATACCCCCCAATGCTGCTGAACTGCTGAGCAGCACCAGAATGCGGGAACTGGTCGCCAAATTGTCGGAAACCTATGACACGGTGATTATTGACGCACCGCCTGTGCTAGGATTGGCTGACATCCCCTTATTGGCTGATTCTGTCGAAGGTGTAATCTATACCATTGAGGCAGGAGGCGTTAAACTGCGCGGGATTCAGGCTGGAATTCAGCGAGTACGCAGTTCCCACGCACATATTTTTGGCGGCATTGTTACAAAGGTTCAGGCGCAGCATAGCGGCTATGGCTATGGCTACGCCTATGAATATAGCTATGGAAACAAGGCATCCGAACTTTCTTAGTCTTGCGACAACAGGTGTCATGCAATGGTGAAGAATAGCATAATCTGGATTGTCGCACTGGCGGTCGCGCTGGCGTCGGGGCTGACCGCGATGGGAGCGATCGCCAAGGACAAGGCGCCCGAACTCGCCATCAGCTTGCCGCCCGTAAACGGATTTGCTGCTGCAAAAATTGCGTCCAATTCTGTCAAGGCCGCTATCGCAGAAAATGCAGGGCAGTTTCCCGACCATGTAGACCCGCGCGCAATCGAGCTTGCACGCGCGGCCTTTGTCGCTGAACCGGTGGTGCCTGATGCAATCGCGATCCTGGCCCTTGAACAAGCGAGCCGTTATGAGGGTCGATTGATGAGCAGCGCATTGTCGCTTTCCCGTCGCCAACCGCTGGTGACGGCATGGATGATCATCGACAGCGGCGCCAGAAAGGATATGCCTGCACTTTTGAAACATTATGACACGCTTTTGCGCACGAACTCTTCGGCGGGCGCTCTTGTCATTCCGATGCTGGTCGAAGCGCTCGCCACCGCCGATTTTGTAGACCCTTTTGCCAGTGTTCTCAGGAAACAACCGCCGTGGGCCAGTCGATTCTGGGCCACAGTGGTCGGCACCCCGGAGGCACTCGGCAACGCAGCAGATTTGCGGGAAATGCTTCATCGGCCCAACGAACCTAAAAGCTTTTATCACGATGGCTCACTAATCCTCGCGCTAGTCAACGCTCGGCAATTTGAAAAGGCCGAGTCATTATACCGTCGTCTCGTGGGGCGGAAACGTACTGATAACTTGCTGGAGAACGGCAGCTTCACTGAAACGCCGGAATATTTCCCTATCGATTGGCAGTTGTTTTCTACCGGTGAATTTGGCTCAGCTATAACCGGTGGCAAACTGGAAATAAGTGCCATCAACAACTCCGGAGGTTTGCTCGTTCGCCAGCTTGTCAAATTACCTGCGAGAATGGTGAGCTTGGATATCAAGCCCGGCAACCCGATATCCCAAAATGCGGCGATGATGGTCAGCCTCAAATGTGCGCAGCAGGTCGAGAATGCTCCTCAGGCGATCAGAATTCCTCTCACCAGCAAGATAACTGATCTGCAGATCGACAATAGTAGGTCAGGCTGCAACTATTATTGGTTTGATATTGAGGGCAAGGCATCGGGTGACGGAGATGGCTTTGACATTACCCTGGATTCCGTCTCGCTGCGATAGCGGCAGATGGCAATGAAGCGCGCAATTGACCTCGTTCTGGCCCTGCTGGCCCTGATCATTTTTTCTCCGGCGATAGCTGTTACGGCTCTGGCCACGCGCGTCGCACTCGGCAGCCCCCTATTCTTCATCCAGGAGCGACCGGGTCTGCACGCCAGGCCATTCCAACTCGTCAAATTCCGCACAATGAAAAATGCTGTCGGTCCAGGGGGTGGTTCCGCTCCCGACGCCGCGCGCTTGACCCGCTATGGAAAGTTTCTGCGCAGCACCAGCCTCGATGAACTGCCGGGTCTCTGGAGTGTCGTCAAAGGCGACATGTCCCTTGTTGGTCCTCGGCCGCTGTTGATGGAATATTTGCCCTTGTACAGCAAGGAACAGGCGCGCCGTCACGATGTGAAGCCCGGCATTACCGGTTGGGCACAGGTAAATGGACGCAATGCCCTCAGCTGGGAAGAAAAATTTGCTGCCGATGTCTGGTATGTCGACAATCAATCATTGGCTTTGGACCTCAAGATACTCATCATGACCATCGGGAAGGTGTTGAAGAAAGACGGCGTAAGCGCAGAGGGAGAGGCAACCATGCCGAAATTCACAGGCCGCTCGTCGTGACGGCATCAACAATTTATGGCGTCTACGGCGCCTCTGGCTGTGGCAGGGGTGTGGCGCCACTCATTCAGGGCCAGCTTCAGGATGAGGCCGACAGCGAAATTGTCTTCATCGACGATGGGCGGGTCGAAGCCACCATCAACGGTCTCAGGGTTCTCACGTACGAGCAATTCGTCGGTTCAAGCTCTCCGCTCAAGAAGGTCACGATTGCCATTGCGGATGGAGCGATAAGAAGACGCCTGGCTGAGCGATGTGCCGCTGATCGAATTGCCTTCTTCACCGCCAGATCCACGCACCATGTTGCCATGACCGATGTCGAGATCGGCGAAGGCGCGATATTTTCTCCGTTTACCACTGTCACCAGCAATATTCGTATCGGTTCACATTTCCATTGCAACATCGGAAGCTATGTCGAGCATGACTGCGTGATCGGCGATTTTGTAACATTCGCACCCGGCGTGAAATGCAACGGTAACGTCCAGATCGGCGATGGCGCATATATCGGGTCGGGTGCAATAATAAAGCAAGGAAACGCAGAGAAACCACTGGTGATTGGTGCTGGCGCGACCGTTGGAATGGGCGCCGTTGTCACGAAAGACGTGGCACTTGGCTCGGTCGTTGTAGGGAATCCGGCAAAACCGTTGATTAAATAAATCCTAATAAAGCCCTATCGCGCCGCTTTCTCCAATGATTGTTGAACGGCCAGACAATATCCTTCGAGTTGCGCTTCGGTTATAGTAGGGTGTGTCAAAAACATGATGCTGGTTTCACCAAGCTCTTTCGCGACCGGTAGACGCGGTTCCGGTCGCCATCCAGTCCCATCAAATGCCTTTTCAAGATATACCTCACTGCAACTACCTTGAAATGCAGGATAGCCTTGGGCAACTATATCGCCGATGATTCGATCTCTCGTCCATCCTGATCGAAGCCCCTCCGGCTTAATATAACTATATTGACGATAATAAGCATGTGTGAAGCCGGAGCCCAGACTAGGCGTACGCACGATGTCGGGGAAGGCTTTTAGAACGCCTTGAAGCGCACAAGCGTTGCGTGTTCTAAGAGCAGTCCAATCCTCCATTCGCGTGAGCTGAATTCTTCCAATCGCCGCCTGCATCTCTAGCATCCGCCAATTTGTTCCGAAACTTTCGTGCACCCAACGAAACCCCGGTGGATGGTCACGATTATAGACCGCGTCCCAACTTTTCCCATGATCCTTATAGGACCACATCCGGTTCCATAGATCGTAATCGTTGGTTGTAATCATACCACCTTCACCGCCGGTGGTCATGATTTTATCCTGACAGAAAGACCAAGCACCTACATGCCCCATGGACCCAACCATCGCATCACCAACCTTTGCACCGTGTGCTTGGGCGCAGTCTTCAATTACGAAAAGGTTATGCTGTTTCGCGAGCTCCATGATCCCAACCATATCGCAAGGCCAACCGCCGAGGTGAACCGGAATGATGGCGCGTGATTTATTCGTGATAACTTTCGCTATAGTTGTCGGAGAAATGTTGCCGCTATCTTCGTCCACATCGGCAAATACTGGTTTTGCCCCTGCAGATACAACTGAAGATACCGACGCAATGAAAGTGCGAGGGGTGACAATCACTTCATCGCCTGGGCCGATCATCAAACCGTTGAGCGCGAGATCTAGAGCCAATGTACCATTTGCGAGAGCTATCGCGTTATGTGTCCCTATCCATTCTGCAAACTCGGATTCGAATTGGCGTCCGAGCCCCCCCGTCCAATAATTCACGTTATTGGACTCCAATACGGCGCGCGCGGCATCGCTTTCTTGATGGGTGAAGTCCGGCCAAGAATTTATGTTGTGACAATTCATAACATTCAAACCTCAGTTACAGAAAGGACCATTATTGTCGGTATTTTAGCTTGATTCAAAATCATTTTTCGCGATTATCATAGCTAAAATTTGGGAAAAAAGCTCCACGCAAGGAGCGGACACAATTGAACCAACCTCTGTTAGTGAAGAGATTCAATATAGCGAGAATATGTTTGAGTCTATTTTCGAAACTACAAAGCAATCACGACGTGGGTGCACCCAATCATTTATCCCTAACGCAATGCCGCTCATGCCGACTCCCGTCTCACACGAGCAAACAACTCAATAAAATGTGCCATCCCCTTTTCCATACTTAAGTTTTCCCAATAATAGGTGCGAGCATTTACACCCAAGGTCCTCCGCTCTTCCTCACTCATCGCAACGAAGCGTCGAACCGCGGAAGCCAATGCGTGAGAATCCTCTGGCGCCACTGTAAGTCCGCCTTGCGCTGATTCGATCAAGGCTCCGGCCTCGCCCCGCACACCCATCAAAATGGGTCTACCCGCCACCATGTAGGCTTGGGTCTTGGACGGCATCGTGATCTCGAAAAGCGGATCGTCACGTAGATGCACCAGAAGTACGTCGGCGGAAGCCAAATATGCACCAACTTCGGCTTGAGAAACCTGTGGCAGGAAAATTACATTTTCCACTTCTAGTTCGACGGCTTGGGCAGCCAAAGCGTCACGAGACAGGCCCGAACCCAAAAAGCAAAATGTGGCGTCTTCCCCATGGCCCTCCTGCTGAAGGACGCGGGCAGAGTCGAGGACCGAGTCGAGAGCCTGCGCTGGCCCTATATTCCCAGCGTACAGAATTTTTAGCCCCCGGAGATTGAGCATATTACTCGGTATTTTGCGTTCGCGTCGATCTAGCTGTGACTCATTGGTCCAACCGATGATGGCAGTCATCTTTTCAGGCGGAACCCCACGTCCGAGAAGCCGTTCGCGAAAGCCGTTCGAGTGCAAGATTATGTGCTGGACCCGACGGTACATCCAGTTGCAGGCGCAATCTACGATTTTGAGAGCGCGCTCGTTCGATATCATTCCTGTGGCCGCTAAAGTGTCAGGCCACAAATCATGAACGTCCACAATCACGGGAAATCTGCGAAAAAGCCGAGCCGAGACCGCCGCCAACGCAACGGTAACCGGCGGACTATAGGCATAGATAAGATCAGAGCGGCGGACGAAGAAGGTCAGATATATAAAGGCGCTGAAGGCAAAGCTGAGATAGTTCAGTATTCGCCCGATATTGTTACTGGAATGGCTCGGATATAGAGCAATACGGGTAATCTTAACACCGTTCTGCTCCGACCGCTGAACCGGACGGATGCGGTATCCCTCATAGACCTTACCGCCAGGGTAATTGGGGAAACCTGTTACCACCTCGACGTCGTAACCGGCCCGTGCAACAGATTCGGCAAAGGATTGCCCCTTGTAGACAGGTTCCGGATCGTAAAACTGCATCAATAGAACGATCCGGGGCTTTTGATTACTTGTATCGGTCACTGCAATCTGGTGATATCGTTTGTGCGGATGCCGTCCCACTCGTTCGACAGCCGAGCCGTCCCGAGGATTAGTGACACCACCCGCTCGGATGTGTTTGTTACGCAATAATCGGAAGGGATCGACTGGGCGCTGCCAGCGGCCTCGCGCTGAGCAAATATACGCGTCGCGAGATCAACTGCGCCGGTGATCGCTTCGCGATTGAGCCCGGTCAAAATGATGCAACCCACATCTAAAGCTTCGGGACGCTCAATCGAATCCCTTGGAGTAACCGCAGGAAAGCCCAAGATCGAACTCTCTTCCGCAATAGTGCCGCTGTCGGAAATCGCACAAAAGGCCAACTTTTGCAGCTTGTTATAATCATTGAAGCCAAAAGGCGTCATCCATCGAACGCGATCATCCAACGCCCGGTTTCCAAGCGCTTCGAGACGATTGCGGGTTCTGGGGTGTGTTGAAACGACCACCGGCATGTCGTATTTCGCTGCAAGTACATTGAGTGTATCTACCAAAACCCCAAGCCGTGGTGAGTTGTCGACGTTCTCTTCGCGATGCAGTGAGACGATGAAGTATTGCCTTTCAGTTAGGCTCAATCGTGAAACGACATCTGAACCATCGATTTCGGTCCGATAGTGATCCAGCACCTCGCGCATGGGTGATCCCGTCAAGTATATCCGTCGATGTTGAATACCTTCCGAGAGGAGATGGCGTCTAGCGTGCTCGGTATACACGAGATTGAAATCCGCAATATGATCAACCAGTTTTCGGTTTGTCTCTTCAGGGACATTGCGATCAAAGGAACGGTTGCCGGCTTCCATATGATAGATAGGAATTTTAAGCCGCCGAGCAATGATTGCGGATATCGCTGAATTAGTATCGCCCAGAATGAGTACCGCGTCAGGCCGATCGGAAACCAATACCTTTTCGGTTTCTATCAGGATCTTACCAAGGGTTTCGCCCAGCGTTCCACCACCCGTTCCTAGGAAGTAATCAGGCTTGCGCAACCCAAGATCATCAAAGAAAACTTCGTTCAGCGCGTGATCCCAGTTCTGTCCGGTATGAACGAGCTTGTGGTCGCAAAACTTATCTAACCGAGGAAGTACGCACGCCAATCGGATGATCTCTGGCCGGGTTCCAAGAATCGTGTGAACTTTGAGTTTGCTCATGATAACAACTTATTTCCATTTAATAACGCCTGTGCAAACTCAGAAAGAAACTGGATTTCCATAAGCGATCGGCTTCTGTTTCGTTCTTGTGAATGCGTAAATTATAGAAAAGACAAGGAGCGATGGACCGGAACCCAATGCAATACAATTATAAAGGGGTGAAAATACGAGAATTGTTAACACAAGCGCTCCCAACGGTGCAGACGAAAAGTTGCCCTTCATAGCCTTGCTAACTTGAGAAATAGCTAGAATTGGAAGAAGCACCCCCGCGATTAGGACGCCAGAAATACCAAAATCGATGTAAATTGATCCTGGAAGCGTGTAATATGCACCGACAAAAGGCAACTCTGTTGCAAGGTCTACGACGAGCTCTTCACCAAATAAGGATTCGGCAACACGAAAAAAAGAAAAAAAGTTATACGAACCGCCTACGTGTCCAAATTGCAGTCCTTTAACTAACAGTTGGTCAAAATAATAGAATGCGACAGTTATGTAATTGTGTAAGCTTAATATCGCAAAATACAAACTGTCGTTAAGCCAGTCAGGCTGTCGTTCCGGCACAAATATGAAATTGGATTCAGCAGCAGTAATGATCGCTCGATCTATCAAGTCGTCAGTTCTTAGCAAGCCACGCTCGACAAAAAGATACATCGAAAATCCCACAGCACCCAATAGCGCGCCATACGAGAGGATTCGAATGTCCACACCCATATTTTTATTCCGAAGCACTTGTCTTAACGAGGTAGAGGGAACGATCATTCCGAAAATTAGCAAAAAAACCATGTTAATCAGCAGTGGATTCCGGCCCCCGGTCAAGAAGGACATGGCCAGTCCAAGCACCCCAATTGCCCAAATCCAACGAGAGATACGCTGCACTTTGGAAACCTTCTCGAATGCTGCCAATAGCAAAAAAACCGGCGCAGCGGCTGTAAAGACGGTGACGCCGGTGAATATCCCGCCTTGCCCTGGCCCGGATGCTATTTCCGCATAACGAGCACCGGTAACACCGTCCGTTAGAACGCTACCAATCACAAAGTAGCGGTAACCCATAGATACGATGTACAATATGGACAATATTAGAAACAAGCGTACTGAAGTCGCAGAAAAAAACACTTCCTGCTTCACTTGCAATGATTTTGGGGGATTACGTTGATGCGGTGTGACAATGTAAAGCAACATGACCAAAAACATTGGCAAGCTAAAAATGGCGAGAATGATCCAAAAATCTGACGAGAAAGATGGGTAGCTGAAAAACCAGTTTATCTGCAGCAAACATAGTGCAGCAATTAAGGGTAAAAAGTAGGCGAAAACCGTAATTTTCACAGCCTGCGCAAATACACGCGAACCTTTCCTATTATTGCGCACATTTGTTCTCATATAGCTAATTTTCAATTGCCCTAGACATCGTCTGACTGGTAGGTGTCCGGCTTGTCGTGGTCGAAAATTTCGTTGGCCCAGATCACCAATACGGCTGATCCTTGGCCGGTGTTCTGAAGGGTATGCACCCAGCCCGGACGTGTCCAAAATGACTCGCCCGTCTCAACGGTCCGTACAAACGTCTCACCGCCCCGTACATCACGTTCGGTAAGTTCGACCCGACCCAAGACAAGGTGAAAATTCTCAACTTTCGTATGATGGTAGTGGTTGCCGCGTATCGCGCCCGGTTCGATTGAAAGCGCGGACACCTGACCAAAATTGGCGGCCTTATAGAGCTCGGAAAAACTGCCTGTTTCGGAGACGAAGCGGTTTAGGCTGAAGACTCGCGCTTCTTGGTCAAGGTAGCTTAGATACGTGGAATGCAATTGTTTGCAAAGCCCATTACCTACATCTGGCATATGGACAGTATCCCTATTCTGACGAAAACTGTCGATCATATTCGCGACCTCACCGACCGTGGTGCATGTCGTTGGAAAGCTATCCACTAAACTGGCGTTTAGCCTCGTCTCATCGTCAAGAGCGGTGAGCCACATGTCTACCAAGTCGTCGATATAGAGCAACTCAATTGGCGAAGATGGATCGTTGATACTGAACGGCTCTCCTCTTACAGCCTGCATCATGAAAGTCGCGACAAAAGAATTGTAATTCGGCCGGCACCATTTCCCGAACAAATTGGGTAGGCGCCAGATAGTGGTCGACCATCCCATCTTCGGCGCCAACCGATTCACTAGGTCTTCGCCAGATGTTTTCGAACGGCCGTAAGAGTCGTCTCGGGTCACGTTCAAGGTCGACGCATAGTGAAAACTGGGGTACGATCCACGCGGGCGAAAACAGTTTAAAATTTGCTCTGCATAATCGACATTGTCCGCTGTAAACTCCTCCTCCGTCGGCGCACGATTAGCGCCTGCGAGATGTATGACGTGATCGACTTCAGTGCCGAACAAATCCTTAAGCGAACTGTCGCGGGTCAATGAGAACACCTCATGGTCCGTTCGCTGCTGCAGCGAGAGGATGAGGTTCTGCCCAACAAATCCAGATGCCCCGGTGACGACAACTCGAGCCATCGATCAGAAGTTCAACGCAGAGGTCGAGCGCAACAGATTGCACACGGCATCGACATCGAGTTGCTCGGTGTTGCTCGAATGATAGCCCTCTTGTGATAGACTATTTTCTTGCTCCCCATCAATCGTGAACTTATTGTAGTTCAGACTACGCTGGTCCTGGGGGACTCGGAAGAACCCACCCAAATCCTCAGCATGGGCTAGTTCTTCGACGCTGAGTAGTGCTTCGTAGTCCTTTTCACCATGGCGTTTTCCGATTATTGTGACTGAAGCTTGGGGTTTGTTCATGAGCTTTGCGACTGCCTCAGTTAACGTACTAAGCTGCGCACCCGGGGCCTTTTGCACGAAGATGTTACCGTGCGAATTGTGTTCGAAAGCGTAGAGTACCAAATCGACCGATTGTTCCAGCGTCATCATAAAACGGGTCATCGAAGGTTTGGTGACTGTTATCGCTTTGTCATCATTTATCTGTTGCATGAAGAGCGGAATAACCGATCCGCGCGAGCCGATGACGTTGCCATAGCGCGTGATAGCTATTCGCGTAGCACCGCTATCGCGCGCCTTGGCGCCGATTACCTTTTCCATCATGGCCTTCGAGATACCCATCGCGTTAATAGGGTAAACGGCCTTGTCAGTGCTTAGGCACACGACGCGCGAAACGCCTGCGTCAATTGCGGCGGTGAGGACATTATCGGTACCCAACACGTTGGTCTTGACCGCTTCCATAGGGAAAAACTCACACGATGGGACTTGCTTGAGCGCAGCAGCGTGAAAGATGAAATCGACACCTGCGATTGCTGGCCGGACCGAATCTATGTCGCGCACGTCACCGATATAGAACCGAATTTTTTCGGAGTTATGTCTTAGGCGAAGGTCTTCCTGCTTTTTCTCGTCGCGGCTAAATATGCGTATCTCACCGATATCGCTATCGACGAACCGGTCAAGTACTGTCGAACCGAACGATCCAGTACCCCCGGTAATAAGTAAAGTCTTGTCCTTGAACATTATTTTCTCTCTTCAAAAAATCGTTTGGTATCCAGTCGGGTCCATCAAGCTTTGCATCACCGTGTCTTGTTGACAGTCTGTCATGTCGTAATATAATGGCAGGCTTATCGCTGCCTCGTAATATGCTTCAGCGGCGGGGAATTGTAGCGGATCAAATCCCAATTTCCGGTAATATGGTTGCCGTGTAATCGGAATGTAATGCACATTCACCCCGATTCCGTCCGAGCGCAACTTTTCGAACAATTGCCGCCGCGCTAGAGGGTCACTATCGTCTTCAAGGCGGATCACGTAGAGATGCCAGGACGACTGGTTATCATCTAAGTCCCGCGCCGGGCGCAGGAAGTTGCTGTCGCTCAGAATTCGATCATAGCGCTCTGCCAGCTCGCGCCGGCGCGTCACAAAAACATCAAGCCTACTCATCTGCGAAAGGCCTAGGGCGGCCTGAATCTCAGTCATACGGTAATTGAATCCGAGGCTATGCTGCTCATAGTACCATGGCCCATCGCAGTGTTCCATTTCGGCGGGATCGCGCGTGATGCCATGGCTGCGCAGAGCTGCTAATTTACGTGCGACCGCAGGATCATTCGTGGTGACTGCGCCGCCCTCTCCGGTGGTGATAATCTTAACTGGGTGAAAGCTAAAAACACAAAGATCGCTATAGGTGCAAGATCCGACAGGCTTACCGCCATAATTAGCGCCGATCGCATGAGCAGCGTCCTCGATAATCTTGAAGCCGTAGATCTCTCGAAGTGCGAAGAGCGTACGCATGTCACAGCTGCGCCCAGTTAAATGAACCGGCACCACCACCTTAGGCAAGCGCCCGCTGGCTTCGGCCTGCTTAAGTTTAGTCTCGAGCGCCCCCATGTCCATATTAAACGTGTCGGGGCAGATATCGACGAAATCCACATCGGCTCCACAATAAAGCGCGGCGTTGGAAGTTGCAACGAAGGAAATTGGGGTCGTCCAGACCACGTCTCCCGGGACAACACCTAGGCTAAGCATAGAGATGTGGAGCGCGCTGGTTGCGCTGTTGACCACAACACAATGCGTTGCGTTCGTGTAGTCGCTGATTGCCTTTTCGAACTGCAGCAATATCGGGCCCTGAGTGAGGAAATCGGAGCGCAGGACTTTGACGACAGCTTCAATGTCTTCCTCTGAAATATTCTGCTTGCCATAAGGTATCATTGTAGACTCTTTTGCTGTTATGTTTATGACTTTTTCGTGGCCGCTTCTAGCCCGTTTTCGCGGCTCAGGTATCCTTCGATTGACGCCGCCATCGTCTCGCTCCATACGCGGTGCTCGGGGTTGTCGACGTCCCATTTTCCGTTGTTCAAAAAGCGTCCCGGCAGCGTTCCACGCAGCACATGCTCCATTAGCGCTCGCTGACGTGCGCTATCTTCGATTGGGCTCGGAAGCTCGCCCTCCAACGTGTCAACAGGTAGCAAGATACCCGGCGGAGCGTAGTAGGGTTCACTATCGCTGAGGACCGGCTTTCCTCGTAACGCCGCTTCAAACCCTGCTGTCCCCGTGCAGACCAGTACACTCTGACACATCGAAATCAGTTTATTGGACGGGACTTTGGGCGCAACCATCACACAATTCGGCTCGGCATCAAGCCTTTTGTAAAACCCTCGCGAACGATAGCCCATTAGATTGGGATGTTCTTTGACCACGAAGCGCCATTTTCCGCGATACCGGCGGACCAGGTCTAAGATGAACCGCTCATAGTCGATCCAACGCGTATCGCTACTCCAGTAGTCGATTGTCGCTTCTGGAGACATTTGAAGCGGCATATAAACCAGTGGAAGACCGCCATCATCAACCAAAATATCCAGCGCTCGATCGCTGATGCTGTCCAATTGACGTGGCCAGAACGACCAGTACTGCTTAGAGACGATCTGCGATGCCCAGTAATGGATGTTTAGCGCTTCGCCCGGTATCATCCGTCGCAGTGCAAACCAAAGCGGCTTAGGCAGGTTACGAAACCATAAGCTCCACATCTGTTGACGAAGCTCACGATCGGATTGAACCAGAAAATCGGGGCGGTAGTCCTTGACGATTAGGGTTGTCAGCGCTGTATCTATATCAGCTGGAGTCACCGACCGGCTATCAACATGTTCGCCCCTCTCAGTAATACGAAAATGCTCCTTGACGAAACTAGGCACCAATCCGATGAACCGGACACCTCTCTTATTCGCGATTCGGGCTAACAAATCTAAGAAAAAAGTGTCCACCGTTAGGGAAAGTATCGCGGAAGGCATCACGCGATCCAAAGTTATAGTGATGGCTTGTTCCATAGCGAGCAACATTCTACGCGCCGTTTGCAGCGGGATACTCCGTAGCAGACGACACCTCAAGACAATTTCATCAAGCTCGAGATCAGAAAACGTAAAAGAAGTGGTCTCGGTAGAGGACGCGCGATATTCTTTGTCAAAACAATCAAGAAGGCCTGTATCGTCGAAACCATTAAAGTCACTGATGGAATCAATTTTTGTTGTCTTCCCCCAGATGCCGTTTGCAAGATGTAACATCTGGTCTGCATTCCACGGTCGCACGTAAACCAAAACTGAAAATTTAACTGGCATTGAATGCACCCAGGCCGATGACAACGCCGCCAATCGAAGCCTTTTTTAACACGCAAGACTCACAATCACGCTTGAACATTTGATTCCACATCAATCTGCCTTTTTAATGAAAAATACATTCTCTGCAGAAATGTCCGAAGGCAGCACCTTAACCAGCTTGTTGTTTCTTTTTGCGTAGGCATGAAATCCAATATCGGACATAAACTCACACATCCCTAAAACTGTATTCCCGAAGCGATTCAAATATTCTTCAACCACCTCAACCATAACACAGCAATTTGCTGAATTTGAAAGCAGGCCATGCGCACCCTTTAGTACCTCAAACTCTGCGCCCTCGACATCAATCTTGACGAAATTTGGTAAAATTTCGAGTGAGTTACAAAAATCATCAATTGTTACACTCTCTATGGCCGTAAAAACTGCAGAGGGAGAATCCGACCCTTTACTTACGTAGTAATCAAGTGAGCTATCCCGGTCGCCTGGGGCCTTGATCATTGTTAGACCGGATCGGTCAGAAACAGGGCGGCGCACCACAAAGACATTCTTTAATTTATTGAGAACAGTATTCATTTCTATCAGCAGCGAATTTCCTCGGTTGGGCTCGAAGGCATATACCTTCCCGTTGGCGCCAGCTAGACGCCCCATCACTATGGCATGGGTGCCGATATTGGCCCCAACGTCTAGGCAAACGCTGCCTTCATCTATAAATTCCTCAAAATGCTTGATTTCACTTTCTTCAAATCTTCCACTAAGTATGATTCGCCGGCCAATACTCTCGTTCGCCCATACGACGATAGGCATGCCATGGTATTTCGTCTGCCAGATTCTAGGTGTATTTGGGAAAAAAAAGGATGCTGCACGCATTCCAGCACGCATCACTGAGCGAAGCAAACCGGCCTTTTGCATTATAACTTGCTCGTTCATTTTGCCAGTACCCTTTTGCGTTTTGAACTTGGAGATTTAACAGATCGGAATAGGCCTGTTGACCTACCGGAGTTGAAATTATTTAACAACGTCGAATTGAACCGCACCGGGGTTGCCGGAGGCCATTTGGTTTAAGTTAAGCGGCCATGTCGGTTTCGTCCAGCATGGCGTAGTAGTTTTTCTCAGCTTCCACGGGCGGGATATTGCCGACGGGTTTCAGCAGTCTTTATTGTTAAACCAGTCTTCCCATTCCAGTGTGGCATACTCGACGGTCTCTAACGACCACCATGGTCCGCGCCGATGGATTACCTCTGTCTTGTAAAGGCCGTTGATTGTTTCAGCCAAAGTGTTGTCATAGCTGTCGCCGACGCTGCCGACCGATGGTTCGATGCCTGCCTCGGCCAAGCGCTCAGTATATTTGATTGATGCATATTGGCTGCCACGGTCACTTTGATGGATGAGGCCGCCTCGATGCGTGGGTCTGCGAGCATGTAAAGCCTGCTCCAAAGCATCGAGAACAAAGCTGGCATGGGCGGTTCGGCTCACCCGCCAGCCAACAATGTAGCGGGCGTAAACATCGATCACGAAGGCGACATAAACAAAGCCGGCCCAGGTTGCGACATAGGTAAAATCTGACACCCACAGCATATTGGGCGCTGGCGAGTGGAATTGCCGGTTCACATGGTCAAGCGGACAAGGCGCTGCTTTATCGCTGATCGTGGTGCGCACTGGCTTGCCTCGTATCACGCCTGCCAAGCCCATGTCGTGCATCAGCCGCTCGACTGTGCAACGTGCAACATCATAGCCTTCACACTTCATCTGCCGCGAGACCTTGCGCACGCCATATACCCCGAAGTTCTCAGCAAACACTCGGGCCACCTCCGGCTTCAGCAGTATATCGCGCTGCGCGCGGTCTGACATGCGCGATGGATCCTGCCGCTTGGCCACATGACTATAATAGGTTGACGGGGCGATCGGCAGCAACTGCAGATCGGCTCGACTCCATAAGATCCACGGTTATCGTCGATAACGTGATCATCGCTTGAACGGGCGGTCGAGTTCCGCCTGAGCAAAATAAGCCAATACCTTACGTAAAATCTTGTTGGCCTGGCGCAGTTCGCGGTTCTCGCGTTCCAGTGCTTTTAGCTTGTCAGCAACATCGCTGGGAACACCGGCGCGCGTGCCGCTATCCACTTCCGCTCGCTTGACCCATTCATGC
>Ga0209346_1000721_pt1:0-12500 | contig 24491 bp, 16 predicted proteins | sample AutmiccommunBRH9_FD_187381 | JGI IMG/M metagenome (GOLD analysis project Ga0209346, IMG submission 187381) | Deep subsurface microbial communities from Mt. Terri, Switzerland - Autotrophic microbial communities BRH/9 (SPAdes) (version 2) | ecosystem: Environmental > Aquatic > Deep...
TTGGCGCGACGGGCCACTCGTGAGGCGTCACGCCTTAATTGACCGGCGGTGCGGCGAGGCCGGTGTCAATTAATGCGTGATAAACGCCTCACTAAGCCATTGATGTTTCTAGTGGCCCTGATGTCGCGCCAAAATCGGACGAGGTTGCCGCTATGATGCGATTTTGGCGCGACGGGCCACTAGAGATCCAGTCGTCTTTTCAGGCACGTCAGCCGTTCCGGGATGGGCGATCTGGTCGGCGCGCTTGCGGGCAGCGACGCCGAATACGACGATCGCGAATCCAAGCGCGGCGATGAACCAGGTTTGCCAGATGCTGTAGCTGAACGCGATGAGCAGCGATGTCGTGACGAACAACGCAATTGCAGAGGGCTGCAGAGCCGTTTTTAGCCGCGCAATGACCCTCAAGGCAAAAAGCCCGATCGCCAGGAAAAGAGCCGCACCAATGGCGCCAAGCTCATACCAGACCTGAAGGTAGGCGTTATGGGCATGATTGGCGTAGCCGACCATCATGCGCCCAAGCGTCTCTTCGCTTTCTGATCGCTTCATGGCGGCGTGCATCGCCGTGCGAGTGGCGTCAGCACCGACCCCCAGAACCGGCGACTTCAGCGCTTCCTCGGCCGTGGTCGACCAGATCACCACGCGGTGGCGCGCGGACTTGAACAGCCAGTCGGCGTTATGAAGGTTTGCGCTGGACATCATCAGCGCGATCGGAAGAGCGAAAACGACCGCGATGCTCCAGACACTGGCCAAAGCGATGCGCGTCGCAGGCAGGTTGATCGAGGCCAATCCATAAACGACGACTCCGCCCAAAATTGCGATCTGGGAAGACTGGTGCGACCCGAACACGAGAATGATCCCGGCTCCACCAATAACGGTTACAAGCGCAATCCAGCGGCGGATCCTGCTCGGATCGTGCAGGGCAAGCATGATTGCCGGCCACAGCAGCCAGGTGAGGATCGCCATACGGCGGTTGAGGTTGGCATTCGTGACGTCGGTGACGGTGCCGTGCACATCGACAGTGACATGTTTTGAAATGTTCTCATGCGTGGCTGGGATTGCCGACATGATCGTGCGCGTGATGAGCTGATCGGTCACGATTTCAAAGCACACGAGAAGATATCCGACGGCGATACCCGTTATCGCGCCTTCGCCGAAGTAATGGGCAAACGGGCGAGAGGCCGTCGAAACCGTGCGCAGCGCGAACCAGACTGCCACGGCGATCAGAACCATGAAAACCGGCTTCAAGAGACTGTGCCAGGGCGCCGGCGACCAGAGTGCCGAAAGCATTGCCCATCCGGCAAAGGCGACCACGACGAGGAACGCAGCCTCGAACGCCGGCGGATGGCGGGGGAGGCCGCGGCGTGCATAGTGCTCGATGACCGCCAAAAGCAACAGCAGCAACATGACGAATGTCGCAATCCGAGGTGCGATGATCATCGTTGTGAGGATGGTCCCCGTCGCGATCCCCGTCCACCACGCTCTACCGAATGGTTGCATTCGTACCGTTCCGCCCCGTGCCGCTCGCCCCTGGTCAGCGACCTATACGCCAGCCGACACTTGCTGAGTCAAGCGGCGGCGGGAGGAAACGCATGAAAGAACGGCCGGTTTTTCGCAGAATCGGGGGCCGTCGCGGCGGCCTTGCAATTGCTGCACGCTGCCTGAAATGGCTGCCTGCGCCCCGGGCTATTCCTCGAAGAAGCGGGACCAGGAGGTGCTTGCGAAGGCCGTCTTGAGCTCGTCGTAGTTCTGGATGAGGTCGCGCAGGTTTTCGGTGTTCTGCTTGGTGTGGAAGGACGCCAGGGGTTCCGGCTCGACGCCGAGAAATTTCTGGATCTCAACCAGGGCCGCTGCGGGTTCCGTGGTGAGTTGTTCGTATGTCAAATGGTGCATCAGGTGATTGCGGAACATCTTCTGCGCCCGGTTCTGCCAGCGCTCGGTCCTGATGAAAGCGTTCTCGCAGTCCTCGAAACCGAGCCTTGTAAGCTTTTCAGCGGTCTGAACGGCGTTTATCGGACCGGCCTGCGTCCACTTCAACGTTTTTGCCGCAATCACGTTCGACAGATGCGTGCGCAGGATGTTGTCTCTGGTCAGATGGATAACTTTCACGCTCCTGTCCTCGACGAGGATCGGCCAGATCTGGCGTACCTGTTGGGGCGCACGGCGCGCATGGTAGTAAAACAGCTTGAAGCCGACGGCGGCGACGGCTTGGGGATAGACGGAAAACGCTGCCGCATTCATGTGACCCTCGGGGTCTTTTTCGGCGGCAGGTCCAGCTTTTCTGAGTTGCTTTGCGCCGAAAATCTCGCCCTTGACGACTATCCCGGGGTGGGAATTGAGATAGGACGACAACAAGTTCGAGCCGACGCGTCCGCGCGCAAGAATGATAAAGCGGACATAATCGCGATGACCGGGAATCAGTCCGCGGTTCATCGCGATCTCAGTGAGTTCCAGCCAGCGCTTCTGCAAGCGGTCGCGAGCCAGTAAGACAATCGGTTTCAGGGGCATGATACTGGCTGTTTTTGCGTTGCGAAAAGCGCGATAGCGAAGCGAAGAAGCAGGCCTGCGTGCCCGGCACGGCGGCAGGCGAAGCTACCGGACGAGAGCTGGAATGGGAACGAAAAACCCTATCGTCTCGCACAGGATCGGGCAAACAGAAGTGCTGCGGTCGGCACGGCCAACTCAGTGACTGCCGCATACCTTCGAGACGCCGCAATTTTTGTCTGAAGTAGCACGTTGATCGCGCGCCAACGATGCAACGGCTGCAACGCCTTGGGCTCGCATCACGGAGCCTGCATCCGGCCTTTGGAACGATTGCCGAAGAGCCACGTTTTGACCGCGCGACTTCGACGCAGTGACGTCGGCCCGGAGTAGAGCCATTGTTCTGAGGTTTATCAGCAGCCGAGTGCAGAAGCGCAAAAAAATATTGCAAATCAATAGCGTTTGCGGATTACCCTAAGTTCCGCCCGCTCTCGTTAGAAGCCATGAAAGCTGGTTTTATGGACACTGTCACAACCGCTTCGGAGACTCCAGCCAAGCCGCCGGCCGGGCGGCTGTCCCGCGATGAGGTGCAGGCCTTCAAAGCCCGCGATAACGTCACCAACCTGCGCTACATCGCCGGCATTTACGTTGTAATTGCCGCCGCCATCGCCAGCGGAGTCTGGGCCTGTGAGACTTATCTTAATGGTGGAATTGGTTTCGCTGCGCTGGCGCCGATCGTCGCAATCGCCGTCCTCGCCATCGGCGCTTCACAGCATCAGCTCGGTGCCGTCATTCACGAGGGCACGCACTACACACTGTTCTCGAACCGCACGTTCAATGAACTCGCGTCCGACTATCTGGGCGGCTTCCCGATCTATACCTCGACCCAGTCTTACCGGCTGCACCACTTCGCCCACCACCAGTTCGTCAATGACCCCGACCGCGACCCGATCGCGACGCAGGCCTCCGAAACGGGGCACTGGCTGGATTTTCCGGTGACGCATGTGCAGCTTGTCAAAGGCTTCGTGCGGCTCATACATCCGCTCAACCTGATGCGCTACATGATCTCTCGGGCCAAGCACAGCGCGCTGCCGCAGGGGACTAACCCGTTTTTCGATGCTGACCACGCGGCCAATCCTTGGGCGATCCATGTCGGCATTCTGTTTGCGGTCGGCCTACCAGTTGTGATGGTGCCTCTGATTCTGCTGCACCAGCAGATTGCAGCGCTGGCGTTCCTGGCTGCGGCGTGGTGCGCGATGGTGGTATTTTACCTGGTGCTTCCCGACGAGCAGTGGCCGCGCGCGCGCATCACACCGACGATCTCCGACCGGGCCACAATCATCGGGCGGATGAGCTACCTCGGCTTCATCTATGGCGCGCTCACCGTCGTCGAATTCACGACCGGCGTCGGCGCCTGGGGCTACTACGGATTGTTTTGGATCTTGCCGCTGTTCACGGCGTTCCCGATCTTCATGGTGCTGCGCGAATGGATCCAGCACGGCAACGCCGATCGCGGCCGGTTGACCAATTCGCGGGTGTTCCTGGTCGATCCGGTGTCGCGATATGCTGTGTTCCCGCTGGGGATGGACTACCACCTGCCGCATCACCTTTACGCATCCGTGCCGCACTACAAGCTGAAGGCATTGCACGAAGCGCTACTGCGCGATCCAGAATACGCAGAAAAGGGCCAGGTCGTCGAAGGCTGGATCGGGGCAAGCCGCAGCGGAGAGCCCTCGATCGTCAAGGTGCTCGGCCCCGATTACGCGGTGAAGGGCGACGAAATTCACATCGACGAGGCGACCGCCGAAGAGGCCGAAGTCCTCGATGCCGACAAGCTGAAGGCGCACTCGGCCGCGTCACAAACCGGACGGGTGTGGTAAGGGTAGCTGAACACCTTGCCCCTCACCAACGTCAGGCTTGCCTATGAACCTCGTTGCGCTTCTCCACGCTCGCTCCATCGAGAACCGTCCGGTTCGCGCCGGGCTGATCGGCGCCGGAAAATTCGGTTCGATGTTCCTTGCACAGGCGCCGCATATCGCCGGCCTCGAGGTCACCGCGATCGCCGACCTTTATCCCGAGCGAGCGAAGGCCGCGTGCCTGACCGTTGGGTGGCCGGAGGTACTCATTGAAAAGACTGTGTTTATGGACGACGGGTCGGCGCTTGCCGCGCGCAATGACGTGGAAGTCGTCATTGAGGCGACGGGAAATCCGGCAGCCGGAATCGGACATGCGCTGGCGGCCTTTCGTTGCGGCAAGCATATCGTCATGGTCAACGTCGAGGCCGACGTTCTGGCCGGTGCGGCGCTGGCAAAACGCGCCAAGTCGGCCGGCGTCGTCTACTCCATGGCCTATGGCGACCAGCCGGCGCTGGTCGCCGAGATGGCCGACTGGGCACGGGCGTCAGGTTTCGAGGTCGCAGCGGCGGGTAAAGGAACGAAGTACCTACCCGTATTCCACGAAGTCACTCCAGATAACGTCTGGGAGCACTACGGGTTGACGCCGGAAGAAGCGAGAGTCGCCGGAATGAACCCGCAGATGTTCAACTCGTTTCTCGACGGTACCAAGTCGGGAATCGAGATGTGCGCGATCGCCAACGCCTGCAATCTGAACGTGCCCGACGATGGGCTCGCCTTCCCGCCCTGCGGGGCCGACGATCTGGCGATGGTACTGAGGCCGCGCGCCGTTGGCGGGGTGCTTCCTGGAGATGGCTTCGTCGAAGTCGTCTCATCGCTTGAGCGCGACGGGAAGGAAGTCTCGCGCGATCTGCGCTGGGGCGTTTACGTCGTCATGAAAGCGCAGAACGACTATGCGGCGGCGTGTTTCAAGCAATATGGGCTAAAGACCGACGCAAGCGGCCAATACGCCGCGATGTATAAGCCATTTCATCTTATCGGCTTGGAACTGAGCATCTCGGTTTTGAACGCGGCACTGCGCGGAGAACCGACCGGCTCTTCGCGATCGTTTCGAGGCGACGCGGTGACGGTTGCAAAGCGCGACCTCAAGGTCGGCGAGATGCTTGATGGCGAAGGCGGGTATACGGTGTGGGGGAAAGCTTCGCCGGCCGGCCTCAGCCTTGACAACGACTGCCTGCCGATTGGGCTGGCGCACGGGGTGCGCGTCACGCGGGCCGTTGCGAAGGGTGCGCTGGTCCGTAAGGCTGACGTTGCGCTGGACGAGGGATCGGAAGCGATGCGGATCAGGGTCGAGGCGGAAGCGTTGGTGGGGTGAGGGGCTGTGCAGCCGTCCGGAAGTCAGCAGCCGTCAACCGTCGACCTTTTTCGATCCCAACCATGGCCCGGCAGAGAACGTGACGGCGCAGCAATCAAACCGGTCGGCAAACGTAATGACTGCGGATGACTTTCTCGATGGGCTCACCGTAGTAGACCGTCTCCCACTTCGCGTCAGAGATAAATTCGTCAAGCGCAGACTTTCGATATCTTGCGTGCATGAGAGGCTTGTCGGGAAACTCATCGTAGAAGGGGACTTCCTGGTTCTCGTCCGCGAAACAAGAGAACACGAGCCGTGCGTCTGGTGCTGCGTATTTCCTGAGGATCTTCAGGATGGCGCTGGTATGATGCGGCTCCATGTGAGTGACGACGGAAAACATCGTCAGGAGATCGTATTCCTGCACCGGCACGGGCAGAACTGACTCGGACGTCATTGGCTCGCCCTGCTTGTTGTACATGTTGTTTTGAAATGGAACCGTGGCGAAAGCGAATTTCGGCTCGCCCGCCAGGCGTTCCTTCAAATGCTCGATTTGCGCTTCGAATACGTCGAGTCCGACGTAGATATCTTGCGGGTTGTCGTGCTCATAGAGTGCTTGAGCCATCTTGACCCCGCAACCGAAATCGAGCCATCGCGAATTCGCTACGGGTTTGAACCGTTCTATCAGCTTCATGATCTCGAATGCCGACCACAGTGAAGCTTCTTCGTCGTGTCGCAAGTCGCCGCGGCGGAGTTCTAATGGAATTGAAAGTTTGACCATTGCTGTCCGTCCTCGATTGACCGCCTCAAACCGGCTAACTGATGAAGGGCAGGTGTCCTAAAGTCAACCCGACCGGGTCTGACTGCAATCCGTGAAGTGACCGTGCCGATTCATGGCGTTGGGAACTTACAGCGGGGCCGCCAAGACTGTTGTCGGCCTGATCTCCAGCCCGTCAATGCTCGCCAAATCTTGCCATCTGGAGGTTCTATGGAAACGACGTTCGAGAAGGGCTGCCGGTTCCGCGCACTGCATCAGAGCGGCTGCTTCGTCATGCCGAATGCCTGGGATGCTGGATCGGCGCGGCTACTTGAAAAGGCAGGATTTGCTGCGATCGGCACGACCAGCGCAGGGTTCTGCTGGAGCGCCGGGCTGAAGGACGGTGTGGCGAGCCGGGAGACAGTGCTGAGAAATGCCGCTGCTATCGCGGAAGCGACCTCGCTTCCGGTGTCAGTCGATCTCCTCAACGGGTTTGGGAGTTCGCCGGAGACGGTGGCGCAGACCATTCTTCTCGCCGGCGAATTGGGGCTCAGTGGCGGGTCGATCGAGGACACGACCGGAGACCCTGCACGGCCACTTTTCGAGCTGGCACTTTCGGTGGAACGCATAGAGGCCGCGGTGGAAGCTGCAGGTAAACTTCCGCAACCATTTGTTTTATGCGCAAGAGCCGACGGGCTGTTCGCCGGCCTGAAAGATTTCGACGATATCATCGTTCGCCTGCAGGCTTATGAGCAAGCAGGCGCAGACCTTCTTTATGCACCGGCTCTGATGAAACTGGAGCAAGTGAAGACGGTTCTCGATAACCTCAACAAGCCGATCAACGTTCTCTGCGGAATTGGCAATGAGGCGAGCCTTGCAGAGTTGCGGGAACTCGGTGTCAGGCGGATCTCGCTCGGGTCGACGCTCTACCGAGCGGCTATGGGAGCGATGGAGAGGGCGGCAAATGAAGTCCGCGATGAGGGAACGTTTGCAGAGCTCGCTGGAGGTTTGTCGTCGGGAGAGCTCAATGCATGGATGCGCGAGAAATAGTTGGAGGCGGCCGAAGCCCCGCAATCGGGAATTATATACTTGACATAGGAATTAGGGCCGGAGTTGAAGCTTACGAACGGTGGGATTACGAGCAGGAGGAAGTGGCGGCGCTCGTCGCCGCCATATATTTCGCCTGTGAAGAATCTAGAACTAAGAGAATTCTTGACGAATAGCTTCCTCCAGCCTGACCACATCCGGTGATTGCACGAAGTAGTAAGCGGCCGATACCACCTCGACCAAGACAAAATCCAGCCTGTTTGGATCTTACTTGAATTCGAAATCACCACCAGGAGCGTTGTGAAGCGGGTTTCCAATAGGATTGCAGGATGATTCCTTGGAGCCACCGAGAGAAGTTCCTGCTGGTGTCTATAATTATCTGATCGGGAACAACTTGGCTGCGTTGGAAGCAGCCAAGGCGATCGCCGTCAGGGAAGGTTTTGAAACCACCATCCTGACCAGCCAAAACACCGGCGAAGCGAAAATCATCGCCAAGGCCTTCATGGGGATCGCCAAGGAAATCCAGGACTCGCAAAACCCGGTGAAGTCAATGTCAACGACATCATCATCCTCGTCGGGGAGAAGGAGTAGTCTCCGCCGACTGAAGCATCAATAGCAAAGTTCGGCGCTACTGCAATGGGCCGGACTTTAACGCTTGCTTTCCAAGCGGGGGCTTGGGGTCAATGAAACACCGACCAGGGCTCGCCTTTTTCATTCCGCAAGCATGCCCGCATTGAGCCATCCGGCAAGATAACTCGCGACCCTTGCCGCCGCTTCGTGCGGCCGATCGAAGGTTGCAGACATCTCACACAAGGTACCGAAGGGAATGCCACGAGAGCCTTCCTTCCATAGCATCGCCTCCTCGGCATCGAAGTGGCGAACCATCGGCGTCAGTTCCTGGCGCCAGACAATCACCGGCAGGGGTTGTCGGCGAATTTCAGGGGCTGGGACGTCATTGTTCGATTTAACAGCCTTCCAGATGGCAAGCGCATTGGTCCTCGTCTCGAAACAACTAACCGAGGGATGAGGCTTGAAGCGGAGTTCGGCCCAATCCTCGGGCTTGACCGCGGCCAGATCTTCGAGGCGCATCACTCCTGCATCTTCGCAATCGAAGGCATCATTCAACGCTGCCGCGAGACATGCGATCTCTGCCATTTGCGGCCAGCTTCGATACGGATCGGTACGTGCCAGAAACAGCGGCAGCCTGGCGGAGTACCAGCGCGCGTTCGGTGTCGTCGACGGATGGGACTCGACATACTCGCTCGCCATGCGATCGAAGAGCTGCTCGCCCATATATGCGCGCAGGTTCTCGTGATCATTTGCCACGATCTCGATCAGTCTGGCCTTGTAGGCGTTCGTGTATACGCCGAGCCGCTCGACAACCGGGGCGGGGGCGCTGTCGCTCAGGAGAAGGATGACTTCATCGCAGCCAGGAGTTCCGCTCAGAATGCGATCCTGGAACAGTTGCTGGAGCTGAGCCAGACGCGACATCAGACACTCCCGATGTTGCCATCTTGGCGGTCTTGCGCGCCAGGCAAGGGCCTGGCTGGAAGCAAATCCCCGGCAATCCGCCGGGCGCGGTCCAGCTCCGCGACAAGTTCGCGAAGCGGTGGGATTTTGTCGTCGCGCTCGATCATGGTGGAAACGGGACCAAACCGGTGTAGCGCCATGCGATAAAGCTCGAACACTTCCTCGCACACCGGGTGATCGTGGGTATCGATTAGATAATCGCCCATGTCGCTGTGCCCGGCGAGATGAAACTGGACGACCCGATCGGCCGGAACACCATCGAGAAAGCGAACCGCATCATAGCCGTGATTGCGCGCATTGACGTAGACGTTGTTGAGGTCGAGCAGCAGCCAGCAGCCGGTAGAGCGCGAGAGTTCGGCCAGGAATTCCCATTCGGGCATCTCGGATTCGGAAAATTCGACATAGGTCGAAACGTTCTCGAGAACCAGGGCGCGCCCGAGATAATCCTGCACCTGATGGATGCGGGATGAGATGTGCCGCAAGGCCTCCTCGGTGTAGGGGATCGGCAGCAGGTCGTGCAAGTTGACGTCATGGACTCCCGTCCAGCAAAGATGATCCGAGATCCACGCTGGCTCGAGCCTGACCGCGAGCGATTTCAGGTCGCGCAGATAGTCCCAGTTGAGCTCGCCGGTCGAGGCAATCGAGAGCGAGACGCCGTGCATCACGACGGGATAGTCTAAACGAACCCGGTCGAGATTGCGCAGGGGGCTGCCGCCGGGAACCATGAAGTTCTCCGAAAGTACCTCAAACCAATCTACAGGCGGATTGTGTTCGAATATTTCGGAATAATGCTCGCTGCGCAGCCCGAGCCCGAAGCCCAGAAACGCCGGTTTGGCAAAATCGATGGCGGGCCCTTGTTCGCTGCGAGAGGACCCTGCGTCTTTTTCACGGGCGGCTCGAAGGGACCGTGACATCGCACCCACCTCCTTGTTGCGAGTATTCTCGGCATGCATTGCCTAAACATGCCACGAAAGGAGGCCCGCGAACACGGGCCTCCTGCGTATTCCATGTGTGCGCGAATGGCGGGCTATTTCTTCGCTTCAGACGGCTCGAACTTTGCCCCTTCGATCTTGGCGCACTCTTCTGCGGTCGTTACCGTGAAGCCGGTACCCTTGCAGGCGTTCTGGCCGTTACATGCATTGGTGGCCGTCTTGCATGCGCTGTGGCCTTTGCAGGCATTCGCGCCGACGCAGTGGCCCTTGTCGCCAGCGAACGCTGCCGGTGCGGTCGCTGCCCCGGCAACCACGAGGGCTGCGACTGCGGCGGCGATGGCGGCACCGGATTGTGCATTGAACTTCATGGCGTTTATCTCCTCTGTCGATTTCAGGTTCCGATCAGAACGCCATCGGCGGTGACCGGTTGATCCGCTCCGCTCCGCCCCGGCCCTTTCGGGTTCATGACGACGCGAAGCCGTTTGCGCGGGAAAATTCCCTTTGCAAACTCGAGCGAGATTACAGGTGCCAGCGAACGAAGTGGTGGCAGATCACAGCCAAGTGACGGCCTTCGATTCACAGTCGAGTGAAAGTTCGTGATGAGCCGGCATGATGGCCCGCAACGGGGGGCTTCGCTTGAGACGCGGGCCTGTTGCGGATCGTCAAACGAAAAAACCGCCTGGGCGGTGAAGCCGCAGGCGGTTTTTTGTATTTTCAACACCCGGCAAACCGGTGTTGGGAAAATGATTGTGAAGAGGGTGAATGAAGACTTGTCGGTTTGCGCTTCAGATGCCCATCGCCTCGGGCACACACTTCCTAAAGTCGTGTGTGACGGGCATCCGCGCATTGAATTCTACACGTCTCGGCAGACCTGGCAACGACCTACTCTCCCGCGTCTTAAGACGAAGTACCATCGGCGCTGGGGCGTTTCACGGCCGAGTTCGGAATGGGATCGGGTGCAGCCACCCCGCCATAATCACCAGGTCAGCGGAGACGTGTAGTTTTTGGCTCACGGTACTAATCCGGTCGCGAGCGACCGGGCAACCTCCACATGGGCGCCGAAACCGGCGGGTCGCTTTGCTTCCCGGCCTGCGGCCGAGTAGCAGAAGCTTGTCCATGCTGAGTCAAGAAGAATTCTGTTTCTGGACTTTCTTATTTGACCAACACATCGGCAAGCCGATGTTGGTGGTCTCACAGTCACAAAGGCTCACTCGAAGCGGCAGAAAGCGCAGCGAGTGGGCATTGCTTAATGAGAGTAATCAAGCCTATCGAGCTATTAGTACTGGTAAGCTCCATGCGTTGCCGCACTTCCACACCCAGCCTATCAACGTGGTGGTCTTCCACGGCTCTCAGGGAGAACTCGTTTCGAGGTGGGTTTCCTGCTTAGATGCTTTCAGCAGTTATCCCTTCCGCACATAGCTACCCTGCTATGCCGCTGGCGCGACAACAGGTCCACCAGAGGTGCGTCCATCCCGGTCCTCTCGTACTAGGGACAGATCCTCTCAATTCTCCTACACCTACGGCAGATAGGGACCGAACTGTCTCGCGACGTTCTGAACCCAGCTCACGTACCTCTTTAAATGGCGAACAGCCATACCCTTGGGACCTGCTCCAGCCCCAGGATGAGATGAGCCGACATCGAGGTGCCAAACGATTCCGTCGATATGGACTCTTGGGAATCATCAGCCTGTTATCCCCGGCGTACCTTTTATCCGTTGAGCGATGACCCTTCCACACAGAATCACCGGATCACTATGGCCGACTTTCGTCTCTGCTCGACTTGTCAGTCTCGCAGTCAGGCGGGCTTATGCCATTGCACTCGACGGTTGATGTCCGACCAACCTGAGCCCACCTTCGCACGCCTCCGTTACGCTTTAGGAGGCGACCGCCCCAGTCAAACTGCCCACCATGCTCTGTCCCGGGACCGGATAACGGTCCGCGGTTAGACAACCATGATCATAAGGGTGGTATTTCACATTGCGGCTCCACTCGAGCTGGCGCCCAAGCTTCAAAGCCTACCACCTATTCTACACATGCAATCACGATTGCCAGTGCAAAGTTGCAGTAAAGGTGCACGGGGTCTTTCCGTCTAACCGCAGGAACCCCGCATCTTCACGGGGAATTCAATTTCACTGAGTCTATGCTGGAGACAGTGGGGAGATCGTTACGCCATTCGTGCAGGTCGGAACTTACCCGACAAGGAATTTCGCTACCTTAGGACCGTTATAGTTACGGCCGCCGTTTACTGGGGCTTCGATTCAGAGCTTGCACTCCTCCTCTTAACCTTCCAGCACCGGGCAGGCGTCAGGCCATATACGTCGTCTTGCGACTTAGCATAGCCCTGTGTTTTAGGTAAACAGTCGCCACCCCCTATTTTGTGCCCCACCCATCTGGTTGCCCAAATGGATGGCCTGCTTATCCCGAAGTTACGCAGGTAATTTGCCGAGTTCCTTCAGCATAGTTCTCTCAATCGCCTTGGTATACTCTACCAGTCCACCTGTGTCGGTTTAGGGTACGGTCTATGTGGGGGCTATTTCCTGGGACCGCTTCGC
>Ga0209346_1000721_pt1:17500-24491 | contig 24491 bp, 16 predicted proteins | sample AutmiccommunBRH9_FD_187381 | JGI IMG/M metagenome (GOLD analysis project Ga0209346, IMG submission 187381) | Deep subsurface microbial communities from Mt. Terri, Switzerland - Autotrophic microbial communities BRH/9 (SPAdes) (version 2) | ecosystem: Environmental > Aquatic > Deep...
TTCACGAGACGCTGCGGCAGCGCCGGGAAGATCGATATTATATCCACGCACAACCCTATATGCGGATTGTCGCGCGGTTATCGCCAGTACCGCAAGACTATCAAGACGTCATTCCACCCTTCAATCCCCTCCAGCTTTATGCCGACAACGATCCAGTCGGCGCTGGAAATGGGGCTGCTGGCGCCAGCCGGCAGGACGTGAAGATCGCCATCGTCGAATTGATCGGCGGGGCATTGCCCGATGAAGACGGACAAACGCTGGACGACCGGGAAGTAACAGACCTCATCGCCAGATTCCGCCTCGAAGAATCTTTGGCGGCTGCCGAAGCGGGAAGCGACAATTCGCAAAACGGTGAGAATCCTTTCCCCAAACCAGACGACGAATCGGCTTTCACGTCGGTGCTTGCGAAAAACGACTTCGAGGACCAGCTGAAGGCGCGCGACCTTGTCAACACCCAGCAGGCAGAAGTTACAGTTGCCGCCGGCGACACGTTGAGCAGCTTGATCGAAAGGCAGGGGGCGCCGGCCTGGCAGGCAAGCGAGCTGATCGGGGCGATGCGCAAGTACTTCACGCCAGAAGCCCTGAAGGTGGGGCAGCGGCTGAAATTCACGCTGACACCGTCGCCGACCGATGTCGATAGATTGGAGCCGTCCACCCTCAGCATCCATTCGAGCGATGGCGAACATATCGTGTCTGTCGTGCGAACTGATGCGGGCGACTTCAGATCCATGAGTACACCGCCACGCGACTACGCCGCTCTGCGCGGGTTGATCGAAGAAAAGGTCAGCGGCCCAAAATCATCAAGCCTATATGCCAGCGTTTATCATGCAACGTTATTGCAGAACGTTCCGGCGGAGACGATTCTGCAGATCTTGAAGATCAATGCTTATCAAACCGATTTTGGCCGGCGAATCCGGGCCGGTGATACGGTCGAGCTGTTCTTTGGATTCGACAACAAGGACTTTGCAGAAGGACCTCCTGGACAGCTGCTTTATACCAAGATTACCTCCGGTGGGGAAACGGCACGATTCTTTCGCTTTCGCACGGCGGACGGCGAAGTCGATTTTTTTGACGAACAGGGCAATAATTCGAAACGATTCCTGACGCGAAAGCCTGTCCGAGGTTCCAACGTCCGCCTCTCGTCGGGTTATGGGATGCGCTACCATCCCTTGCTCAACCGCCGGCGGATGCATGCTGGCGTCGACTGGGCGGGACCCGTCGGCACCCCGATCCTGGCAGCCGGGCGCGGGGTTATCGAGATGGCAGGACGCAACGGTCAGTACGGCAACTATGTGCGCATTCGTCATGCCAACGGTTACCAGACCGCCTATGCACACATGGTTCGGTTCGCGCGCGGCGTTTCCGAAGGCGCAAAGGTGCGGCAGGGCCAGATTATCGGCTACATCGGCTCAACCGGCCTTTCTTCCGGGGCCCACCTGCACTTCGAGGTTCTCGTCAACAACCGGCACGTCGATCCGATGACGATCAAGGTCCCCCAGGAGCGCCAGCTGAAGGGCCGGGAACTGGTAGAATTCCATCGCGAGCGGGCGCGCATCGACGAGATCATGCGCCGTGCCCCGGTGATGACGATCAACAAATGAGCCGCGCCTGCTTGCTGACGCCATCCGCAGCCCCAGGGCTGCTCGGTTGCGTGTTTCAAAAATGACGGCCGCATGCCCAAAGCGCCTGGAGAGGCCGGAACCGGGCGACAACTGACGCATTTTTCGGTTAAGTGCGGAGGAAGCCTCAAGCGTATTGCATCATTCAGGGGGGGCGTAGTGGCCGAAACATCCAGCTCAACGAGCGAGACGACCTTAAAGGACCGGATCGCTGCCGCCATAGACTACACGTTCGGGCGCAACGCGTTGATCGGCTGGGCATCGCTCATGCTATTGGCGATTTCCGGTTACGCGACCTGGAGTGGCATGAACGACTTCATCGTCGGGGTTTCGCAGTCGCCCGCAGCACAGGGCCGCGAGATCCCAGGAGGGCTTTCGGTCACCAATGAAGCGCTCGTAATCGCCATCGTGGTGGCGCTGACTTTCCTGATGTGGCTCGCGTTGCGCGAGACTTTCGGTGAGAAGCGCACCTTCGGTCAGCGCCTGATAACCTTTCCGCTCTACTTCTTCCTGGCCCTGTGGTCGATCGGATTTGGCTATGGCTTCTGGTGGAGCCTTATTGCCGGCGAGGAAGCAACCCGCACCAGCCTTTCGAACCTGCAGGAGGATGCCCGGGATGCCGGGGCTGCGGTGTCAGCGCGGCTAGAAGCGGTGAAGGCGCAGCTTGACGGAGTTGTAAGCTGGTCGGAAACGCAAATGACCCGCGAAGAGGCGAGCGGGGGAAGCTGCGGCGTTCCCTCGGGTGCGGGACAGGGTCCACTCTACAACGCGCGCAAGTCCGTACGCGATGCCGTCGCCACGCTGCGCGACGGAATTCAAGTCTCCTGGATCGCTCCGGTTGAAAAAGAAGTTGCCGACCTGAGGGCTGCCGCACAAGGCCTGGAAGGAGCCACGTTCGAAGCCCGGCAGAAAGCCTTCGAGGAGAAAGCATCTGCGGTGCGGTCGGGTGCACGCAGGATCGCCCAGCGTTCCAACGAACTGGGCACTTCGACAGCTTCCGAGATGCGGGCGCTTGCCCAGGTTGTATCGGTGCAACCGGGTAAGGTCGGTTTTTCTTGCTACGATCCGACCCTGGCGCAGAGGCTCACACAGGCCGCCGATCAGGCCAATCAACCCGTCGTGCTCGAGCTTCGCGCGGCCGAGTTTACGGAAGGACCGGCTGGCGTTGCAAACGCCGTCAAACGGCTCTGGGAGAACATGGGAGCCTACGCCGGCGGCCTCGTGGCCTATGTCGCCAACGGGTTCCAGGCGACCGGGGTGGCTGGCCAGAGCGAGGCTATCAGCGGTCGCGACCTGATCGCGCTCCTCGCAACGCTCGGCATCGATCTAGGCCTGTTCGTCCTTGCCGCTCTCAACCCTCCACCGGCAGCGCCTCAGCGCAGACGTCTCAGCCCTGCTGTAAAGGCGCAGACCCGCGAGGCAATCAATACAGCCGTCGCCCGGGCGCCGAACGCGAACATGGAGTGGGTCCGCCGCCACTTCATCTATCACAACAACGCTTCGTATTTCGTCATCCCGAACCTCTTCAGTTGCGACCCGGCGAATGACGAGGAGTCATCGAGAGCGCTGGCGATGAACCAGCTGGCAGGTGTGCTCGACGATCTCGACCTCGTGCGCTGGCCGGATCCCAAGGAACTCGACAGGCTCAAGGAAGAAGAGAAGGGCGACAGCAAGACCGACCTGACCGAAATCAGACGGGAGCGTCTTCAGGAGCTTGAGAAACGTGGCGGGATCAATCTCGACCAAGCCAAGGCCGAAAGCATACGCAGCGCAGAGCCTGTGCGAAATCACGGCCTATTCTCCAAGGCCGAACGCGTCCTCACCATATCCGGCTGGAGCGAACAAGCCCGTCGAGACCTCGAGATCTACAAGCTCGTCGATATAGAGGGCCTGACCCCGATTCTTGATGTCCTCAACGAAGCGAATTCGCGGCGTGCGGGCGACGTGCAACCAACCGCGTTCGGTGGGGAAATGAAGGACGTCACGCCTTCAAAACAGATTCAACACGAAAAGAACTCATGACGTCAAAACGGGAGGCGAAGCGTTCGCCGCCTCCCGTAGTCCGGCTCGGCCGGCTCACTCGTCGCGGTCGCGGACCAGTTCGCCGTTAACGGTGAGATGACCGCCTTCGACGCCGACGACGACTTTTTCTCCGTCATGGACACGGCCGGCCAGAATCTGCTCGGCGAGCGGGTCCTGCACGTTGCGCTGGATGACGCGTTTCAACGGCCGCGCACCGTAGGCCGGGTCGTATCCGCGGTTGGCGAGCCAGCTGCGGGCATCGCCTTCGAGGACGACCTCAATCTTGCGGTCGGTCAAGAGCCGCTTGAGGCGCTCCAGCTGGATGTCGACAATGGCACCCATGTCCTCCCGGCGCAGCCTGTGGAACAGGATGATGTCGTCGAGGCGGTTGAGGAACTCGGGACGGAAGTGAGCGCGCACCGAGCCCATGACTTCGACACGAACCGAAGAGACGTCAGCGCCTTCGGGCATGTTGACCAGATACTCCGAACCGATGTTCGAGGTCATGATGATCAGCGTGTTCTTGAAGTCGACGGTGCGGCCCTGGCCATCGGTCAGGCGGCCGTCGTCGAGGACCTGCAAAAGCACGTTGAACACGTCCGGATGCGCCTTCTCGATCTCGTCGAACAGGATCACCTGATAGGGCCTGCGGCGCACCGCTTCGGTAATGGCGCCGCCCTCCTCGTAACCGACGTAGCCGGGAGGCGCACCGATCAAGCGGGCGACCGAGTGCTTCTCCATGTATTCGGACATGTCGATGCGCACCATGGCGTGCTCATCGTCGAACAGGAACGATGCGAGCGCCTTGGTCAACTCGGTCTTACCGACTCCGGTCGGCCCGAGGAACATGAATGAACCGATCGGGCGATTTGGATCCTGGAGCCCGGCGCGGGCGCGGCGGACGGCGGTCGAAACGGCGCGCACGGCTTCACCCTGGCCGACGACGCGCTTGGCCAGTTCGTCCTCCATGCGCAGGAGCTTGTCCTTTTCGCCTTCCAGCATCTTGTCGACGGGCACACCGGTCCAGCGCGATACGACGCCGGCGATATGATCGGGCGAGACGGCTTCCTCGACCATGACGCCGCCGGCAGCGTTATCGTCGCCTTCGGCTTCCAAGGTAGCGATCTGCTGCTCGAGCTGGGGGATGACCCCATACTGCAGCTCACCGGCGCGGTTGTAGTCGCCGCGGCGCTGCGCCTGTTCCAGCTCATTACGGCGCTGGTCCAGCTCTTCCTTGATCTTTTGGGCAGAGCCGAGCTTTTCACGCTCGCCTTCCCAACGCTGCGTCAGCGACTGACTTTCCTCCTCGAGGTCGGCAATGTCCTTGTCGAGCTTTTCCAGGCGATCCTTGGAGGCCTCATCGGTTTCCTTGCGCAGCGCCTCGCGCTCGATCTTCATCTGCATGATGTCGCGATCGATGCGGTCGAGTTCCTCGGGCTTGGAGTCGATCTCCATCTTGAGGCGGGACGCAGCCTCATCGACAAGGTCGATGGCCTTGTCGGGGAGGAAACGGTCGGTGATGTAGCGGTTCGAAAGCGTTGCGGCCGCAACCAGCGCGCTATCGGTGATGCGTACGCCGTGGTGGACCTCGTAGCGCTCCTTGAGGCCACGCAGGATCGAGATGGTATCGGCGACCGTCGGTTCGTTGATGAAGACAGGCTGGAAGCGGCGGGCGAGGGCGGCGTCTTTTTCGATGTGCTTGCGGTATTCGTCCAACGTCGTCGCGCCGATGCAGTGCAGTTCGCCACGGGCGAGAGCCGGCTTCAGGAGGTTGGACGCATCCATGGCGCCATCGGCCTTGCCGGCGCCGACGATAGTGTGCAGTTCGTCGATGAACAGGATGATGCGGCCGGCTTCGGAGGTAACTTCCTGGAGAACGGCTTTGAGGCGCTCTTCGAATTCGCCGCGATACTTTGCACCGGCGATGAGCGAACCCATGTCGAGCGACAAAAGCAACTTGTCGCGTAGCGAGTCGGGAACATCACCCTTGATGATGCGCAGCGCCAATCCCTCGGCGATCGCGGTCTTGCCGACGCCGGGTTCACCGATGAGGACGGGGTTGTTCTTGGTGCGCCGGGAGAGCACCTGGATGGCGCGGCGGATCTCCTCGTCACGGCCTATCACAGGGTCGAGCTTGCCGCTGGCAGCGTCCGCCGTCAGGTCGCGGGCGTAGCGTTTCAGTGCGTCGTAGCCCTGTTCGGCGGACGCAGTGTCAGCCGTGCGGCCCTTGCGGACCTCGTTGATGGCTTCGTTGAGACCCTGCGGCGTGACCGCGGCCTCTTTCAACACCTTGGAAGCCTCCGAACTCGTTTCCATGGCGAGGGCGAGCAGCAGGCGCTCTGCAGTTACAAACTTGTCGCCCGCCTTGTCGGCGATTTTTTCTGCCTGATCGAAAACACGGGCGGTTTCAGCAGCCATGTAGAGCTGGCCGGAGCCGCCGCCGGAGACTTTCGGACGACGGGCGAGCGCGGTCTCGACCGCCTGAAGTGCCTGTGAATGGTGACCACCGGAGCGGGTGATCAGATTTGCGGCGAGCCCTTCGGGGTCGTCGAGCAAAACTTTCAGGAGGTGCTCGGGGCTGAAATGCTGGTGGCCTTCGCGCAGTGCGAGGTTCTGTGCGGCCTGGACAAAGCCTTTGGCGCGGTCGGTATAGCGTTCGATATTCATCGGTATTCCCTTCTCAGCGCGACAATCCTACCCTTAAGGCGCAGGGATGCCGCCAGTATTGAGCGGTGTCAAAGAGGACCATTGGCGACCCCTGAAGGCATCGCGACACGGAGCACAGCTGAGATATAGTAGCGGCACGTTTGCGGAAAAGGGGCGTTGGTCCTAACAGTCGGTTTGGACGATTATCTCGGGGGAGACGATGACGAGTGATGCGGCAGCACGCGTGACAGCGCTTTACCGTTATCCGGTCAAGGGGCTTTCGGCTCAGCCGCTGGAACAGGTCAGGCTGACTGCGGGGGAGACGATTGCGTTCGATCGTGCCTGGGCGATCGAAAACGGGCCGGGGCGATTTGACCCGGCGGCACCTAAGCATCTGCCGAAAGTCGCCTTCGTGATGCTGATGCGGGACGAGCGGCTGGCGGCCCTCGGAGCCGAATTCGACGAAGCGACTTCAACCCTGACGATAAAGCGGGACGACCGGCAGGTCGCGCGCGGCAACCTTGGGACGCGACTCGGCTGCCAGATGATCGAGCAGTTCATCGCAGCCTACCTGAAGGGGTCACTGCGCGGCCCGCCAAAGATCGTGTCGGCGCCCGGTCACAGCTTTTCGGACGTCGCCGCCAAGTGCCTGCACATCGTCAATCTGGCATCGGTCAGGGAACTCGAGCGTGTGGCGGGGCGGG
>Ga0209346_1000728_pt1 | contig 24278 bp, 23 predicted proteins | sample AutmiccommunBRH9_FD_187381 | JGI IMG/M metagenome (GOLD analysis project Ga0209346, IMG submission 187381) | Deep subsurface microbial communities from Mt. Terri, Switzerland - Autotrophic microbial communities BRH/9 (SPAdes) (version 2) | ecosystem: Environmental > Aquatic > Deep subsurface >...
CACGGCGGCCGCACCATCGGCGGTGTTTGCGCCCGAGTCGCCCAACGCGTCCTCGCGCTCACCGCCGCGATCTGGCACAACGACAACCTCGGCCTGTCCATCCGACGCTCACTGACCGCCTACGACCACTGACCCCTTGGAATCATTCATCTAGTTCTTCTCGACGAGCTCCACGGACGTCGGCGCCTCGATGGTGCGCGAGACGGTGCATTTCTTGTCGTGCGAGATCTTCAGCGCCGATGCCACGCGGGCACGCGCTTTGTCGCCGTCCTCGCCTTCGGGGAACACCAGGTCGAACACCACTCGCACGTTCTCGAGCACGTTGCCCTCGGCGTCGTCGTGAACGTAGTCGGCTTGAGACGTGACCTCGAACTTGTCGGGCTCGGCCCGCCGCGCCGTCATCATGTCGACGTCGATGCTCGAGCATCCGGCCACCGCTGCGAGCAGTAGCTCGACGGGGCCGAAGAGCCCCTCGTCGTGTCCGAATTTCAAGGTGGCACCCTTGGAGTTGGTCGCCGTGTACACGCCGAGGTCGTCACGAGTGAGGGTGACCTGGCGGGAGGAGATTTTGCGCGTCATGTGATCGATTTTGACACAGCGGGCGGTGGTTGCCGCACCGGGCACGTCATGTGCCGAAGTCACAGTGTGAGCCGGACTCGCGCGCGCCGCGTGCGGGGCTCGACAGTTGTGGCGGGGTGACGCTGTGACTTCGGCGCGATGCAGTCGGCGACGGGGCGCCGCCGAGGGCAACAGGGTGAGGACTAGCGCAGGCCCAACGCGTCCACGAGCGCGCACGCGGCTCGGTGCTGGTTAAACGTGATGACATGGATTCCGGGTGCACCCGCCGCGATGAGGTCACGCGACAGGCGAGCCGCGTGGTCCACGCCGGCCGCAAGCGCCTTGTCGTCATCCTCCGCGCCTTCGAGCGCTCCCAGCAATTCGTCGGGCGTAGGTACGCCCGTGAGCTCGGCGGCGCGATAGGCGCGGCGCGCACTGACCAGCGGCATCACCTCGGGAACGATCGGCAGGCCGATGCCCTGGGCGGCAGCGTCGCGCACGAGTGCCTCGTAGTGGGGCACCTCGTAGAACACCTGGGTGATCGCGAAGTCCGCGCCCGCGTCCTGCTTGGCTCGCAGTACGTCCAGTCCCTGCTGGCGCCACTGCTCGAGCGCGTGTTGCGCGGGGAAGGCGGTGACGCCGACGCTGATGTTAATGCCGTGCGCAGCTGCGACCTCGCGCAGGAGCGCGACCAACTCTGACGCGTACAGGAGCCCGTCGGGGTGCGGGCTCCAGTCGGTCTGACCCTTGGGCGGGTCTCCGCGCAGCGCCAAGAAGTCGCTCACGCCTTCGCCCAGGTACTCCTCGATCACCGCGATGAGTTCCGCGCGGCTCTGGTCGACGCACGTGAGGTGCGCGAGCGGGGGAATGGTGTGCGCTTCGGCCAGGCGTTGCACTACGCCGCGGCTGGTCGAGCGAGTGGATCCCGATGCGCCGTAGGTGATCGAGACGAAGTCCGGGCGCGTGCTGGCCAGCACCTCCATGGTGGACGTCAGCGTCTCCTCTGACGCGGGGGTGCGCGGAGGAAAGAGCTCGTACGACAGGGTCGTGCGCTCTGTGGCGAGGAGGTCGCGGATCGTCATGGCGTGGCCAGACTAGCGCGGTCGCACGCCCGTAGAGCACGCGAGGACGACGGCGTCGTGCCCAGGCCGGCCAGGCGTGTGCTCTCCCCGAGCCGGGCACGTCGGCGAGCGTCCCGTCAGCCCCGCCCGGCAGACTGGACCCATGATCACGGAACCGAACGACCTCACTCGCTGCTTCGGCAACGGGGATCCTCTGTACGAGGCATATCACGACTCTGAATGGGGAGTACCGGTCCACGGCGACGCGGCCCTGTACGAACGCATCGTGCTGGAGGGCATGCAGTCCGGGCTGTCGTGGCTCACGATCCTGCGCAAGCGGGACAACTTCCGGGCGGCCTTCGCCGGCTTCGAGCCCGCGGCCGTCGCCGAGTTCGGGGACGACGACGTGGAGCGGCTACTCGCCGACGCGGGCATCGTGCGCAATCGGCTCAAGGTCAACGCCGCGATCGCCAACGCCCGCGCCGTGGTCGCGCTACAGGAGGCTGGCGGGTCCCTGGACCAGCTGTTCTGGTCGCACGTCCCTGCACCGCGGGCCACCCGTCCCACGGGCTGGAACGATGTCCCGGCTTCGACCCCGGAATCGGTGGCACTCACCAAGGAGCTCAAGAAGGTGGGCTTCGTGTTCGTGGGGCCCACCACCATGTACGCGGCGATGCAGGCGTGCGGCCTCGTGGACGACCACATCCAGGGGTGTGTCGCGGAGCAGTAACTGACTACGGTGGGGCCATGGCGCGACGTGACGAACTCATGCGGCAGATCAGCGAGATGCTGTCGATTCCAGTGGTAGTAAAGGGCGTCGGTTCGAGCGTCCACAATGACTTCATCGACCCACTCTCTCAAGCGATCCTTGGCGAGGAACTCGCTGACGCTTTCCACGACAAATACCGCAAGATCGAGGCTGTCATCGAGGCGCTCGGCGGAATATACCTTCCTGGCGACGCCAATGTGCGAGGCGCTGGCCACACCTCGGAGGGCACTACCTCGGGCGGCGGTGGCACACTGACCAATCTCGGGCTCGAGACGATTCGCGACCTGCTACTTGCCAATGGTGTTCCAGCGCTCGAAAGGACTGAAGATCCTGCGGTCCAGATCCTCCTGGACGAGGGGTTCTCACCGCGCGACATCGTCGACTCCCGCGTCAAGCGGCTAGAGGAAGTGCCGACCCGCCCCAACGCAACGAAGTTCCGAACCGAGGTCCGGGCGGCGTACCGGGAGCGGTGCTGCGTCTCGGGAGCGGATGCTCCGTCTGCTCTCGAGGCCGCGCACATCGCGCCCTACAAGGGCAAGGAGTCGGACCTCGTCAGCAACGCTCTACTGCTGCGCGCCGACCTCCACAGGCTTCACGACGCGCTGCTGCTCGCCGTTAGAGACGACGACCTGACTGTCATCATCAAAGACAGTCTGAAGTACACCGTCTACGCCGAATTTGAAGGCACGAAGATCACGGAGCCAACGGGAGTGATGCTCTCAGGCGAGGCTCTTCGCTTCCACCGCGATCGGTGCGGCCTGTAGTCGCTCGTCGGGATTGTCCGGCGAATCGAGTGCCGCTACGGCTAGACCCGGTGAGACTGCCTTTACATTGTCGATATCTCCTAGGATGTGCTGCCTCAAGATGAAGTAGGCGGCGCCTACATTCACGCCGTTGCCCATCTGCTTGTATGACGCCGCATCGCCCTGGTCTCCAAAATCGAACCAGTCCGGCAATCCCTGGAGGCGAGCTGCTTCGCGCGGCGTTAGGCGGCGTCCGAGGCTGCCGACAATGCTGGTCTGGGTGATGGCCACCAAAGCCGGAACATACGTCGCCTTCTTGGCGCGAATGCCGGACGGTCGGAAGTGCATGACCGTGTCCCACAACGACGTTGCGTCCTGCGCCTGCCATTCCAACTTCCGCCGGGAAGCTGGCAAGTGCTCCAATTGGCCATGTCGGCGTAGCCACGCATCGATCACGGTGCGATGCGTGTTGTACAGATCCGAGTTCTTGCGCAGGAAGTCGGCCTTCCAGCCCGGTGTGTCATCGGCGATCACTGGCGTAGTGACGAAAGCATCCGCCCAGATCGGAAACCCTGGCAAACGACCCTGTGGCGTGCGGGGCCGCACCACCTGCACAAACTCATCCCACGTATTGATCATTTCCGTCTCTGAAGACGTCAAGCGGTAGTTCGAGTTGCCTCGCGAACCATCCGAAAGTCCGAGGTGGCGCACTAGGTCCCACTCGGCGGGATTCCACCCCTCAACGGGCTTGTTCTCGACCAACGGCACATCAACGGACTCTGCCCACGCACGATCGCGTCCGACGTACGTCCCCGTGATGAAGACGCGATCCCGTGTCTGGGGCCGACCGCCGAGGTGCGGGGGCAGGTTGTGAGGTGAGAAGACCGTCGGCGTTCCCGACACTTTGTATCCGAGATCACGAAGGGTTGTGACGATCACATTCCATGTGTGTTTGTGGCGCGGACCCGCCAAATTGCGGACATTCTCAAGCAGAATCACGCCGGGTCGACGCTCCTCAAGCACGCGGGCAATATTCCAAAATAGGGTGCCGCGCGTCTCATCCACACCTCGCTGGAAGCCACTCTTGGAGAACGGTTGACACGGGAAGCCAGCCGCGAGGACGTCGTGCGAGGGGACTGCCATTTGGGTCTCAGTGAGCGGCACGATGTCGCCGGAGACCGCGCTCTTCCAGTTCTGCTCGTAGACCATTTTCGCATCCGCGTCGATCTCGGAAGCAAACACACACTTTCCGCCAAGAGCGCCCAGGGCCGCATGGAATCCGCCCACGCCGGCAAACAGGTCGATGTAGCTGAACATGTGTTCGAGCTTACCAGCTACCACCCACACAGGAGCGCAAGCTCGCCGGGACAACGAGAAGAATCTGGCGGTGTAACAGGTTCAGTGCGCGGCGCCGGACGCGTCCTTCTTGCGCCGTGGCACGAGGTGGAACACGGTGACGACGACCGCGCCCACCAGTGCACCGACGAGCGCGGAGGCGAGAGTGTTGGTGAGCCACGCCAGGAACCCGCCGATGCTGGCCACGTCGTGCACAGCCTCCTCCGCGCTATGGACCGCCTCGTAAGGCACGCCCCAGCCCAGTTCCTCCAGACCGACCAGCAGGATGTGCCCGCCGACCCACAGCATCGCGACAATCCCCACTGTCGACAGCACCGCGAGCACCTTTGGCATCGCCAGGACGAGCGTCCTCCCGATCGCCGCGGCCGCGCCGCGCCTCCTCTCGGCCAAGTACAGCCCCACGTCGTCCATCTTGACGATGAGCGCCACGACGCCGTAGACGATTGCCGTGATGGCGAGCGCGACGACCGCGAGGATGATCGCGCGGGACACGAAGGGCTCGTGCGCGACCTCGTCCAGCGCGATGACCATGATCTCCGTGGAAAGGATGAAGTCGGTGCGAATGGCGCCTGCCACCATGGTCTTCTCGACGTCCGCGCCCTGCGCCGCCGCGGGTACCGCTCGCTTCTCCTTGGCGTGGCCGGTGACGAGTTCATAGAGTTTCTCGGCACCCTCGAAGGCGAGGTACGTGCCGCCGACCATCAGTATCGGCGTGAGTAGCCACGGGAGGAACTGGCTGAGCAGCAACGCGGCAGGAAGGATGAACACCAACTTGTTGCGCAACGACCCGAGCGCGATCCGGCGGACGATCGGGAGTTCGCGCGCGGCGGTGAAACCACGGACATAGCGGGGCGTCACCGCGGTGTCGTCGATGACCACACCGGCGGCCTTGGCGCTCGCACGGCCGGCTGCGGCGCCGATGTCGTCGACGGACGCCGCGGCAAGCTTCGCAAGCGCCGCGATGTCGTCCAGGAGTGCCACCAGACCGCCGGCCATCACGTCTCCTCGTTCGTCGGTTGAGGCATAAGGCTATCCGGGCTTCACGCGCTCGTTCACTCGCGAGCAAAAGCCAACCCGGCCGACCGCACCCCCACGAGCACCTCGCTGTCTGGCCGCCACTGCTGGTCGCCCAACACGCGCGCCTGCACGGGCTGCTCGCAGCCTGGTAGGTCCAACGTGACCACCGCGTCGTGCCCGAAGTAGGCGACATCGCAGACCATGGCAATGACGCCGGGGCCGCCCCCCGCGCCCACGGCGCTCAAGGACAGCTGCTCTGGTCTCAGCACCAGGTCCACGGTGTCGCCAGGATGGGCGATGTGCCCGTCGGCGAGGTTCGCGGGCACCACTCCCAGGGGGCCTGCCACCGCGCCGTCGCTCCACGTGCCCGGCAGGACCAGCGCTCCACCGACGAACTGGGCGAGCCATCGCGAGGCAGGCTTGGCGTAGATCTCGGCCGGGGTGCCGACCTGCACGAGCCGACCCTCGTCCACCACGGCCACCTGATCCGCCATGGACAGCGCCTCGTCCTGATCATGCGTCACCAGCACCGCCGTAGTCTGCGCGCGCCGCAGCACCTCGCGCACCTGGCCGCGCACCTCAGCACGCAACGCCGCGTCAAGGGCTGAGAACGGCTCGTCCAGGAGCACCACGTCCGGCTCCGTCGCCAGAGCTCGCGCCAAAGCTACGCGGTGACGTTGCCCGCCGGACAACTCGCCTGGCATGCGGGTGGCGTAGTCGGTCATGCCCACCATCTCCAGCAGGTCCAGCGCCTTTCGGCCACGGCGTTGCGCGCGCGGCAGGCCAAAACCCACGTTCGCGAGCACGTCGAGGTGCGGAAACAGCGCGGCGTCTTGGGGTACCAATCCGATGCGCCGGCGCTCAGGAGCCACGTGCACTCGGGGGCCGGACAGCACCGTGCCGTCGATGACGACGGCACCCTCGACCGGCCGGTTCAGTCCGGCGATGACGCGCAGCAGCGTGGACTTGCCCGAACCCGACGGTCCGAGCACGGCGGTGAGGCTGCCGTGCGGCACGGTGAAGGTGATGCCTCGCAACACGGGCGCGGAATCGTAACCCGCCACAATCTTGCGTACCTGCAGTTCGCTCACAGTGTCTCCTCCGGGTGGCGTTTACCGCCTGCGACTTCCCGCGTCAGCAGCAACGCCGGCACGGCGGCCACCGCGATCAGCACCAGCGCATACGGCGCGGCCGCGGCGTAGGCGGCACCGGATGTGAGCCGCCACAGCGACGTTGCGAGCGTCTCCGTACCCGTGGGCCGCAGCAACAGCGTCGCCGGCAGTTCTTTCATGGCCGTCAGCGCCACCAGCAGCACGCCTGCCCCGATGCCCGGCCACGCGATGCGTGCGGTCACGCGGGTCCACACCCCCGCGGGCGTCGAACCCAGGGTGCGGGCCACGTCCTCCAAGCCGGGCTCCACCTGCACGATGCTCGATCGCACGGCGCCCACCGCCTTGGGCAGGAACAGCACACCGTAGGCGAAGGCGAGCATCCAGATCGACTGATACAGCATGGGCGCCACGTTGAGCGAGAAGAACACGAGCGACAGACCCACGACGATGCCCGGCAGGGCCAGTCCAAGGTAGCTGGCGGACTCGGTGGCGGTCGCCAGGCGCGAGCGGAAGCGGGCCGCCAAAATGCCAATGGGTAGGGCGAGGGCAAGCGCCGCGCCCGCGCCCGCCACCGCAAGCCCCACCGTGGACAACGCGTCGGCCATCAGGTCTCCCGTCTTGACCGCCGTGGAGGTCTCGGTCCTCAGCAACAGATACCGGGCCAGCGCACCGAGCGGCACCCCGAGCGATAGCGCCGCCACCACCGCGAGCCCGCCGTGGGCGAGCCAGCGCCACCGGCCCAGCGCCACAGGGACCGGCTGGGTGCGCGCCGCCACGGTCGATCCCATGCGCGCCTGGGCGCCCCGCATCCGCCGTTCGGCCGCCACGAGCACGATCCCCATCGCGGCCAGGACCACGGACATCACGGCCGCCAGGGTGCGGTCAAACAAACTCTCGTATGCCACCTGGATGGCCCACGTGAATGCCTGGTAGCGCATCAGGGCGACGGACCCGAAGTCGCTCAATACATACAGCGCCACCAGCAGCACGCCGGCAAGAGAGGCGGGGCGAATCTGCGGCCAGGTCGCCTCAAGGAATGCCCGCCAGCGGGTGCGGCCCAACGTGCGCGCGACGTCCTCGCTGGCCGCGTCGGCAAGACGCAGGGCGGCGATGGTCGGCAAAGTCACGAGCGGCACGTTGCACAGGGTGAGCACGAGGAACGCACCCCAGAAGCCGCGCACCTCCGTGGTGGCGATCCACCCGAAGGCAGCCACATACGAGGGCACCGCGAGCGCCAGGGAGGACACCACGAGCCACGGACGGCGCCCGGGCAGGTCGGTGCGAGCCAGGAGCCACGCGATGGCCACTCCCAGCACCAGGCATGCCGACGAGACGGCCAGCACGAGGCCTATGGTGTTGATCATGAGCGTCGCGATGCGTGCGTTCCACAGCGCGTCGACGATTGCGGAGCCGTCGGCCTGGGCCACCCGCACCACGAGGTAGATCAAGGGGATGGCGGCCAGCGATGCGGCCACGACCGCCGAGATCGGCAGGACCAGGCGCCCGCCCAGGGCGCGCAAACGACTGGGGGGAGCCGGAGTCGCCTCCAAACCACCCGCCGCCGTGAAGCGTGCGGACCGCATGAGTCTCCTTACAGGAGGCCGACATCCACCAGCAGTTCGGTGGTCTCGCCCAGTGAGTCGAGGTCGGACAGATCCAACTCCGGGTTGGTCAGCGTCTCGAGTGCGGGCAGGCCCTCGGGTGCCGAGACCCCATCGATCAACGGGTACTCGTAGGTGTTGTCCACGAAGTACTGCTGAGCGGCCTCGGAAACCAAGTACTCGATGAACTGCAGCGCGTCGGCGTCATCTGCCGCTCCTTTGAGTAGCCCGACCCCGGTGACATTCACGATGCTGCCGGCGTCCCCCGGCTCTGGGAACGCCAATTGGGCGCGCATGTTTTCGGCGCCGACCTCGGCGGCCATGCGGTACCAGTAGTAGTGGTTGATCAGGCCCAGTGTGATCTCGCCCGCGTTGGCGGCCTCCAGGATCGGCGAGTTCTTCGCGTAGATCTGAACGTCGCCCGCCTTCATGTCCTCGAGCCACGCCCGGGCGGCGTCCTCACCCTCGAGCACGCGCAGCGCGGTGACGAAGGACTGGAACGAGGCGTTGGTGGGGGCGATACCCACCTGGGAGGACCACTTTTCGTCGGTGAGGGCCGCGACCGTCGTGGGTACCTCGTCGGCACTCAGTTGCTCGCTGTCGTAGGCGATGACACGGGCGCGACCGGTGACGCCGACCCAGGAGCCATCCGTCGACGTGAAGCCGGCCGGAACTGTAGAGGTGATGCTCTCCGACAGCGTGGCGAACATGTCGGCCTTGGCGACGGCACCCAGCGCACCGGCATCCTGCGCCAGGAACACGTCGGCCGGAGTGGCGTCGCCCTCCTCTTGGAGCAGTGCGGCCAGTTCGGTGCTGCCCGCGTAGCGCACGTCGACGCTGACGCCGGTGTCGGACTCGAACTGCTCGATGAGCGGATCGATCAGTTCCTGGTCGCGACCCGCGTACAGCGTGAAGGTGCCATCGGTCATCCCGGACGAAGAGGACGCGGCGCTCGGCGTCGGCGTCTTGTCGGAGTCGGCGGAACTGCACGCGCTGAGCGTGAGTGCGGCCAAGGCAACAGTCGCAACAGCGGCTGGGCGCAAGGCAGTCATGGTAGGCCTTTCTGAAGGACGTCGCGAGGAAGTAAGGCAAGCCTAATATGGAATTACGCAACGAGTCAATTGCGTAATTCGCGCCGCCAGTCCTGAGGCTGGCGCGTGAAGGCTCCGCGGCCGTCAAGGGCGACCTGCGTTTTCGCTGAGGGGAACTCGAGGCTTGTCAGCAGGAGTGGCGACGGTGCCGCGCGACGGCATCGTTCAGCAGCGCCGCCACGATGCGCTCGTCCGCGGGAAGCCACGGGACTCCGTCCAACCACGAGCCCGGCTCAAGCCACCGCAGCTGATCGTGATCCTCGAGCGGCTCCGGCTGCCCAGAACCCGGCGCGAGTTCGCACCAGAAGAGCCGCATCACAAACCTCAGCGGCGACGGCTCCACGCCGGGCGCTGGAATGAAACCCGCCGCGCGGATCTCCCACACCGCGTCGCCCGTGGCGGCCGACACATCGGGGCCACGCAACTCGTCCCCCACAACGACGTCGACGCCAAGCTCTTCGGCGAGCTCTCGGTGCAGACCCTCGACCACGGTCTCGCCGGACTCCACCTTGCCGCCCGCGAACTCCCACATGCCGTGAGCCCACTCGGGGGCGGTCCTGCGCGCCGCCAGCAGCAGGCGCGGCAATGCGAACGAGTCGGTGATGGCGCCCGCGACGATCAACAGTTCGCCGGGCGCCCCCGAGAGCGGGGTGGGGTCAGAGGACGCGCTGGGGATGGGCGCGTCCGAAATCACGCGATGTGATCCGCGTACGCGTCAGAGTCAAGCAGTTCGATTTCCTCAGACACGTCGACCTTGAAGATCCAGCCGGCCTCGTAGGGCTCGTCGTTGATGGCGGCCGGGGACGAATTGAGGGCCTCGTTGATAGCCGTCACCGTGCCACTCACGGGCGAATACAACTCACTCACGGCCTTCGAGGACTCGAGCTCGCCACACACCTCGCCAGCCGTGACCTTGTCCCCGACGGACGGCAACTCGATGAACACGACGTCGCCCAGGGCATTCGCGGCGTGCTCGGTGATGCCGACGGTCACGACCGAGCCGGGCTCGACGTCACCCAGCACCCACTCGTGCTCGGCGGAGTACAGCAGGTCTGCAGGAATCGAGGGCATGGCAACAGCCTTTCGTCAAAGGTATGCGGGCCTAGCCTCGCTACGAGGCCCGTGAGTAGAACGGTAGCGCGCTCACGACCATGTTTTCGCGTCGACCGCGCACATCAACCTCAAGCTCAGTCCCCAGGACGCTCACGGAAGGGTGCACCATCGCCATCGCGATGGGCTTCTCCAACGTGGGAGACGGCGCTCCAGACGTGACGACGCCCACCTCGGTATCGCCCAACATGACCGCGTAGCCGGGTCGCGCCGCACGGCGTGACTCGCCCACGAGTGCGACAAGTACGCGCGCGTCGTCGGGCGCCGACGCGGGGTCGGTCGCCCAAGCGTCGTGCGTGTCCTTGGCTGCGGCCAAGGCCTCGCGGCCCACAAAGTCGCCGCGCTCGACACGCTCGTCCGTCAGGCTGACGGCGCCGTCGAGCCCGGGGCGCATCACCTCCCGCGCCGACCCGGTTTGCACCACCCAGCCAAGACCCGCGTGATACGGCGTGGTCGACAGGGACAGCTCCTGGCCATACAACGGCATCCCCGCCTCGAGCCGGAGCGTGTCGCGCGCCGAGAGGCCGCACGGCATGAGCCCGTGCGGCGTGCCCGTGGCCAGGGCGAGCCGCCACACCTCGACCGCGTCGTCCGGGACGACGAACAGCTCGAAGCCGTCCTCGCCGGTGTAGCCGGTGCGCGCCACCATCGCGTGAATATCGCCGCTCAGGAGCACCGTGCACCATGCGTAGTTCTTCAACGCGCGCACGTCTTCCGCGCCCAACTCGCACATCTCCGTCACGATGTCCACCGCCTTGGGGCCCTGAATGGCCTGCAGCGACACCTGGTGCGTGATGTTCTCGACTGCGACGTCGAACGGCTCGCAGCGACCCGACAGTTCCTCCGTCACGGCGTCCACGTTCGACGCGTTGGCGACGATGATGAAGTGATCCCAGTCGCGTCGGTACACGATGAGGTCGTCGATAATTCCGCCGTCCGGAGTGCACAGTATCGAGTACTTGGCTCGCCCGATGGCCAGGCGCGCCATGCCGGAGACGACGGCAAAGTCGAGGGCCGCGGCGGCATCGGGACCGCGCAACGCAATCTCACCCATGTGGCTGATGTCGAACAGCCCGGCGGTGGTGCGGACGGCCTGATGCTCCGCCACGTCGCCCGCATAGCGGACCGGCATCTCCCAGCCGGCAAACTCGGTCAGAGTCGCGCCAAGCGCGGCGTGCTCGTGGTGCAGTGGGGAGCGGTTCATAGCGTCAGCGTAGACGCCGCAGCGGAACGCCGTGGTCCCGGAAGACTCAGTCCTCGAACTCTTCCACCGGCGGGCACGTGCACATGAGGTTGCGGTCCCCGTACGCGTTGTCGATGCGCCGAACGGGAGGGAAGTACTTGTCGCGGCGCAAACTGGGCACGGGGAATGCCGCCACCTCGCGCGAGTACGCGGCGGTCCATTCATCGGCCGCCACCGCCTCCGCCGTGTGGGGCGCGTGTCGAAGCACCGAGTCCTCGGCGGAGATCTCGCCGTTCGCGACGGCGTCGATCTCACCACGGATCGAAATCATGGCATTGATGAAGCGATCCAGTTCGGTGAGGTCCTCCGACTCGGTCGGCTCGACCATGAGCGTTCCGGCAACCGGCCAGGACATCGTGGGGGCGTGAATCCCGTAATCGATGAGCCGCTTCGCGACATCCTCCGCGGTGACCCCGGTCGCCTTGGTGAGCTCGCGCAGGTCGAGAATGCACTCGTGCGCGACCAGGCCGCCGGGCCCGCGAAACAACACGGGGAAGTACTCATCGAGGCGCACGGCCACGTAGTTGGCGGCGAGCACGGCCATCTGAGTGGACTGCTTCAGGCCGTCGGCGCCCAGCATGGCGATGTACGCCCACGCGATGGGGAGCACGCCGGCAGAGCCGTAAGGCGCCGCACTCACGGCCGCACCCTCGCGTCGCAGGTCCTTGGGTCGCTGGATCGATTGGCGCACTGCTGGCAGGAACTCGACGAGGTGGTCCGCCACGGCCACCGGTCCGACGCCGGGGCCGCCGCCACCGTGCGGGATCGCGAAGGTCTTGTGCAGGTTCAGGTGGGAGACGTCGCCACCAAAGTGGCCCGGCTTCGCGAGGCCCACCAGGGCGTTGAGGTTGGCACCGTCGATGTAGACCTGGCCGCCGGCATCGTGCACCGCCGCGCACACGTCCTTGACGTGCGGCTCGTACACACCGTGAGTCGACGGGTACGTGATCATGATGGCCGCGATGTTGGGCCCATGCGTCTTCAGTTTTGAGTCCAGATCAGCCGCATCGATCTCGCCGTCCGAGGCCGTCTTCACGACCACTACTGTGAAACCGACCAGGACGGCCGACGCCGCGTTGGTGCCGTGAGCCGAGTCGGGGATGAGGCAGATGTTGCGCTTCGACTCCCCGCGGCTCAGGTGATAGTTGCGGATCGCCAGCAGGCCGGCGTACTCGCCGCGCGAGCCGGCGTTGGGCTGTACCGAAACGGCCGCGTAGCCCGTGATCTCCGCGAGCCAATCCTCGAGCTGCTCGATCATGTGCCGATAGCCCATGGTCTGATCGGCGGGAGCGAAGGGGTGGATGTTCGCAAACCCCGGCCACAGGATCGGCTCCATCTCCACCGCCGCGTTGAGCTTCATGGTGCAAGACCCGAGCGGGATCATGGTGCGGTCAAGCGCCAAGTCCTGATCCGAGAGCTTCCGCATGTAGCGCGTGAGCGCCGCCTCTGAGCGGTGCGAGTTGAACACCGGGTGCGTCAGGTACTCCGAGTTGCGCCGCATGCCGCGGGGGATGGCCACTCGGGGCGCCGAGTAGACGGGGTGACGCTTGTGCGCGATCACGGCCTCGACCAACTTGTCCAGGATCGCGAGGTCGGTCTTCTCGTCGCACGCGATGGCGACTCTGTCGTCGTCCACCTTGCGGATGTTGATGCCTGCAGCCGCCGCGCGCGCTACCACCGAGTCCGCGCCGCGCGGCATGCTCAGCGTGATCGTGTCAAAGAAGGCCTCGTGCATCGGGTGGAAGCCGACGGCGGTCAACGCGTCGTACAACGTCACGGCGCGCGAGTGAACCTCCATCGCGATATCGCGAAGCCCCCCAGGACCGTGGTAGACCGCGTACATCGATGCCGCGACGGCCAGCAGCGCCTGCGCGGTGCAGATGTTGGACGTGGCCTTGTCTCGCCTGATGTGCTGCTCGCGTGTTTGCAGCGTCAGGCGGTAACCGGCGTTGCCCGCGGCGTCGACGGAAACGCCGACGAGGCGACCAGGCAGTTGGCGCTCGAGGCCCTCGCGCACTGCCATGAACGCGGCATGCGGCCCGCCATAGAACAGCGGCACGCCAAAACGTTGGGCGGAACCCACCGCAATGTCCGCGCCAATTTCACCGGGAGGGGTCACGATCGTGAGCGACAGAATGTCGCACGCCACCGTCACCAGCGCGCCCGTTTCGTGGGCCGCGGCAATCAGCGGCCCGAGGTCGCGCAGCACTCCCGACATTCCGGGGTTCTGGATGACCACACCCGTGACGTCAGCGGCCGGCTTCCACTCTTCCGTAATGGGCTCGACTCGCGCCTCGATGCCGAGGGCCTCGGCCTGCGCCAAGGCGACCTCGAGCGTCTGGGGGAAGCACTCGTCGTCAAGAACGACGGCCCCGCCGTGCTTAGCAGCGCGCTGCATCAACAGCACGGCCTCGCCCACCGCTGTGGCCTCGTCAAGCAAGGATGCGTTCGCGAACGGCAACGCGGTGAGGTCGGACACCATCGTCTGGAAGTTGAGCATCGCCTCGAGGCGGCCTTGCGAGATCTCCGCCTGGTACGGCGTATAGGCCGAGTACCACGCCGGGTTGGACAGGATTCCGCGGCGGATGACCGCCGGGGTCACCGTGTCGTAGTAGCCCTGACCGATCATCTGCACGGCTTGCACGTTCTTCTTCGCAAAGCACTCGAGCGCGGCGAGGGACTCGCGTTCCGTCAGGGCGGGAGGAAGCACGAGGATGTCGTCTTGGCGGATCGACTCCGGCACAGCCTCGTCGATCAGCGCATCGAGGGAGGCATACCCCACTGCGTTGAGCATCCGCTGGACAGACTCGTCCTCTGGTCCAATGTGGCGATCGGCAAAGGTGGTCACAGGCCCCATTCTGTCTTACTGCGCGGTGCGACGGTATTTCACTGCCCGCGCGGCGCCGATCGAGTCCGTTTTCCGGGCTGTGAAACGGGGACGAAAACGGCGCCCGTCCTCACAGGAAAGGGCGCCGTTCTCATCAGCGCTAGGAATTGTCCGTCGTCTCCGCGCCAGCGGCATCTGCCTTGATGCGGTCGATCGCGTTCACGGCCGAGGCCTTCGCCTTGTAGCCCTCGCTCGCGGCAAGGGTGTTGCCGTTCGTGGCCTTGATGCGGAATCGGAATTCGCCCGCCTTGTCCTTATAGATCTCGAAGTGCACTCCGGAGCTCCTTTGCGTCTGGTGTGGTTCGTCGTGCAAACCATCCTAGGAGGCAAGACGGTGGTTGACCAGGGACTCTCGACGCCCGACCCCGGAAACGGGCCGAGCATCGAGAGCATCAGAGGTGAACGGGGGTTCCCGGGTTAACCTGCCAAGGAGCGGTAGGGCGCGAACACGTGCTGCTTGTCGTGGCCGAAGGCGAAGGCGTTGCCCTTGCCATTGCCGTTGTTCGACTTTGCCTTCTTCAGCACCGTGACGTCAAGCGTCACGACCGTGCCCGTGGTGTCGCCCGTGATGGTGAGCGTGGTGGCTCCCTTGACTGAACTGGGGACCTCGAACATCACCGAGGCCGTGCCGTGCTCATCGAACAAGTCGGTCGGCCGCACGTTGACCACGGGGAATGTGCCCACGGTCTTTTTGCCCAGTGTCACGGTGACGTTCTGGTCGAGGAGGTCGGTGGGACCCGTCATCATCAGCGAGCTGATGTCAAGCGTGACGTCATCGCCTTGGGTGAGGGTGAAACCGTCCAGCCCCGTGATGCCGACGGCGTGCTGGGCGTAGTCAGCGTTCAGGATGCGATTCGCGTCGAGATAGTCCACCTGCGCGGTGAGATCGACGCGACCTGAGTCCGCCTTGTTGACTCCCTCGGCGAGCGTGGTGAAGTTGTCACCGCCGGCTGCGAGGAACGAGTTCACCACCACCTTGATAACGTCCTGGTCCGCGATGGGTGCTCCATCAAGTCTCATCTCAAGGATGCGGCTGCCCGCCACGGCGTTCGGATCGTACGTGTAGGCGAACCCGGTTGACGTGCCGAGGCGCATGAATGGACGCGAGGATCCTGCCGGCTGCCACTGCTCTTCGAGCACTTGCCTGATCTGCGCGCCGGTCAGGTCCATGGTCACGAGCGTGCTGGCGAACGGCTGAACCGATGCGGCCTGTGCGAACGTGATGTCCGACGGATACGACGCTGGGTCACCCCCCGCCGCTCCCAACATGTCCGCGCGTAGACCCCCGGGGTTCATGAACGCGATCTGTGCACCGTTGTCCTGAGTCGCCCACAACTGGATGTTCGCCACGGCGTTGCCGAGAGTCGACTCGGCGCCGCGGGTCGATCCAGGGGAGCCGGTCGCCGTCCGGGCGCGGTACAACGGCGCTTCGAGCTGGCCGAGCACCACCGAGCCGAGGACGTCCGCCTCGGCAACCGCATCGTCGACGATCGACTGCACTGCGGCATCGGGCGGGTAGGCGTTGTACAGGCTGATGATTCCGGTGTCGAGGCCCGTGACGTTTCCGTCGGCGTCGAACGTGAACAGCAGCTGGTTGAGCGCCATACCGTACTGGCCCGCGGAGACCACGGGACGTTCGGTGACGGTACGACCCTGGGCGGCCCACTCGGGAACGGGAACGCGGTGGTCGTATGCCTGGTGGGTGTGGCCCGAAATGACGGCGTCGATGTCGGGCGACAGGTTGGCAAGCATCTCGCCAAAGTCGTTCGACGGGTCCACAGCGTCGGCGTAGGCCGGGGTGGGCGCACCTTCGTGCACCAGCAGGACGATGAGGTCCGCACCGGCCGCCGTGAGGGTGGTTGCAGCGCGATTGGCGGCGACGTACTCGGGCTCAAAGGCGAGGCCCGCGACACCGTCCGGCGACACGAGTGTCGGAGTCTCGTTGGTCACGACGCCGACGAAGCCGACCTCCACATCGCCGAAGCTCTCGGTCCAGGTCTCGGGCAGCGCGGGATCACCGGTGGCCGCGTCCCTGACGTTCGCTCCGAGGTACTGCCACGTGGCGCCGCCGTACGGGTTGGTGACCGCGTCGTAGGGGGCCATCACGCGGTCCGTGAGATCCGCAAAGCCCTTGTCGAATTCGTGGTTTCCCACCGAGGAGACGTCGAGGTCCATTGCGTTCAGGACGTCAATGGTGGGCTTGTCCTTGGCGACGAAACTCTCGAAGGTGGACGCACCGATCAGGTCGCCAGCGGCCGCGAATACGGAGTTCGGGTACGTGGTTTCGAGATCGTCGACCGCGCCCGCAAGAACGGCCGCGCCAGCGCCGCCGGAGAATGAGTCGGGCAGGACGCGCCCATGGAAATCGTTGATGCCCAGGACTTGCACGGTGGTGGAGCCCGGGTCGGGGTCAGCGGCGCGCGCAGGCGCGGCTATCCAACTCAGCGCCATGGCAAGCGCGGCAATGGTAAGAAATGCTCGTCGTCGAGCAGTCATGATGGAGGTCACGGGAAAACCCTTTCCTTGTGTGGAGGGTGTCTTGTGCATTTTTACGCAGGTCGTGCGTATTACTGACGGTATCCCGGGACGGGTGCTGTCGCCACGTGAAGCACCTGCCCACGCCTGAAGTGCCGTGTCGACACGGGCGGTTCACTCGGACTAGCGTTCGAGAATGGAAACCCTGCTGGCGACGATTCTGGGCGCAATGACCGGATCCGGCGCGGGCAAGGTTCACCGCTACGTAGACGGTGGATGGTGGCTTAACCTCCTCGCTGGCGCGCTCGGCGGTTACCTCGGCAAAGCGATGTTCGCCGACGCGCTCACGCCTTCGCTCGCCGACAGCAGACTGGCGGGGGTGGCCGTCGGGGGTGCGATCGGCGGGATTCTGGTTGCCCTGGTGGCCGCGTTGGCGCGACGCGCGCTACGCCGCTGAATATCGGGCGTCCGCACGTGCGCGCGCCCGACTACCCTGGTAGCCGAGAGAGGCAACCGTGAAACTGATCGTTCAAATCCCGTGTCTCAACGAGGAAGCAACTCTTCCGTCGGTACTGAGCACCATCCCGCGCACCATTCCAGGCATCGACGAGGTCGAGATCCTCGTCATCGACGACGGCTCCGACGACCGTACGGTCGCGGTTGCCCGCGAGCACGGTGTCGACCACGTCGTCTCGCACACCCGCCGCATGGGCCTCGCCCGGTCCTTTCGCGACGGAGTCGACTTCGCCCTGGCGCACGGCGCCGACATCGTCGTCAACACCGATGGCGACAATCAGTACCCGCAGGAGCGCATCGCGGATCTCGTCACGCCCATTTTGGAAGGCCGCGCGGACATCGTCATCGGCGACCGCCAGACCCACACGATCGCCCACTTCTCCGTGTTCAAGAAGGTGATGCAGCGGTTTGGGTCGTGGGTGGTGAACCGCGCGGCCGGCACCGAACTGCCCGACGCCGCGTCCGGATTCAGGGCCTACTCGCGGTACTCGCTGTACCGCCTCAACGTGGTCACCCAGTTCAGTTACACGATGGAGACCATCATTCAGGCCGGCAACAAGAGCCTCGCCATTGAGTCGGTGGAGATCGACACCAATCCGAAGACCCGCGAGTCACGTCTGTTTTCGAACATGTTCGAACACATGCTGAGGTCGGGTCAGGCCATCCTGCGTTCGTACATCATGTTCAAGCCATGGTCGGTCTTCGCTGGATTGACGGCGCTGTTTGGTCTCATAGGTCTGGTGCCGTTCGCCCGGTACGCCGTGCTTCTCGCCGGCGGCGACGAGGGCAATCACTATCAGTCGCTGATGCTCGGAACGTTGCTCCTCATCGGGGCGGGCCTGTCACTCGCGCTCGGCGTCCTGTCCGACATCGCCAAGACCAACCGCATCCTGGGTGAAGATCAGCTGTACCGCCTCAAAGAGCAGCAGTATGGTCCGGCGCATCCCGCCGCCACCGTCGCACGAGAAGGCCGCCGCCCAAGCCAATAGCGTCCGCGAGCGTCATCGCGAAGCGACTCATGAGCGCGAGCGCGAGCGCCTCCGGACGGGTGGCGACCGCCGCGAGCAGCACCACGAACGCCGCCTCCCGCGGGCCGACTCCGGCCGGTGCAAACACCACCAAGAAGCCCACGAGCCACGCCAGGGCGAAGGCCCCGGTAGCCAGCGGCCACAGCCCGTCCGTCCCCGGCGACAACACACGTAGCAGCAGCCACGCCTGGGCGCCGAGTGCAATCCAGTTGGCGGCCGACCACGCGGCGGACACCAGCAGAGCCCGGCCCGCGATCACCGGCGGCTCCACGGATCTCCGCATCACCTTGAGGGCCAACGCGAGGACGCGGGTCAGCACTGACGGCACCAGCAGCGTGGCGAGCCCCGCCGCCACGACAAGCGCCCACCAGTAGTCCGCGAGCGCGCCGGGTGCCCACACCACGAGGCCAAGGGTGCCGACGACGCCAGCGGTGACGACGCCGACCGCCATGGCCACCAGGGAACCCGTCATCCCGCGAGTCCGCGACAGTCCGTGGGCCCGCCCAAACTCGGACTGCGCGAGCACGGGCCACACGGCCCCCGGAACGTACTTGCCCGCTTGAGAGACCAGGAAGACCGACGCCGCATCAACCCATGGCGCGTCGAGGCCCACTGATCGCATCACCGCCCGCCACGACAGTGTGTTGAAGCCGAGTGCCGCGACTGCAGCCAGAGTGGCGAGCGCCACTGGGCCCCAGCCGATATCGGCGACGGCAGCGGAGACGTCGCCCCACTGAGAGACAACCGCCCATGCAAGCAACGCCACCGCGACGGTGAACAGGACCCACCTCACGACGGCCCCTTGCGTCGGCCGCGTCATTGAGTTTGCCGCCACTGCCACATCAACTCGACCCCGCGCAGAATGTCGACCTCTGCCTGCCACCCGAGGGCCTCGCGTGCCAGGGTCACATCAAGAACACTGTGCACCGTGTCAGTGTCGCGCGCGCCATGCGTGACAACCTCGCATGGTCGGGGCGCCACCACTTGCCGGAAGGCCTCAAGCAGCTCATCGAGAGACGTCGCCGTGCCTGATCCGATGTTCACAATGGGGGGCGCGACCTCCGCGGCGTGCGCCGCAACCGCCGCTCTCGCGATGTCATCGACATAGACGTAGTCGCGTGTGGCCGAAAGCTCGCCATATGCATGCACGGGGTCACCGTTGAGGACCGCCTCCATCCAATGCGCAAGCACGCCCTGACCCGGAGCTGGCCGTTGTCCGGGACCGTATGCGTTGGAAGCACGAAACGCCACAGAGTCGAGCCCTGACTCGCGCACATGTCGTTCGATCATCAATTTTGCCAGCCCGTAGTCGTTGACCGGCTCGGGGTCGGGATCCTCGACAAACGGTGGCCTTGCGGGCGGGCCGTAGACGGTGCCTCCCGAGGAGAAGATGATGATCCGCGGCGGCCGCTCCCACGTCAGGAACTCCGCGAGCGCGCGGTCAAGATCGTCGCGATCCTCTTCGATCAGGTGCGGCTGCTCCGCGGCAAGCCTGGGGTTGATTCGCGATGCGCACCACACCACGGTTTTCGCGCCGCGGGCTTCGGGCGCCAAGACACCGTCGACCAGCATCGGGTTGTCAAGCGTGTAACCCACCGCGGCGGTGCCTGCCGCAGCGAACGCGCGCATGACCGCGCCGCCGAGGAATCCCCCAGCCCCGACGATCGCCACCTCATAGACTGGGTGGCCCCTACCGCTACTCACAGTGGACACCCTATGACTTCGCGCCCCGCCTCCCGGCACCTGCTGGTGCTGGCGTCGACCTACCCGGCCTCGGTCGGCGACGGAACGCCGTCCTTCGTGCGAGACCTGGCGGTGGGCCTTGTCGGAAGATTCACGCCAAGGCTGCTGGTGCCCGCAGTCCCGGGGGGCACCGCCAGCGAGGATGCCGACGGTGTTCACGTGACCCGCTATCGCTTCTTTCCCCGTCGCTGGGAGGACGTGGCCGACGGCGCCATCCTCGAGAATGTGCGCTCTCGCCGGTCGCGGCTGCTGCAACTTCCGTTCCTCATGGCCGCGCAGTGGTGGGGCGTGAGGCGAGAGGTGCGCCGGCATCGTCCCGACGTGATCCACGCGCACTGGATCGTTCCCCAGGGCCTCGTGGCTCGCGTCGCCGCACCCGGCATTCCGCTCGTCGTCACGACGCTCGGCGGCGACCTCTACGCCCTCAACGACCCGATCTCGCGCGTCCTCAAGCGCTCCGTGCTTCGTCATGCAAGCGCGGTGACCGTGATGAATGAGGACATGCGGGCGCGGGCCATCGCGCTTGGCTCAGATCCCGACGCGACCCACGTGCTGCCCATGGGCGCCCAGGTGGCGCAGTTCGCCGACGCCGCCGTGGGCCGTGCGGGGAGCGCCGCCGACGGCCCGATCCGCCTGCTCGCGGTGGGGCGCCTGGTCGAGAAGAAGGGCTTTCACGTGCTTCTGAAAGCGCTCGCCGCGATCGGGGGCGACGGCTGGCACCTCACCGTCGTGGGCGACGGTCCGCATCGGGCGAACCTCGAACGGGCCGCCGCAGGGCTTCCCGTGTCCTTCGCGGGGCAGCTCACGCGTGACCAGCTCACTCGCGCCGACGCCGAGGCGGAGGTCGCGGTGTTCCCCTCGGTGCGCGCCGCGAGCGGCGACCAAGATGGGCTGCCGGTGGCGCTTCTCGAGGCGATGGCGTCCGGGTGCGCGGTGGTCGTCTCAGATCTTCCAGGCTTGGCCGAGGCGGTCGAGCCCGAGGTATCCGGCATCGTGGTCCCTACGGGCGACGTCGAGGAACTCACGGCCGCCCTCACCCGCCTCATCGGCGACCGCAGGTTGACCGCGGAACTGGGCGGTGCCGCGGCCATCAGGGCCCAACGCTTCGACGTGGCCGCAGTGGCGGATGCCTACGCCGAACTCCTGGGCGAAGCCGCCTCGCTGGGCACGGCGGGAACGGGGAACTAGCGCCCGAGGCGCTCGTACTTCATTTCGGTCTCGAGCTTCTTGGCTCGCCACCACGGCTCGTTGTCGCGGTACCAGCCGATCGTCGCGGCGAGGCCAGCGGCGAAGTCCTTGTACAGCGGCTCCCAGCCGAGCTCGTCACGCAGCTTGGTCGAGTCGATCGCGTAGCGCATGTCGTGGCCAGGGCGGTCGTTGACGTGATCGTAGGCGTCGGCGGGCTGGTCCATCTGCTCGAGGATCATCTCGATCACGGACTTGTTGTCCATCTCGCCATCGGCGCCAATGAGGTACGTCTCCCCCGACACGCCCTTGTCGACGATGGTCCACACCGCGCGGTTGTGATCGTCAACGTGGATCCAGTCGCGCACGTTCTCGCCCTTGCCGTAGAGCTTGGGGCGGATCCCGTCGAGCACGTTGGTGATCTGGCGGGGGATGAACTTCTCGACGTGCTGAGCGGGCCCGTAGTTGTTCGAGCAGTTCGAGATGGTCGCCTCGATCTTGAACGACCGCACCCACGCGCGCACCAGCAGGTCCGATGCCGCCTTGGAGGACGAGTACGGGGACGACGGGTTGTACGGCGTCTCTGCCGTGAACTTGGCGGGGTCATCGAGTTCGAGGTCGCCATAGACCTCGTCGGTCGAGATGTGGTGCATCTTCTTGCCGTGACGGCGGACCGCCTCGAGCAGCTGGTAGGTGCCGATGATGTTGGTCTGAACGAACGGCCACGGGTTGTCGAGCGAGTTGTCGTTGTGGCTCTCGGCGGCAAAGTGGACCACGAGGTCGTGGTTTGCGACCAGGTCGTTGACCAGTTCCGGCTCGGCGATGTCGCCCTTGACCAGGACCACCCGATCGTCGTCTGGAAGCGAGGCCTCGTTGCCAGCGTAGGTGAGCGCATCGAGAACGGTCATCTCCACGGAGGGACGCTCCTGGAGCGTCAGCCTGACAAAGTTGGAGCCGATGAACCCAGCGCCGCCGGTGACCAGAACCTTCATCACAGCCCTCTTTCCAGAACTCGACATGAACCCGCACGTGCGAGGCCGCAGGCAATCCTACGCGAGGGCCCTCTTACCGTGCCGACGTGGAGGGCAACGAGGCCACGAACGCCGCGACCGCGGCGGCGGTAGGGAGCAGGCCCGCTTCGCGAGCCTCGGCAAGAGTGGGGGCAACCTCATCCTTTGCACTCAACAGTGGAGCGAGCGGCGATCCGTCGCGAGCGGTGGTGGGCCACGCAATAGCCACAGTCGGGTCGAGCGGGTGGATGCCGTGCTCACCCGTGGGGTTGTAGGGCTCGGAGCACAGGTACATGACTGTGGATCCGTCCTGCAGCGACATGAACGCGTGTCCTAGGCCCTCGCTCAGGTAGATCGCGCGCCGGTCGGTGTCGTCCAGCAAGACGGAGTCCCATTGACCAAACGTGGGCGAGCCAACGCGGATGTCGACCACCACGTCGAGCACCGCACCGTACGCGCACATCACATACTTGGCCTGGCTCGGCGGGACGTCGGCGAAGTGGATTCCGCGCACGACGCCAGCGGCCGAGACGGAGCAGTTCGCCTGCTTCAGCCCGAAGTCATGGCCGGTCGCCGCCGCAAAAGGCGAGTCCTTGAAGGTCTCCAGGAACATGCCTCGTTCGTCTCCCAACAGACGCGGCGTGATCTCCCACGCCCCGGGAATCGACAGTTCTCGATACTCCATGTGACCTCCTTTGCCTCACACAGCCTAACGGCGCGGTTAGCCTTGCCTGGTGAACCTCTCCCAGACACACATCCTGATGACCGGGGCGCGCGGCATGCTTGCCGCCGACGTCATTGAAGCCCTCCGCGCCGCTGGCGCGACCGATGTGGTCCTTACTGATCGCGGGGAGTTGGACATCCTCGACGCCGACGCCGTGGCACTCGCGGTCGCCGAGTGCGACCTCCTCATCAATTGCGCCGCGTTCACGGCCGTCGATGCGGCCGAGGAACAGGAGTCGCTCGCCCACGCGGTCAACGCCACGGGCCCTGGGATCCTCGCGCGCGCCGCAGCGGCAGCAGGCGCCCGCATGGTGCACGTCAGCACCGACTACGTGTTTGCCGGGGATTCCACCGAGCCCTACGCGGAGAACGCGCCGATGACGCCGACCGGCGCGTACGGCCGCACCAAGGCTGCCGGCGAGGACGCCGTGCGCGCATCGGGCGCCGACGCTCTCATCCTGCGCACGGCCTATCTCTACGGGCGAGGCGGGCCGTGCTTTCCCAAGACCATCGCGAAGGCCGGCCGCGAGCGCGGCACCTTGAGCGTCGTCGACGACCAGATCGGCCAGCCCACGTGGACGCGCGACGTCGCCGCCTTGATGGTGCGCCTGCTCGAGGCCGACGCTCCCGCGGGCACGTATCACGCGACCTCCGCCGGGCAGGGCTCCTGGTACGACTTCGCGAAGGAGATCGTGGCGTCGGCCGGCTTGGGCGACATCGTCTCGCCGACGGATTCCTCCGCCTACCCGCGTCCCGCCCCGCGACCCGCCTGGTCGGTGCTGGGCCACGGCGCGACCGAGGCCCTCGGCGTCGAGGGCATCGGCGATTGGCGCGAGCGCTGGGCGGTCGCGGCCGAGGAAGTCCTCGCCTGACCTGTCACGAGTCCCTAGCCTCGATCTTTCATGGGGCGCTGGTGCTCGGTCGTGGCGGTGTCGTGTTGTTGGGGTGATTCTGGTATTTGGGTGTGACAGTGGCCCGAGTGTCATCTCGGGTGGGCGCCGGTTCCAGGGGCCGGGGATCGTGCGGGGGTTGTCGGGTCGGGACGCGGCG
>Ga0209346_1000735_pt1 | contig 24149 bp, 26 predicted proteins | sample AutmiccommunBRH9_FD_187381 | JGI IMG/M metagenome (GOLD analysis project Ga0209346, IMG submission 187381) | Deep subsurface microbial communities from Mt. Terri, Switzerland - Autotrophic microbial communities BRH/9 (SPAdes) (version 2) | ecosystem: Environmental > Aquatic > Deep subsurface >...
GTGACCAGCGGCTCGGCGACGCTGAAGGACGCGATGAACGAGGCGCTGCGCGACTGGGTCGCCAATGTCCACGACACTTTCTACATCATCGGCACCGCCGCCGGCCCGCATCCCTATCCCGAGTTGGTCCGCGACTTCCAGTCGGTGATCGGCAAGGAAGCCCGCGCGCAGATGCTGGACCGGATCAATCGCCTGCCCGACCTGCTGGTCGCTGCAATCGGCGGGGGCTCCAATGCCATCGGCCTGTTCCATCCGTTTCTCGACGATCCGGACGTGAAGATGCTCGGTATTGAAGCGGCCGGCCATGGCCTCGACAAGCAGCATGCCGCGAGCCTCGCCGGCGGTGGCCCCGGGATCCTCCACGGCAACAAGACCTATCTGCTGCAGGACGAGGACGGCCAGATCACCGAAGCCCATTCGATCAGCGCCGGCCTCGACTATCCCGGCATCGGCCCGGAGCACAGCTGGCTCAAGGAATCCGGCCGCGTCGACTATGACAGCGCCACCGACAAGGAAGCGCTCGACGCCTTCCAGCTGCTCTGCCGCACCGAAGGGATCATTCCGGCGCTGGAACCGGCCCACGCCATCGCCGCCGTCACACGCGAAGCGGTAAGGATGGACCGCGACCAGATCATCCTCGCCAATCTCTGCGGTCGTGGTGACAAGGATATTTTCACCGTCGCCGAGGCGCTGGGGACGGAGATATGAGAGTGGACAAGCAAACCTTCTCCCGTGAGGGAGAAGGATACGTAGCCTTGCTGAGGAACGAAGCTAGGCGCAGTTGGATGAGGGTGTTCTGCCATCGAGAGCTGGCACACCCTCATCCAGCTCCACCTAGTCAGCAAGCTGCCAAGTTTGCGCAACCCTCTCCCTCACGGGAGAGGGCTTTATGACCCGCCTCTCCCAATCCTTCCCGGCCGACCGCGCGGCCCTCGTCGCCTTCGTCACCGCCGGCGACCCGACCCCGGCCGATACCGGCCCAATCCTCGACGCGCTGGTCGAAGGCGGGGCGGACATCATCGAACTGGGCATGCCCTTCACCGATCCGATGGCCGATGGTCCCTCGATCCAGGAAGCGGATATCCGCAGCCTGGCGGCTGGCACAAAAACCGCCGATATCTTCCGGATCGCCACCGAATTCCGCCAGCGCCACCCCGACACGCCCGTGATCCTGATGGGCTATGCCAATCCGATGACCATCCGCGGCTCCGAATGGTTCGCCGATGCCTGTGTCGGAGCCGGCGTCGATGCGGTGATCTGCGTCGATATTCCGGTGGAGGAAGACGAAAGCCTCGGCGACGCCCTGCGCGCTCGCGACGTGGCAGTGATCCGCCTCGCCACCCCGACCACCGATGCCGTGCGCCTGCCGACCATCCTCAACAACGCCTCCGGCTTTCTCTATTATGTCTCGGTCGCCGGCATCACCGGCCAGCAACAGGCGGCCCAGGCCAGCATCGAGGAAGCCGTCACCCGCCTGAAAGCCGGCACCGACCTGCCCGTCGCCGTCGGCTTTGGCGTGCGCACCCCGGAACAGGCTGCCGAAATCGCGAAGGTCGCCGATGGCGTTGTTGTCGGCTCGGCGATTGTCGAAATTGTCGGGAAATATGGCAAGGAGGCCGCGCCGCACGTCAGGGACTATGTCAAATCGCTTTCCGATGCTATCAGGGCGGCTAGAGAAGTCTGAAGGTCAAAAAAACCGTTCGCATCGAGCGAAGTCGAGATGCCTGCGTGCAAAAAGTCTCTCGACTACGCTCGAGACGAACGGAACCAACGATAAGGGTAAATCATGTCCTGGCTAAGCAATGTCCGCAACAAGATCGCGTCGATCACCAAGCGCGAGACGCCCGACAATCTCTGGCACAAGTGCAAGAAATGCGAAGCGATGGTGTTCCTCAAGGAATATCAGGAAAATATGCACATCTGCCCGAAATGCGATCATCACGGCCGCATCGGGCCGATGACCCGCTTCGCCCAGGTCATGGACGACAACAGCTGGAAGCTGATCTCCTGGGCCAAGGTCCAGGAAGATCCGCTCAAGTTCAAGGACCAGAAAAAATATAGCGACCGGCTCAAGGAAGCCCGGGCCAAGACCGGCGAACAGGACGCGCTGATCAACGTCAAGGGCACGATTGAATCGATGCCCTGCGTCGTCGGCGTGCAGGATTTTGCCTTCATGGGCGGATCGATGGGCCTCGCCGTCGGCCAGGCCTTTGTCGACGGCGCCAGGCGGGCGCTGAAGGATCAATGCCCCTATATCATCTTCACCGCCGCCGGCGGCGCGCGGATGCAGGAAGGCATTTTGTCGCTGATGCAGATGCCCAAGACCACGGTCGCCATCTCGATGCTGCGCGAGGCGGGCATTCCGTTCATCGTCGTGCTGACCGACCCGACCACCGGCGGCGTCACCGCCAGCTACGCGATGCTCGGCGACGTGCATATATCCGAACCCGGCGCGATGATCGGCTTTGCCGGGCAGCGCGTGATCGAGAATACCATCCGCGAGAAACTGCCCGAGGGCTTCCAGACCGCCGAATATCTGCGCGAGCACGGCATGATCGACATGGTGGTCCATCGCAAGGAACTGCGCGAGACGCTCGCCCGGGTGATGGGCTATCTGATGGCATGGAAAGACGCAGCTTGATCGGATTCTCCCCTCCCCTGAAGGGGAGGGGCCGGGGGCGGGGCAGCGCAAGCCGCTCGCTCCCCTCGCGACCCGCGCCAACCCGATTCCTGCAAATGACGGATATCCGATAGTGGCCGACGGCGCCCGTTCCGATCACCCGGCGGTCCAGCAGCAGCTCGACCGGCTGGAAATGCTCTCGCCCGGGCGCGATGTGCTGGGGCTGGAGAGAATCCGCGCGATCCTGGACCGCCTCGACAACCCCCAGGACAGGCTTCCCCCGGTGTTCCATGTCGCCGGCACCAACGGCAAGGGCTCGACCTGCGCCTTCCTCCGCGCCGCGATCGAGGCGGAGGGCCTCAAGACCCATGTCTACACCAGCCCCCATCTGGTCCGCTTCAACGAACGGATACGGCTGGCCGGCAAGCTGATCGAGGACGATTATCTCGCCGAACTGCTGGCGCGCGTTCTCGACAGCTGCGCCGACATCAACCCCAGTTTTTTTGAGGCGACCACTGCGGTGGCGTTGCTGGCCTTCGCGGAAACCGCCGCCGATGCCTGCATCCTCGAGGTCGGCCTTGGCGGCCGGCTCGATGCCACCAATGTGGTTTCCCGCCCTGCGGCGACCGGCATCGCCGAGCTCGGGATCGACCATGAAGCCTTTCTGCTCAGTCCCGAAGAAGGCACGCCGCCAGACCCAATGGTCCGCATCGCCTGGGAGAAAGCGGGCATCGCCAAGAAGAACGCTCCCCTGCTGACGCAAAAATATGCTGCGGATATGCTGCACGCTATCGCCGATCATGCTGCAGACATCGGCGCGCAGCATTTTCCGCGCGGAGAGGAATGGGATGCGGCGATCTACGAAGGCCAGCTGCACTACAAGGACGCGAAGGGAAAGCTCAACCTGCCCCTGCCCGCTCTGGTCGGCGCCCATCAGGCCGACAACGCCGCGCTCGCCATCGCGATGCTGCGCCACCAGGATGCGGTCCGGATCTCCGATGCCGCGCTCAAGGCGGCGATGGGCTGGGCGCAATGGCCGGGCCGGATGCATTTCCTGATCGCCGGCCCGCTCACCCATCTGCTGCCGGGCGATGCCGAGGTCTGGGTCGACGGCGGCCACAATGTCAGCGCCGGCCTCGCCTTGGCGCGTCATTTCGCCGACCACGCCGCCGGATCGATCGATCTGGTCATCGGCATGCTGGCGAACAAGGATCCGGCGGCCATCATCACTCCGCTGCACGAGAAACTGGCCAGCGTGACCGTGATCCCTGTACCCGGCCATGAATCCCATGCGCTCGGCGACTATCCGTCAGCCGATGCGCCAATGGCCGAAGCCACCGATATCAGCGCCGCCCTGCGGACGCTGACGCTCGGGCCGGGCAAGACCGTGCTGATCGCAGGATCACTCTACCTGGCAGGCGAAGTGCTGAAGCGAAACGAGCAGGAACCGGACTAGCGGAACCCGGTTCCCTGGCGAAGGCCGGGGTCCAGAACAGTCCCGCTGCCCATTTCCCCGCACAATGACAGCGGATACAAACCGCCCCTAAAACATCACTAGAGAACGAGCCAACCCTAACCGGAAGGCGTCCCCGCTTCCTTGTCACCGGTATGAACCGAACCCGCGGTCCCCAGCGACCGGTCGACCAAGCCATAGCGGATCATCAGCCAGAACATGATCACGCCCGGGAAGGCGGCGAGCGTGGTCAGCAGATAGAAATTCACATAGCCCATCGCCTCGATCAGCGACCCCGCCGTGGTCCCCGTCAGGAAACGACCGAGAATGCTGGCGGCCGCCGACAGCAGCGCAAATTGCGTCCCGGTGAACTGCAGGTTGCAGAGCGCCGACAGATAGGCGACCACGGCAACACCGCCGACCCCACTGGCGAAATTCTCGAAGCCGATCGCCCCCGCCATGCCCCAGTTGCTGTGTCCGGCAGCGGCCAGCCCGGCGAAGGACAGATTGCTCACCGCCATCAGGATCAGGCTCAGCATCACCGCCTTCTTCATGCCCAGCCGCGAATAGACGATGCCGCCGACGAATATGCCGATCAGAAAGGCGAAGAAGCCCAGGCTGACATCGTAGAAGGCGATTTCATCATTGGTAAAACCCAGGTCCTCGAACAGCAGCCGGAAGGTTAGATTCGCCAGCGTGTCACCGATCTTGTGGACCAGCACGAACAGCAGCACCAGCAGCGCGCCCGAACGCTTGAAGAACTCGACCAGCGGGCTGACATAGGCTTTTGCCGCTTCCAGCGGCCCTTTCAGCGCCATTGGCTCCTGCCGCCGGCTCGGCTCGCGCATGATCAGGCCGACGATCACGGCGAACAGCGCGAACAGCGAACAGACATAATAAGCCACCGACCAGTTGGTCCGCGCCGCTACCACCAGCGCCACCGCGCCGGCGGTCGCCGCGCCGATCCGCCAGCCATATTGCGACATGCCCGATCCGACCCCAAGCTGTTCGGGTTCGAGCAGCTCGATCCGATAAGCATCGATCACCACGTCGAACGTGGCGCCGGCAATCCCGACCATGATCGCGGCGACGGCAACGGCGGCGATATCCTCGGCCGGATCAAGCGACCCGAGATAGATGATCGCCAGCATCGCCAGCGCTGCCGTCACGATCAGCCACGACAGCCGCTGCCCGACCCGGCCGATGATCGGCAGTTTCACGACGTCGATGACCGGCGCCCACAGCCATTTGAAATTATAGGCAAGAAAGGTCAGCGCAAAGGCGGTGACGGTCGATTTCTCGATCCCCGCCTGCGCCAGCCGGGTGGTCAGCGTCGCCGCGATCATCGTCAGCGGCAGCGCCGACGAAACACCGAGAAACAGCGCCGCCAGGGGGGCGGCTTCGCTGTAGGGACGGACGCCGGCTGGAAGATGGCGGCGCCACCCCGAAATTGCTGCTTGTTCGCTCACGCCTGTCACTCCCTTGAACCGGGGGAATGTTTAGCGCCTATTCACCTGAATGCCAGCTTGATTTTGCGGTGTTTCCGATATCCAGCAGCTTGGCCGCGACAATCGGGCCGGCGCCGGGACGCTGCAAGACAATCGCATATTTGTCCGCGCCGCTGATGTTCAGACGCTCAGGCGCTATGGTCAGGCGCATTGGCTTGCCTCGCCAGCTGCCCAGCACATGCTCATCCCGCACCACATTGGTAAAATGCAGCGTCCGCCCGCCATTCTCGCCGCGCCCGATCCGCACGGTCTCGGACGAGCTGAGCGCGACCAGCGAGACGCTGGCCATATGGTCGGACCGGCCATCGATCGTCACCGTCATCTTGCCCGTCTCGTCAGCAGAGGCACTGATCCGCGGACCCGACCGGTCCGCCCGGCGTACCAGCGAGCGGATGTCACCTTCGCGCGATCCGACCGCTGCGCCATCCCCATTGACCACGATCTGCGGTGTGTACACGCCCGCGCCTTCGCGGTTCTTCGCGGCATAGGCCCGCTGCAGCCTGGTATTGGCCTCCCGCGCCAGCGTGTCGGTCCAGCCCAGCCGGTCCCAGTAGGTCACCGGCCGTGTGATCACCAGCAGCGAGCGATCCTTCGCCAGCCGGCTGGCCAGCCGATCGGCCGGCGGACAGGAGGAACATCCCTGGCTGGTGAACAGCTCGATCACCACCGGATTGCCGGACTTGGTCGCGGCGCTGGCGACCGGGGCGGAACCCGCCTGCGCAACGGGTACGAAGGAAAAGAAGAGGAACGCGGCAAGGGCCGCTCCGACAAACAACAGACAGGCGATGATCTTGCGCATTTCATACTCCACGGGGTCACCCTAGCCGTTCGCGTGCGCGAAACCAAAGGTTACAGATTGCAGCGCCGCCGTTTTTCCGCCATGGAACCGCCCCATGACCGAACAAAAACCAGCCAAAATCTATCGCGCCAAACCGACACCCGGCGCAAAGCCCCCGACCGCTTCGAAGGAGCCGGCCGGTGAGGTCCGCGAAGGGCAACGGATCGCCAAATTGCTGGCCCGCGCCGGCGTCGCATCGCGCCGCGAAATCGAACGGATGATCGAGGCGGGTCGGGTCGCGCTGAATGGCGACCTCGTCGAACATCCTTCGCTGCTGCTGAAGAATCTGACCGGGATCACCGTTGACGGCAATCCGGTCGCCGAGCCCTCCCCGGCCAAGCTGTACCGCTTTCACAAGCCCAATGGCTATCTGACCGCGGAACGCGACTTTTCCGGCAAAAAAACGATTTATGACGTGCTGCCCGCCGATATGGAGCGAGTCATGCCGATCGGCCGCCTCGACATGAACACCGAGGGCCTGCTGCTGATGACCACCGACGGCGAGTTCAAGCGCCAGATGGAACTGCCGAAAAATGGCATCGAGCGCACCTACCGCGCCCGCACCTTCGGCGACATCAGCCAGAACCAGCTCGAGGAGCTCTACCGCGGCATCACGATCGACGGCATGCACTACAGTCCGATCACCGCCAATCTCGAACGCCGCACCGGCCGCAACCAGTGGATCGAGATGACCCTGACCGAAGGCAAGAACCGCGAGGTCCGCAAGGTGCTGGAACATTTCGGCCTCGAGGTCTCCCGCCTGATCCGCACCCGCTACGGCCCGTTCGTGCTCGGCGACCTGCAGAAGGGCGAGATCGAACAGGTGCGCCAGCATGACCTGGTCCAGTTCCGCAAGTCGTTGAAATGACCAACCGCGCTTTCGTTAGAAAGTCAGTTCTCACGGAAAAGAAATGCGCATAATCGCAGGCCAATGGCGCGGCAGAAAGATCGTCGCGCCCAAGGGCGACACCACTCGTCCGACCGCCGACCGCACCCGCGAGCGCCTGTTCTCGATGCTGACCAGCCGGCTCGGCGATTTCGAGGATCTGCAGATACTCGACCTGTTTTCCGGTTCCGGCGCGCTCGGCCTGGAAGCGCTGTCGCGCGGCGCCGCCCACTGCACCTTTGTCGAGCAGGACAAGGACGCGCTCAGGGCGTTGGAAAAGAATATCGAAACATTGGGCGCCGACGCCGATATCCGGGTCGGCTCGGTGCTGCACCTGGGACAGGCGCGCGCACCCTATGACCTGATCGTGATGGACCCGCCCTATGATTCAGGTGCGGGCGCGGTCGCTCTAGACAAATTGGGCCGCCATGGCTGGTTTGCGCCATCGTCCTGGATCGCCATCGAAACGGCGCGTCATGAAAATATTGAAGTGAAGGGCTTTGATCTCGACTGCACCCGGGACAGTGGCAAGGCGCGCATCCATCTGCTGCGCCCTGCAGGACTTTAGCCGCCCATCACCACTGCGCGGGAAGCGGTTTCCGGAAGCTCCGTCTGGGTGCTGCTGTAGAAGCTGGTCGCTGCCATCAGCAGCGTTGCGATGATTGCACTCGTGGTCAGTCTCTTGCTCATGTCATACTCCGTGGGGATGCGTTTCGGCTGCTTTGCCGTCCATTGACTGACAAATGGTGCATTGCAACATGAATATCAACCTGTCCCTTGGGGCAGATCATGAAAAAGGCCAGCCGGTATCGTGAACCGCCCCGCTTTTTCCCCGCATCCTTCTCCCTCACGGGAGAAAGGGAGAATCGAGCCTCTTCCTTTAAAGGTCCGGATCGGTTCCTCAAAATCCTCCCCGCTTGCGGGGAGGGGGACCGCGCGCAGCGCGGTGGAGGGGGCGTGCGTCCGTGCGCAGCGCTTGGGGAGCACCCCCTCCGTCAGCCGTTCGGCTGCCACCTCCCCGCAAGCGGGGAGGATCTGATACTCGAACCGCGCCTTTCGTCTGAGCAGCGTCCTTCGGCTCAAACCTACATTTCGCTGGCGGGTTTGCCGGGCCAATAGTCCAGTGCGCGATTGCCGTAATTCAATCCCGCCTCGCGCGGATTGATGCAATTGTCGGTGACATCCCCGCCGCAGACCTGATATTCCTTGCCGTTGAGCATTACGACCTGCGCCTTGCCCTTCGGGCCCTTGGCGACGACCGTGGCTTTCGGTTCCGTTTTGGCTCCATCCGGCATATCGCTCTGGCTAGCCACCGCGACTCCGGAAAAAGCCATAGATGCTGCCAAAGCACCGAAAATTGCTATCTTACGCATATTGCTCTCCAAGTCTGTTGTTCCTCGCCTATTAACCCGCAACGGAGCGAGGGGTTCCCTTCAATCGCTCCGGTGCACAAAACGGGCCTTGCTCCGCTCGCCGATGTTCCCTAACTGTTCACCTGTGACCGATACTGTCAACATACCGCAAGAGAGCGACCCGCCCTATGTCCGCGGCCTGAATCCGCCGCAGCGCGAGGCCGTGCTGACCACCGAAGGACCGGTGCTGGTCCTGGCCGGCGCGGGCACCGGCAAGACCGCCGCCCTCACTCGGCGGCTGGCGCATATCGTCTTTTCGCGCCGCGCCTGGCCGAGCGAGATTCTCGCCGTAACCTTCACCAACAAGGCCGCTCGCGAAATGAAGGAACGTATCGCGGCCATCGTCGGCGAGAGTTTCGAGGGCATGCCCTGGCTCGGCACCTTCCACAGCATCGGCGCAAAAATGCTGCGCCAGCACGCCGAACTGGTCGGCCTGCAGAGCAATTTCACCATTCTCGATACCGACGACCAGCTGCGCCTGCTCAAGCAGCTGATCCAGGCGGCGGAGGTGGACGAGAAGCGCTGGCCGCCGCGGATGCTCGCCGGGCTGATCGACCAGTGGAAGAACCGCGGCCTCAACCCGGCGGACCTCGATGCCAACGAGAATGAACGCTATGCCAACGGCCGCGGCCAGGAATTTTACGCCGCCTATCAGGCGCGCCTTTTGGCGCTCAACGCCTGCGACTTCGGCGATCTTTTGCTCCACATCCTCAACCTGCTGAAGACCAACCGGGAGATCCTCCAGCGCTTCCAGCAAAGGTTCAAATATATCCTGGTTGACGAATATCAGGACACCAACAGCTCGCAATATCTCTGGCTCCGCCTGCTCGCCCAGAGCCACAAGAATATCTGCTGCGTCGGCGACGACGACCAGTCGATCTATTCGTGGCGCGGCGCGGAAGTCGCCAATATCCTGCGCTTCGAGAAGGATTTTCCCGAAGCCAGGGTGGTCAAGCTGGAGCAGAATTACCGCTCCACTCCGCATATTCTCGCCGCTGCCTCCGGACTGATCGATCACAACAGCGGCCGCCTTGGCAAGACGCTGTGGACCGAGGAGACCGAGGGCGACAAGGTGCAGGTGATCGGCGTCTGGGACGGCCCGGAGGAAGCGCGGCACGCCGGCGACGAGATCGAGGCGCTGCAACAACTTCACCAGGTCTCGCTCAACGATGTCGCGATCCTTGTCCGTGCCCAGTTCCAGACCCGCGAGTTCGAGGACCGGTTCATCTCGATCGGCATGCCCTACAAGATCATCGGCGGCTTCCGCTTCTACGAGCGCGCCGAAATCCGCGATGCCCTCGCCTATCTGCGCGTGATCGCCCAGCCCGCCGACGATCTCGCGTTCGAGCGGATCGTCAACACGCCCAAGCGCGGCCTCGGCGACAAGACCATCGAAAAGGTCCATCGCCTCGCCCGGTCGCAGGGCATCGCGCTGGCGGCTGCCGCCCATAGCATCTGCGACACCGACGAACTGCCGCCCCGGGCGCGCAACACCTTGCTCGAACTGATGCGCAATTTCGCCCGCTGGCGGGAGATGGCAGCCGACACCGACCATGCCGAGCTCGCCCGGATCGTGCTCGACGAGAGCGGTTACACAACGATGCTGCAGGCGGACCGCTCCACCGAAGCCGCCGGCCGCTTGGAAAATCTCACCGAACTCGCCCGCGCGATGGAAGAATATGAAACGCTCGGCGACTTTCTCGAACATGTCAGCCTGGTCATGGACAATGACGCGCGCGACGACGAGGCCAAGGTCACGATCATGACCATGCATGGTGCCAAGGGGCTGGAATATGATCATGTCTTCTGCGCCGGCTGGGAGGAAGGCGTGTTCCCGTCACAGCGCAGCCTCGACGAGGGCGGCAATGCCAGCCTCGAGGAGGAACGCCGCCTCGCCTATGTCGCGATCACCCGCGCCAAGAAGAAATGCACCATCTTCCACGCCGCCAATCGGCGCATCTACGGCCAGTGGAACAGCTCGATCCCCTCGCGCTTCATCGGCGAACTGCCCGACGAACATGTCGAGCATGAAAGCAGCATGAGCGGCGGCGAAAGCCTGTGGCGCGCCAACTGGAGCGAGCATAGCGATCCGTTCGCTCATCTCGCCGCCGCCAATGCCACCAGAGCCGGCCAGCGCGGCCCCGGCTGGCAGCGCGCCGCCGCCTCCTCGGGCTTCGACAAGAATCCCCGCGCCATCAAGGAAGCCCGCCGCAGCGCCGTCTCCCTCGGCAACAAGGGCCGCGACGACGTCACCGTCGGCATGCGCGTCTTCCACAGCAAATTCGGCTATGGCGAGGTCAAGGTCAAGGAAGGCAACAAGCTGGAAATCGCGTTCGAGAAGAGCGGCGACAAAAGGGTGCTGGACAGTTTTGTCGAGGTGGCGTAAAGTCTTGCTTGACATGAGTCATGTAAAGTGATAGTTTCCATCCGTGGAAATAGAGAGCATCCGGCACAAGGCACTCAGACGCTTTTTCCTGACCGGCCAAAGCCGGGGTCTGGACGGGAATCTGGTCGAGCGCCTACGCAAAATGCTCAGTTATATTAACAGCGTCAGTAGTTTTGACGAACTCGCGATACCGCCCAATTACGGTCTACATCCGCTCACGGGTAACCGCGCGGGTAGCTGGTCGATGACGGTCACAAAAAACTGGCGGATGACGTTTGCCAAGATTGACGATGAAACCATCGCCGATCTCGATCTGGAGGATTATCACTAATGGCTCTCAATATGCACCCTTCTCTCGCCGTCCATCCCGGCGTCTGGCTGAAATCTGAGATTATCGAGGCACAAGGCGTCGCGATTGGCGCCCTCGCCAATGCCTGTGGCGTCAGCCGTCAGGCGGTGAGCGCCGTTCTCAATGGCCGCTCCGCTCTCTCTGCCGATATGGCGATCCGGTTTGAGAAGCTGTTTGACGTAAAGGCCGATACGCTGTGCCGGATGCAGACGACGTTTGATCTGGCCAATGCAAGGCTGCGAGAGAAGGAAATCAAGGTCGACAAAAAGCAGTTGGCGGCTTGATTGTATTACCAACAGACTTTGCTGCTCTACCGATAACCGCCACGCCGCTTTTTATTATTCTTCCGAACAACATAAACCATTGTGCTTATTCCGCCGATCAACAAGGCAATCAGCCCATAAGCAATCATCAACCGCATTTCCATTCTAGTTTCCGTCCTCCATATCGTCGCCGTCGCCTTCTTCGGCGAATTCCCGGGTAATCTCCGCGTCCAGCTTGTCACGCGGGCTCAGATGGCCGGCCTCGCGCTTTTCCGCCTGGATCGCTTCCAGGCCCCAGGCCTTGGCAGCAGCCGCAGCAACCTTGCGCCGGCTTTCCAGCGGATCATTGGCAGCCAGATCGAGCTGGCGCGCTTCCTGTTCGCGGCAGGTGGATGCCTTTACCCGCATGACGCTTGCCTTTCCCGCTCGCTCATTTTCCGCGACCGGTTTTCATATGCTCGAGACCGGCAACCACGCCGGCCTTGGCCGAAGGGTTGGCGACATTGCTCTTGACCTTTGCGGCTTTCGGCTTGCGGATTTCCTTGTTCGATTTCTTCTGGGATTTGGCCATGATATTGTCCTTTCGGGATGAAACGGATGGAGGCAGCAGACGCAGTTACCGCAAAAATGCGGAAGGATGGCGCGATATCGATCGTGAGGCAAAGATGCGGCGAAACAGGCAAACTGGCGACGACCGACGAGATTTTCAGCTTAAGAATTGCCGATCAAAACCATTTTGATCACAAGCAGACTGGCCGGACATGGCAGCGATCATTCGATGAGCAACCGCCAGTAGAGGATATAGGGATGCGGCGGGACAATTGTAAGGCTTCCGGGCTGCGCCGTGCGCACTGGCGCCGATCTTACAAAATGGCGTCGCCCATGCCGAGCCTCTTGCCATTGGTCACGATCACCCGGTCGCCCAGCTTGGCCTGTTCGAAAAGCAACCGCGCAAATTCCTCCGGCACACCGATGCAGCCGCGCGTCCCCCAGCCCCATTTGACATCGGAAGCATGGATCGCGACGCCATCATTGGTCAGCCGCAGCATATAGGGCATCGGCGAACCATAGATGTTGGAGACATGGTCCCTGCTCTTCTGGCTGATCGGGAAAACCCCGGTCGGGGTCGGCTTTTCGGAATCGCCAAAGCTGATTACCGCCGCGCCGATTTCATAGCCGGCCCGAAAGACGGAAATGCTCTCGGCTTTCAGATCGACGGTCACCACCAGTTCGCCGTCCGGCACGCCTTCGTCATCCCATTTATAATAGCCATGCACGAACGGCTCGTCGATCTGGAGAATGCGCTTGACCACGAACCTGTCGCTGAGCGGCAGTTTTTCGGCAATATCGACCGGACTGGCCGCGGCCGGCTCCAACGCCGGCGGATTGCGGACAACGGGTCCAGCTCTGGCCGTAGTCACTTCCTGTTCCGGTGCAGCAGACGATCCGGCGTCAGCGCGGGTCAGTCCCATAACCAGCATCGCAACAATCGCCAGCGCCGTCACCAACAGCACCGAAGCGCTGGCCCGATAGGCTATTTTCTCGAACATAGCTGACACTCCATTTGTTAAGGAAATGTTTACCATGGATTCGCGACCAGAAATGGCCAATTTTGATGCCGTCCCGCTGCGGCACGACGAAACCGGCCAGGTTAAGGGGAAGCGTTAACGGACCAACATCCCTGCCCCAGGCGGCTGCCCACCCAATATGCCCCGGCAGGAACGAAGGGATTGCAGCAAGTTGCGTCCATCGCTAGCAGATATGCCGTGAACAGCACCGCCCCCCATCCCTTCACCATAGCCAATTACCGCTATCTGTGGTTCTCGCGGCTGGCCTCGATGTTTGCGCTATACGCGATGATGCTGATTCTGGGCTGGCAGGCCTATAATCTGGCCCGCGAAGACATGGGGATCAGTGCATCCGCAGGAATATTGGGCTTGCTCGGCTTGCTGCAATTCGTGCCCCTGTTCATCCTGACGCCACTGGTCGGCTGGGTCGCCGACCATATGGACCGCCGCTGGATCGCGCGGATCGTGCTCGCCGCCCAGGCGCTGATTGCGCTGGCTCTGGGACTGATGACCGCCTCCGGCGGGATCACGCTCTGGTCAATCTATGTAATCGCCGTTTTGCTGGGCATCTGCCGGGCCTTTCTCGGACCGGCGGTCAGTTCTCTGGCCCCCAATCTGGTCCCGAAAGCATCGATTCCGCGTGCCATCGCGCTGTCCACCATCGCCTGGCAGGTGGGGGTGATCGCCGGGCCGGGCATGGCCGGCCCGCTATACAAGGTCGATGCCGCGCTGCCCTATTTTGTCTGCGCCGGCCTCTACGCGCTGGCCACGCTGGCGATTTTCCTGATTGGGCCGGTACCCCGCCCGGCAGCAGACAAGACCAAGGGGCCGCTGCAGCAGGTCAGCGAGGGCATGGCCTATGTCTGGAGCAACAAGCTGGTACTCGGGGCGATCACGCTGGATCTGCTGGTCATGTTCCTGGCCGGTGCCACCGCGATGATTCCGGTCTTTGCCAGGGACATATTGCACGCCGGCGAAATCGGCCTGTCGCTGCTGGCCGCCTCGCCGGCCATCGGCGCAGTGATCGTCGCCGTCATCTTCTCCTTTGCCCCGCTCAGCAAGAATGTCGGCAACAGCATGCTGGTGGCGATGGCCGTGTTCGGCGCGGGCACGATCGGCTTCGGCCTCAGCACCAATCTCTACCTGTCGATGGCCTGTCTCGGGATTTGCGGGGCCGCCGACATGTTCGGCGTCTATGTTCGCGGTTCGCTGATCCAGCTGCACACGCCGGATGCCAAGCGCGGCCGGGTCGGTGCGGTCAGCCAGATGACGATCAGCGCCTCCAACGAGCTGGGCGATGCGCTGTCCGGTGGCCTTGCCGTTCTCGTCGGACCGATTGCCGCCATTGTCGCGGGCGGCGCCGGTGCTATAGTGGTAACAGGATTATGGTCGCGTCTCTTCCCCCAGTTGGGCGCTGCCAAGACTTTTGATCCGCCGGATGAACTGGAACCGGCAGCCAGGAATGACAGGAAAAACAGGAGTGCAGGATAATGATCGCCAATAATATTCTCGAAACCATCGGAAATACACCGCATATCAGAATGCAGCGCCTGTTCGGTGACGCCAATGTCTGGATCAAGTCGGAACGCTCCAACCCGGGCGGATCGATCAAGGACCGAATCGGTCTGGCGATGATCGAGGATGCCGAGAAATCCGGCGCGCTCAAGCCCGGCGGCACGATCATCGAGCCGACCTCCGGCAATACCGGCGTCGGGCTGGCGATGGTCGCTGCGGTCAAGGGTTACACGCTGGTGCTGGTGATGCCCGAGTCGATGTCGCTCGAACGCCGCCGGCTGATGCTCGCCTATGGCGCGACCTTCGACCTCAGCCCCAAGGAAAAGGGCATGAAGGGCGCAATCGAGCGGGCGCAGGAACTGGTAGACCAGACACCGGGATCCTGGATGCCGCAGCAATTCGAGAATCCGGCCAATTTCGAGGTGCACAAGCGCACCACGGCGATCGAGATCCTGAATGATTTCAAGGATTATCCGCTCGATGCGATCATCACCGGCGTCGGCACCGGCGGCCATATCACCGGCGTCGCCGAGGTGCTGAAGGACCATTGGAGCCATTTGAAGGTCTATGCGGTCGAGCCGACCTCCTCGCCGGTGATCAGCGGCGGCCAGCCCGGTCCGCACCCGATCCAGGGCATCGGCGCCGGTTTCATCCCGGGCAATCTGCACACCAAGAGCATCGACGGCGCGATCCAGGTCGAGCCCGCCGACGCCAAGGCCATGGCGCTGAGAGCGGCCAAGGAAGAGGGCATGCTGGTGGGCATCTCCTCCGGCGCCACGCTGGCGGCGATTGCGCAGAAACTGCCGGAACTGGGCAAGGGCGCGAAAGTTCTCGGCTTCAACTATGATACCGGCGAACGCTATCTGTCCGTACCAGAGTTCTTGCCCGAAGAATGAGTTCCATTGAAGTCCAGCAGTTCACCTACCGGCATGGGGACGTGGCATTGTCTGGCTATATGGCACAACCCAGCCGCTATCCGCGCGCGGGCATCCTGATCGTGCCGACCATCGCCGGCCCGACCCAGTTGATGTTCGATCGGGCGAGATGGCTCGCATCCCTCGGCTATAGCGCGATGGTCTGCGATCTTTACGGCAAGGGCGTCGTCGAGGACATTCGCGAAGCGCGCAAGCTGGCAGACGAGTTGCGCGCGGACGCGGAATATTACCGGGAACGGTTCCGCTGCGCGCTCGCCGAATTGCGCACAAGATCAAAACTTGCCAACAACCGGATTGCTGCGATCGGCTATTGCATGGGCGGTGAAGTCGTTCTCGAAATGGCACGCGGCGGCGAGGACATCGCCCTGGTGGTGAGTTTCCACGGCCTGCTCGCAACCCCCTTGCCCGCCAAGCGCGGCACGATCCGATCGCGTATCCTGGTCTGTCATGGCCGGGCCGATCCCTTTGTCCCGCCCAAGCAGGTGCGCGCCTTTCTGGAAGAAATGGATTTCGCCGGTGCCGATTGCCACATGCATATCTATTCCGGTGTCCTGCACGGATTTACCGACCCCGGCAGCAATGCAAAGGCGCTGGAAGCCGTCCGCTACAACCCGTCGGCGGACCGGCAAAGCAAGGCTGCCATGCTCAGCATGTTCGAGGAGATATTCGAGACCGGGAGAACACCGGACCATGCATAGGTCCGGTGTTCCTGAAGCAGGCGGGTGTCTCAGCTAGTCTGGCTGGCCAGCGTCGTCGGGTTGGTCGGGCCGCCCGTCACCATCGGTGTCGAGCAGATCGGGCTTGCTATCGCCATCGCTGTCCCATGCATCGGCCTTCCCGTCCGTGTTTCTGTCCCAGGCATCCATCGTCCCGTCGCCATCGCTGTCAATGGTCGCAGCCGGAATCTCGGCCTGCATGTCATCCGGGGATTCCGGCTCTGCCGCATGGGCTGCGACCGATAGTCCCAATCCGACGGTAATCAGAAAGGGTGTGAACCGCCGCACCGGATTTGCGCTTGTCTTGGAATGCATTGCATATACTCCTTATGCCTATCATTCCCCTGTCATCACCCTTTTGGCCAATCGGTCATTGCAGGTCCAGCGGCCATCGACCACTTGCGCCGGGCAAGGGCTAAGCAGCTGAATTCCGTGGTTTATCCACGAAAAAACACGACTGGTCGTGATCCTGGAACGGCGGTGCCACTGACAGATTTTCGGCCATGCTTTGTCGAATTATTGTCACATTTGGCTGTATAATCCCGAACAGGGGTCCGGAACATTTCAACTGAAAGGTTGCGAGCCATGACCATGCAGAAGCGTCCCCCGGTCGCCGCGGAAGCGGTTGACGGCAGCAGGCCCCTCATAATCAGGATCGGCAAACGGCTGCGCGGCACCATGAATCGCATATCGGCGGAACAATCGCAAATTCCGACGGAACCGGTCCTTGCTGCCGATGCGTTTCCATGGACCGCCCGCCTGACCGAAAAATGGCAGATCATCGCAGGGGAAGCCGCCTCGATTCTGCGCCACCGCGACGCCGTGCCGCCGCTCAGGGAAATCTCTCCCGACCATGCGCGGATCGCCGGGGATGGCAATTGGCGGTCCTTCTTCCTGATCGGCTATGGCTATGAAGTGGCGGAAAATTGTCTGCGCGCTCCGGTGACGGCGGAACTGGTGCGCCGGATACCCGATCTCAACTCGGCCTTTTTCTCGATTCTCGAGCCCGGTGCCGCCATTCCCCGCCATCGCGGGGTGACGCGGGGGCTGGTTACCTGCCATCTCGGATTGATCGTCCCCGATACGCCCGAGCGGTGCGTGATGCAGGTCGAGGATAGCCACCTGTCCTGGGAAGCGGGAAAATGGCTGGTCTTCGACGACAGCTATTATCACGAAGTGCACAACCGGACGGATCAGCGCCGGGTCATCCTGCTGGTACAGGTAAAACGGCCGATGCGCCTGCTGGGCCGCCTGGCCAATGATCTTGCCCTGTGGGGCATTCGCCGGTCACCCTTTGTCCAGGATGCCCGGCGAAACCTCGGCATGTGGGAAGAAGCCTATAGGCAGGCGGAACAGAGTGAACGCGCCTGACCAGAAGCTTCAGGCAACCGCAAACATCTCGGGATCCAGCGCCATGATCGATTCGCTGCCGCCTTCGATCTTGCGGCGCAGCGAACCGGTGTCCGGCAGGAAACGTTCCGCAAAATATTGCGCCGTCACCAGCTTGGCCTCATAATATTTCGGATTGCCCGTGCCCGCATCCAAAGCGGCTTGCGCGGCTTTGCTCATCCGCAGCCACATCAGGCCTAGTGATACGATGCCCATCAAATGCATGTAATGATAGGCCCCTGCCCCGGCATTGTTCGGATTGGCCAGCCCATTTTGCATGAACCACATGGTTGCTTTCTGCAGCTCGCCATTGGCCTTTTCCAGCGCGTCGGCAAATTTTGACAGCTTCTCGTGGCCCTTGGCCTCGGCCAGTTCGTCGGCGACGACCTTGAAAAAGGCCTGCACCGCCCGACCGCCGTTTTGCCCGAGCTTGCGCCCGACCAGATCCATCGCCTGAATGCCGTTGGTGCCTTCGTAGATCATCGCAATCCGTGCATCGCGCACGAACTGCTCCATGCCCCATTCCTTGATATAGCCGTGGCCGCCATAGACCTGCTGCGACTCGGTGCAGATGTCATAGCCCTTGGCCGTGCCATAGCCCTTGATCACCGGGGTGAGCAGGCTGACCAGGTCGTTGGCCAGCTGTCGCTCTTCCTCGGTTTCCGCCTTGTCGGCCAGATCGACCTGCAACGCGCCCCACAGCACCAGCGCCCGCATCGATTCGGTAAAGGCCTTGCCGTCCATCAGCATCCGCCGCACGTCGGGATGGACGAACAGCAGGTCCGCATTATGATCGGGATCCTTGGCACCGGTCAGCGACCGGCCCTGCCGCCGGTCGCCGGCATAGATCACCGCATTCTGATAGGCGATTTCGCCCTGCGCCAGACCCTGCAGCCCGACACCCAGCCGCGCCGCGTTCATCATGATGAACATCGCGCGCAGGCCCTTGTTCTCTTCCCCGACCATATAGCCGGTGGCACCGTCATAGTTCATCACGCAGGTGGCGTTGCCATGAATGCCCATTTTTTCCTCGATCGATCCACAGCTGACGCCATTGCGCTCGCCGAGCGATCCGTCCTCGTTGACCAGGAATTTGGGCACGATGAACAGCGAGATGCCCTTGGAGCTATCCGGTGCGCCCGGTGTCTTCGCCAGCACCAGGTGAATGATATTTTCCGCCAGGTCATGCTCGCCAGCGGAGATGAAGATCTTCTGGCCGGTAATCGCATAGCTGCCGCCCGGCATCGGTTCCGCCTTGGTGCGGATCAGGCCGAGATCGGTACCGCAATGCGCTTCGGTCAGATTCATCGTCCCGGTCCATTCGCCGGAAATCATCCGCGTCGCGTAGCGCTGCTTCTGTTCCTCGCTGCCTTCCGTCAGAATCGACGCAATGGCACCCTGTGTCAGGCCGGTGTACATTTCCAGCGCCTGGTTGGCCGAGACCATGAATTCCATCACCGCATTGCCGACCACGCGCGGCAGGCCCTGGCCGCCAAATTCCTCGGGCGAGGACAAGGTGGTCCAGCCGCCTTCGGTCAGTTTCTGATAGGCTTCCTTGAAGCCCTTGGGCGTGGTGACCGATCCGTCCTGGTGGCGGGTACAGCCTTCCTCGTCGCCGGACTGGTTCAGCGGATGGAGCACCTCGGTCGAGAATTTTCCCGCCTCGGTCAGGATCGCGTCGACCATCTCCGGCGTCGCATTTTCAAAACCGCTGAGATTCGAATATTTCTCCAGATGGAGCACTTCGTTGAGAATGAACCGGACTTCGCCGATGGGTGCGGTATAACTGGGCATGATTTTCTACTTTCTACTCAAAGGGGGCGGCCGGATTGCACCGGCATGTATCCTCTATTGATGCTGCGCTTTTGTGTCCGCCATGGCGGCCTGCACAGTCTTTATGAAACCGGTCAATTCCTTGATCGAACTGTCAATGTCGGCGCGCTGTTTCTTCAGCGTATCGACTTTTTCCTGACATTTCTCGACCGTGACCTGCATTTGCGTCTGCCGGCCATCGCCGACATCGTAGAGATCGATCATCTCGCGAATCTCGATCAGGCTGAAGCCGACATTTTTCGCCCGCATGATCCAGGCAAGCCTGGCCCGGTCGCGCTTGGTATAGATGCGCGACAATCCCTTGCGATCGGGAGCGATAAGCCCCTCGTCCTCATAGAAGCGCAAGGCGCGGGCGGTGACGCCAAATTCCTCCGACAGGTCGGAAATCGTGTAGGTTTCCCGGTTCTTGAGATCCGGCGTGTCGAGTTCGGCATGGTTTGGCGGCTTGGACATGGGCCGCGTATAGCTTACGCTAACGTAAACGTCAATGCTAGCCACCAGGACACAGATTCTCGAAATCCCGACCGCTGGTGGACCGGGCCACCGCGTCCCCCTCGCCGATGATGTAGAAACTGACTCCTTCGAAGCCGGCGCGCGCGCTGCAATAGCTGGCACAGCTGTCCGGCAGGTCGCCGGGCAGTTCCAGCTCGACACCATCAAAACGGGCGGTGAAGCTGCATTTTTCCTCGCTGTTCAGGGTGATCCGGACGGTCTCGCCATCGCGCTCCGCCTCACCCAGCCCTTCACATTTGGCGGCAGGCCCGAATACTGCCATCATCCCGATCTGATAGCCGTTTTCGTCATTGCCGACCGCACAGAACCGGTCGGTTCCGAGATCGCTGCGGCGTTCAAAAGCGCCGGCAAGCGTCATGGTGCGGACATCCGGTATGACACCGGCATCAATCGCGGCTTCCTCCAGCGGGGACAATTCGGCAACCGCCTTGTCCGAATCCGGCTGGCCCGGTCCACAGGCGGCGAGAAAAAGGATCAGAACCAGCGCAACGCTGCGCTTCATGCGACCGGCTCCAGCCTGCCATCGACGATCTTGCGATAGAAACAGCTGGTCTGACCGGTATGGCAGGCCGGTCCCGCCGGCACGGCCCGGATCCAAAGCGCATCCTGATCGCAATCGATCCGCATCTCGGTCACCGTCAGGATATGGCCCGATGTCTCCCCCTTCTTCCAGAGGCGCTGGCGGCTGCGGGAATAGAAATGCGCGACGCCGCTTTCCTGCGTCAACTGCAGTGCCTCGGCGTTCATGTGGGCCAGCATCAGCAGCTCGCCGGACGCATCATCGGTGACCACCGCGGTGATCAGGCCGTTCGAATCATATTTCGGCTGCAACAGGCTTCCGGTTTCGGGATCATTGTCTTTTTTCGTCATGCCCGTGGATTAAGACCCGATCCGGTCGCGCGCAACGGGTAATGACGCAATGGGTCAAGCCCCTCCCCGTCCGTTCGCGCAATATTATGATTTTATGACATTGGGGGCAGACAAACCCCCCTTTCAAACCTATATGCCACACATCCCCCGCCCGACCACTTACAAGCCAGGTGAGATATGCTGACAACCCACCCGTTTGATGACGACAAGCTACGGGAAGAGTGTGGCATTTTCGGTATCGCCGGAATCGAGGACGCCGCCGCGATGGTGGCGCTCGGACTCCACGCTCTCCAGCACCGCGGCCAGGAAGCGGCCGGCATCACCTGCCGCAACGGCAAGGAATTCTACAGCCATCGGGCATTGGGCCCGGTAGCGGGCAATTTCGACAGCGAGGAAGTGATCCACCGGCTGCGCGGGGATTCGGCCTGCGGCCATGTCCGCTATTCGACCACCGGTGCCGGCACGCTGCGCAATATCCAGCCGCTCGAAGCCGATCTCGCCTCCGGAGGCTTCGCCATCGCCCATAATGGCAATATTTCCAACGCTCTCGCCTTGCGCGACGAACTGGTCCGCCATGGTTCGATATTCCAGTCCACCAGCGACACCGAAGTCATCATCCATCTGCTCGCCACGTCCAAATATCGGACGTTGCTCGACAAGTTCATCGACGCGCTGAAACAGGTCGAAGGTGCCTATTCGCTGATCTGCATGACCGCCGACGGCATGATTGCCTGCCGCGATCCGCTGGGCATCCGGCCGCTGGTCATGGGCCGGATCGGCGAGGCCTATGTCTTCGCGTCGGAAACCGTTGCCCTGGATCTGGTCGGAGCGCACTATGTCCGCAGCGTCGAACCCGGCGAGCTCATTGTCGTGACCAACGGGGAATTGCGTTCGCATCGCCCCTTCGCCGACGCCAAGGCGAGACCGTGCATTTTCGAACATGTCTATTTTTCTCGCCCCGATTCGATCGTCGACGGCAATTCGGTGTACAGCGTGCGCAAGGAAATCGGCGCGCAGCTGGCGATGGAAAGCCCGGTTGATGCGGACATAGTGATCCCGGTCCCCGACAGCGGCACCCCGGCGGCGCTCGGTTTTGCCGAAAAATCGGGAATCCCGTTCGAGCTCGGCATCATCCGCTCCCATTATGTCGGCCGCACCTTCATCCAGCCGGGCGACGGCGTCCGGCATCTCGGCGTCAAGCTCAAGCACAACGCCAACCGTCCGCTGGTCAATGGCAAGAAGATCGTGCTGGTCGACGATTCGATCGTGCGCGGCACCACCAGCATGAAGATCGTCCAGATGATGCGTGACGCCGGCGCGGCCGAAGTCCACATGCGGATCGCCAGCCCGCCGACGATGCACAGCTGCTTTTACGGCGTGAACACGCCGAAGCGGGAAAAATTGCTGGCAGCGCAGAAATCCGTCGATGAAATGTGCGAATTCATCAAGGCCGACAGTCTCGCCTTCGTTTCGATCGATGGCCTCTACCGCGCCGCCGGCGAGGAAACCCGCCATGATATCCAGCCGCAATATTGCGATGCCTGTTTCACCGGTGCCTATCCGACCGCGCTGACCGACCGGGACGGCGAGGAAGAGCCCGACCAGCTCAGCATGCTCAACGAGCGGCTGGACAGCTCCGGGTCACAGCGCAAGGAAATCCCGTCCGGCGATCTGCCGCGCATCAAGCAAACGGCGAGTTGAATATGAAATTTGAAGGTCAACTGGCGCTCGTTACGGGCGCGAGCCGCGGCATCGGAGCGGCCACCGCCCTGGCCTTGGCCAGGGAAGGGGCGCATGTCGTGATCACCGCACGCAGCGCCGAGGGTCTGGAAAAGATCGAGGAGCAAATCCACCTAGCCGGCGGCAATGCCACGATCGCACCGCTCGACCTGACCGATGGCGACAGTATCGGACGGCTGGCGACGGCGATTGCCGGCCGCTGGGATGGACTGGACATGCTCGTTCTCAATGCCGCCATGCTCGGCTCACTCGGACCGGTCCCGACGATCGACGGCAAGGAATTCAACAAGATCCTGACCCTCAATCTGGTCGCCCAGCAGGCCCTGATCGCCGGATTCGATCCGATGCTGCGCAAGAGCGACAACGCCCGGGTCGTCGCGATGACCAGCAGCGTCGGCCGCAAACCGCGCGCCTTCTGGGGGGCCTATGGGGCATCAAAGGCCGCGCTCGAGACACTTGTCCTCAGCTATGGCGAAGAAATGCGCAATTTGGGCAAGATTCGCACGGCAATTGTCGATCCCGGCCGCACCCGCACCGAGATGCGCGCCCGCGCCTATCCCGGCGAAGATCCGGCGAGCGTCAAGCTGCCATCGGTCGTTGCCGACCGTCTGGTCGAGATACTCGCCAGCGACTTTGCCACCGGCGAGCGCTTCGAACTCAGCTAGCCGGAGCAGCTTCGCTGTCGAGATAATTCTGGACGGCCCGGTAAAAGGCATCGCGCCCCGCCTTCTTGTCATCCGGCGTCGCTCTCGGCCAGTTGCCATTGCCCGCAATCACCAGCTTGCGCTTGGGATCGACGAAAATGCCCTGACCGAAAATGCCCTGCGCGGCGAAGCTGCCATCGTCAAAGGTCCACCATTGATAGCCATAGCCCGCCCCTGGCTGACCGATATCGGCCTGTTTGGTCCCGGCCTGGGCAAACCAGCCCTCGGGGACAATGCTTTTGCCGTCGATCAGGCCGCCATTCATCGCAAACTGACCGAACAGGGCGAAATCGCGGGTCGTGGCGGAGATGCAGCAACCACCAATTTCCCTGCCGCCGTCGTTCAGTATCCAGACCGCGTCCTTGGCCATGCCATAGGGCTTCCACACTTTTTCCGACAGATATTCGGAGAGCGACTTGCCCGTCGCCTTGGCGACCAGCACACCGATCAGGTTGGTCTCGCCGGTATTATACTGCCAGCGCGTTCCCGGCTCGGCTTCGTTGACCAGCGTTTTCATGTAGAGAATGACCGGGTCGACACCGTCCTTGGACTTGGTCGTGTTGAACCGCGCGACATCGCTGTTCTTGTCCTCATAATCCTCGTTCCATTTGACGCCCGAGGTCATGGTCAGCAGTTGCTCGACCGTTACGC
>Ga0209346_1000736_pt1 | contig 24129 bp, 24 predicted proteins | sample AutmiccommunBRH9_FD_187381 | JGI IMG/M metagenome (GOLD analysis project Ga0209346, IMG submission 187381) | Deep subsurface microbial communities from Mt. Terri, Switzerland - Autotrophic microbial communities BRH/9 (SPAdes) (version 2) | ecosystem: Environmental > Aquatic > Deep subsurface >...
CCAGCTGCCCAATGAAGACAGCATGTTCTGGGGCGGCTATGGCGGCTCGCAAATCCTGATCGATATGGAGAATCGCGCGACCTATTGTTACGTCATGAACAAGATGGGCGAGGGGCTGTTGGGCGATATGCGGTCAGCGGATCTGATCGGTGCGGTCCGGGCGGCGGCCTAGCCCTTACGGATCAGGCATGCCCGAACTGACATCGGGTTTCCATATCTCGCCGTCGCCAATCACATGGACTGCCTGCCCTTCGACCGGAAGGCATCGAGAAGTTTGCGGCTGACAGAACCGGTTATGGAATATCAGGAGCCGCAGTCACGAGCTCTGCAAGGGGCTGTTTCTCATCCATGCCTACACAATGTTCCACCCAGCGATGAAAATGTTGCAGGCCACCTTCATTGCGCCCGAATTGCACTGATTTCTGCAGGCCGGACGACAGAATATGTTGCTGGTCCCTCGACATCGGCAGATCTTCATCTCTGACAACATGGGCGATAAATTCCGTCAGCTCGGCACCAGCGATCCGCTCTTCGTCATTTTGCAGACTTTCGTGCAGATATGTCTGGATCGTAACGGATTCGCCCACTGTACTTCCCGGGATAACCTGTGAAATAATCACCCCCCGACCGCCCTGGAAGAAACCGTTGATCGAGACATTGGGAAAGAGAATCCATTCCCCCGATAAAAGAGGCTCCATTGGCCAGTCTTCGCGAGCCAGGTCATCGAGAACGGTGAGGCTATCGGGGACCGACGACTCGCTTCGTTTTCCGACATGGCGCAGGCGAAAATGGGGCCCATGATATTGATATTGTGCCGCATTTCCTATCTCTGTCCCGAATGTCTCACGATGCAGCACCGGGAGATGATAGAATTCCAGATGGGCATCAAAGGCCAATTTCCAGTTGGCACCTGCAAGGGTGGTCCGTTGACCAAAATGCCAATCTTCAAAACCGAAGCCGCCGAGCATCTCCGTAAATTGACCCAGAAATGCTGAGAAATCTGAGGGGGCATCGGGGTCCAGAATAGCCCAGATCAGCCCTGACTGCTCATGCACCGGAAAGCAGAGCAGGCCATAGTCGTCTGGTTCGATGTCTCCGTAATTTTCGCGAGAGGCAATCCCGATAAGATTGCCTTCCCGTCCGAACGTCCAGCCGTGATAGGGGCAAGTGAAACGTGCGGCCTTGCCACAGCCTTTTGCGACCGGACTGGCGCGATGTGTGCAGCTGTTGAGGAATGCTCGCGCCACCCCGTCCTTGCCACGCACGAGCAGGACCGGCACGCCTGCAATATCCATCGTCTTGAAGCTTCCGGAATCGGACAACTCGCAACTTGCCGCCAGCATCAGGGGCAAGCGCTTGAAAATCCTTTTCTGCTCAGCGGCGAACTGCGCCTCGTCCGTATATTGACGGGCGTCCAGCGTTGCCACTTGGCGCGCATGCCGCACCATGCCCGTCTCCTGAAGGTCCAGCATCTCCTGAGTGTCAGCATAGAGCTGTTGCCTCGTTGCAGATTCCATCGGCGTAAATTTCCCTCGCTGTCCTTTCTCACCCGATTTGACAGGGTTCGCAAAGATCCATCAATTCTAAATGTAACATTGATATAAATTAGGAGAGAAGCCAGTCAACCGTTAATATAACATTGATACAAATAAACTGCCGCGGTCCGCGGCACGACCGGTAGCGGGATTGATGCCAGATGGACGAGAGCGGACGACCATCCGGAAAGCCCAAGTTCTTATGAAGCAGCCGGCCCCAGCCATCGTCGACCGGAAATCTTGGTGCCCTTTGCGGCTTACCTCCGCTAGGACAATATATCCGCCATTCGGCCAAATTCGCTTTCCAGCACCCGGTTCTGCTGCTCGACAGGCCAGTTTTCAGGGTCGTGAATGGCCTGAATGGCTATGCCGACGAGTACGGCGAATATCCTTCGCTCCTCGACGTCCTTCTCATTTTCATCAATCGATCGAGAAGGAGAATTGCGATCGAGCAAGCCGCGTATCATCCGAAGCGTGTTCTCGGTCTTCGCCACCTGCTGTTGACGAAACTCGGTATCGGTCAGCGTCATATTCCAGAATGCGATCCAGACTTTCCAGTTGTCCCGGCTCTCATCATCCGTGGGCAATAATGTCTGCAAACAGGCAGTTGTGGACCGGCCGGACCCGACCGCCTGCGCGAACTTGCGTTCAGTGATTTCCAGGGTGTTCAGGAAAATGAACAGCATGAGCTCTCGTTTATCCCGAAAATAATGCGAGATTATGGCTGTGCTGAGGTTCGCGGATTCCGCAATTCGCCGGATAGTGAGTTTTTCGAGTCCATATTCCAACAGAATATTTCTCGCAATCGCGACGACTTGTCGGCGGCGCTCATCATGATCTACTATGCGCGGCAAGATTGCTACCATCTAACAGTTTCGGACGAGGGAAGGTCTATTCGATCAGCATGGCCATGACAATCGCGCAAGTTTCATCGCGCGCGTTTCTGTCCGACCGGAGTCGGGCCGAATTGCGTCGGCGGGATTCCGAGAGCCAACCGCGAGCGCGGAATTGCCCCCTTCATCAAAAGACTAGTCGACGGCCGAACATTTGATTTTATATATAACAATGTTACAGTTAATATTGACTCACTTTTTGGGTGCCTTGCCAGTTTGAGTGCAGCAAGTTGAGGATGAGGAGAAACGCAGATGGCAGTCGCAGCAATGCTGACCCAGGGTTCGGGGTCGTGGTGATGGAACGTGCTTATGTCCATCAGATGAAACGCCTGATGGAGTGGGAGGCGTCGCGCACGGCGCCGCCGCAAGGCTTTCCCCAACTCCCCGACCTGCCGGCCGGGCGCTATACCAGTCAGGAATATTATGACCTGGAACAGCAATATCTGTGGAAGAAAAGCTGGCTGTTCGCCGGCCATATCGACGAAGTACCGGAACCGGGATGCTTCATGAAATGGGAGCAGGTCGGTGATCCGATCGTCATCGTCCACGGCATGGACGGCGAGGTGCGCGCCTTTTACAACACCTGCCGCCATCGCGGTGCCCCTGTCGTCACCGAAGAAAGAGGCCGGTCGCCGCGACTGATGTGCGGCTATCACAACTGGACCTACAAGACCGACGGAACCCTGGTCGGCGTGCCGGAAAAGCAGGATTTCGGTCCGGACTTCGACATGTCCTGCCGCAGCCTGATCCCGGTCAAGTGCGAGCGGCTGGGCAATCTGATCTTCGTCAATTTCGATGAAGAGGCGATGCCGCTGAAGCAATGGCTCGGCCCGGTCTGGGAGGAATGGAAGGAGTTTCGTTTCGACAAGATCCGGCTGGCAGCGCGCCACAGCTTCGACCTCAAGTGCAACTGGAAGGTCGCGATGGAGGCCAATATGGAGGTCTATCACGTACCCTTCATCCATCCCGACACTGTCGCGCCATTGGTCGACAGCAAGCGCAACGTGAACACCCTCTATCCCAACGGCCATGCCCGGATGCTCGCCCCCGCGCCCGCGCAAACCGACCGCGAGCATGTCCGCGCCATCGACAGTCCGCCGAACTGGCAGGAGATCGAAGGCGTCGGCGAATTGGGACGGACCTGCACGCAAAGCTACACCATGTTCCCCAACTGGGTATCGCCGCTGAGCAATTATTTTGTCCCACCGCTGATCTTCTGGCCAACATCGCTCAACACCACCCGGCTGGAGCTGGTGACAATGGCCATGGACTGGGGCGACGGACCGGCACCGGATCTCTGGACCGTCCCGGACGACACCAAGCCCAATGGACGCGACATGTCGCCAATCATTCTTGAGGACACGCAATTTGGCGAAATGATCCAGAAATCGATGGAAAGCGACGGCTTCAAGAGCGTCCCGCTCAGCTACCAGGAAGCGCGCATCTACAGTTTTCACCAAAATTGCGACAAGATGATCGGCCTCAACCGGGTGCCGGAAGAGCTCGCCGTCGAGCAGGTGATTGGTGAAGAATGGGTCTATCCGAATGACCCGCGGGTCGCCCAGATGGAACAATTGGAAGCAGCGGAATAGTCCGGCAAAACAGATTAGCGGCCGAGGCCGGAACAGGGAGCAGCTATGGGACGGGTTCAGGACAAGATCATTTTGCTGACCGGCGGCGCGATGGGGCTGGGCAAGGCCGCCGCACGGCGCCTGGCCGAAGAAGGCGCACGCGTGCTGATCACCGACCACAATGCGGAAGCTGGGGCGGCGACGGCAGCGGAACTGGGAGCCCAAGTCGATTTCCTGGAACAGGACGTGACCAATCCCGGTCGCTGGGGCGAGGTGATTGCCCATGTCGAGGCCGAATACGGTCGGCTCGATGTGCTGGTGAACAACGCTGCCGTAACGGTTTTCGGGTCGATCGCCGACGTCAGCTACGAGGATTTTCGCCGCTGCTACACGGTCGATGTCGACTCCATCTTTCTCGGCTGCAAGGCCGCCCTGCCCCTGATGAGCAAGACCGGCGGTTCGATCATCAATTTTTCTTCTGCCGCCGCGATCAATGCGAGCGCCGATCTGGTCGCCTACAACAGCGCCAAGGCCGCCATTCCGATGCTGACCAAATCGATCGCCCTCTATTGCGCGCGCGAGAAAAACGGTGTCCGCGTCAACGCGGTCCTGCCTGGCACGATCATGACGCCCAATGTCCGCAGCGTCATTGACGGAACGCCCAATCCGGCGGAAACCGAGGAAGCATTCAAGCTGGCCCAGCCGGTCGGCCATATGGGCGAACCGGACGATGTCGCGCATCTCGTGATCTATCTGGCCTCCGACGAAAGCAAATTCGCGACCGGCGCGGCCTTTGCGGTCGACGGGGGGCTGAGCATATAAGGCATCTTCGCGGAGGACCGGGGCGGGCAATGTCGTTATATTGCACCAAAGCCTAGCGTTTCGCGCGTCTAGTCCCTAAATGCACCAACATGCATTTTCTCGATCAAGCCAAAATCTACGTCAGCTCGGGTCAGGGCGGGCCCGGCGCTGTCAGTTTCCGGCGCGAAAAATATATTCAATATGGCGGTCCCGATGGCGGCAATGGCGGCAAGGGCGGCGACATCGTCTTTCTGGCGGTGGAAGGACTGAACACCCTGATCGACTTTCGCTATGCCCAGCATTTCAGAGCCCCGCGCGGCAAGGGCGGCGCCGGGCGCAACCGGACAGGTGCCGGCGGCGACGATCTGGTGATCAAGGTGCCCGTTGGCACGCAGATATTGTCGGAAGACAAGGAACATGTGCTGCTTGACTTCACGCAGGAAGGTCAGCGCGCAACCTTCCTCGAAGGCGGCATCGGTGGCCGCGGCAATGCCAGCTACAAAAGCTCGACCAACCGCGCCCCGCGCCAGCACCAGCCCGGCGAACTGGGCGAAGAGGCGGCGATCTGGCTGCGGCTGAAGCTGATCGCCGACGCCGGACTTGTCGGTCTTCCCAATGCCGGCAAATCCACCCTTATCAACAAGGTGACCAACGCCGATGCCAAGGTCGGTGCCTATCCGTTCACCACCATCCATCCGCAGCTCGGCGTGGTCCGCCACAAGGGCCGCGAGTTCGTGCTGGCGGATATTCCCGGGCTGATCGAGGGTGCAGCCGACGGCGCGGGCATTGGCGACCGCTTCCTTGGCCATATCGAACGGTGCAAGATCTTGCTGCATCTGGTCGACGCGACCGGTGACGATCCGGTATCAGCCTGGAAAACGGTCAGCAAGGAACTCGAGAAATATGGCGGCGGTCTCTCGGAAAAACCGCAGATACTGGCACTGAACAAGGCCGATCTGCTCGATGACGAGCTGATGGCCGATATCGCGAGCCAATTGCGGGCGGCCGGGGCGGAACATGTGCTGCCGGTGTCCGGCGCGACTGGTGCCGGGCTGGACGCCGCGCTCGACAAGATACTCGAAGCGGTTGGCGAAAACAGCTCGATCGAGCGCAAGGGCTTGCCCACGCATTCCTCGGATGAAGAGGAAAAAACCAAGGACTGGTCGCCGCTGTGAATGCCGCAAAGCCGGAGACGATTGTGGTCAAGGTCGGATCTGCCCTGCTCGTCGGCGAGGATGGACAAGCGCGCCGGCACTGGCTCAAGACGCTGGTAGCCGATATCGCAAAACGCCATCAGGCGGGCGACAATGTCATCATCGTCTCATCGGGCTCGATTGCCCTCGGCGCGCGCAAGCTCGGCCTTGATCATGGCGGTCGTGCCAGTCTTGCCGACGCCCAGGCGGCAGCCTCGATTGGCCAGATTGCACTGAGCAGCCTGTGGTCGGAGCTTCTTGCAGAGCAGCAGATCACCGCCGCCCAGATTCTGCTCACGCTCGATGATCTGGAAGATCGCAAGCGCTATCTCAACGCTACCGCCACCCTCGAAAGGCTGATCGAGCATCGCGCCATTGCAGTGATCAACGAAAATGACAGCGTCGCCACCGACGAGATTCGCTTTGGCGACAATGACCGGCTGGCTGCGCGGGTGGCCCAGGCGGCGGGTGCCGACCGGGTGTTGCTGCTTTCCGATATCGACGGACTCTATGACCGGAGGCCCGACGTCGAAACACACGGACAATTTATTGGCCTTGTCGAATCCGTCGATGAATCGATCATGGCGATGGCCGACAGCAGTTCCGGATCCGGTCTCGGGTCGGGCGGTATGGTCTCGAAACTGGAAGCGGCAAAAATTGCCAATCTCGCCGGTATCGAGCTGTCGATCATCTCGGGTCGCGAAGAACATCCGCTGGAACGCTATGCCCTCACCAATGTCGGGACGTTGTTCAAGGCGGGTGACGCCGCCAATGCCCGCAAGACATGGCTGGGAGGACGACTGACCTCGGCCGGGACGATCACCATCGACTCCGGTGCGGTCGCGGCCTTGCAGTCGGGCGGCAGCCTGCTGGCAGCCGGCATCATCACGATCGAAGGCCAGTTTCAACGCAGCGATATGGTAGAAATCAAGGATGAAAACGGCCTGACGATCGCGCGCGGACTGGCCGAATATGACGCGCTTGATTGCGCCAGGATCATTGGCCACCGGAGCTCGGAACTGGAAGCCTTGCTGGGCTATGCTCCGCGCAGCGCTGTCGTCCACCGCAACCAGATGGTGCTGGTGTAGGGATTATGGCCGGGGTCGCTCGCAAAACCGTCGCCGTCACCGGAGCAACCGGCTTTGTCGGTGGCCGTATGCTCGATCTGATCGTGCGCGAAGGATATGATGCGCGCGCATTGACCCGGCGGAGGCAGGACGACCGCCCCGGCGTCGAATGGGTGCGTGGCGCTCTGGACGACCAGACCAGCCTTGCTCGGCTGTGCGCCGGCGCGGACATGGTTCTCCATATTGCCGGAGTCGTCAATGCCCGCGACCGCGCCGGATTCGAGTCCGGCAACGTCACTGGAACGCTGGCAATCGTCGAGGCAGCGAAACAGGCGGGTACCAGACGCTTCATCCATGTCTCCTCCCTGGCCGCTACCCAGCCGCAACTGTCAATCTATGGCGAGACCAAGGCCAAGGCCGAAAAAATCGTCTCGATCAGCGGACTGGACTGGACGATCATCCGGCCCCCTGCTGTCTACGGACCCGGCGACGGCGAATTTCTGGATCTGTTCAAGATGGCCCGGCTGGGATTTGTCACCATGCCACCCGCCGCCGACGGACGGCTGTCGGTCATTCACGTAGAGGATCTGTGCCGTGCGCTGCTCGCGCTTTTGCCCGAACAGGACGATTTGACCGCCCGGATATTCGAGGTCGACGACGGCAAGCAAGGCGGCTGGACTCAGGCCAGCTTCGCCAAAGCGATTGGCTGGGCGATCGGCAAGCGCATTTCTGCGGTCGGTGTGCCCAAATATCTGCTGCAGTTCGGTGCCCGCGCTGACCGTCTGCTGCGCCGGGGAAAAGCGAAACTGACCACAGACCGGGTCAATTATTTCTGCCATGATGACTGGACGATCGATCCCCAGAAGCGTTTGCCCACGCAGCTTTGGGAACCGCGGATCGAAACGCGCCAAGGCCTCAAGGAAACGGCAATCTGGTACCGCCAGAATGACTGGCTGTGATCGAATTCAGAGGATCGAACCGGCGAACTGTTCATAGACATAGGTGATGAACGTCAGCGTCAGACCGGCCAGAAACACCCGGTATGCCCAGCCGAGAAAACGGTATTTCTTGCGGCCCAGCAGGATTCCCATCTGATAGATGTCGCGCAGCATCGCGCGGTACACCATTTCCTGGTTCCGGAATTCCTCGTTCAGCAAACGTTCGATAAATTCTTCTTCCGACAGTGTGTTGAATCCGCCAAAAAAGAGCATATTGGCGGCCCCTCCCTTGCGAGTCGAGAAAGAGGGCATCACCGCAAGGGCTGCCAGTCCGGCAGAAGCAAAGGCAGCAATCGCCAGGATCATCAGCGGCACCGACAGCTCGCCGGTCCGGCTCTGTCCGATTGCCAGGGTAAAAACGATGAACGTCGCCCCGATCAGCATATTGGCCTTATGGTCGGCCATCATGCTCAGCTGGACATGATGTTGCTGGGTCGTACGCAGCGCGTAAACCGCATCATCCGGCCATTTTCTCTCTTCTGCCATATGTTTCCCCTACGCATCCGGGAAAGTGACACAATCGACGCAATTGGGCAAGCTGATGCCGCTTTTGCGCCTTATTCGCTTGCCAATGGGGCGCATCCGTTGGCAAAGGTCACGCAAGGCTATCTGGCCAGTGACACGAGGGAAGCAATATATGGCGAATCGCGAAGAAATCATGGCCAAGATCAGCGAATTGATCGGGCCGTTCAACAACAAGGGCGTCGCTCTGTCGGCTGAGACGACCTTCCAGGGCGATCTCGAATGGGACAGCCTGACGGTCATGGATTTCGTCGCTGCCGTCGAGGATGAATTTGACATCATCATCACCATGAACATGCAGGCCGAGATCGAGACGGTCGGCCAGCTCGCCGATGCCGTTGCAAGGTTGATGGATAACTGAAGCCCAGCACCCGTTCGCCCTGAGCTAGTCAACGGGTCGCACGAGCGGGTGGTTCTTACTCCGACAGGCTCAGCACGAACGGAAGTAAAAAATGACCGATCTACTCAGTAAATTCGATCCGCTTATCCAGGAGCGCGAAAAGCTTCTGGCGACCGGCGTCAAGGACCCCTTTTCCCTGGTGATGGAGGAAGTGCTCTCCCCGACCGTCGCGATCTGCAACGGCAAGGAAACGATCCTCCTCGGAACCTATAATTACATGGGCATGACCTTTGACGACGACGTGCGTCAGGCCGGCTTGAATGCGCTGAAGGAATTCGGTTCCGGCACCACTGGTAGCCGCGTGCTCAACGGCACTTATAGCCTGCACCGCGATTGCGAGGATGCGCTCAAGGAATTCTACGCGATGGACCATGCGATGGTCTTTTCCACCGGCTATCAGGCCAATCTTGGCATTATCTCGACGCTCGCCGGCAAGGGCGATTATGTCATCCTCGATATCGACAGCCATGCATCCATCTATGACGGTTGCGCAATGGGCAATGCCGAGGTTGTCGCCTTCCGCCACAATGACGTGGAGGCCCTGGAAAAACGGCTGAAACGCTTGCCACCCGAAGCTGGAAAGCTGGTCGTTCTCGAGGGCGTCTATTCGATGCTCGGCGATGTCGCCCCGCTCAAGGAAATGGTGCGCGTCTGCAAGGAAAACGGCGCGATGATATTGGTCGACGAAGCGCATTCGATGGGCTTTGTCGGCGATAATGGACGCGGCGTCGCCGAAGAACAGGGCGTCATCGACGATGTCGATTTCATCATCGGCACGTTCAGCAAGAGCGTCGGCACGGTCGGCGGCTTCTGCGTCTCCAACCATCCGAAATTCGAGATATTGCGGCTGGTCTGCCGCCCCTATGTGTTCACCGCCAGCCTGCCGCCCAGCGTCATGGCGACGGCAAGCACCTCGATCCGCAAGCTGATGCACAGCGGCAACAAGCGCGCCCATCTCTGGGAGAACAGCAAGCGGCTGCACCAGGGTCTGCGCGACCTCGGATTCACCCTCGGCACGCCCGAGGCGCAAAGCGCGATTATCGCCGTGATCATGCCCGATCTGGAAAAGGGCGCGATGATGTGGCAGGCGCTGCTCGCCGAGGGCCTCTACGTGAATCTCGCCCGCCCGCCGGCAACCCCGGCCAACATGACCCTGCTGCGCTGCTCGCTGTGCGCCGAACATACCAGCGAGCAGGTCGACCAGATTTTGGGGATGTTTGAAGCGGCGGGCAAGGCTGTGGGAGCGATCTAGCCCTTATGATCAATCCCATACTCAGCGAACAGCGCGGTGCCATAGAAATCCTGACACTCAACCGCCCCGACAAGCTCAACACGATGAACGAAGACATGATCTTCGCGCTGCAGGATTATTTCCGGGGTCTGCAGAAACGTCTCGACGTCCGGGTCGTCCTGTTCCGCGCGGCAGGTCGGGCCTTTTGCGCAGGGCTCGATATCGGCGGCTGGAAGAATGATGGCTCTCGGGGACAGGTCCAGCATGTCTGGAACACCCAGCGATCAATCGCAACGGTGATGCAGCTGATGCGGCAATGTCCGCAGCCGATCATCGCGCTGGCGCAGGGCGCGGCCTGCGGCGGCGGCTTCTCGCTGCTGCTCGCCAGCGATATCCGCTATGGCGCGCCCAGCCTGAAAATGAATGCCGCCTATATCAAGATCGGCCTCGGCGGCTGTGACATGGGGTCGAGCTATTTCCTGCCGCGCATGGTCGGCGCCTCGATCGCCTCGGAACTGATCCTGACCGGGCGCTTCATCCATGCCGAACGGGCGGAAAAATATGGATTGATCAGCGAAGTCGTGGACGAGGACAAGCTGCTCGCAACCGGCCTGTCGCTGGCCGCAGAAATGCTCGATACCGCCCCCATGGGTCTGCGACTGTCCAAGGATGCGCTCAACCGCAATATCGATGCGCAGAGTTTCGAGGCCGCGCTCGCCATAGAGGACCGGCAACAGGTGATGCTCTCGATGACCGAGGACAGCCGGGAAGCAGCCAAGGCATTTTTTGCGAAGCGGAAACCGGACTACAAGGACCGGTAACACTCGTCATCCTGAACCCTTTCCAGGACCTCTGTCGATATGTTCTGTCTTTCGGGATCCTGAAACAAGTTGGGGTTTAACCCCCTGTACCAAGGGTGTCATTGCGAGCGCAGCGAAGCAATGACGCAAGTTGATCCAGATTTTTCCTTGGCTGAATGGGACACGCCCCAAACAAGTTCAGGATGACGATGTCACTTGATCGCCCCGCCCAGGACCAGCCGCGGCAGCATTACCAGCGCGCCCAGGATCGGCCATTTGCGTTGCCAGGGCCGGATCACATAATCGGTTCCGGCATGGCGATTGATCTTCCACGCCAGATAATCAATCCCGCCGGCATAAGTGGCCGAGGCCTTGGCCAGCCTGGCTAGAGTCAACAGTTTGCCATTGCGCCGCAATTGCCGCCATCTTTTCTCGGCTGCCTTGCGCGAGCCAGGGAGGTTCGGCCCCCTGCCCCGGCCCTTGTCCCGTTCGGCAATGGTAGCGACAACGGCCGCTCCAATTCTCGCATAGCGCTCGGGATCGGAATCGACGACCGAATCCGAACGATCCTTCCGCTCGGCGCGCAATTCCGCTCCATAGGTCAGCTCGAAGCCGCGTTTCCACAGATCCAGGATGCTATTATCCGTTTCGATATCCATCAATGGACCGGTCATGTCGAACAGGGTGACGGGTGCGCCGGCAATCGCGTCCACGACTTGCGCCTGCGCCGCTTCATCCGCCTGCCAGACCAGCCGGGACGGCTGCGCAAAGCGCGCCCAGACGCTGACCGCGCTGGCACCAATCCGGTTCAGTCTGTGAAAATCAGCCTCGCTAAGCACGGCGACCTTGGCGACCAGACCGTCATGTTCCGCGGGAAATACATTGGGGGGCAGTTTCTTGTTTGCCCCCACGAGCCAGCTTCTGCCATAGGCTGCCTCATAACAGGAAACGATCAGGTAGAGATCGAGCATCTGACCTTCGAGCTCGGCGGTGCGCAGGCAGGAGCCGTAAAAGAGCACAGCCCGCGATGCCTCGCCATATTGTGCAGCAACCGACGCCGCCAAGGCAGACACGCGCGGATCGACGGGCTGCGCCAGTTCCTGCGCAATCAATGATTTGAGTTCGCTCACGCGAAAGCCTTAGCTCAAGCTGCGAGCCGAAGGAAGGATACAGCCTTGGTTGATCTCAGCACGATCGGATGACCCGGCTGGGCAGAGAATAATTCCCCATCCATCAGCACATTGCTGCCCTCGCCCTCGATACGGATTGTGTCGCCGCGTTCCAGATGTATGCCCTTCTGCACGTTTTTCCCGAGCCGGCCAAAAATCACCGAAAGCAGAAAACGAACGATGGCACCCGCCTTCTGATCAATCGCCAGAAACTGCATCCGGCCGATCGCATTCTGGTTCCGCATGGATCGCTTCATCAACAGCAAGCGTTCCAGCGTGGTCACGATCAGGACGGCAAAATTGCCCTGAAACTGGCCATCCCGGATCAGCGATATCGTGATGGGCCTCGACCGGTTGGGCAGAAATTTGCCCCGAATCCCGAAAAGGACTGACGCGAGCGCGGCAAACACCGTCAATAGATGTGCTGCCGCGTTGGGCAAGCCCAGAGGATATATCTTGTGACGGCAATAGAGAATGAATTCCGACAGCCCGGCCCCCCCCAGAAACATGCCGAGCACGACCTTGCTGTCCTTGCCGCCATCGGAAAGCGCGATCAGCTCCCGGTCGACCAGATGTTCGTGCAAATCATGTTTGGCCAGTTCGACGATCCGTTCCAGCGCCTTGAGCGGATTGCCTTCGGCGCCCAGATCGAGCGCGATCAGATTGGTCTTGCCATTGGGCAGCACCGCAACCGGAGGCGGGTTGTCGCCGAAATGCCCACCTTGGTATAATTCCGTCAGCGCAGCCTGTACCGTTCCGTCACCGCCGTTGATGACCAGCACTTTCGGTTTCACCCGGGCAATGGTTTCCAGGGCCTTGGCGATTTCATCGACATGATCCACTTCATAGTGGAACACGTCGCTGTTCTTGGCGCAATAGGACCTTACTTCTGGCAAAATCGCTCGATTTCCCGTTGAGTTCGGATTGGAAAGAAGTGCGACATTTGCCATGAATTAGCCCCAGATTATGCCATGCGCCTGATGCATCACATATATTTCATGCTGATACTGATGGTTTTGACCTCATTGCCGAGCGCAAATTTGGTTTTCTTGTAGCTGGGCTTGCCGAGGTTGAAGATGCTGATGCTTGGATTGTTCGACATACCGCCGCCATCGCTTGAAATATCGGTTTTGCCGTTGCCGTTCAGGTCATGGCGCACTGCAATGGCATATTCTCCGGTCTGATTGAACGGAACACAGACTGACACGTTGCTAGCGGTTACAGGGAATTCGATACGGCTCAGCCATGCGCCGCTCTTCAGCCATTCCTCCTTGGTACCGCGATAACTTTGCACGCGCAGTTTTCCGGTCGTATCCTTCAGGCCGCTTATTCTTACAAGCACGGCGGGCCCTTTGCCCGACTGGCAGGAACGAAGATCATTGGATACCACCCGGCCACCAGCATAAGCCGGGGCAGAGGACAGTAAAATTGTGGTCGAGAATGCGATGAAAGCCGCAAATTTCAACATGACGTAATAGCTCCTGGTCGTTATACCCGCGCCAACACTCCGGCACGAACAAGAATCAGCCCCCGATCTGCTCTTCGATATGGAATTGATTTGCGGCAAAAACATGGTGAGAGGGAGACAACAAGTTGAAACTGCTGACTTCCACTGACCGCTATCTGGCAAGATTGATCGCCCTGCCGCTGTTCAGCACATTGGTAATTGCGGCGATGCTGCTGGTGCTGGAAAAAATGTTGCGCCTGTTTGATTTTGTCGCCGCAGAGGGTGGCCCGGTCAGCGTGGTATGGCGGATGCTGGCCAACCTGATTCCCGAATATCTGTCGCTCGGGATTCCGATAGGCTTGCTCCTCGGCATATTGCTGGCTTTTCGCCAGCTCGCGCTCAGCTCCGAACTGGATGTATTCCGGGCGGTAGGCCAGGGCTACGGGCGCTTGCTACGCGTCCCCTACCTGTTCGCGGTGGCGCTGATGCTGGTCAATCTGGCTTTGGTCGGATTCATCCAGCCTTTGTCCCGCTATTATTATGAAGAGCTCCGCTTCGAATTAAGGTCCGGCGCGCTGGGCGCTTCGATCAAGGTTGGCGAATTTACCAGTCTGGGCAATCGGATGACCCTTCGCATCGAGGAAAGCCGGGACAATGGGACGAAATTGAGCGGGATGTTCGTACGCGCGGAGAACAGGAAGGGCCAGACCGTCTCTGTCACCGCCAAAAACGGACAGTTTCTGGCGACCGATGACCCTGATACCATCATCCTGCGCCTCACCGATGGGGTGCTCGTTCACGATTCCCCCACTTACCAGAAGCCGCGGATATTGAGTTTCAGCAACCATGACTTGCCGATCGATCTGCCGAAGATCGAGTCCTTCCGTTCGCGGGGCGGCAAGAATCTGGAATATACGATCCCGGAACTGGTGCGGGTCGGCCTCGACGCCAAGCGCCCGCTGACCGAACGCAACGAGACTCGCTCCAACTTCCATTTTCGCATGGTCGAGGTGGTGATGATGCTGCTGATGCCGCTGCTGGCTGTCGCACTGGCGGTGCCGCCAAAACGCTCGACCTCCGCTCTCGGCGTATTCTTGTCGATCGTGATGATCGTGACCTATCACAAGGTCAATGAATATGGTGAGGATATCGGCGCTCTGGGTCTGGTGGATCCGATCATTGCACTGTGGCTGCCCTTTTGCCTGTTTGCCGCGTTGATCATCTGGATGTACCACGTGGCCGCCCATGTTCCCGGCGGCCAGCCGATCGGCGCGCTGGAAAAGGCCTTTTCAAAATTCGGCGGAGTCTTCAAGGGCCTGCTCAGTTTCAATCGCAAGCGCGCGATGGTCAAGGAATAGCCGGACATGGATTTTTTCCCCTCTCGAACGCTTGCCCTCTACATGGCGAAAATGTTCATCATCCGCACCTTGGCGGTGCTGGCACTGCTGGTTCTGGTGTTGCAGGCGCTTGATCTGCTCGGCGAGAGCGGCAAGATCCTGGCTCATCCGGGCAATGGCGAGGGTGAACTGTGGACCTATGTCTCGCTGCGGGCACCGCAGCTGATCGCGCGCTTTCTCCCCTTTTCCGTGCTGCTCGGAACAATCATCACGCTGGCGACGCTGAACCAGAACAGCGAAGTTATCTCGATGAAGGCGGGTGGTCTGTCCGCGCACCAGATTCTTGCCCCGCTGATTGTCGCCAGCATGGGCGTGGCTCTGCTATCTTTTGTGTTCAACGAAACGGTTGTCGCCCCTGCCAGCGCCCGCTTGACCCAATGGGAGAAAGTGGAGTTCGGCCCGATTCCGGTCGCGAGCAACATACGCACCAATGTCTGGGTCAAGGACGGCAATGATCTGATCAACGCACGAACCGTGATTGGCCAGGGGGATCAGGTTCAGTTGCAGGATGTCACGATCTACAATCGCTCCGCCAATGAACTGAACAGCCTGATGCATGGAGATCTGGCACGGTTCACCGGAACGGGATGGCTGCTTACGAATGTCACGCGGTTCAATGTCAGCGCCGGGACCGAAGACAGGATCCCCGAGTTGCTGGTCGGCGATTCGATACGGCCGGATCAGTTCACCCTGAGCCATGTTGCGGCAGACAGCCTGTCAATATTCGCGCTGCGCGACGCCATTGACGAACTGGAACGAGCGGGTCGCCCGACGATGAGTCTGAAGGCCGGCTGGTGGCACAAGATTTCGGGACCGATGTCGTCGATCCTGATGCCGTTGCTTGGCGCTGTCGCGGCATTTGGTCTGGCCCGGTCCGGACAGCTGTTCCTGCGGGCCGTCATCGGCATGGCGCTTGGTTTTGCCTATTTCGTTGCCGACAATTTCGCACTCGCAATGGGCAATATTGGCGCATATCCGGCTCTGTTGGCCGCTTGGGCGCCGTTTCTGCTGTTCTTTCTGATCGGCGAAACAGTACTGATACGGACCGAGGAATAGCTGCGTCAGTTTCGCCCGGCGCTGCCGCGTACCAGTCCCGTGATCAGGGTCCACAGACTGTCATGATCCGCCCGATAGAAAGGGGAATCTTTCGGCAATTCGGCCGCGATACGCCGGTGAGCTTCGCCCAGATTGTGATAGGGAACGCCCGGAAGCAGGTGATGCAGCGCGTGATAGCGTAGTCCCACCGGCGCCCATAACGCCGGCAAAGTCGCTGGCGGGGGCACGTTGACACTGTCGAGATATTGTCCGGTTACGCTCATCTCCTGGCCGTCATTCTCCCACAAATGCGCGACCAGCGTGCGGATCTGGTTCAATATCACGCTGCCGGACAATATCGCCATGAATATCAGGAAGGCGCGCAACGGAATGACACCCGTGGCTACCATCACCAGCAGGGAGATCGACCAGAGGCTCGCCGCGATCTCGCAAGCCAGCCAGCGGCGCTTCAGCTCTCCTTCTGCCGGTTTGCGCCGAAATTCGGGATTGATGATCAGGCCGGAATAGCGTTCGACGACGATTCGGCGCAGCGGCGGGATGATCGCGGACAAAGGTGAAAGGATTGCGTAGCGGAACAGCAGCGCCACCGGTGCCAGCGCAGCGACGATCACGAACAGCGGAACCGACCAGGGCTTCATCAGAGCCAGCGGCAGATATTCCGGATCCTCCACCGTTCCGTATTTTTTGGTACGGTGATGGATACTGTGAATGCCTTCATACATGAATGAGGGAATCAGCATCGGCACGCCGAACAGTGCGTTCCAGGCAAAATGGAAGCCAGGCAATGCGTTGCGGCGCACATGGGTCAGTTCGTGAATGAAGCTGCCCGCGCGGTACAGGGCGACAACCGCGATCAGTCCAAGAAGAATGGCGAGACCCGTGGACTGGCTCACAATGGCACCGGCCAGCATACCGTAGCCCACCAGCACCGAGGCCAGAAAATCGGTCCAGTAGATGGCGGGTCGGGGCGTATTGAGGTCGCGGGTGACCTTCGCCGCCGTGCGGATCAGTATATTGTCCTCCGGAACAAAAACAGGTGCGGAGCTCCGGCGCGAGTCGGCATCTGCCTTTGGCGCATTTTCCGGAACGAAAGTTGTCGAGTTCATAAACATCTGCCTAATGGTTGAACCGCCTAGAGCAACATTTCGTGGCAGCATCATGGCAACGGCAAGACGGCAACACGGCTCATGCTCTTGACATTGCGCCGCGTTTAACGTCACAGCCAGCCGTCAATGGAGGGATATACTGGTGGCCGTTCAGGATATAGTGATCATAGCCGTTACTACCAAGGCCCAGACCAGGCAGTTTATCGATATTGCCTATCAGCTCAACGCCGACGATCCCAAGTGGGTCCCGCCCCTGAAGTCGGAAATGGCCAAGCTGATCACGCCGGGCAAGAATCCCTTTTTCGATCACGCCAGGGTGCAGTTTTTCCTGGCCATGCGGCAAGGACAGGTGGTCGGACGGATCAGCGCCCATATCGATGAACTCGCGCTGCAACAGCCGGCCGAGCAGGGCATGGGTCCCGGAACCGGCAACTGGGGGCTGATGGAAGCCGGCGATGAAGCGGTGATGCACGCGCTGATACACGCTGCCGAGCGGTGGCTGAGCGCTCAGGGGATGACCCGCGTACTGGCACCGATCAGCTTGTCAATATGGGAAGAGCCCGGGCTCCTGACCCAGGGCCATGACCACAGTCCGATGATCATGATGGGCCACCACAACCGGGCCTATCAGAGCTGGATCGAGAATCTCGGCTATAGCGTCGCCAAGCGACTGGTTACCTATGACCTGCCGGTAAAAGACGGCTTTCCCGATCTGATAAACCGCATCGTGGCCTCGGGCGAGCGCAACAAGAAATTGATCGTCCGCAAGGTGGACAAGAAGCATTTCGAGCGAGACGCAGCGATCATCATGGGGCTGTTGAACGATGCCTGGTCAACCAACTGGGGCTTTGTGCCGATGACGGATCATGAAATCGATCATGCCGGCAAAAGCTTGAAACCCATTGTCCACGAGGCCCTGATCCGGATCGCCGAGCTCGATGGCGAACCCGTCGCCTTCATGATGACCCTGCCCAATATGAATGAAGTGGTCCGGGACCTGAAGGGCTCTCTCTGGCCCTTTGGCTGGGCCAAGCTGCTCTGGTGGCTGAAATTCCCCAAGGCGCAGTCAATGCGGGTGCCGCTGATGGGGGTCAAGAAGGAGCTGCACAACAGCCGCCTGGCAAGCCAGATGGCGTTCATGATGATCGAATATATCCGCCGCGATGCGGTTGCCGATTTCGGCACCCGCTATGCAGAGATTGGCTGGATTCTGGAAGATAATCAGGGAATGGTGGCAATCGCCCACGCGATCGGCGCAAATATCAACCGGGAATATCTGATATACGAAAAGGCGCTCTAGACCCTGTTTCAGTGAAGTGGAAGCATCGGCACGGAGCCGAATTTGGTTCAGCGCGAGGTGCGAGGAGGGAGCAATGCCAAAGCATTGTGACCGACGAGCACTGAGCTGGGCCAAACTCGGCCCGCCCCTGCGGGGTCCACTTCACTGAAACAGGGTCTAGCCTTTCGTGTCCTGTGCACTTGCGCTGATTGTCAGCCTGCTTGAAACTGCGCGAATGACCTGGTCGATGCCCTGGGCCCACAAATCATTATGGCCGCCATCCTTGAGTGGATAGGCTTGCTTGGGCTCCCGCGCTGCATCAAACAGGCGCTGGCCCGCCGCAAAGGGGATCAGTTCGTCCCTCGTCCCGTGAATCCAGATAAGCGGCATATCGATCCGGTCGATATGGTCCAGACTTGGGTATCGATCCTTGATCAGCCAGCGTGCAGGGAAGATCGGAAACTGTCGCTGCGCTATTTCAGCCATGCCGCTATGTGCCGAGATCAATATCAGTCCTGCTGCATCATTTTGTGATGCGATACGGGCTGCGACGCCGCTCCCCAGCGATTCACCGACGATGATGAACCGGTCGGAACGGAAACCTTTTTCAATCAGCCAGTCGTAATTGGCCTGGGCAGTCCGCAATAATGCGGTTTCGTTGGGCAATCCTGCATTTCCGCCATATCCGGGATAACCAACCCCCAGCACGGCGGCGCCGTCGCTGGCGAGCGCCTGGTAGATCGGTATACGGTGATAGTGGGATCCGGCATTGCCGTGAAAAAATAGGAGGACAGGAGAATCGGATGCCTCGGGTCCCCGCCACAGCGAACGAAGCTCGCCATCAGGTCCGGAACTGACATCCACGGCCGTAACGCCCATCTGGTCGAGATAGCTTTCGGTCGGCACCGATTGATCCGGATAATATAAGAACTGGCGTTGAAAGACGTAAACCAGCGATAGCAGAACCAGATACAGACCGGCGCTAATGGCCAATCCGGTCAATATCATTCGCATCAGACAGCCAGATCCACCCATGCCGGCGTATGATCGCTCGCCTTCTCCCGACCTCGATGCTCCTTGTCCACACCACAACTTTTCAGCGCATCGGCGGCTAGAGGACTGAGCAGGAGATGATCGATGCGAAACCCTTGGTCGCGCTGCCACCCGCCACTGCGATAGTCCCAGTAGGTCCAGATATTGCCCGCCGGATAAGTCATGCCTAGCGCATCGGTCCAGCCGTCGTTGAGCAGGCGCCGATAGCCCTGCCGGCTCTCCGGCTGCATCAGCGCGTCATTTTGCATCGCCCTGACCGAATAGACATCATTGTCGCGCGGAATGACATTATAGTCGCCCGCCAGTATTGCCGGGACCTCTTCCGCCCAGATTTCGGCGGCGCGGTCGCGCAACCGTTTCATCCAGCGCAGCTTGAAATCAAATTTGGGTCCGGGGTGGGGATTGCCGTTTGGCAGGTAAATGCTCGCGACCCGGATCTTCTGCCCATCCTTCGTGCTGATATTGGCCTCGATATAGCGGCTGTGCTCGTCTTCCGGTTCGCCATCGAGACCGCGCCTGATCTCCTGCGGCACCTGATCACGCGCCAGTATCGCCACGCCGTTGAAGCTTTTTTGCCCGTGCCAGATTGCGCCATAGCCGATTTCCTCGAACCTCTCGGCGGGAAAGCCCTCGTCCTGGCTCTTGATTTCCTGCAGACAGGCGACATCGGGCCTGGTTTCTTCCAGCCATTCCAGCAGCCGTGGCAAACGCGCCTTGATACCGTTGATATTGAAGCTGGCGATGCGCATGGGTCGGCGTCTTTCGGTTGGTTCCGGTCCCGTCAAAAAAGGCGTTCAGAGTGCAAGCGCCCTTTGACAGGCTCAGCGCTAACGCACTGTTGCAAAGCGATCAAACGGAAAAGCTGGATCCGCAGCCGCAACCTGATGCGGCATTGGGATTGGTCACCTGGAAGGCGCTGCCCCCGAGAGATTCAACGAAGTCCACGGCGCTTCCGCGCACCAGGTCGAGGCTGATTTCGTCTACCACCAGAGTAACGCCCGATTCCTGGACCGCAACATCATCATCTTCGATGCTGTCGGCGAGACCGAAACGATATTGAAAGCCGGAACAGCCCCCGCCTTCGACAGCCAGCCGCAATATCGCGGCCTTGCCCTGCTTGCCTGCAATGGCAGCCACGCGCTTTGCGGCATTGGGGGTCAGGATGATATCCTGTTCGATGGGTGCGACGGCCTCGTTCATATTCTCAAGATAGGGACAAACGAAAGGAGCGGCAAGCCTTAAGCTCAAACCGCTCCTTCATGCACCCTCTCCCAAAGGTGTTATACGTATCTTATTCCGCCGGGCCGCCCAATGCAACGCCGGAATTCAGCTTCTGCGCGATCAGAAATTCATTGGATTGCATGAACGGAATCGGATTGACTGCTTCGCCGGCAATGCGCACTTCATAGTGAAGATGACTGCCGGTCGAGCGTCCGGTCGAGCCCATGAAGCCGATCAGGTCGCCGCTTCTGACGCGGGCGTTGGACTCCACGTTGAGCCGCGACATGTGGCCGTAGCGGGTCTGAATTCCGTTTCCATGGTTGATTTCAATATAATTGCCGTAGCCGCCCAGCCATTGTGCCCGTCCGACAATGCCGTCAGCCGTTGCGTAAATGGGGGTGCCGATCGGTCCGGCCATATCGAGCCCCTTGTGATTGGCGCGCCGACCGCGGAACGGATCAGCGCGAAGGCCATAAGAACTGGTGAGAGTGAAATCGTTGACCGGCTTGCGCGAAGGAATGGTCAGCTTGACTGCTTCCTGCTTGCCCTGCCCGGACCAATTATTGAAAATCATTCTGAAAGCGGGGTCGGCTTCGCCGAGGGCACTTTCTGCGGCCTGGCTTTTCAGGATATCAACAGGGATACTGGAGTCTGAAGCGGCATCCGCGGACGCGGCGGTGGAAAAGATCATTGCAGAACCGAGAAATGCAATGGCTGTGATCTTGCGCACAGAATTTCGAAATAAAACTATTATGTTTTCGGTCATAAAATGATCGAACCTTTACTAGCGACCCATGAAATTCATGGCGTGAATTTTTTGTGGAACCTTTGCCCCCGTTGAACGTTTGATGGTGTAAATTCATTCCGGTAAATTATTCAATACCGGAATAATATTCTCGGGTCAGACCGGCTGTCCGGCGCGCTGAGTCGTTGAATGGCGCCTTCAATCCGCCTTTGAAATGCGTTTTTACCAGTGCCCTCCAATGCTCATGTGGAGCGCAGTCGCGTCGCCTGCAGTCAAATTCGAACCATTTTGTTCCGAAAAACACATGGTTGATTTCGTCGTGATATATCCGGTTTAACACCCTTGCTGTCAGATCATCGCCCTGCCGCCTGAATCGCTCCACCGTTTCCGGAGTGACATCCAGCCCCCTTGCTTCGAGCACCATCGGTACGATCGCCAGCCGGGCCGATGCATCATGGGCGGTGCTTTTGGCGCTGTCCCACAGCCCGTCATGCGCCGGAAGCGAACCGTAAAAGCAGTCCATTGCCCGCAGTCGCCGGTCTAGCAGGACGAAATGCATCGATTCTTCCGCACCGACCCGCATCCAGTCGTCGGTAAATGCGCGCGGAAATTGTGATCCGAACCGCCCGATCATGTCAAAGGCCAGATCGATCGCGACAAATTCTATGTGCGCGAGTGCATGAATCAGGGCGATGCGCCTTGGAACCGAAGTGCCTGAGCCGCGCCGCGGCATGTCGCGCGGCCGCATTAGCACCGGCCGGTCGGGCCGGGCCGGTACATCCGGCATGCCGTCGCAGAAATCATGGGTCAGCCGTCCCTGCCGCCATTGGCGGGCGGCATGGCGCGCTGCCATCACCTTGGCGGCGGGATCGGCGGTTTGCAGTACCCGCAACACCGCTGCGCCAACGCTGGGCTCTCTGGTCATGTCGCTGATGCTATGCTGCCCGTGCAGCGGCCAGAACCTCTTGCGCGTGCCCCTTGACCTTCACTTTGGGCCAGGCCTTGAGAACGGTACCGTCCGGCCCGATCAGAAAGGTCGAACGGATAATGCCCATATAGGTTTTGCCGTACATCTTCTTTTCCGCCCAGACCCCGATCTTCTCCAGAAATTCGGTGCTTTCGTCCGAGGCAACATCGATGGTGAGTCCCTGCTTGGCGATGAAATTCTGCTGCCGCTTCGGCGAATCCGCCGAAGCGGCCAGCACCATGGCACCTGCCTTTTCAAACTCCGGCAGAAGCGCAGAAAAATCCTTCGACTCGGTGGTGCATCCGGGCGTGCTGGCCTTCGGGTAAAAGAACAGCACCAGTTTCTTGCCGGCGTAATCCGAAATCTTTACCGGGCTGCCGTCCGGTGCCACCAGCTCCATGTCCGGAATCTTGTCGCCCACATCAATCATATTATATCTCCCAATATTTCGTCCGGGTCCGGCCGCAGATGCCGGTTCCACTCGTCAATAACGCATTGCCTGGCCTTGTCATAGCCGGCCAGAAGGGCATCCCAGCTTGCCTCGCCCGCCGCCCTGGCGATCAATGCACGGCTGGTTTCCGGTGGATAGTCGCAATCCGGAGACATCAGCCGCAAGGCCACGAGCAGCCGGGTCATCAGTTCGTGCGCGGTTACCATATCCTCGCCAAGATGGCCTGCGGCAACCAGCGCCCGCACCGCCTCGCCCAGTTGCGGATGCAGCGCATCGCCAGTCTTGAGTTGCAGGAAATGGATGATGAATTCCCAGTCGACCAGTCCGCCTTCCATCAGCTTCGTGTCGAGCGGTCCCTTTGGCGGTTTATGCTCGACAATATCCAGCCGCATCTTGCGGACCGCCTTGCGCAGCTCTTCCGGTTCCCGGCTCTGCCTCAGGATCGCGCCAATCTGGTCCTGCAATTGTTCCCGCAAGCCGGGTTCGCCATAGACCGGCCGTGCCCGGGTCAGCGCCATATGCTCCCAGGTCCAGGCACTTTCCCGCTGATATTTGTCGAAACTCTCCACCGTCACCGCCAGCGGCCCCTGGGTACCGGACGGTCGCAGCCGCGTATCGACTTCATACAGGGGACCGGCAGCGGTCGGCACTGACAGCGCAGTGACGATCCTGGCGGCCAGCCGATTATAATATCTTGTCGCGCCCAACGGGCGTTCACCATCGGATTCCCCGCCATGATCGCCGGAGAACAGGAAGATCAGATCGAGGTCCGAGGCATGGGTCAGGGCTGCCCCGCCCAACCGTCCCAGCGCCAATATCATCAGCGCGCTACCGGCAATTCTGCCATGCGTCGCCTCGAACTCCAGGATTGTCGCATCGGTAAGCACCTGGATTGCGGCTTCCGCTACCCTTGCATAGCCCGCCGAAATCGCCAGCGCATCATGACGCCCCTCGATCAGCTGGACTCCCAGTGCGAAGCGCTTTTCGCCGACCCGTTCGCGCACCCGGTCCAGCAATATCTGATAGTCGTCACCCGGCTCGGTGCGGGCAAATTGTTCGGTCAGCGCATCGACCGACGGCGGCAGGTCAAGCGCCGTCGCGTCGATCAGCCCGTCGAAAAGTTCCGCTCGCCGCGCCAGCTCATCGGCCAGCACTGGCGCATGGCTGAGAATCTGGCCGAGCAGCTGAAGCAGGCCGGGGCGCGCCTCCAATATCCGAAAAAAATTG
>Ga0209346_1000739_pt1 | contig 24034 bp, 26 predicted proteins | sample AutmiccommunBRH9_FD_187381 | JGI IMG/M metagenome (GOLD analysis project Ga0209346, IMG submission 187381) | Deep subsurface microbial communities from Mt. Terri, Switzerland - Autotrophic microbial communities BRH/9 (SPAdes) (version 2) | ecosystem: Environmental > Aquatic > Deep subsurface >...
ACTATTACCTCAATCACTACCGGGGAAAGTCTGATGGGTGAGCTGACAGATTCACTTACCGGAGTTTTGACTACCGTTAAAGATGTATATGAAAACGGAGAAACGACTGCAGAAGAAATTGAAAAGCTTTATACTTCAGGATTTATATCTGTCAAGTTTTATGCTGACCCCGCAAAATTGAGTGAGAACTATGGGATTTCAAGGGATACCCTCTTATCTATAGATGCCGAACCACTCGTTTTCAAAGGAAGGGAGATAGAGAAGCATCAAATTGCTATCAGTGTTGTAAAGTCGGGAGATAGCTATATTGTCGCAGCGCCGGAAGTCAATAACATAGCTTTTGACTTTTACACTGTTATTTTCAGAGCCAATATATTATCTCTCATATTTGGTTCTGTTTTGATGCTGGTTATCGCCCGGTTTATTGTAAAGCCAGTCAAAAAACTAAGCACAGCAACAGAAAGAATTGCCAGGGGCGATTTTGAGGTGTATATCGAAAAGAACCGCAAGGATGAAATCGGACAGCTTATTGATAACTTCAACATAATGACAAAAGAACTTGCCGGAATGGAGCTTCTGCGTAATAATTTTATTTCCGATATCTCCCATGAGTTCAAAACACCTCTGACATCTATTGAGGGATATACTAAGCTCCTGCGTAACTGTAAAAACACCGAAGAGCGAAATGAGTATATTGACATAATAACTGAGGAAACAAAGCGCCTTTCAACTCTATCGGGCAATATACTTCTCCTGAATCGTATTGAAAATGAAAATATAACCCTTACAAAAAATACGTTTCGCCTTGATGAGCAAATCCGCCGTGCGATTCTCCTATATGAAAACAAGTGGAGCAGTAAGGATATTGACCTTCAACTTGAATTGGACAAAATAAGTTATGAAGGCAATGAGCAGCTTTTATATCAGGTTTGGCTTAATCTCCTTGATAATGCCGTCAAATTTTCCAAACCGGGTGGCATAGTAGAAATCAGCCTTATAGAAGCAGAGGGTAAAACGGTATTTTCAATTACTGATTATGGTAAAGGAATGACGGTTGAAGAACAATATAGGATGTTTGAAAAGTTTTACACTGGAGATAAGTCTAGAAATGCTGAAGGCACTGGCCTCGGACTGTCCATTGTCAAACGGATTGTTGATAAGCACGATGGTAAAATTGATGTTTTAACTAAACCGAATGAGTTTACACGAATTAAAATATTACTGTGAATTCAAACAGAGTTCTCGAGAGAGGACGTTTGTTTCAATTAGTGGATATTGAGACTGTTTCAAATTTTTTAAATGAAGATTTTAGAAAAGCTATTATATTTACAGATGACTATTGAATGGTGCCAACTCGCATTAAAAACTCACAAGGAAATGGAAAGGAAATATATATACTCATGAATAAGAAATTTTTGAAATCCTATCGTTTGATTTTCATAACTCTTTTGGTGGTTGGAATCTCTCCACTGCTTTTATGGATTAGAAAAAATGCACCTATAGTTTTAGAAATATTTAAGCGTGATGTATATAATCTAGAATTGAGCTATCAAGTCACTGTTTTACTATTAGCAGGTTGCATTATTGGAATTGTTTATTGGATGACAGGGCAAGACGGCATTTCCTTTTTAAACCTAAGAAAACGTGATGGGGGCATTGTGCCAGAGCCTTGGATTGGCATCAAACCAAAGGCACACGAAACCTGGAAAAACTTAGGTTTTAATTTTGCAATTATTATTACAGGTGTGACAGCTGTTATCATATATCTTCAAGTGTTCAAAGGGCATACCATTCATCTTGAATGGTTTCCAGGATTGCTTTTGGTGCTTGTTTTTTCAATAACAAATGCTTTTTCAGAGGAAATAATTTATCGTTTTTCCTTTGTTGCAGTGGTCAATAAAGAAGGATTATCCCCTTATCTAGCTCAAGGCTTGGCTGCAGTAACATTTGGAACAATTCACTATTTTGGAACACCTGGAGGTATCCCGGGAGTTTTAATGGCAGGGTTTATTGGATGGTTCTTAGCAAAATCTATGAATGAAACAAAAGGCTTTTTTTGGGCATGGGGAATCCATTTTTTACAAGATGTGATCATTTTCTTTGCAAAGTGGATGCAATAAGTGGGTGTTGTTTAAGAAAGTTTTATAGGTATCCGGATCCAGAGTGATCGAAGGGCAACTTGGTTTCATACGTAAAATATGTAAGGTGTTAGGTGATGTCCATAATTCATGAATTACCCCCGCTCATAAGAGCCATGTGGAGAGTGTAATATTGATGATTAGTAATTTTCAAAAAACTCTTGACTTGGAGTTAACTCCAGGATTTATACTTTGGATACAAAAATACTTAGGAGGTTTAATTATGTTCAACTTTGATTTTTACAATCCAACATATATTATATTTGGTAAAGACAGACTAGAAAGCATTGATAAATATGTTCCTGCTGATGCAACAGTTTTAATAACCTATGGAGGTGGAAGTGCTAAAAGGTGCGGCCTTATCGACAAGGTTAAAACTGTACTTGGGAACAGGAAAGTTTATGAGTTCGGCGGTATAGAGCCGAATCCTCGTTACGAAACATTGGCAAAAGCAGTTAATCGTAAGAATGGAAGATATGCAGAAAACGCTGGAACGCTTGGATTACAAAATTGCAAGTTATGAACATGTAGTTGAACAAGAAAAAGAACTAAAAAGTAGGTAACAAACCGGCTGTTTTTCTTAAAGCAGCCGGTTATTTGTGTCTTTTTTAAAAAAACCTCAAAAATAATTGTACCCTTACTAAATGAAGCCACATTGTCAAACTTTTGTCAATTCGCATCACTTGACAAATACCTTACCCTTATATCAAAATATTAAATTTTAGCTTATTGTAAGATAAGCGGTAAAGTTTTTATCTATAACTTAGGAAGAGAGGGGATGTAAATTGTCTTTTGAGAAACAAGGAGGATTAGGTTATTCACAAAAAATAAGTGATCCCGCTTTTGCAGAATACTTGAAGAATACCAATAGATGGTCTCTCTATTTTTCGTTATTGCTTGCTGTAATTGCCGTAGTAGGATTTTTTATCTATGGTGAGAACAGCACTGAGATGGATAATCCGGAGGCGGCCTATATTGGTTTAGGAATCGGCGGTATGTTCATTGTAATTGCTCTATTCCAAATAATTGGCAGAAAGAAGAGTAAAACTTGGGATGGTACAGTAATAGATAAAAAAATGGAGATCAAAAAGCGAAAACAGTATCACACAGGGAATGACTATTATTGGCAAGAATACGCGTTATTTACTGTTTTTATACGCAGTGAGGGTGGAAAACTGCACACAATCAGCGCAGAAAATGATGATACTGTTTTTAATTACTATCAAATAGGGGATAGTGTCAGGCATCATGCCAGGTTAAATTCCTATGAAAAATATGACAAATCAAATGATACGATTATTTTTTGCAATGCTTGTGCAAGTTTAAACGATATTGAGGATGATTATTGCCATCGGTGCAATTCTCCTTTATTGAAGTGAGGTAGAGATGAAAAAACTACAATGGGAAATATACGTACCACTTTTTAATAATCGCTTTATTCTTAAAGGATTAGGTATTGCAATTGGGATACCTTTTGGGATTCTTATCACCGCTATTATCATTTTATCAAAGGGAAATATCATGGGAACAGATGCGAAATATGCACTTTTCCTGATTGGAGTATTATTAGTACTCACATATCTGATTGTATTGGCAGTCTATGGCGGAAAATATGCACCCGGATTCATTGTTGATGAAACTGGGATAACCAATTACACACAAGATAATCAAACAAAGAAAAATAAAATCATTAATACCATTTTAATCATATTTGGTTTGTTTAGCGGCAATTTAACCGCTGCAGGCACGGGATTTATTGCCCAAAGTAGACAGGTGTTACGGATTAATTGGAAAGCAATAACGAAGGTGAGCTATTATCCAAAGCAACACACGATTATTGTCAAAGGAGGATTCACTGAGAAAATTGCTGTTTTTTGCACAAAAGAGAATTATTCAGAGGTTGAGTCCTTAATAAAAACAAAAGTATCTATTTATTAAGAAAGGTGAGGTTTTCATGAAAAAAATCTGGAACGTTTTGATTATTACGCTTTTAATGATAACGTCTATTCATCTCGGGATAATAAAGGTCAATGCGGCAGGAAGCGATGAATATGCATGGGTGCTTGCAGAGGTGGTTGACTACGATGAAAAAGAAGAGATTGCGGAATATAATAAGAATCACACTAGTTATTCTCTTGAGGGGGGCTATGCCCGTAATAATTACACGATTATTACCAGTTATATCGGGAAAACAGATACCTATCCAGACCCAGATATGGTACACGGTGAATCACTTACTGTGCAAGCAATTTGGAGTGGGCCTCCTAAGGAGCTAAAACCAAATGAACCAGTAACATTAACCCTTTCATTAGCTATGCTTGAGAATACACAATCTTATTTTACTTTTAGCGGAAGTGCTAGAGCCTTTTAAAAGGTCGGAAGGGTCAGGCTAAACTATAAACTTTATAAACTTTATGATACGATGTAATAGGGTGATAAAATGCCAAGAAAACCAAGAATACATTTTGATGGAGCACTGTACCATGTCATGGTAAGAGGAAATAATAAAAATTATATTTTCGAAGATGAAAAAGATAAACTAGAATATCTGAAAAGAGTAAAAAAATACAAAGATAAATACAGAAGTAAATTGTATGCATACGTGATTATGGATAATCATGTTCATCTGCTGGTGAAAGTATCAAATACACCATTATCAAAGATAATGCAGCTTATTCAGCAAACTTATACGCAATATTTTAATAAAAAGTATAATAGAACTGGCCATGTATTTGAACAACGATATAAGGCTGTATTGTGCAATACAGATGAATACTTATTATCATTAATCAGATATATTCACAAAAACCCTGAAAGAGCAAACATATCAGATATTAATTACAAATGGAGTAGTCATCAGGAATATATATACAATAACCTTGGTATTTGTGATGTGGATTTTCCGTTATCTATGTTTTCGAATTATAAGGAGTTGGCGGTAAAAAAATATTTAGAATATATTCTTGAGGAGGACGTCGAAGTAGCTGAAAATATAAATTATGAATTTATATTAGAAGAAATTATTAATAATGAACATAAAGAAAAAAATGAAAAGAAAAGTATGACTGAAATCATTAGGCAGTTAGAGAAAGCTTATAATATAAATATTGAAGATTTAATAGGAAAGTCAAGAAACAGATATATTAGTAAAGCAAAGAAGTGGTTTGTAGAAGAAGTTATAAAATATCAATTGATGAACCAAAAAGAGTTAGCGGAATATCTCGGAGTCACAGAAATGGCAATATCTAAAGTTGTTAATAAAGTTTAAAGTTTAGCCTGACCCTTGCATGATTAGAATTCGTATTTGTCTACAGAGAATATGAATTAACAAGAATCCCCACATGTTTAAAAAATTTGATTGAAGGAACTGTTTTACAAAATTTAAGGTGTTAAGAAGGGGCAAGGAACCTGTACCTTTGTTCCTCCATATATTCTTGAGGTGGACGTCGAAATAGCTGAAAATATAAATTATGAATTTATATCAGAAGAAATTATTAATAATGAACATATAGAAAAAAATGAAAAGAAAAGTGTGAATGAAAACATTAGGCAGTTAGAGAAAGCTTATAATAAATATTTAATATTTAATAGGAAAGTCAAGAAACAGATATATTAGAAAGCAAAGAAATGGTTTGAAAGTTTAAAGTTTAGCCTGACCCCATAGTCTCATATGACCCCATAGTCTACATAGTCTACTTGATACTTTGGATGATAGGATAGTATACTTGAGTGACAATACGCAATTTTTGGGGAGTAGGTATTCAATTCAACGTCCCCGAATTTCTTAAGCTTGTTAAATTATGGAATAATTCTATATAAGGAGACCAATATGGAACATGAGCATATCGAGATAGTGGGTGCAAGAGCCAATAACTTAAAGAATATCAGTTTGAAAATCCCCAAAAAGAAGATCACTATTTTTACTGGAGTATCTGGATCGGGCAAGTCGTCGATTGTATTTGACACGATTGCCCAAGAAGCTGGCCGACAATTGAATGAAACCTTTAGCAAATTTATTCAAATATATTTACCTAAGTATGGTCATCCGGATGTTGATGCAATTGAAAATCTATCCTTGGCTATTATTGTTGATCAAAAGAGGATCGGCGGTAACTCACGTTCAACACTTGGCACCATAACAGATATTAATCCACTAATCAGGCTTCTGTTTTCACGAATCGGGCAGCCGCATATTGGACCTTCATCTTATTTTTCGTTTAATGACCCAAATGGAATGTGCAAGACCTGTGAGGGGATTGGAAGGATCGTAACACTTGATCTTGACAAAGCTTTGGATAAAGATAAATCGTTAAACGAAGGGGCGATATTGTTGCCGGGTTATAAACCTGGTAATTGGCAGTGGAAAATGTATGCCTTGTCAGGCTTTTTTGATTGTGACAAAAAAATCAAGGATTATTCGAAAGAGGAATACGACAAGCTGGTATATTGTAAACCGGAAAAAATCAATTCAGTCATTGAAGGAATCAACACCACCTATGCAGGTCTTGTTGAGAGATTCATCATGCAGAACATCAAAACAGAGTTTGAAAAATCGGAGGCATCTAAGAATAAAATCGCTCCGTTCACAACTGAAAAGCAGTGCCATGATTGCGAAGGCAAACGCTATAACGAAAGAGTTTTATCGTCGAAAATCATGGAATATACCATAGCAGATTTTTCGGCTCTGCAGGTGGATGGGCTTCTGGAATTAATACAAAAAATTGATGATAGAAACGTAAAACCTATTATTAAAAATCTGACTGAGCGGTTGAATGATTTAATACAGATTGGGCTAGATTATGTAAGCTTGGATAGAGAAACTTCTACATTATCAGGTGGGGAATCACAACGTGTTAAAATGGTCAAGCACCTTACCAGCAGCTTGACGGATGTCATGTATATATTCGATGAGCCAAGCATCGGTTTACACCCCAGAGATGTGCACAGGCTTAACGAATTGCTTATAAAATTGCGAGATAAAGGCAATACGGTAATCGTGGTAGAGCATGACCCTGATGTGATAAAAATTGCTGATTACATCGTCGATGTTGGTCCCCAAGCTGGTACAAACGGCGGTAGGATCGTGTTTGAGGGTAGCTTCAGCGACCTTCTGAAATCCAAGACGCTTACAGGAGAACATATCGGAAGGAGCTTGCCGATTAAGAGTAAGCCAAAGTCAAGTCAAGATTTCTATGAAACGAAAAAGAGTATTTTACACAATTTAAAAAATGTCAGTTTACGTATACCAAAAGGTATATTCACTGTTGTTACAGGAGTTGCTGGCTCTGGTAAGTCTACGCTTGTTAATGGTGTCTTTGCAAAAGAATTTAAAGATGCTATCATTATCGACCAATCCGCAGTCAGCGCAAATTTACGTTCAAATCCAGCGACCTATACTGGAATAATGGATCAAATACGTAAATTATTTGCTGATGAAAACAAAGTAAGCGTTGGATTATTCAGTTATAATTCAGAGGGTGCTTGCGAGGCTTGTAAAGGGCGAGGTTATATAGAAACAGATCTTTCTTTCATGGATTCTGTTGAAACCATCTGTGAGGAATGCGGCGGTAAACGGTATAAGCATGAGGCTTTGGAGTATAAGTACAGTGGTAAGACCATTGTTGAAGTACTTGATATGACCATTGCAGAAGCGGTTGGCTTTTTTGCTCAAAAAGAAATCAAAAACAAGCTGAAGCATATAGTCGATGTCGGTCTTCATTACATGACGCTGGGACAGCCGTTGGACACCCTTTCAGGCGGAGAGTGTCAACGCTTAAAGCTTGCTAAGGAATTAAGCAAAAAGGGTAATATCTATATCATGGACGAGCCCACAACTGGTCTTCATATGTCCGATATTACCGGCATCTTGACCATTATTGACCGTCTTGTTGACAAGGGTAACACAGTTATTGTTATTGAGCACAACCTTGATGTGATCAGGAACGCCGATTGGATCGTTGATGTGGGAGTTGAGGGAGGCAGCCGAGGTGGACAAATTCTTTTTGAAGGGACACCAGCTGACTTGAAGAACTGTAAAGAATCCATTACTGCAAGATACTTGTAAATGGAAAACGATATTGCTCCTGCAGAAGAGACCAGGGTGATACTATATTACTGAAAAGTTATACGGTTGATTTCCTTAGCAAGAAAAGAGTGATGGGAATAACCTAATTATAACTTGGTGGCTGATTTGGAATGAAAATTTCTGAGTCAGTCGCTTTTTTAATTGGTGAAAAGATAATAGGTGTACTTTGATTTTTGGTCAACTTTTAGAAAAGTCAATTGACTAGTCAGCTACTCTATGTTATTGTATAGTAGTACTCAACATAATTGATTACCAACGACGTTGAATACCGAGGAGGTGGTATTCTGGAGAACCTAAGCGAAATGCTCAAAGGCGTTTTGGACGGCATAGTGCTGGAGATTATCAGCCGCGGCGAAATATACGGATATGAGATTGCCAAAAAGCTACATACAATGGGTTTTAAAGGACTTGCGGAAGCGACTGTGTACGCGCTACTGTTACGGCTGGAAAAAAACAAGCTGGTTCACATCACAAAAAAACCTTCTGAAATTGGACCCCCCCGGAAGTTTTATACGCTCAACGAGCGGGGGTTTGAAGAACTGGTATCTTTTTGGGCAAGATGGGATTTTCTAAGTGAACGTATTCAAATTTTAAGAAATAATGGGGGTAATGATAATGAGCTTTAGTCATGAGATTAAGGAAAAAATTAACCAATTCGCAAAGGAGCAATCACAGCACTATTTGGAAGAAGCTGAAATGACCTACTTGGAAAAGCTACGACTGAAAACCGGTCAGACCAAGAAGAAGATCTCGGCGAAACTTGCAAAGTTAAAGAGCCGCTCGGAGACATCGCTTGAAGCGCAAAACGATATGATTCTTTATATGAGCGATTATATGAATGATTTGAAAGCTGAAGGGTTTTCTGAGCAGGAAGCGTTTGAACGCGCGAAAGAGGAACTTAAGTTTCGCAGTGAAACCGTAAAGTCTGCCGATTTACAAGAGCGGTTTGCAGAGTACTATGAAAACCGCGACCCTGCCGATCACGAAGCCATCGGTCTATTTTACGGAGGATTTATGTTCTTCGGGCAATCTATCGGTGCGCTTATCGGATTTCTTGGAAGTGGCGGACGGGAGATGTTCCTCTCTGGCGGTTGGATTGATACGCTAATTGGCTTAATTGTCGGTGCAATCATCGGAATCGGGTTAGGGCTTATAAGTAACGCAATTATTGTTTTGAAGAAAAAATGATAAATCGACATGTGGATGAAGGGGAAATGTTATGATGAAAAATATGAGGAAAAACAAAGATGTAGGCATTTATGGCTTAGCTGCAAAATGGTATGATAGAAACTCGCGTAAAAGCAGGCTTGCTGAAATGCAAAGGTATGCCAATGAAGTTGCATCTCATGTCAGTAAAGGTGCTAATATTTTAGAAGTTGCACCCGGCCCGGGCTATTTGTCTATTGAGCTTGCCAAAAAAGGCTTTAATGTAACAGGTGTTGAGATAAGTTCTGATTTTGTATATATCGAAAAAAATAACGCAAAAGAAGCAAGTGTTTCTGTTGATTTTAAAGAAGGTAATGCATCAAACCTACCTTGTAAGGATAATTTTTTTGATTTTATTGTATGTAGTGCCGCATTTAAGAATTTCAAAGAGCCTGTTAAGGCACTGAGTGAAATGCATAGAGTGCTTAAACAAGGTGGAACATCTCTAATAATCGACATGAATCATGATTCAACTGCTGAAGATATAGAGAATGAAGTAAGCAAAATGAAAGGGTTTGACAAGCTTTTTGTTAAATTTTCATTTAAGACTTTCCTGAAGCAAGGTGCTTATACAAAAGAAGGATTTGAGACATTAATAAAAGAAACGCCTTTTGAAAACTATAATATCAAAAAAGAAGGCATTAGCTTATTTGTTTATCTTTATAAATAAATTAAAAATTAGTTTGATAATCTGTAGATAGTATAACGAAATAATTTTGACCGAACAGGCAGATACCGATTTAAGAAGTATCTATCAATATATTGCATTTACCCTGCTTGAATCTGGGATTGCGGCAGGGCAATTGGAGAGAATTGAAAATAGTCACAGCAGACAATAATATTGAAAGGAAAGTGTTTGAGTTTTGAATATATCAGACAAGGATTATATGAGTAGTATTGAGAAAGACAGACATATGGAATATAGCAGAAGCATTATTGAAGGCGTGGAAATCAAGCGGTGTAGAAACAACCCCCATGAATATAAGTCTCATGTCCATAATGAACTTTCATTAGGGTATATCATAGAACAGGTAATCAGGTTCAGAAATTAATAGGCTTTATTGAACAACTACTAACGGAAAAGATTCCAGACACATTGGAAAATATACTTATTGAATTATTGATAGAGTTTGGAGAAAAAGATATTTCGGAAACTACTGCTACAAATACAGTAGATATTGTCAAAACGATCTATGAATATATATTAAATCACGTGAATGACGTTATAACATTGGATAAACTTCAGCAAATAACCGGGCTAAATAAGTTTACAATAATAAGGAATTTTAAGAAATTATATGTCACTACACCTGCTGCATACCATTTACAATATCGAGTAGCTGAAGCAAAAAGGTTATTAAGTAAAGGTGTAGGCGTGTTTGAAATTTGTGAGGAATTAAGATTTTATGACCAAGCCCATTTAATTCGAGAATTTAAAAAAATGTATGGTATTACGCCAGTAACATATTTAGAGCAATTAAAAGGATAGTGTCAATTTTATACAATACAGCTCCTTATTATTTAGCTAATCTAAACTTAGCAAAGATAAGGAGTGTGTCTATGAATAGAATTAAATTAGTACTTGTTATGATTATTTGGGGGAGTCTGGGTGTATTTACAAGATCCATTCCATTGTCCGCTGTAAGTTTAGCTTTTCTGAGGGCATTAATTGCACTGCCGGTTCTTTTTATTGTAATGAAAATGAAAAAAGCAGATAAGGTGAAATTGTCGCTATTAAAACCCTATCTTATTTCAGGTGTATTACTGGGTTTTGGCTGGTTAACCTTGTTTTATGGATTTAAGCATACCAGTATTTCATCTGCTGTTGTAATCTACAACATGTGCCCGGTTTATGTAATGATATTTGCACCACTGGTATTGAAAGAGACTATCTCAAAGATTCAAATTGCAGCGATTTTCGTCTCGTTTCTGGGTCTCTTTTTAATTGTTGGTCATAATTTATTAGAAGGTTATGGATCCATGGGGCTGGTACTTAGTGCTATTTCAGGGATGCTTTATGCAACTATTGTTCTTATTAACCGCAGTATTAAAGTTAGGGTGGATAATCAAACAGCCACCTTTGTGCAAATATTTACAGCGATGATTGTTTTACTGCCATTTGTATTGATTGATGGAAATATTTTAACGGTTGTAGACTTGGATGCTAGGGCAGTTACTTATACCATTCTATTGGGTATATTGCATACAGGTGTGGCCTATACCATGTTCTTTTCCCTCTATACACATATAAAATCTGTTGAATTAGTGTCCTACAGTTATTTAGAGCCTTTATTTGGTATTTTACTCAGTGTGATCTTTGTCGGAGAGACATTAACATTTCCTCAGATTATTGGCGGGATTTTGATTTTGGGTTCAACCTATATTGGGGAAATGCTTAAGCCATAAACTGTTCACACCTCCCAACTTTAAAATTTGAGTGGTAAAAAATTTTATATATATGGAGGCTAAGGGAATGAAAATTTTTGTTTTGGGGATAAAGATATTTGCCAGCACACTAATTTATTTAATACTTTGCAGACCTGATTTCATAGCTAGCTGTCTAAGAAATGGATTATACATCGCTGGAGATTTTAAATTTTTAATGAGTAAATTTAACTTGATATCCTTTACCTTCTGCTTATATCTATCCAAAAATCCATCTATTCCCTCTTCAAGACTCTGAGCTAAGTATAAAGAGCTTTTTAATGCGTAGCTGATTCCTTCCGCAGAGCTAGGGCTAATCGCACCCGCAGCTTCTCCAACCAGGGCTATACCATCCCTTCCAACATAAAACTGTGATAACTTCTTAGTCCTAAAGATATATGCCCCCTCTGTTTTTATTTTGTTATCAAAATTGAAGCCTAACTGTGTTAATTTTGTTTTCAAAATATCATACTTTTCCCTAGTATTTTCTCTAGGTCTAAGGGCCGAACCTAATAGTAGATAATTCTCCTTTGGTATTATCCAAGAGTAGTAATCACTTATTTCTTCATCAAAAATTGCTGTGAAATAAGGTAATTGATCTGGACATTCAAACCATTCCTGAATTGAGATGTACTTTTCAGGAATATTTCTATCTTTGCTAATAGACTTTCTTAGCCTCGAAAAGGCACCATCAGCACCTATAATAACCCTTGTTCTTGCAGATATCTCTTGTCTATTGTAAATATATCTAATTTCATATCCTCCTGGTATTTCAGCAAAGCTTCTAAAAAGGGAGTTAAACCTTTTATCAACACCAGTTGGAAGTAGGGAAACTAGCCATCTATCAAATTTTTCTCTATCCATATTAAAATAGAATCTCTGATATAGTCTTTCTAGATTATTAGTTAAATCAATGGTTCTTACAGCAAAAAGTTGTGGATCAACTAGAATATCTTTAGGTATCCCTAAACCCAACTTTGCAATCATTTTCTGAGCATCGGGTGCTAGTAATCCTCCGCAGCATTTGTTTGCGAAATTTTTGGGATTCTCATTTTCTAGATCCCGTTTATCTAATAATAAAACCTTATATTTATCTCCGATTAATCGTGCAAGATTAGCCCCAGCGGGTCCTGACCCTACAATGACAATATCATACATAAATCCACCTCACTTACTAATTGATTGATAAATAAAATATATTTGAATATTTATCGAATGTCAATAAATTGTTATTATAATTGATAATTATTTATTGTAAAACGATAAAAAATGTAATAAAATCTAATCAACAATAAATAAGTGAGGTGCTTTTTTTGAAACGAGAAACACTCTTTTTAAAGATAGCTGTTATTCTTATGGGACTTCCTGTCCTTGCTTTGTGTATATTTTTGTTACCTGAGATAGCTGAATATTTTGCAGAATTAAATCCAAAGTTAGATTTTTTGCAATATCCCTTTTTAATCGGGTTGTATGTAACGGCGATAGTATTTTTCGTTGCATTGTTCCAGACTTTAAAACTTTTAAGCTATATTGACAAGAACCAAGCGTTTTCGGGATTATCCGTAAAGGCATTAAAGAATATCAAATACTGTGCCATAACCATCAGTGCCTTATATGTGGTATTTATGCCACTCATATATCTCATGGCAGAAATAGACGATGCCCCAGGGATTATATTAATCGGAATGGTCATTATTTTTGGTTGCATGGTGATTACAGTCTTTGCTGCTGTTCTTCAAAAGCTATTAAAAAATGCCATAGATATTAAAACAGAAAATGATTTAACGATCTGAGGTGAATAACATGGCAATTATAATTAATATTGATGTGATGTTGGCTAAAAGGAAAATGAGCGTAACAGAACTTTCGGAGAGGGTTGGAATAACAATGGCTAACCTTTCTATATTGAAAAATGGAAAGGCCAAAGCGATTCGATTATCAACTCTAGAGGCGATTTGTAAGGCTTTAGAATGTCAGCCTGGAGATGTTTTGGAATACAAGAGTGAATAGAGGAGGTATAACAGTGAACATTAACAATCTGATCATTGAAAATATTGCTAACCCCCATGAGCTGGAGAGAATGTTTAGAGAAGAACCCGAGGTTTTTAAAAAGTCATTCTCATACGCCTGGGAACAAAACCCTGATTCGCAGGTTCTTGCCGTTTGGTATGAAAGATTGCATTTCAAGGAGACCTTAAATACAGAAAAAGCTTCCTTGCTTCAGAAAGCTTTCTTATCCATGGGCGTTTTAGCAATTCTAGCCGGGATAAGCACTAGGATAATTTTGCATTTTGTCGAACAGCAAGCAATAGCCCCAATTAACCTTGTTTTTGGAATACTTCCCTTTATTGCCGCCTATTTTGTATATAATAATACCCCGAAGAAAAATGTTCTATACACCCTTGTATCGTTATTCCTAATCTCTGGATTTTATCTTAATATGCTGCCACTTGAGAATAAGGACAGTATTATTCTAGCTTATCTACACCTTCCCATTTTCTTATGGGTATTATTAGGGCTTGCATTTACAGGAAATGAATATGGCAAAGGCAGCACAAGATTAGCCTATCTTAAATTTAATGGTGAATTTTTCATACTCTACGCCATCATGGCAATCAGCGGAATGCTGCTAACAGCATTAACCATGCAGTTATTTACATTTGTCGGCATGGATATAGAAGAATTCTATTTTAAAAATGTCGTTTTATTTGGTGCAGCCGCTCTTGCTATTGTGGCTACATACCTGGTATCAAGGAATCTTAAGCTTGCTAAAAATATAGCACCATATATAGCCAAAATTTTTAGTCCTCTAGTACTGGCTACATTGTTAGTTTATCTTCTCACGGTAATTTGGGTCGGGAAAAATCCATTTTTGGACCGTGATTTCCTCATAGCCTTTAACGGAATACTACTTAGTGTATTGGCTGTCACAATATTCTCCATTACCGAAAGCAGCTCAGATGAGAAAAAGAACATTTCTGATTATGTAAATTTTGCCCTAATTGTTCTTACCCTTATCATTGACAGTGTGGCTTTATCAGCGATAGTGTTCAGACTTTCTTCTTATGGGATCACGCCCAACAGACTTGCAGTTTTAGGCGTAAACATACTTATCTGGGCTAATCTAATTTGGATTATGCTCTCCTATATGCGTTTTTTGCAAAACAAGACTGGGCCTTCTATCGTCCAAGGTGCCGTTACTAGATATTTACCGGTCTATGGACTTTGGGCAGCTTTTGTTACATTTGCTTTTCCTTTAATCTTTGGTTAGTGAGGTTGTTAATTTAAATAGAAGATTTAAGTTGCCATGGAATGGATGAAGATATTGACTCTGACATTGTGTGAGGGTGTAACTTTTTATATAGAAGGTCATTCAGATATAAGTGAAGAAAGAAAAGAGGTGTATGAAGATTAATAAAGAATTACATGTTGTTTTAGGTGCATCAGGAACAATCGGGCAGGCCGTAGTTTCTGAGTTAAAGTTAAGAAATCTGAATATAAGAGCGGTAGAACGCCGAAAAAAGATAACAGATGTTGAAACTGTCAATGCCGATTTATTAGATTTGAACCAGACGATAAATGCAGTAAAAGGAGCTACTTATGTTTATCTTTGTATAGGGATTCCTTATAATGCAAAAGCCTGGCTGGAAGAGTGGCCTAAAGTTATGGGGAATGTTATTACAGCATGTGAGTCAGCGAATGCAAGACTTATATTCTTAGATAATGTTTATATGTATGGGCCTGCTCCATTAAAAGCTCCTTTTGATGAATCCCATACACAAAACCCACCTTCACAAAAAGGAAAGGCAAGAAAAATGACAGCAAGTATGCTTATGGAAGCGCACAATGCAGGACGTGTAAAAGCTGTAATCGGACGTTCAGCTGACTTCTACGGCCCCAATGCCGTTAATAGCCCTTTTTATATTTCATTTTTAGAAAGAATGTTAGCAGGTAGAAATCCTCTATCGATTGGCAGAATTGACGTAAAGCATACGTATGCATATTCACTGGATAACGGAAGAGCACTTGTGGCCTTGGCACTGGATGATGAGACATATGGTCAGGTGTGGCATTTGCCTGTAAGCGAGCCGGTAACAGTTGAAGAAGTGCTTGCCAAATTTAACAAAGTTATGGGGACTGCCTATAAAGTTGCAATGATACCCAGATTATTTCTTGGTATATTGGGAGTTTTTATTTCACCAATAAAAGAATTAAAAGAGATGCTGTACCAATTTGATTATCCTTATATTATGAGTTATAGCAAGTTTAAAAATCATTTTCCGGATTTTAAAGTTACAGCCTTAGAAGATGGAATAAAAGCTACAGTGGATTCGTTCAAGCAGTGAACTGATAAGTAAGAGGAAGTTGTTTCAATCCTCGAAATAAGTCTCGCTAAATTCAGGTGGAGATAAAAAACTTCATCTGAATAAGTCTCGCTTTATCTTGGAAAGTTAAGCCCCCTTTTGGATCTTTTGGATCCTTTTGGGGGCTATTTTTCACGCTCTTTTAAAATACTAATAATTTAAGAATAATTTTACAATAAATTAATATCCCATTTATAAAAAAACATTAAGCTTATCTTAGATTCGACTTCCTGAATATAACTACCTTTTAAAAAACTAATCTATTAACTGGAAAATGGAGGTATTTAGGTATGAAAAAAGCATTTGTGCTCCTTTTTGGATTTGTTTTGATTATCGGATTATTAGCGGGATGTGGTACAGAATCCGCTAGTACTGATACTACAAAAGAGCCAGTAACTGATTCAACTGGTACTGATTCTTCAGAAAACAAAGTAATCGATGTTCTTAAAGTAAGTTTTGTCCCATCTAAAGATCCGGATCAAATTATTACAACAACTGAACCACTTAAAGAGTTATTGAAAAATGAATTAGGAACTTTAGGTTACGATGTTAAAAAAGTAGAAATTAGTGTTGGAACTACATACGAAGCAGTAGGAGAAGCTCTTGAAGCAGGTACTACGGATATCGGATTAATTCCAGGTGGAACATACGCACTATATGATAGTGGCGCTGATGTAATATTAACTGCTACTCGCGCAGGACTATCAAATGATTCTAGCAATGCAAAAGCTTGGAATGACAACAAACCTACAACTGCTATTGATAAGCAAGTAACTTATTATCTTGGTCTTTTAATTACCGGTCCTTCTGCAAAAGGGCAAGAGCTGGCTCAGAAAGTTAACAGCGGGCAAGAATTAACTTGGGATGATTTAAATAGTGCTAACTGGTCTGTAATGTCATCCTCTTCATCTTCAGGTTATATTTATCCTACTTTGTGGTTACAAGATAAATATGGTAAAGGTATTACTGACCTTAGCCATGTAATACAATCTGATTCTTACGGTAGTTCATTTGCCCGTCTTGCTGCTGGTCAAGCTGATGTTATTGTGATTTATGCAGATGCAAGAAGAGATAACGAAGAAGCTTGGACAACAAAGTTTGCCCGTACAGCGTCAATATGGGATGAAACAAACGTTATTGGTGTAACAGCTCCTATTTACAACGATACAGTCAGTGTTAGCAAAAATTCTAAAATTATGACTGATGATCTAAAATCCGCCATTCAAACAGCATTCATCAATATTGCGAAAACTGAAGAAGGAAAAGGAGTTATTGCTATTTATAGCCATCAAGGTTATCAATTAGCAAAGTCTTCGGACTATGATAATGAAAGAAAAGCCCAAGAGTTTCTTAAAACTTTGAAGAAATAATCACAAGCTAAATTTCCATTAATTAAAATCAAAATGAGAACATCAACAATTAATGATGTTCTCATTTTTTCGCACATATCCGAGTTTAAAAGAATTGGGGTATTAAAATGATCGAGTTTATTGATGTGGAAAAGACATATGCAAATGGTACGAAAGCCTTGCAAAATATTAATTTAAAAATCGAACAAGGTGAATTTGTCGCGGTAATTGGTCTATCAGGAGCCGGAAAATCAACTTTGATTCGTTGTATCAATCGGATGCATGAAACTACAGGTGGCAAATTGATTGTTGATGACGTTGATGTTTCCAAGCTGAAAGGGAAACAAATTCGCCGTTTTCGCCGCAGAATCGGGATGATTTTCCAATCTTTTAACTTAGTGACTAGAACAACAGTTATAAAGAATGTGCTTGTTTCTTTTGTGCCTGACCTGTCATTTTGGCGAAAGTTGACAGGGATTTATACCAAGGAACATAAAATAAAGGCATTGGAAGCACTGGATAAAGTGGGTATCCTGGATAAAGCTTACGTTCGTGTAGACCAACTGTCAGGCGGGCAACAACAACGTGTCGCCTTAGCCCGGACACTTGCGCAAAACCCTGACATAATTTTAGCAGATGAGCCTATCGCTTCTTTGGATCCGGTTACCGCAAGAATTGTCATGGAAGATTTTAAAAAGATCAATAAAGAAATGAATATTTCCGTTATTATGAACATCCACCATGTCGAAATTGGTTTAGAATATGCAGATCGTGTCATTGGGATTCGTACTGGGGATGTTGTCTTTGATGGGGAGTCAGCAAAGGTAACTAAAGAAATACTTGATGATATTTATGGCGGAAAAGTGGAAGAGCTTAAATTCTCCTTGGAGGAGAGATTGTCGTATGTATGATAAAATATTTCCTCCCAAAAAAATGTTGTTACAAAACGGTAAAGTAGTTTTGGAAAAGAGGTCGAGAATTCCTCTTGTTTTAGTTATCTTAATTATTGCTGTTATTATTTCTGTAAAATTTACAGGCTTTAGTTTTAAAGTGATTTTTACACGTATTGATCAATTTTTCTTTATTATTCGGCAAATGTTTCCGCCAAATTGGAGTTATTTTACTGACGTATTGAGTCCGCTAATGGATACGCTCAAAATGTCTTTACTCGGTTCAATCATCGGAGCCTTATTAGCTCTCCCGATAGCAGTTCTAGCTTCTACCAATATTATGAATAATAAAGTAATTGTTTTCATCAGCAAAGTGCTGCTTAGTTTGTTAAGAACGCTACCTACACTTGTATCGGCATTGGTTTTTACTTTTATTTTTGGATTGGGATCGATGGCAGGAACTATCGCTATTTTACTTTTTACGTTTTCATATGTTGGTAAATTACTTTATGAACAAATTGAAAACGTCGATATGGGAGCCTTTGAAGCAATGGAGTCAATTGGTATGACAAGAATTCAAGCATTTCGCTATGCAATAATTCCTCAAGTGCTTCCGATGTATCTATCTACCTCCCTGTTTGCCTTTGAAGGTAATGTTCGCTATGCAGCCATTCTTGGCTATGTGGGAGCAGGGGGAATTGGACTACTAATTAATGAAGGACTTGGCTGGCGTGATTATCCGAGTGTGGGGATGATTATAATAATGTTGGTTGTTACAGTATATCTTATTGAAACAGTTAGTGAGCATTTCAGGAAAAAGTTAATCTAGAGCCTGTTCAAAAAGGAGGATAATCAGAGATTCGACCGCTAAGATTTATGGACTTTTTGAACAACCTCTTTAAAGGAGTAGTACGAACTATGATAACAGTAGAAAAGCAGCTTCTTGCTGCACCACGCAATCAACGTTACATCCTAACCGTTACGGTAATCGTTTTAATACTTTTTCTATGGTCAGCCTCTGCTGTTAGCTTTAATGCTATGGATGAGAATGGACGTAAGGTTGCGTCAAATATTATAAAAGGACTTATAAATCCAGATCTAAACCTTTTATTCAATCTATCAACGCAAAGTGTTTTATATTTATTAGTGGAAACACTGGCTATTGCTTTTTTAGGTACAATTGTTGGTTCAGTTCTGGCGATCCCCTTAGCTTTTTTATCTGCTTCTAATATTGTTCCCAAACCTGTTGCCTGGCTTGTTAGACTTTTACTAATCATTATTCGGACAATTCCAGCGCTGGTATATGGTTTGATGTTTATCCGCGTTTCAGGCCCGGGACCATTTGCAGGGGTACTTACGATTGGTTTGACATCGATTGGGATGCTTGCCAAGTTATATGTTGATGCGATTGAAGATTTAGATACACGTGTACTGGAATCGATGACATCGATTGGCTGTACGACTTTTGAAAAGATTCGCTTCGGGATTGTTCCCCAATTATTATCGCTTTTTCTATCAGTGATGATTTATCGCTTTGATATGAATATGCGTGAAGCATCAGTACTTGGTCTTGTTGGAGCCGGGGGTATCGGTGCACCGCTTATTTTCGCAATGAGAGCCTATAAGTGGAACGAAGTCAGCTCCATTTTAATTGGTTTGGTTGTTTTAATCTTAATTATCGAATTGTTCTCAAATAAACTCCGCTCAAAATTAGTAAAAGGGTAAAGGGACCTATCCTTTTTGTCCCGTCATGCGAAAGCCCCCAATCCGCAGAGTTGGGGGCTTTAGGTCGGTAATTACTTTATCCGATTGAGAATCCCGACAATAGAGATGATGTTGCGGACACTTTTTTCCATGTGAGCATCGGAGCCGTAATTCATGATGATATAAGCATCATGAACTTTATCATAGAACATGTGGGTTGAGATTATGCCCATGTGGCCTGTCAGCCTGGGATAGCCCTTCAGCAGGAAGAAAAATTCCTCAAAACGATACTGCATGAGACCCAAGCCATAGTAGACACCAGTTATGAATTGATAATTGTAGTTTTCCATGAAGTTCAGCGTCTCCTTAGTGATAAGTTGACCCTCTTGCAGCGCCTTTTGGAATTTCAACAGGTCTTCTACCGTTGAAACGATGCCGCCGCCAGCCCAGTCGACGCTGAGGCTATTGAACTTGCTGACTTCAGCATCATGAAACCATATTTTTGCAATCTCCTTTTTCGGCAAATTCTTGGGTTCGGAATTGAACATCAAATAACTATCGTCCATTTGCAGAGGAGTGAATATCTCATCTTTCAGATTCTGATGAAAGGGCTTCTCGCTAACTTTTTCGATAATCAGCCCTAACAGGATATATCCGGTATCGGAATAATGGTAGACAGTCCCGGGTTTGTTGACGGCACTTTGATAATCCCGGGTAAAGTCGATGAGGTCCATGGGGGACCACAGTCGATTGGGTTCAGTCACAAGAAGTTCTTCAATGGGTTGGCCGGATTCCGCTGGATCTGCGAAATAGTCTCCGATTCCAGAGGTGTGGTTCATCAGCTGTTGTATGGTGACTTCTCCTTGGTAGTCCACTCCTTCAAAGACAAAAAGTTCCTTGAGAGTATCTGCATCCAGGTAGCTGGATATCTTGTCGCTGAATTCTAGTTTGCCTGCTTCCTGAAGTTTGGCAATTAGTACAGCTGTAAAGGTTTTTCCGATGCTGGCAACATGGAAGGGGGTATCAGGCTGTGTAACAACCACATTGTCGCTGTTGTCCCGCTCGAACGCATAGACGTCGTTCAGGTTTAGTTTGTCGGAGTAGATCATTACGGTGGCTCCTGTGATATCCTTGCTGTTTTGTACATCCTTGCGCACTAGGTTTTGAATCATTTCTTTTGCTCCAGCTGTGTCGATAGGGCTGCTATTGATTTTGACGAACAAGAAAACTCCTGCAAGAGCAAGGATTACCACAACTAAGACAATTGTTAATATTTTTCTCATAATTTGTCTCCTTTATTTGTAGGATAAAAGTCGAAATATATATCTAAAAGTTATATTGCTAATAGTAATACAATAATATAGGAAAGTCAATAGATTTGACAAAATATAGCTAAATCTTTACTATTAGTAATATAACTAATAGAAAGAAAGCGGTGCTTTATGGAATATGCAGTTTTAGGGTTGTTATTAATCAATGCAATGACCATTTATGAAATTAATAGTGCTTTCAAGCAAAGCATGTCACTATTTTACAGCGCCAGCTATGGGAGCTTGCAGAGTGCAGTTAAGAAGCTAGAGAAAAAAGGATATGTGTCTTTTGTGGAAAGTGTTGAAAATGGCAGGAACAAGAAGACATTCAGTATTACTGAAGGTGGTGCGAAAGCTTTTTTTGATTGGATGCAGGAGGATATTCCCATGAGCAAATTGGAAGTGACAGCCTTATCTAAGCTTCATTTTCTTGGGCTGGTAGCGAATTTGGATGAACGGAAAAAAATAGTTAAGAGGATCACTACTGCTTTGGAAGCGATGATCGATGAGCTTGAGGAGTATGATGAGGAAATAAATGCATATCAAATACCGGAGAGCTATCAAACCATCTTCTTCTATCAAGCCAAGACCTTAGAATATGGAATCATGGCACATAAAGCAGCGTTAGAATGGTTCAAGAAGCTGTTATCTGAGATATAGCTTGAGTCAGGAAGGAACTATTATGTGCGCGGACTTTACGCTTGAAGGAAATCATTTTGCGGCGATGGACAGCGCTCGTGATCATAAGTTTACTTTTAATGAAGCAATTTCTTTTATTATCAACGTGAGACTAAAGAAGAAGTTGACCACTATTGGTGAAAACTTTCCGCAGTGCCTGAAGCGGAGCAATGCGGATGGTTAAAAGATAAGTATGGTTTATCGTGGCAAGTTGTGCCGTCAGTTTTAACAGAAATGTTGCAAGACCCAGATAAAGAAAAATCAGAAAGAGTTATACAAGATATGCTGCAAATGAAGAAGATTGATATAGAGAAATTAAGAGAAGTATTTAACCAATAATAAAGGGACGAGTGGACAGGTTTTCTGTTCCTTAAATTCTACCAATGACACTTTTATCTGTGAATTATTCTCAATAGTAAAATCAATCTTTAACCATGAAGAAAAAGGGCTAAAAATTTAGCCCTTTTTCTTGCTATTTAGTAAATTGATTATTTTTCTACAGGAAGTGCTGGCTCAAATTTTGTCCAACCTATAGTTCCACCTTTCAAAGATAAAGCATCGAATCCAACCAATCTTAGGAGTGAAATAGTTTGACCAGATGTTTGACCAGAATTGCAAATTATTAGTAACGGTTTGTCAGTTGGGAGAGTTGGAATAGCTTTTCCCATTTCAGTCATTGGAATATTTTTAGCACCAGGTACATGACCTTTCGCATAATAATCTGGTGGACGAATATCAATAACGTGGAAAGAATCCAGATTATCCTTTGCTTTTTCAACTTCAACTAAATAGGTAGTTAAGCTAACATTAAAATAACCCATTGCAGCTTCCTTGATAATTTCTTCCTCATTTACTTCGGGACATGGAGCAGGTTCAGCGGCTTCCTCACTGCTGCATCCTGTAACAAAAGTCAGTAAAGATAATGTTACAAGGACAACCAATAGTAAAGATATACGTTTTTTCCACATAAGTTAATTCCCCCTAAATATTTATTTTTATTTTAATAAAATATTAAAGGCTCTTATCTTTAACAAAAATGATTTTGACCTGCTAAACAAACTTGATAATACCCTCACGTAATCAAAGAATTAATTTTAAGAGAAATAACGACATATATTATTATAAAAAGTATTAATTAAAATTTTTGTGATTTAGTAATCAATATTTTATTGGTAACGCTTTCAGTCTTAATATATGATTAAATAAAACAAAAAAACTATGGTTGAAGTAATGTTCAAAAAATGTTCTTACTTTCTCCTTTTTTTCTTTAATTTTCTCTATTCGTATGGTTTTAAACCCTTGGAACAGAGGGACAGGTTCGAAACCACTGAAAAACACATAAGGTTGAGACTTGCATGACAGATATTGCTAAAAAGATGTTCGACAAAAATTCAAAGAATACTGATCCGGTTGAAAAACAAAGAACCAGCTGCTGGACAAAATAGTAGAAAACGTCTTATAATGCCTAAAGAAGGTGGGATACTTCTTGTTGAGGTTAAATATCAATAATTTTATATAAGGGTGCTAAACAGATATGGAAAAAATGGAACTTATAATACTGATAACAAGCGATGTTCACAGTCATATTTTTGCTGTTAATGATGGTAAGAACGAACAGGAGCCGCAGGGAATGGCTAAAGCTGCCTCCATTATCAAAAAAATTCGTCAAAACAATTCACATACTATCTTGATTGATAATGGCGATTTGATTCAAGGAACCCCTTTAGCTAATTATGCCATCAATATAAGTAATCTTTCTCATCCTGCAATAACAATTAATAATTTATTGCAGTATGATGCTGCGGTTATCGGTAATCATGAATTTAATTATGGCAAAGAAGTTTTGAAAAAGATCGCTTTTCAATCTGAATTTCCTTGGATTTCTG
>Ga0209346_1000741_pt1 | contig 23993 bp, 18 predicted proteins | sample AutmiccommunBRH9_FD_187381 | JGI IMG/M metagenome (GOLD analysis project Ga0209346, IMG submission 187381) | Deep subsurface microbial communities from Mt. Terri, Switzerland - Autotrophic microbial communities BRH/9 (SPAdes) (version 2) | ecosystem: Environmental > Aquatic > Deep subsurface >...
CGAGACGGCAGATTCGCTGGCAGCGCTGCGTAACGCCAAGGCGCGCACCGAGCAGGAAGGTCGCTATCTCGCCAGCCTGGCGATCTGCAACGTCGGCATCAGTTCGCTGGTGCGCGAATCGGACCTGACTCTGCTCACCCAGGCCGGCCCGGAAATCGGCGTGGCTTCGACCAAGGCCTTCACCACCCAGCTGGTTGGTCTGCTGTTGCTGACGCTGTCGCTGGGCCAGGTCCGGGGCACGCTTTCCCCTGCGCTGGAGGCCGAACTGGTTGACGAGCTGCGCCGGCTGCCGACCCGCCTGGGTGAGGCGCTGGCGATGGACGCTACGGTGGAGAAGATTTCCGAGCACTTCGCCGAGAAGCATCACACCCTGTTCCTCGGCCGCGGCGCTCAGTATCCGGTGGCGATGGAGGGTGCGCTCAAGCTCAAGGAAATCTCCTATATCCATGCCGAGGCCTACCCGGCCGGTGAGCTCAAGCACGGCCCGCTGGCGCTGGTGGACGCCGACATGCCGGTGGTCACGGTGGCGCCGAACAACGAGTTGCTCGAAAAGCTCAAGTCCAACCTGCAGGAAGTGCGCGCCCGTGGTGGTGAGCTGATCGTCTTTGCCGACCGTGAAGCCGGGTTCGACAACGGTGAAGGGATCTTCGTGGTGAACATGCCGCATATCCACGATGTTCTTGCGCCGATCCTCTATACCCTGCCGCTGCAACTGCTGTCGTACTACGTTGCCGTGCTGCGCGGTACCGATGTCGACCAGCCACGTAACCTCGCCAAGTCCGTCACGGTGGAGTGACCGGCGAGCGCGCCAGAGAGCGTGTTGGCTTCACGGAATAAAGATTGACACAAAATAATAAAGTCTGACACAAGCTATTATAGTTTGACACTAACCGTAAGCCCCTGTATCTAAAAGGGTTTTCTGTTTTTATGCTAGGCCGTTCGTCAGGAGCCGCTGCCTTAATTTTCAGCAGGAGTATTCTGGAAAGCCCTACGACATGGCAGCTTGTTAGCTCATGTTTTCCTATAACTACTCTCTTGCCGAACGAGGGGAGCGGTCCGGACGGACTTAGGAGGGCGGGTGCGAGGTCGTAGGTTTGCTTCAAATCAGGATATCGAACGGCACATCGCCAATGGGTTTGGAGCTGGCGCCGGAGCTGAGTATGTGCCTTGGTTACGTGTTCAGGATGTCCCTTCGATGGGGCGTTCCTGGAAAATCCAAGGTGTTAAGATTGATCGAATTCATCACCTCTTATCCGACCTTGAACGGGCGTACTTTTTACTCTGTGAGTTTTCAGAGGACGTTGTAGATATCCGCGAGCAGTATCCCCTACTGCCGGTGGAGAGCACCCAGGCGATCGCCAGGGCTATCGGTGTACGGTATCCAAAATACAAAACGACCTCTGTTCCTATGGTAATGACCACTGACTTTTTGCTGTCTGTAAAGCAGCCAAATGGAGACGTAAAGTCCGTTGCCAGGACGATCAAATACGCGAAAGACCTTCAAGGAAAAGGCTGTGCTCGCACGTTAGAAAAACTCGAAGTCGAGAGACGGTTCTGGGTGAGCCAAGGTGTAGACTGGAGCATCGTAACGGAGGAGTTGTTTACGCCCGATTTGATCCTGAATCTCGTATTTCTTCGCAAATTTGCCAAATTGCCTCGTGCCTTGATGGATGTCCCGCTGCATTTGCAATTCATCGAGATACTTGAATCAATAAAGGGTTGCCCTTGGTCAACGTCGGAGAGCTTGCGCAAGATTGGACACCGATTATCCATACCGTATACCGATGCTCGCGACATTTTCTTTAATTTGATCTGGCGGAAAACTATTAGGATTGAATTAAGTGGTGCGCCGTTACAGCTCAAGTCACCTTTGCCAGACTTCAGTGTTTTTTATCCCACTGAAATATCCACACTGAGCGAGAAGTCGTCATGAAAATTTCAGTTAATGACGTCTTTGAGCCTGTCACGGAACTCTCCTTGCTCTCTACTATGGCGAGAGCAATTCACCTCGACGAGAAGCACGACGCACTGATTGTTATGGATCTAACGGATCCTCCTAGGAAGCCGTATTCGATTGGTCTTGAGGAATTCAGGGTGTCATTGGTATCAGGCGATACAAAGCCTGTGGTGATGGCAGTGCCAGAATTTCTACTGGTTTTGGAAGAAGATCTCGACGAGCGCGCGAGGCGTGATAGAGACCAAAAATGGGCTCTGATTGCGCCACTTTTGGACCCGGCCTATCCAGGGCAAATATTTGTTCATGGCGAGATGGGCCGATTGGTAAGTGATCGCGCCGCTGAGGCGGGTGTGCAGCGTAAAACGCTATATCGTTTGTTGTATCGATACTGGTTTTACGGGCAAGTAAGAAATGCGCTTCTTAACAACTATTCTGCTGTAGGTGTTGGGAGTCGTAATTACTCCGCTGATAAGCCGCCGGGACGAAAGCCAAGGTTTCAAGGGGTGTTAGTGTCGCCTGCCAAATTACTAAGCGATATCGACAAGAAGTGTATCCGAGTTTGTTACGCGCTTTACGTAAAGAACAAGAAGTCGACGATTGATAGCGCGTACAACAAAATGCTCAATAAATATTATTCGGAGAAGCGGCTTTCTAAAAATCCCGAAAACGAGGTCGTATTGCTTCCTCAATCTGAAATTCCGACGTTTAACCAGTTTAATTATTGGGGAAAGCAGTTCTTTGATGATACCGAGACTGATCGTGGACGCATGGGGTTGACGAAGTGGCTGAAGGATTGCCGTCCATTATCCGGTACCGTCCGCGACTGGCTTAGAGGTCCTTGTCATCAATTCGAGATCGACGCGACCATCGCTGACATTTACTTGGTCAACAGCTACTCCCGACGAATGCTTATCGGTCGCCCCGTGGTGTACATCGTAGTCGACAGTTTCTCAGGGATGATCGTTGGCCTTTATGTAGGCCTTGAGGGGCCTAGCTGGAACGGAGCTCGACAGGCGCTGTTCAACGCGTTCACCTCCAAGGTGGAGTTCTGCGCGCAAAACGGTGTTGATATCACTCCTGAGGATTGGGACTGTCGTCATCTGCCACATCAAATCTACGCCGATAGAGGTGAAATGTTGGGGGCTGCTGCTGAGGGGCTCGCGTCTGGCCTGGGTATCGATATGGGGACGGCCCCGCCATACCGACCGGATTGGAAACCGATGGTCGAGAGCCGCTTCGGCATCCTGAACGACTTAACCGGTATTAGGTGGCTCCCCGGCGGAGTAGCAGCCCGAGAGAAGGAACGCGGTGAGCGTGATTATCGGCTCGACGCGACGCTGAATTTGAAGGAGTTCACCCAAGTCCTCATCGAGTGCATTCTTCACTACAACCGTTTCCACCGACAGCCGGATCGTCTTACCCAGGCGATGATGAACGATGGCGTGGAGCCCACTCCGATGGGGATTTGGCGGTGGGCGTTAGAGAACGACCTTATCCAGCCTAACAAGCGACCTGACGAGCTGATTTATCTCAATCTGCTGCCTCGGGAAAGGGCCACCGTCCAAAAAGGTGGCGTGTTGTTTCGCGGCATGCATTATCTCTGCGAGATGGCTATCGAAAAAAACTGGTTCGCAAAAGCGCGTCGCAATGGCGTCTGGGCGATTGATTGCTGGTTTGATCCGAACTCTGCGGCGCACATCTGGATCCAGGACGAGAACAAGGAGTTCCTGCGTTGCGACCTGCGGAGGTCGGATGCGAAGTATGCGGATTATCGCTCGGACGAGATCTACGACCTCTTGGAGGCCTACAGGCAAGTGCCGCCAGCTCACAAACGAGCTGAACGGGAAAGCCAAGTTGGCTTGGTCGATAAAGTTGAGCAAATTGTCGGCAATGCAATGGCCGAGAAAAAGCTTGAACCCGCAGCCGGCTCTAAGGCTGAAGCAGTGGCTAATATCCGCGAGAATCGTACGGAAGAGCGGTTATTGGAGCGAGAGCAAGCGACTGTACCTGACGGTATACGTGCGGATCCCGTTCAACCTGATGCTCAGAGCCCTTCCATTGTCAGAGAGTCGTACGCTGGGCCGCGCACCGCGCAGGTTATCGATTTACTCAAAAGAGTTCGCCCGGGGCAGCCCAAATGAGAGGTGCTAAAGCTCTTGCGAGCTATACGAAGCAGGCCATCACTGAGTACGCGGGAAACCCTCTGATCGAAGCGCTGCCACCAATTCTTGACGAAGCGGCGGCTGCCGAGCTGATATCAAATTTTCCCCAGCCGGTAGCACCTGAGGAGCTAGAGCTCGACGGGGCAATGCGGATTCACTGTATTGATCGCTTGAGGACGGTTGTGCAGCCGTTTCTGCTGCACCTAGAGCTAGAGTCCCTGTTATCTCTGCTGATCCGTCGTGGATATGTTGGCCGTAATCCAACTAGCGCCTCCACAGTCAGGCACCTGCATTCTTTGTCAGGGGCTCAGCGCTATCACGATGCTTTCAAATCAACAGCTGACACTTTCAGCGTTGTGGGACTGAGTGGTATTGGGAAGTCCACCGCACTGCATGCCATTTTAAGCTTGTACCCTCAGACGATCCGACATGAGCGTTATGAGGGTCAGCAATTCGTCCACACCCAGATCACCTGGCTCAAGCTTGATTGTCCACGAGATGGCTCGTTGGCTGGATTTTGTCAGCAGTTCTTCCACGCGGTTGGCCAGGCACTCGGCGATCAGGACTACCACAAGCGCCACCGGCATCGAAATATCAACGATGCGCTTCAGCAGATGGAACAGGTAGCCAGCACGTTTTTTATCGGCGCCTTGCTCATTGATGAGCTGCAGAACCTTCACCTGGCCAAGACCGGGGGTAAGGAAAGCATGCTGAATTTCTTCCTTCACCTGGTGAACAATATCGGTATCCCGGTCGTGTTCATCGGGACGAATTCGATGGTCAGTCTGTTCTCGGACGTAATGCGTGTCGCCAGGCGCAGTTGCGGTGGGGGGATGATCGAGTTCAAGCGCTTCGAGAAGGAGGATGACGAGTGGCGTTTTCTGGTCGAGAACCTTTGGAGCTATCAGTGGTGCAAGCAGGCGGCTGAACTGACTCCTGAGATTTTTGACGCGCTGTACGAGCACACCCAGGGTGTGACTGACTTCCTGGTTAAGTTATTGGTGCTGAGCCAGCGCTATGCAATTCAGAGTGGCTCCGAGTGTCTGACTGCCGAGACGATCGTCAAAGTAAGCAATTCCAAGATGCAAATACTCAGGCCAGCGCTATCGGCTCTGCGTAGTCGCGACCCTAGTCGCATGCGCAAGTTCGACGACCTGCTTCCCATAGAGGAGCAGTTGATGGAAATGATGGCGTTCAACGGACTTGGGCGAGCAGACCGTCTCGCTTTGCTTCGAGGCGTAACTCCAGCTGCACGGGCAAATACTGCGTTACCGGAAGCTACTGTGAGCAAACCTAATGCGCCTTCAGCAGTTGCCGTGGAGGCTTCTGAAGCGAAGGTGTTCAGCGAGCATCCCGACACCCTTGCAGAACTGAAGTCAGCTGGCTGGATAACCAGGGATCTCTTCGAGTTCTCGCCGGCCTACCGCCGATTATGATTCGAGGGTCGTGTAATGGAGCTGAAATTCCATTTCTTCCCTGCTGCGTTCCCCGACGAGACGCTTCACAGTGTCCTATCCCGCTATGCCCGGCTTTGTGGCGGGCATAGCCGAAAAGCCGCTTTCGCTGGCGATAGGGCTGCAATCTCATACACACAGAACGTAGCGTTTCCCTGTCGATTGGGTGACTTAGCCGAGTCACTTCCACCTGCCACGGATCTCTCGGTATCCAAAATAATTACATGCCATACCGTTCTGCCCTATTACGCGCCCTTTCTCACCGACGATCAGGTGCGGCATGCTCGTACCTCAATGGCCGGGGCCGGCAAGTGGCTGATGCTGAAATTAGGAGTCAACGCCAGTCGGATCGAGGTCGCTTCGAGAGTACGATTCTGTCCTGCTTGCCTCAATGAGGATATCGTTCGGGTTGGCGCAGCGTACTGGCACCGTGTTCACCAGCTTCCCGGTGTATTGGTATGTCCCCACCACGGCCATTCGCTCAAGGTGGTGGATCCCAGTTGGTATAGCCGCAACTCATGGCAGCTCCACCTGCCTGACGAAGACGATGTACAAGCTCATTCATATCAGGTCGATGCTGATCTGGAGGCTTATCCAGTGCTGCGTCAAATAGCGCTCCGATCAATGCAATTGCTTGCGCTAGACCTCAAACCTCTTTCACCCACTGCAGTGCGCTCTTGCCTTGTTCAAAGAGCTGTAGAGTTAGGCCTGACCCATGGCGCATCGCACCGGCTGGATCTATGCCGTTTGGCCGCACATATGGCCGGCGTTTTCAACGCTCTGCCTGCAGCTTGGGAATACTCGATTCTAGGAGAGTCACCCGCAGATCTACCCGCGACTTGGGTCACCAAGCTGCTACGGAGGCCAAGGCATACGCACCACCCACTCAAATACATTGTGCTGGCCACCGCCCTTGGGGTTGATCTGGCTCATCTCCAGTGCAGCGACAAACCATCAACGCCAGCTGTTAAGCGATCATCGCCAACTGGTGTCGGCTACCCAAAAGCGAAACTTTCTAAGGCCCTGCTAGAGGGGCTAGAAGGCTTACCTGCTGCTGTTTGGGAGCTAGCACTTGCAGGGTGCGAGGCTCGGCAGATCGCCTCTGTGCTTGGAGTCTCCCAAGTGTATGTGTATCGAACCATTCGTGCCGTCGATGGCGGCTCGCAGGTCTGGAAAGACGCAAGATTTCAAAGCAAGCGCCTCAGGCGCCGAGCAACTTTCGAGGTTGAATATCGGGGCCTGCAAGCTCACCAATGCAAAGATTACATGTGGCTGTATCGCCATGATCGAAACTGGCTCTCAGGCTGCATCGCCAAACATGCAGGTGCTCATACAAGCCGCGCTGATAACACCGATACATTCGCTACTCTCGACGCGAATCTTGCTGAACAGATCAGGTGCTGTGCGCAGCGCCTTCGAGCAGGATCGGGAAAGCCTATTTTGATCTCTCGCGCTAGGATAGGGCGAGAGCTGCATGTCCTTTCACGCCTTGAGAAACAACTCTCCAAGCTACCCCTTTGCGCCAGAGCACTGGAGCAGACGTGCGAGTCTATTGAGGAGTTTCACGTTCGTCGCCTGCAATGGGCCAAGGAGAAGCTGGCAGACGAGCAGCGAAGCGTAACCCGGTCAGCATTGTATCGGACTGCTTGCATCAGACCGTAGTCACGTGCACCACTGCGCGGCACTGTTTCACTTTTCTTCGTACATATTTTTAAGAAAGTGTGAGCCTTCGTAAGACCCTCATTAGGGTGTGGCTCATGATATTGCTGGTGCAAACCTGAGTTAACTGCTTTTCGCAAAAAAGTGTGAGAGTGCAAAATTGGTGTGGCTCCTGTTCGCCATATTTTCGTGTGCTTTTAATATACTTACTCTGTAAAACCTTATGTTATGTGTTAAAAATACGCCGCGTCGCAGAATGCGTGTACTTCCAAACATTATCTCGTTAGTTAATTATCGATGTCTGATCTGCTATTTTTCCCCATGTCCATGCCGGACGAGATGTTGCATTCTCGTATCACGCGCTACCACTTCCTTTCAGGTAACAGGACTGCAGCTGAAACCTTCCAAGACCTGTTTGGCTCGGCACCCTTCAGCGTAGGGCTCCTGCCAAAGCAGATTGAAGTGCTTGCTGCCAGACTACCTGGTGATCCAGAAAGCAATCTCGACGAGCTGATCTGTACCAATACGATGTTTCCAGCTTACAGGCCCTTTCTAGGGGTCAGCCAAGGGGTGGAGAATGCCCCAGCAGGCTCCAGTTTATTTGGGGTGGCTCGTATTCCCCGCCGAGAGGGTGCGGTCCACGGGAAGGCTAAGCTCTGCTCCACCTGTGTGCAGCAGGATCTGCTTGAAACGGGGTACGCATACTGGCATCGCTCACACCATTTGCCTGGTGTGTCAGTCTGCTGGCGTCATGGTGAGCCGCTGATTCACGCGTGCCCCAAATGCTCTCACCCGTTCTTCCGTAAGCTTCGGCTACTTCCAAATCCGACTGATCCGTGTGTATGCGGCTGGAGCGCTCTCGATCCTGCGACAGTTAGGCAGGGCACTGTGCTGGAAAAGAATTTTGCGCAGTTCGCCTACGAAGTACTGCAGCGTAAGTTTCCGCTAATGAGTTGTGAAACGTTAGGTGCAAGTTATGTACGACAATGCAGAAAGCGAGGTTTCGTACACGGAAACCTTGTTGGTACTGCGAAACTATTTGACAGTATCCGCACGAAATATGGAGATGAAGCCCTGTCTCGAATGGACAAAGCTTATGAAGCAGGTAAACACGATCAATGGATACGGTTTAGATTTTACAATGGCCAGATGGATATGCCCCTCGCCCGGCATATGATCATTGCGCAGCATTTATTTGGGAGCGCGGATGACTTTGAGTCCGCCTTGCAGAAAGAACTCATTCTTCAGCACGCGGCAGGTGCAAAATTACGTTTAAAGTTGGAAAAGCCTCAGCTTGGTAGGAAGGCGCAGCATCGTCAGAAAATAGACACGATCTTGGCTGTACGAGCGAATGTCGATTTGGGGTATCTCTGGGATAACGCTTACCAAGCCACCCGCTGGCTTACGGAGCACGACAACGCATGGTTGATGGAGAAGCTCAGTACGCCAAAGCACGTACCTGAAGTAGTCGAGGAGGTTAGCGATCCCCGAGACAGCGCGTTTGCTGCCGTTCTTCTAGCGGGTGCTGAGGATCTTTATCGAATTTCCAAAGGACAGAAGCGGGTTAATCTCAGTAATCTGCAGAAACTCCTACCCGTGCGTTTACCTCCCTGCCCAAAATTACGTAAACGTAGATTCCCCTTGGCTTCTCAGCAGGCTGAACTCCTCATGGAGTCTGTTTGGCACTTTCGATTGAGAAGGCTAATTTGTGCTCTTGCCGATATGAAGAGGCTAAAACTTCCGATGAACACTGGAAGCCTGGGTCTGGTTTCCAGCGTGTCGAACACTATTTTTCAAACCCTCGTCAGTTTTTTTGAGTGGGACTTGGAGGAGTTTTTAAGAAACGGCGTGGACTCAGAAAACCTGCTTAAGTCCACTGGTGTACCAAGGGATTGGCAGGGACCTCCTGACTTCAACCGGGTTCTGGGAGGTACTGCATACTATCGGAATAAGGCTGTAGCTGGGCAACTGGAAAAAAGCAGCGGTGAGTGAGGGGCCTGTGGCGCTGCCCCTGTTTCGGTTCAAAGTGACCTGCTCTATTACCCACCCGCTCGGCACACTATCGAATGGCTGGTATTCGGCCGCCGCACACCGGTGAGGTTGAATAGGCCTGCCAGCCCCCGTAGGTGCACCATTAGAGCAAGGAATTTTCCAGCTTCGCAATGAAGGGGCTAGAACTCTCTAGAGTGGGCATTATAGGCTTTTATAGTCAATTATAGAGTGATTATAGAATCCGTTCTGGGCGCCTGATTTACGCTGCCCGCTTCCGGCCAGAAGCGGGCGTTCACGAAGCTCAATTTGTGGTTCACAGGCGTCTACGAAACTAGGAGAGGTTCAAGCCCGTTGATCGGATACGACGAGTTCATGCTTTTATCGCCGCGCCTGTAGTCGCTCGCGAACCGCAGCCTGCTGTCCTGTCACCGCCTGAATTTGAAAAGCGCTGGCAGACCATCGCCCGTGAAACGGGCTTCCGCGACCGGCGCCATCTACGCGAAGCCTTCGTCCGCGGCTTCGGTGTGCCGCCTCAGGCCGTCAGGCGAGATGTACGGAGTATGCCGGCTTGACCCGGCAAACCCAGTCAAACGCCGGTATCTGCAGCTAGCGGGAAAGTCGTTAGCTGGGCCCGCAAATTGCTTCGAATGCCCACTGACACTTCGCTTATGTCAGACAAGGTAAGGCCATCATGAACAGCAGTGATAAAGAATCGGAGAGTTCACCCGCCTTCTGGCGGACTCAAGAGATGTTGCTGCTACAGCAGGTAACCGCACTGGCCGGGCGGGACTTTTCTCCCGAGACCGTAATGAGGGAGATGCTTCACCTACTGTCCGAACTGTTGGGGTTGAACCGCGGGCGAATCGTGTTGCTCGACGAATCGGGCCAATCGAGCCGAATCCGCTATGCCTACGGACTGACCGCAGACGAAGTCAGCCGCGGGCGTTACGCACCAGACGAAGGTGTAACCGGACGAGTACTGGCTCGAGGTCAGTTGATCATCGTTCAGGACATCGATAACGATCCGCTGTTTCTCGGCCGCATGGTCGCGCGTAACAACCTCCCTTCCGGGCCGGTTTCCTATATCGCATTACCGATCCAGATCGGCCAGCGCACCATCGGCGTACTGGCCTGCCATCGCATCCGCAGCCGAGCACGCCCATTGGCAGATGACCTCACCATCCTGAGAATCCTGGCGACGTTTGCCGGGCAGATCCTCCATCTGGAAGAACACCTTAGGGAAAAAACCGAGGCGCTCGAACAACGCAACGCCCTACTGGCCCGGGCACTGGAGACCCGCTCCAGCCGCTACGGGATTATCGGCAGCGCGCCCCAGCTGCTGCGCGCGCTCTCAGAACTGGAGCGCGTTGCGAATACCACCGCAAGCGTGTTGCTGCTCGGCGAGTCCGGAACCGGCAAGGAGCTGTTCGCGCGTGCATTGCACCTGTCCAGCCCCAGACGGGACAAGCCGTTTATCCGCGTGAATTGCGCAGCCATTCCCGATTCGCTATTTGAGTCGGAGTTGTTCGGCTACGAGCGAGGCGCCTTCACCGGGGCGCAAACGGCGCGTGCCGGCTGGTTCGAGCAGGCAGATGGCGGCACCATTTTCCTCGATGAGATTGGCGAGCTTCCGCTGGCCATGCAGACCAAGCTGCTACGTACGCTGCAGGAGGGCACCATCACCCGCCTCGGGGCCAAGCGCGAGCTGCACATCGACGTCCGGCTGGTGGCAGCCACTAACCGTGAACTGGAGACCGAAGTCGCCGCCGGCAACTTCCGCCAGGACTTGTACTACCGGCTAAACGTCATCCCGATACGCCTGCCCTCGCTGGCTGAGCGCCGGTCTGACATCCCCGTGCTGGTGCTGCACTTCCTCAACCGGATCAACCAGGCCAACCAGCGAAACGTCAGCCTAAGTGCCGAGGCGATTAAGCGCCTGCAGCGGCATGCGTGGCCGGGCAACATTCGCGAGCTGTCCAATGTCATTGAGCGAATGGTGCTGCTAGCCGACCACGCCCTGTTGAGCGCAGCGGACGTCGACCGCTACCTGCCACGGGAGAACGAGCAAGCTGCGCCGACACCTCCCCTGGCCACGTCACCGCCCAGCCTCCCTGCCTATATTGAGGACATCCGACCTTACGTCTCGGTGACCTCCCATACTGCCGATGCGCTGCGCCAGGCGCTGGACCGCTGTGGCGGAAACAAGACGCGCGCCGCTCAGCTGCTGGGCATGACCGCGCGCCAGTTCCACTACCGCTGGCAGAAATTGGTAGCCATTCGCTGAAGCCGAACACAATGTCGACAATGTCAACATTGTGTTCGACTCTACTCCGGTTCAGCGAAGGAAAAAATCAGACCAAAACCAAATTAGCACCCCGTAACAGGCTGAAATGTAAAGATATTTTTAAAATCTTCGACAGCTGGCATGGCAGTTGCGATATCCCATTCAGCCAGGACTGACATCGCGTTGGTACTGATGAACTGAATGGAGAGCACCATGAACGCACCTGCACCTACCACCGTTAAAACCTACCTGCGACCGATCGATCGAGACGGCCTGATGGCCTTCGCCGAGAAGGGCCGCAACAACCCGGCCAGCCGCGGCACTAACAAGGTCCGCACGGTCATGCAGGGCATGTACCGCAGCCTCAGCTATGTCGGTGACCACGAGGCCGTTGTGGTCGACGAGCCTCTGCACCTGTTCGGTGAAGACACGGCGCCCGCTCCGGGCGAGATCGTGCTCTCCGGGCTGGGTGGCTGTCTTGCCGTAGGAATTACAGCAGTGGCCACCTGGAAGCAGGTCAAGCTGAGCAAGCTGGAAATCTTCCTGGAAGCCGACATTGGCAACCCAGCGGCGTGGGGTGCCGGCGGTGCACCGATGCAACCGGAGCAAATGGGCTTCCAAGAGATTCGCGTAAAGGTCTTGGTGGAGGGCGATGCCACTCGCGAAGAGCTCGACGAGATCGTCAAGCACGCCAACTTCTACTCGCCCGTGGCCAATAGCATGCGCAATCCCATTCCGTTCAGCATCGCGCTGGCCGACTGAGCAACGCATCGAGGAGGTCGCCATGAACAGTGTCGCCGCGCCCGTTGCTGAGCTGACACCCAGCGTAAACGACAAAACCATGCTCCAGCGGGTATCCGAGATAGCCAGCGGGCCTCTCGCCGAGGCCGCCAACCGTATCGACCGGGAGGGTTACTACCCGTTGGACATCATGGCGCGCCTCGCCGAGGTGGGCGCGTTCGGCGCGCATCTGGACCGGCGCGGGGCCGACTTTGGGCTAGCGCTAGCAGCTAACAGCGAGATCGCCCGCAGTTGTGGGTCCACCGGCTTTCTCGCCTGGTGCCATAACGTCTGCGGCCTGTACATGGAGCAATCGGCGAACCCGGCTCTGCTGGCGCGCTTGAACGACCACGTCGAAGGTCGTAGCTTCGGCGGTACCGCACTGTCCAACCCGATGAAGGCCATGGCCGGCATCGAGCCGATGCTGCTGCGCGCACAGCGGGTGCCAGGCGGCTATCGGGTGAGCGGTTCACTGCCCTGGGTCAGCCACATCGCCCCCGGGCAATACTGCGGTGCGATCGCGGGTGTCGATCGCGCCGACGGTACTCGTTCCCACGAGATCATGTTTCTGCTCGATCTCGACGAGCGGGTCGACCTCAGGCATTGCCCCGCATTTTCCGGCATGGAAGGCACCAGCACCTGGGGCATCCGCCTGACTGATCACTTCATCGGCGAAGACCAGCTCATCGCCGACCCCGCCGGCCCTTTCGTCAACCGCGTCCGCGCCGCCTTCATCCTCCTGCAGGTCGGAATGGCGACCGGCCTGGTGCAGGCCAGCCTGGACGCGATGAACGAGGTCGAGCCGGTACTGGGGCACGTCAACCAGTTCCTTCATGACCGTCCCGACGTGCTCCAAGCCGAATTTGCCGAGCTCAATTCACGGGTCGCCGCGCTGGTGCGCACCCCTTACGAAACCGATAAGGACTTCATGCTCGACGTGCTCGATGCGCGCGTACAAGGCGCCGAGCTGGCCCTGCGTGCGACCCAGTCGGCCCTGCTTCACCAAGGCGCGCGCGGTTACCTGATGAGTGCCGGACCACAACGACGCATCCGCGAGGCGCAATTCGTGGCGATCGTTACCCCGGCGATCAAGCACCTGCGCTACCAGATGAACCGCCTGATGCAGGAGGCCCAGCCAGCATGAGTGCAATCACCCAAGCCTGGCGGCAGTTCATTTGCCGCGCCTGTGGCCTGATCTATGACGAAGCGCTCGGTGATCCGGACAGCGGGCTGGCGCCCGGCACCCGCTTCGAGGACATTCCGGATGACTGGGAATGCCCGCTTTGCGGCGTGACCAAGCTGGATTTCGAACCCTACGTGATGCGCGAGGCGCCAGCTGCCGTGGCGATGCCGGTCGGGCCTCGCGAGACAGGCATCGTGGTGGTCGGTGGCGGACTGGCCGGCTGGTCTGTCATCGAAGCCATCCGCGCCATCGATCAGAGCACCCCCATCACGCTGGTCAGCGGTTGCAAGGGCGACCTTTATCACAAGCCCGAACTGTCCGTTGCGCTCAGCCGCGGTCAGTCGGCCGACAAGCTGGTGCGCGAGCGCGCCGCCGAGGCCGCTGCTCGGCTTGGCGTGCGCCTTTTGCCGGAAACCTTCGCCGTAGGCCTATCCCCACGGCTCCGTCAACTGCGCACCACACGCGGCAACCTGAGCTACACCCGGCTGGTTCTCGCTCAGGGTGCCCGCCCCGCACTGCCCGTTGCGCTGCCGGCCGAGCTCTGCTGGCGCGTCAACCACCTGCACGGCTGGGCCGGCCTGCAGGCGCGGCTGGCCGAGCGCAGCCCCCAGGACGTGGCGGTTATCGGTGCCGGGATGATCGGCTGTGAGATCGCCGAGGACCTGGCGCGAGCGGGTCACCGGGTCACGCTGATGGATCGTCAGTCTTTACCACTGGCGAACCTGTTGCCCGAGCCGGCGGCCCGCCGTCTGAACGCCGCGCAACGCCAGTTGGGCATCGAGCTGCTCGGCGACGTCGAAATCGCCTCGCTGACCTCGCTCGCCGACGGCCGCAAGCGCCTGCTGACTCGCTGTGGCCAGCGCCGTGACGTGGATCAGGTGATCGCCGCTACCGGCCTGGCCACCGAACCCCGCCTGGCGCGCCTGGCCGGTCTGGACTTCGCACGCGGCATCAGCGTCGACCCCGCCACGCTGCAGACCAGCGACCCGGACATCTATGCCCTGGGCGATTGCATCAGTCTTGGCGGTATGCCCTGCCGCTTCATCGAACCCATCGCCCGTCAGGCGCGAGCCATCGCCGCCCATATCGCCGGCATGCCGGGCGCGCTCTATCGCCACAGCGATCCCGTCATCAGGCTGAAGACCGCCTCCTTGCCGATCGCCCTGCACGGCATGCCTCATGCAGACGGGCATTGGCATGTCGTCCAGGAAACCGATGGCTTTCTGCTCATGGAACAACGAACCAACGGCACGACTACGTCAACGCTGCGGGTTGGCCGCGCCGACGCCGCGTGACTGCAGACCAAACTGGAGGGTACAGACATGAGCGACAATAACTTCTTCCGCCCCTATTCGGAGCATGCCACGCTGACCGGTTGTGCCTGCGGAAAGCACGAAAGCCCCGAAGCGCATGATCGCGCTGCGGAACAGGCGCGACTGGCACGCTCGCGCGACCGGGAAATGCTGTCGCAGGACTTCGTCGAGGCCGCGGCGGTGCGCGCGCTCTTCCCTAACGACGTGACGCGCCGGCGCTTTCTCCAGGCGGTCGGTGTCGGCACGGCAATGGCCGCCATCTCCAGCGTGCTGCCGCTGACGTCACTGCAGGCGATGGCCGATGAGCGCGGGCCGCTGGAAAAGACCAATCTGAAGATCGGCTTCATCCCCATCAACTGCGCCACGCCGCTAATCATGGCTGACCCGCTCGGGCTGTATCAGGAGCAGGGCCTGTCGGCAAGCCTGCAGAAGACCGCCGGCTGGGCACTGGTGCGCGACAACATGCTCAACGGCGAGCTGGACGCATCACACATGCTCGCCCCCATGCCGTTGGCGATCAGCATGGGCCTGGGCTCGAATCCGCAACCGATGCGGGTCGCCACCATCCAGAACATCAACGGCCAGGCCATCGTTCTGGCGCTCAAGCACAAGGAAAACCGCGACCCGAAGAACTGGAAAGGCTTCAAGTTCGCCATTCCCTTCGAATATTCGATGCACAACTTCCTGCTGCGCTATTACCTCGCCGAGCACGGGCTGGACCCGGACCGCGACGTGCAGCTGCGGGTAACGCCGCCGGCCGAGATGATCGCCAACCTGCGGGCCGGCAACATCGACGGTTTCTTCGGCCCCGAGCCGTTCAACCAGCGCGCCGTGTATGACCAGGTCGGCTTCATCCATGTGCTGTCGAAGGACCTTTGGGATGGCCATCCCTGCTGCTCCTTCGGTGTATCCGAAGCCTTCATCAAGGAAAACCCCAATACGTTCGCCGCGCTCTACCGCGCCATTCTCAACGCCGCCGCCATGGCTCAGGACAAGGCCCAGCTGCCGACCATCGCCAAGGCGATCTCGACGCCGAATTATCTCAACCAGCCGGAGACGGTGATCCTCCAGGCGCTTTCCGGGCGTTATGCCGATGGCCTGGGCCAGGTACAGAACGAACCGCAACGCTCAGGCTTCGACCCCATGCCCTGGTACTCCATGGCCACCTGGATGCTGACCCAGATGAAGCGCTGGGGTTACGTGAAGACGGATGTTGATTACAGCGCGCTGGCCGAGCAAGTGTTTTTGCTCACCGACGCACGCCGGCAGATGGCTGCGCTGGGCATGGCCGAAGCCGAGGCTCAGCTGGCCAGTGGCTACAAGCCGTTCGAGGTGATGGGCAGGCCATACGATCCGACCGCCCCGGACGACTACCTGGCCGGCTTCGACATTCCACGCATGAGGACCCGACCATGAACAATCATCTTCGCCTGAAGGCGGCGTTGGTCTCGGTATTGTTACTGGCCGCACTGTTGCTGGTCTGGCAGACCGCCACCCATACCCCCGCCCAGCAGACCGACGTGAGCGCGGCAGACGCCGAATACGCCGCGCTCATGGGACAAACGGCCGAGGCGCCGAAGAAGGACGGCTTCCCCACGCCGGCGCAGTTCTTCGAACTGGCTGGCCAGCAGCTAAGCGAACCCTTCTACGACCGCGGCCCGAACGACAAGGGCATCGGTATCCAGCTTGCGCATTCGCTCGGGCGCGTCGCGCTCGGCTATCTGATCGCACTGGCCGTAGCAATTCCACTCGGCTTCGTGATCGGCATGTCGCCGCTCCTGTACCAGGCACTTAACCCCTTCATTCAGGTGCTCAAGCCCATCTCGCCGCTGGCCTGGATGCCGATTGCGCTCTACACCATCCGCGACTCATCGGTCTCGGCAGTGTTCGTGATCTTCATCTGCTCGATTTGGCCGATGCTGATCAACACCGCATTCGGTGTAGCCGGGGTGCGCAAGGACTGGCTGAACGTCGCACGCACGCTGGAGGTATCGCCGCTGCGCAAGGCCTTCTGCGTGATCCTGCCGGCCGCGGCTCCAACCATCATCACCGGCATGCGCATCTCCATGGGTATCGCCTGGCTGGTCATCGTCGCGGCCGAGATGCTCATAGGCGGCACCGGTATCGGCTACTTCGTCTGGAACGAGTGGAACAACCTTTCGCTGGCCAACGTGATCTTCGCGGTACTGATGATCGGTGTCATCGGCATGCTGCTCGATCTCCTTTTCGCACAACTGCAAAAGAAGGTGACCTATGTCGACTAAAGCATTCCTCAAGGTCGAAGGGCTGAGCAAGCGTTATCAGCCAAGCCAGCCTCCCGTATTCGAGAACATCAACTTCAGCCTGGAACAAGGCGAGTTCGTCTGCGTGATCGGCCACTCCGGTTGCGGCAAGAGCACCATTCTCAATGTGCTTGCCGGCCTGGAGGAGCCAAGCAGCGGTGGCGTCGTCATGGCCGGCAAGGAAATCGCCGGTCCGAGTCTGGACCGTGGTGTGGTGTTCCAGGGGCATGCGCTGATGCCCTGGCTGACGGTCGAGCAGAACATCGCCTTCGCCGTGAAGTCCCGACACCCGTCCTGGTCGCGCCAGCAGATTGCCGAGCACGGTGCACGCTTTATCGAGATGGTCGGCCTGACCGGCGCTGCGCAAAAGAAACCGGCGGAGCTGTCCGGCGGCATGAAACAACGCGTCGGCATCGCCCGGGCCTTTGCCGTCGAGCCGAAGATGCTGCTGATGGACGAGCCATTCGGCGCACTCGATGCGCTGACCCGCGGGGTGATCCAGGACGAACTCGTGAAGATCTGCGCGGCGACCCGGCAGACCGTGTTCATGATCACCCACGATGTCGACGAGGCCATCCTCCTTGCCGACAAAGTGATGTTGATGAGCAACGGGCCCAACGCGCGGATCGCCGAGATCGTCATCAACACGCTGCCGCGCGAGCGAACCCGCGAGACCATTCATCACGACCCGCAGTTCTACCGAATCCGCAACCACCTCGTGGACTTCCTGGTGCGTCGCTCCAAGACCATCCAGCAAGGTGGCGAAGGCGTGCTCGGCGACCAGCCGCTGATCGTCCGCCCGGGCCTCGATGATACCGACCCACCACCGCCAGACCCGCGAACGCAGCAACCGCTGCGCCGCATCCACGCTGTTTGACTCCACCTACTGTAGGAACCGATCGATGATTACCGACCGCGCACAAGTTACCGAGATGATCATCTCCGCCAAGGTCACCAAGGGCATCAAATGGAGCCAGGCCGCCGAGGCCATTGGCAAGAGCAAGGAATGGACAACCGCCGGCCTGCTCGGGCAGATGGCCTTCGACAAGTCCCAGGCCGAAACGCTTGGCAAGCTGTTCGGCCTCACCGACGAGGCCGTGGCCTGGCTGCAGATCGTGCCGTACAAGGGCTCGCTGCCTACCGCCGTGCCGACCGACCCGCTGATCTACCGCTGGTACGAGATCGTCAATGTCTATGGCGGCACCATCAAGGAGCTGATCCACGAGGAATTTGGCGACGGCATCATGAGCGCCATCGATTTCTCCATGGATATCCAGCGCCAGCCGGACCCGAAAGGCGATCGCGTGAACGTGGTGCTGTCGGGCAAGTTCTTGCCCTACAAGAGCTACTGACCGCGCGGCCTTCCGACCCCTCGAACTTCTGTATGCAGGTTCAGCGCGCCGCGGCCATCGGCTGCGGCGACGAACCGACGTTCATCCTTGCCCAGCGGAGAACCCGTATGGATCCACTGTTGCTTGGCGGCGTCGCCGGCGTGCTGGTTGGCCTGAGCATGGGGCTGACCGGGGCGGGCGGCGGTGTACTGGCGGTTCCGGCACTGACGATGGTGCTGGGACTGGACTTGCACCAGGCCGTACCGCTTGGCCTGCTGGCGATCGGTAGCGCCGCACTGCTGGGCAGTCTCGATGGCTTGCGCCACGGTTTGGTGCGCTACCGGGCCGCGCTGTTCATGGCGGCGATCGGTGTGCTCACCGCATCGCTCGGTACCCGCCTCGCCCATAGGCTGCCGACCGACGCGGTGATGCTGCTGTTCTGCCTCGTACTGATCGTCATCGCCGTGCGGCAGTGGTCGCAGGGCATGACGCCGATCGCATCCGGCATCGCTGACGCTGCCCTGTTCAAGCCGTGCCGGCTGGCCCCGGACAACTGGCGCTTCTGCTGGACGCCCCGTTGCTTCATGCATTTTGGCGCGATTGGCGCCTCGGCCGGATTGCTCACCGGGCTGCTCGGGGTGGGCGGTGGATTCGTCATCGTTCCGTTCATGCGCCGCTACTGCGAGCTCGGCATGCAAGGGGTGGTGGCCACCTCGCTTGCGGTCATCGCGCTGGTTTCGCTGTTCAGTGTCGGACAGGCGTTGCATGCCGGGATCGTCGTGCCCCCGGCAGGTTGGCTGTTCATCGGCGCGTGCGCGCTCGGCATGGCAGCCGGGCGGCTGATGGCGGCGCAGTTCAGGGCGCGCACCCTTCAGCTCGGTTTCGCCGCGCTTGCCGCTGGCGTAGCCCTGGCGCTGGGCGCGCGCAGCCTTACCCACCTGCTTGCTTGAGAATCCTAATGACTCTGGATATCCGCTCGTTCTTCGATCCGGTCACCTCGACCTTCACCCATGTAGTTCATGCGCCAGGCCAGGCGCAATGCGCCGTAGTCGATGCAGTGCTGGGTTATGACCCGGTCACCCGCCTGACCGATACGCACATGGCTGATGAGGTGAAAGCCTATATTCAGGCCAGGGGGCTGCAGCTCCAGTGGTTACTGGAGACCCATGTCCATGCCGATCACCTGTCGGCCGCCAGCTACCTGCGCGCCGAACTTGGCGGGCGTATCGGCATCAGCGGCCGGGTCATGAAGGTACGCTGCACGCTCGTCGATCGGTACGGCCCGTTCCAGCAGAGGCCATACGACCACTTGTTTGCCACGGACGAAATGTTTTACATCGGTCCGCTGCGGACGCAGGCGCTTGCCGTGCCGGGGCACACGCCCGCCGATATCGCCTACCTGGTGAATAATGAGGTCGTGTTCGTTGGCGACACGCTTTTTCCACCGGACGTCGGCACAGCGCGTTGCGACTTCCCAGGGGGCAGTGCCAAGACACTGTATCGCTCCATCCAGCGTCTGCTGAGTTTGCCCGCGCATGTTCAGATGATGATGTGCCACGACTACCCGCCTCGCGACCGCGCGCCCATTGTCGAGTGCACCGTTGCTGAACAGCGCTCGACAAATATTCATGCGCGAAGTGGCATTTCAGAGGCCGAGTTTATCGAGATGCGTACCCAGCGCGACCGGACACTTCCAGCCCCACGCCTTTTGGGGCCATCCATGCGTGCGAATCTAGGGGGCTTGCAAACTGATCGTTGAGAAGCGGATAGGATCAGGCCGCTTCGCCTCAAGTTGCCAAGCGAGTAGCCGCCCCGCTACGGAAAAGCATGTGCGCCCGGACGGGTCTACTACGTGACCGCAATCAACAGCGCTGTTGAGAGCCCCCGGCGGAATAAGGCCCGGACTTGCTGTCGTTTGCATCCTACGGGCCAAAACAACTTCGTCGATATCAGCGATGCACGCCCATCTGCCAGACATACCCTCCTGCCATCAGCGAAACATGAATATTCGCTCAGCCGGCAAGCGCGACTTTCCAGGACCGTCTCCGTTGTCACGACTGCGATAGCCCAACGCGACCAAGAGCACGCCGGTCAGCCCATGTTGTGGCAATTGAAAGGCTGCATCGACCGAGGCCTGATCGAAATGCTCCATGGGTACGGCGTCAATGCCCAGCGCCGCCGCGCGGGAGATCAGAGAGCCAAGAGCGAGATAGACGTGCTTCTCCATCCAATGAGCCAGATCCTTGCGCTCATAACGGTGCAGGTTGATTCGACGTGCACGGGCGTGATGCTGAGCGATCTGAGCGCTGTCGTCTGAAAAGCGCCCCTCCGCAGCCTCCTGCGCCAGTAAAGCCTGGAGGTGCGAGTCACTCATGTCGGAAAGTCTGCAGAGCAATATGAAATGAGAGGCATCGAGCAGTTCGAGCTTTCTATTGGCATCGACCTGTTTGGCTGCATTTGCAAGCTGCGCTTTGGTTACCGCGCTTTCGGCAACTGAACTGGGCGATGAGTTTTCTGCTGCATTACGATGGCTCGCGATGACAAGTGCTCGCCATGAGCAACGTCGCGCACACGGAGCTTGGTTAAATCGCAGGCTCGCAGTTTGCTGTCGATGGCTAAATCGAAGAGTGCCAGATCTCGGGTTCTCTCGGCGATTTACAGTCTCACTCGGATCGCCCAGATATCTCTCAGGCAGCGGTGCCTTCTGTCCGACTAATTTTCCTTTGTTCCAGGGCTGATGGCTGTACGTAGCAATGATGTTCATGGAAGTGTCCTCCGCATACGGGAGGACAAGGATGGTTAGCTCGGGCAAGGGACGCTAACCGGCCAGAAGCGGTCATTCTGTGTCTAGTAAAACCAGGGCGATTGAAGATTACTAGAAAAGGGCCGCATCAGCGGCCCTTGTTGTTTGTGGATTAGACATGAATGCGATGAACAGAAAGAGATTTGGAGCATCAACGCTTTCTCTCTACGGCGCTCAAACACTCATGCAATTCATTTTTTCTTGGATGAAATACTACTCGGCCTATTTAGCGAAGAGCTCAAGCGCTAACCAGCAGGCTTTTCAATAGATTTGGAGCCAACAACAGCCTTATCACTCTCGATTTGATTTTTCACAGTCACTAGACGCGCTTCATTTAGACTAAGAGCAGATGCCACTTCGGCATACTTATCCCAAGTTATTGGCTCCCCCTTAACCTTGCCATTCAAAGCAAAATGATCACGGTACCTGCCAATTAGGCTTTCACGGCCACTGGCATCCATATATCTCTTGGGGGTCAATCTAATTTGCACAGATTTTGCATCTTGCCAAGATGTGGTTTCCAAAAAGTTATTCGTAATACCCTCTTCCCCGCTTACGGAAAATTTCACCTTGCGAGTTTCTCCGGGTTTAAGTCCTTTGACCGATTCAATGCTCGTGAATTTATCAGTCTTGAACGCGCGACCTTGACCATTCAGGAAAATGTCGGCAGAGAAAAACATCCCGTCGACCGTCATTTTTGACGTATTCTTGACTTCGGCTGAAAAGACTATTTTTTTGTCGAAAAATTTGGTTTCCACCATGCCGGTATTAATAAAAACTGGCTGCATCGACATGTATTCGTTTGTTAATAACACGCTTCTACCGCTGGCAATCGCCTTCTCAGTTTCGGCAACGACTGGATAGAGCTCTTTGAGCTGCGCGTTGAGTTCAGAAATGGTTTTTTCCAGGCGCACCAGTTCTGCCTCGTTTCTTATCAAGCGGGCGCTAGCATACGTATATGCTTGATACTCGGCATAAGAATCAAATCCCTTTTTCTTTGCGATTTCTCTCTCGTAAGTATCCTTGATAAGGCCATATACATTCGTCGCGATGTAATTAAATGTATCTGCGTAAGAATATTGGCTTCTGGTGGATTCAGCGCCACCAGAAACTGTTTGATTCTCATATTTTATGTCTTGGAATGCCGTGTGCTCTGAAACGCTGGTGTGAACGACGACTTTAGCCTCACAGGAACGAGACTGCGCGTTCTTGTCTGCAGCGAGTGTTACGATTTCGGCAAGTTCTATATTCGTAATGTAATCCATTGCCCCTTCAGGCATTTCCTTTTGGATTCTCGCCTTAAAGTCTTTGATTATTCTTTCTTTCGTAACTGACGAATCACATTCCACTTCACTATCGAAGCATCCGGCCAGGCTCAACGCGATGCTCAGGAAGACTACTTTCTTTACGTGCTTTATTACCATTACACAACCATCCAATTGCATATATAGATGAAATATCAGCATCCACACTGGTTCCTGCCAAGAGCAATAGCCCTTATCTATCCCTTGAGCCAGCAGAGATAATGAATAGCACTTAATGAGCGCCTAATCCGGAGCCACAAAATATAGATGCTCCCCCTTATTGAGTACCGACTTAGGAACTGAATTTCTCGCGCCCGGATTATAAATGTAAAACCAGTCCGGGAGAGTTTCGGAAAGGCGCTCTAGCTCTTCAAGTTGCTTATAGCTATTCAAGCGACCAAAACCAAGTACCAGCGGGCCGTAGACCTCACCATTGCGCTGCATAAAAACAGGGGCAGGCTCTTTTTCAGGCGTTACACCAGCCACCATGTCAACTAGCTGGGTAAAGGAACCGGTTAACCGTTTTCGCCATATGGCTCATCCAGAATGTATTGAAGCTTCCTCGATGCGATAGCGGCCTTTTCTTCCGGTGACTTATCAGAAATTTCCGCCCACGCCTGATTGACGGCCTTTTCAGCTACCGCAACCGCCTCTTTTCCTCCGGAGGGAGCCAAGTCGGCAGGAACCCACGCCGCAATTTGGTAGTGGCTGCTAGCGGACGCTGGAGCGAAACCAGATAGGAGGATCATGGACGGATCTAAAGTTACGGCGGACATGACCAGCTGCCCGTTACGGTAACCATTAGGGTCAGCCCCGGAAGCTTTTGCGTTTGTCTCAAACTCCTCGCGGCTTTCATCCGTTGCGGAGAGGTTTAGATTCTCAGCAAACTGAAGTGCTCTAGAAGGTTCTCCAGTACGGGGAACTAGCCCACAACCTGCCAAGGTGATAGCAAGAGCAAAAACCGCGCCTTTCCCTAACACACTCAACCGTTCCATTGCTCTGTAAAATGAGCACTGATTCTAACTGATGGCACCTGGCCACTCCAAGTTGAGTGCGCAGACTTGGCGCTAGCGGAGGTCTCCTTCTGGCCGGTTAGCGACCACTGCTCTGGCTAGCCATGCTTGCCCTCCCACATGTGGAGGACTTGCCATGAAACATCATTGCTACCTGTAGCCGTCAGCCCTGGAACAAAGGTAAGTTGGTCGGGCAGAAAACCCCACTCCGACTGAGAGATATCTGGGCCATCCGAGTAAGGCTTCAAATTGCAGAAAGATCCCGGGATCTGGCTCTCTTCGATCTGGCCATCGACAGCAAGCTTCGAGCCTGCGACTTAACCAAACTCCGTGTGTGCGACGTTGCTCAGTAAGCGCGTGCGCTTCTACTCCACGGTCGATCTGGTCAATCTGCTGGAGCGCGAAAAACACGACGGCAAAGCCGGGCGGATCGCCCAGGCACTGCTGCGCATGGATCTGGTCATCCTCGACGAACT
>Ga0209346_1000743_pt1 | contig 23971 bp, 19 predicted proteins | sample AutmiccommunBRH9_FD_187381 | JGI IMG/M metagenome (GOLD analysis project Ga0209346, IMG submission 187381) | Deep subsurface microbial communities from Mt. Terri, Switzerland - Autotrophic microbial communities BRH/9 (SPAdes) (version 2) | ecosystem: Environmental > Aquatic > Deep subsurface >...
TGCCGCTAAAATGGCCATCGGTTTAGGCGCCAATGTAACTATCGTTGATGTTAGTGCCGATCGTCTTCGTTACTTAGACGATATATTCCAAGGTCGGGTAAATACTGTAATGTCCAACAGCTTTAACATCGCTCAAGCTGTAAAAGAAGCTGATCTGCTAGTTGGTGCGGTATTAATTCCGGGCGCACGTGCACCGAAATTAGTAACTGAGGAAATGGTTAAAACTATGAGCCCAGGCTCTGTGATCGTCGATGTGGCAATTGACCAAGGTGGCTCAATCGAAACAATTGACAGAGTTACTACTCACAGCGAACCAACCTATGTTAAACATGGTGTAGTCCACTATGCTGTTGCCAATATGCCTGGTGCAGTGGCAAGAACGTCAACCTTTGCGCTGACAAACGCCACAATTCCATATGCTTTACAACTGGCAAACAAGGGTTATGAAAAAGCCATCCTAGAGAATAAAGCTCTAGCTAAGGGTGTTAACGTAATTCATGGTCAAGTTACCTATGAAGCCGTTGCCAACTCCTTGGATTTACCGTATGTAGCCCTTGAACAGTTAATTGGCTAAGACCATAAAGTCCCATATAGTCTGCAACCTAAAAAATTCACAACATCTAAAAAACCAGCTCAGATTGTTTGAGCTGGTTTTTATTTAACCATAAAGCTATGGGGACGGATCTAAAGCTATGGGGACGGATCTTTTTGCTTATTCCTCTTCAAGGTGCGCAGCCTCCAGCCCCTCAAACTACTAAGTCATTCAAATAAAACATAAACATTTCTAAGGATAACACCTTATCCATCTGCCCTGTTTTGACCTGATAGTCCATTTTGGCAAGCTCTTTGATGATTTCTGCAAGCTGGGTCTCGGTAAATTTTCTGGATTGTTCCAGTGCCAGCTTGATTGCATACGGGTGAGCACCTAGCTGAGAAGCCGTTTGCTGGGAAGAGTAGCCCATTCTATCCAGCTCTTTGGCATAGAGCATTAAGCGGAACTGTCTAGCGAATAGAGCGATCATTTTTATTGGCTCTTCTTTATTCTGTAGTAAATCATAAAACAACCTAAAGGCTTGATCGATTTTTAGGTTTGCGACGCTTTCAATTAAGGAAAAGATGTTTTGTTCTGTACTTCGGATGCCTAAACTTTGCACTGTTTCCTCCGAAATAATCCCCTGATTATCAACGTAGGTTGCCAGCTTTTTAATTTCCTGAACCAAAATCTGCATATTATCGCCAACCAGATGGATCAGCAAATTAGCTCCTTCATCGGTTATCGTTGCTTTTTCCTTTACGGCCTGTTTTTTAACCCAATCAACTAAGGCAGTTCCCGTTAAGGCGTTAAAAGATTTAACCAGCGCGTTCTTCTTCAACTGCTTAACAATCTTTCTTCTCTCGTCGATTTTTTCGTAAGGAACCCAAAAGACGATAGTGCTATAGTCAACGGGATTTACCAGCAAACGTTCCAAGTCTATAAGGTTGTGCTCCACACCTTTAACCTTTTGCGCTGTAAATAGCCAAGCGTTTTTAGCGATAATCAGTTTATGCTGTCCAAAAAAAGGTGGTGACTCAGCTTCCTGCACAATCTCTTCAACCGGGGTGTTTATTAGGTCATACGTAACAACATTCAAATCCCGTTCTTCTTTTGGTATCAAACTAGCTGTCAGTTTTGCAATGCCTTCCTCTATTAGATAATTTTCAGTTCCGTATACTAAATAGGTGTTCTGTTTTGCCACCAGCCATCCCCCTATATCCCAGACTCATCGTTTACTTTTCTGAATCGTCAACTTGCAGTTCAAGGTGCGCCTTTAGATAAATATTGCGATCTAATTGGTGCAATGATACTTGTCCATTCAATATTCTAGCAATTCTATTAAGTAGAGCAACCTGTTCATTAATTTCCGTCAAACTTGACGGGAGCTCTGTTTTCTCGACAGTGGTATCTCGTCCAACTTCCAAGGATATTTTTGTAAGAATAGTTAAAACGGCCTTTTTATCCTTTTGCTCTACCGTAATCCGCAAAGGTATTTTAGCACCGTTCAGGTTAATATTGCTGCTTATTCGGTACAAGAAATAAAGCAAGAATTTTATCAAGCCAAAATTACCAAGAACATTTATGTCACTATCTGCTGTGATATCCAGTCGATTTTCTCCATATTTATTAGTAACCTGCTTGTCCACACCGTCGATTAGTTGGTTAAGTGAAAATGGACTGTTTGTTGAAGAGACGTTGTTAAGAAAGTCCATATATAGCTGAATTTTAAAATCTATGTCGTGAACTAATATTCCCTCATCAGTCTGAGAAGCCGCCTGCAACTTCTCTTTGACACTATTAATAAAATACAGACTAATCAGCTTTATTTTTAGGATTTCATCACGATAAACTGTGTTTTTTTTCTGAACATCAGCAATTTTTTCCTGAAGTAATTGATTATTATTTTCTAGTTCAGCCAAATGCTGCCGATTTGTTTTTAAAGTATTATAATGGGAGAGAGCCTCGTTAATAATCGGTCGAAATTCTTCATCTAGTTTCCATGGTTTAGGAATAAATTTATAAATATCTCCTTGGTTGATGGTTGCCAATAATTGCGGCAGCTGCGTATAACCGGAAAGAACAACGCGAACCGTATCCGGATAAGCCTCTTTCACCAGCTTAAGCAGCTCTAAACCATTCATTACCGGCATTTTCATATCTGTAACAATTACACTTATCTCTTGTTGTTCCATTATTTCTAAGGCTTTTTTAGCACTATCTACAAAAATCGCTTTATACTCTTCATCAATCACCCCTCTTTGCAATGAACTTAAAACATTCGGCTCATCATCTACAAACAAAACTGTGTTTTTGGACATTTGCACCACCTACCTATCAATATATTTCTACTTCGTCGATTTAGCTTCTTTGCTGAAAGATAATCATTGTGCCCGAAGGGTGCTACCTATCAATATATTTCTACTTCGTCGATTTAGCTTCTTTGCTGAAAGATAATCGTTGTGCCCGAAGGGTGCTACCTATCAATATATTTCTACTTCGTCGATTTAGCTTTTCAGTTTGGAAGTTAGATTTGCCAACGCGCTCCGTCGTCCGTTGCTTTTCTAGATGAAATAGTTGTAGAAAAGCAACTCCCAAAAGTCGCTGCTTATGGCAAATCTAACTTCTTTGCCGAAAGATAATTGTTGTGCCCGAAGGGTGCCACCATTTATATTTTTTTTAATGTAAGGCTTCTACAACGTGACCTACTTTTTCTTTATTTAGACCTAGATACTCAAAAGCCTCCTGTGTATATTCGGCATAATCGCTATCAATAATCCGCCACGCATAATAGGCAGCAATATTTACCGCACAAACGATTTCTTTATTTAAAACATTAGCCGAGGTAGGAGTATGATGAAAAAAAGCTGTTTCCAATATCGGATAAGGAAGTCCCCACCAGCTTAAAAGATATCCACCAACTTCCTGATGGTTAATTGAAAAACGCTCTTCCTCACGATCGACTGAAGAGAGAGATTTATTTGTTTTTACATCTGCCAAAAGTTCCACATATTGCTCTTGAAAAACACTCAGCATCAAAATGATACCAATATTATGCAATAACCCTGCGGATAAATAGTTCTCGGGCAGCTTTTTCTTTAATAGCTGACCATAGATTATGTTAACTATCTTATTTGTTAACTTCGTATGTCGTAAAAATTTATCTCTTGATAGGTAATGGTTGTCAGGAATGTTGATTGTATTAATAAACTCATCAGCCATAATTAAACTATTCAGAGGCTCTTTAAGAAATAAAGAATCCTCCCAATCATTTACTATTTTCAGCATATTTTTACTTTTTAGTGTATCGTTGATTATAAATAAGCGAGAGACTAAATTATAAAGCTTATCATTGTCCCAAGGCTTCAAAATATAAAATAAAACGAGATTTTCTCTTGCTGATTGAAAAACCAAATCCTTTTCCGCATATCCGCTTAAGATAAGTCTCATGATCTCCGGATATAGTCTTTTAACTTCTTTTAATAGATCGTATCCATTCATTAAAGGCATTTTCATATCAGTTATTATGAGATCTATTTTTTCGTCGGCTAAAATCTTCAAAGCCTCTTGTCCATTCCCAGCAAGAAAAACTTGATAATCTGTATTGATAAATAATCGATTTAAGGATTTCAACACATACTTTTCATCATCAACAAATAAGATAGTTTTTCTCATTGGTTATGCCACCTTTTTAGATATTTCTATTTTGTCGATTTAGCTTCTCAGGTCGGAAGTTTTTTTCATTCTAGAAAAGCAACGGACGACGGAGCGCGTTGGCAAATCTAACTTCGTCGATTTAGCTAACTCGGAATCTTTATCGTAAACTTTGTTCCCACACCTTTTTCACTTTCGACCGTTAGTTCCCCATGATGTTTATTTGTTATTATCTCATAAGCAATGCTAAGACCGAGTCCGGTACCTTCTCCGGGAGGTTTTGTCGTAAAAAAGGGATCGAAAATTTGTCTTAGGTGCTTTTCCTCAATACCAATCCCATTATCCTCAATCGAACAGTAAAGAAAACCATGTTCATTAGAGGTTTTTATTTTTATCAGACCAAGTTCAGAAAGCCCCTTTGCCCGAATTGCATATACTGCGTTAATCAGCAAATTTAACAACACCTGATTAATTGAGCCCCCCATTGCTTGAATAGTCGGCAAGGGGTTTAATTGCAACTCTATATTGGCATAATATTTCAATTCGTTTCTGGTCACAACTAATGTATTATTTATACCCTCGTTTAAATCATAATCTCCATATTCATTTAAACTGTCAACACGAGAAAACAGCCTTAAACCTTTGACAATCTTTCCTACTCGATCGATCCCTTCGTTAGTCTCTACAAAAATCTCGCCTAAATCATCATTTATAAAAGCTAAATTATACCTGTTCTCTAATTCTTCTATTTCCCTAAAGCTGAAATCCAACTCGATAAGCTCTTTGGCTTGATGTCTTGTCCGTACTTCTTGATAAGATAAGAGGATCTCTTTATATCTGGAAAAATATTTTTCTAAAGTATTTAGATTGCTTAACAAAAATCCCAGAGGGTTATTAATCTCGTGAGCGATTCCCGCAGCAAGCTGACCAATTCCTGCCAGCTTCTCCTGATGGATTAGTTGTCCTTGAGTATTTTGGAGTTTTTTTAGAGTCCCTTCCAACTCCATATAGCTTTTTCTAAGCTTTTCCTCGATTTTTTTTCTTTCTGTGATATCTCTAAACATTATTAGAAATAATTCCTCTTTACAAGCTATTTTTGTAACAAAAGCTTCAACATAAGCAGAAGTGCTATCCGACCTCATCAAGGTCCCTTCAATCAAGGATGGCGGAGAATTCTTAGCAACTATGCTGATTAAACCTTCCTTTATAGCTTGAAAAAAGTCTATGGGAAGAAGATCCTCAAAGGAGTTGGCAAATAATTCTGCATCATTGGTAAGTCCAAGCAGTTCAATTGCCTTGGTGTTGGCAAAAATAATCTGATAATCCTCGTCAAGCAAATAAACAGCATCTGGTAGCAGTCCAAAGAGGCTTTCATAACCCATTTCTGAACATTTCCAATCACTTTGCATTTAACCTCACTCCACAAGACAAAATAGTAAAAATATCCATCAGTTGGTCATATTCAAAAGAGCGTTATCCCGGTCCTTTTTTTTATAATACCATTATTCCGCTTGTTAGCCTAATACAAAAAAACCGTGGTTGCCCACGGTTTAATTATTAAGGAAAGCTTAAGCGAATCACGCTTATGTAAACGCCCAACAGAAAGTCCTAGGAACTTCCCATTGGGCGGGAAGCAATGGTCGTAATACAATATACGCACACTGCTTAAAATGTGTTACTAACTAGTTTATTTTTATTTCCTGTTTTTCTAGAAGATTTATTTGATATTTAGCGTTTAAAGTATTGTCGGCATTGTAAAGAGCATAAGTAACATACTGACCGTCAATGCTTTCTATATTCAGGGATAATTCCTTCGTCCATTTGGCTGTCCGAAAATCCTCAACATTCTCTTTATAGATTATTAACTGATTCCCCTCTTCATTTGTATTGATGGTGTATATCGCTGCTTGTTGAGCTGCAGGCAGTTTTCCAGATGAATCCTCAGCTATTGTCACATCTACCGGCAACCCATAATCTACAGTGCCGACTATTTGTGTACTTTTTTCTAAATTCTCAGTCCCACCGCTTGGAATATCTGTATCAAGCTCAGGCGCTGACGCGGTGAAAAGTCTCTGGTTACTATCTTCAGCCTCCTCGGTTACCATTGCAAAGTTCTCCGCACTATCTGCAGAAAAGTCGGCTTTTTGCTGATTCATCAAGGGAAGCAGCGGTATTAGCATAATTAGGATAAGCGCTGCTGCGGCAAAACCGTAATAAGGTTTCCAGTTCTTTTTCCGGAAGATACTCTTCTTTTCACTAATGACAATCCGCTTATCGGCAAGAAGTTGATCAACAATGCTCTCTGTAAGCTCGATTTCCGGTAATTTTAGCAAATCCTCATGCAGAGCAACCATACTTTGTTTAAACTGACGGCATTCGGGACAACTAGCAAGGTGCTCGGCCAGTTCAATTGCCTGATCTTCATTTATTTCCCCATCTAACTGTTGACTTATCAACTCTTTATAGCTGTCGCAATTTTTCACAGATGAACACCTCCCTGTTGATAATGCTTTTGCAGTTGCTCCCTAGCTCTGAACAAATAAGACTTCACTGTATTTAAAGGTAAGCTTAAGGCTTCCGAAATTTCCTGATAAGAAAATTCATGAAAGTACCTTAAAATCATTGTTGCTCTGAGGTTTTCCGGCAATACTAAAATAAGCTCGTTTAATTCCTTAATCATCAGCTTATTCTCAATAGCTTGTTCAAGGTTAAAATCTTCTTGTACAGTTAATTCTGCACCATCTATTGATATTTCATTCTTCTTCTTGCGAAATTTATCCATACAAATATTCGCCGTGATTCGTTGTGCCCAAGTTGAGAATTTGGCTCTTTCTTGGAAAGTGTCGATCTTTGTATATATTCTGATCAAAGCATCCTGAGCAGCATCCTTAGCGTCGTGCTCGTTGCCCATATAATAAAAGGCTGTTTTATATACTGCTGACTCTACGCTTTTAAGAAGGTTAATGATCGCTTCTCTATCTCCGGCCTTAGCCATCTGAATCAAATCTTCTTGATTCACGATGCTGTTCCCCCTCTCTACTCCTTTGACGGATTAATAAGTACTTTTGTTGCACTAAATTTTATCTGTAACTGCTAAAATTATATAACATTCTGCCAAATAACAAAACTACGGAATTGCTTTTTCTGTAAAATAACCATTATTTTTGATATGCAGCAGAACCGCTCCATCAAGATCGGTCCGATAAATATCGATTTCCTCCCTTGTTAGTCGTTCGATAACCTGATCGGTGGGATGTCCGTAAATATTCCTCCTGCCTACAGAAATTACTGCCGTCTCTGGTTTTAAGCCGGATAAAAAGTTTTCCTTTGTTGAGGTGTTGCTGCCATGATGACCGACTTTTAAAACATCAACCTGTCTAATCTGGTTTTTCTTCAATAACTGCTCCTCGCCTGCCGACTCGATATCGGCAGCAAAGAACAGATCGGTATTGCCAATTGTTAAATAGATCCCCAAGGTATGATCGTTAGTTTTATTAGAGCCAGGCAGTTCAACCGGGACAAAGGTCAGCTTGGCATCCTTGGCAATCGCCAGCTCCTTGATGTTATCTAAATAAATAATCTGGCTGTTTTTTTGCTGTAATTTGTTATAGAGCTCCTCACCAAGTGGAGTTCGCGGGAAACCCTTATTTACTACAAAATACTCTATCTTAATCTTCTCGACTAAGGTTAGGAAGCCGCCAATGTGGTCTAAGTCTTCATGAGTCAAAACAGCAACATCCAAGCTTTTAATCCCTTGATAATGCAAGTAAGGTAATACAACATCCTCACCGATGTCAAAAGGATTTTGCCGCTTTTGCCAATCAGCTACAGCTCTTTGATAAATACCCCCGCTATCAATTAGAACTGTCTTGTTACCAGCTGCTTGAATTAGGATGCTGTCTCCTTGTCCAACATCAATAAATGTTATCATCCCCTTGTCCGCTGTTGTCCATGACCAGATTAACAGACCGGACAGGAGCAAAATTGCCGTTTTTTCTAGGAAAAAAATTGCCTTTTTTAGCCTAAAAGCGATAAAAGCTTTTTGGATACTCTGCCTGAATAAAAACCAGGAAAGAATCGCATAAAGTAATAAGACAATATAGAAAGAAGGAAAATGCCCATAGAAATGAAAGATGTTCAGCCCCGCCGCCCAAGCAATTATCTTTAGTAATATAGCTATTAAACCGTCTAAGACCAACGCCAAAAAATTGCCGATATACAGCTTAATTCCGGCTAGAAACAGCGCCATAACTCCAATCGGCAGAATCAAGATACTGAAAAGCGGTACGATCAGCAAGTTAACCAGCCAGCCAAGAATAGAAAATTGGTGAAAATAATAAAATACTAAAGGGAACGCCGCCAGTTGAGTAACAATTACTAAGGCTAAAGCATTTTTCCAATATTTATTAGTTATCGGCAGAAATCCGGCAACTAAAGGCAAAAAAGCAATAATATAAAAAGTAATCATGACGGATAGTTGAAAGCCAACATCAAAGATCCAGTTAGGCTTCACGAGTGTCATTAGAATTACGGCTAGTCCAAGGCTTTGTAAAGCCGAGAACCTGTTTTTAAAGATAAGTCCGGAAAACATTAAAATTGTCATAATTGTTGCCCTAACAACCGATGCACTTACCCCCGTCAAAAACATATAACCAACCAAAAACAAGCTGACAAGATAAATTGTTTGCTGCTTGGTCAGACCCATCTTCAAGAACAGCCAGTAGAACATCATGGTTAAGATGGATAAATGAAGTCCGGAAATCGCCAACAAATGGCTTAGTCCTAAAATCGCGAAATCTTCCCGAATATCCTTGTCTAGATCATTGCGATAGCCTAACAAAATCGCCTTCATAAAGCCCGCCTGCGGTTCTGCAAAAAGCTGATCAACTTTGGCTAATAACCCGGCTCTAAACTTCTGGAATCCACTAATAGCTTTATTCCCTTCCGAGACAGCAATACCGGCAAAGTTATCGGCTATAACCCGCCAATATACTCCTTTCCGCTCCAAATACTTCCGATAAGTAAATTGACCGGGATTGGTTGCCTGAGCTATTTCGTCAATTTTTCCAAAAAGACGAATACTCTGACCGGCATACCAGCGCTGAACCTCTGCCAGTTGTTCTTCCTGATCCAAATATAGATAAACCAATAGCTCTTCATTAGTCTCCAAAAACAATTCTTGATTATCAATTAACAAAGAAAGTGGGGCAAGATTAAACTTTACTAAATTGCCGTCAATTATTGGTGTGGAAACAAAATAACCTCTGACACCAATACTCTTTTCCGCCAGCTGCTGTACCATTTCCTCAGAAATAGAGCTTTGCTGCTCATGCTGAAACCACCCGCCTCTTACAAATGCGAAAAGCAGCAAAGAAATCATCAGGAGTAATAGCCAGATTAGCCCCCTTCGCTGATACATTTTTATTGAGAAAGCCGTTAGGGCGACCCCAAAAAGCAGCAAACCTATTAATACCGGTCGGCCAAGCATTACCAAGGTACTAAGATAAATCCCCAGCACCCAAAATGCAGCTAATATTAATAATGGATATCTCTTTAGCATTAGACATTTCCTTATCTTTAAAAAGACCTTGTAAATCTTTTCTAGCAAAAATTCCATATTCCTTCATTCCAATAAAATTTTTTTTTGGAAAACTTTAAATTTTATTAATGTAACGGCTTTCATCCACTTTCCCTTTTTCGCAGATATGTTACAATAGAACACAATATTTATCTCATTCTACAGGATAATAAGAATCGATACGCAAATATGCGAACAAAGAGAGGGACTGGCTAATGAAAGCTTTAAATAGTATTCAGATTACTGACGTAGAGCAGGCTTCAAAAATATTGCAAGAGGTGATAATAAAAACCCCCCTTCAGCGAGATCAGATTCTCTCAGAGCGCTATCAATGCAATGTCTTCCTTAAACGGGAAGATCAGCAGGTGGTACGCTCCTTTAAACTTCGGGGAGCCTATTATCTCATCCAGGGTCTCCCAGTAGAAGAACGTCAAAAAGGGGTTGTCTGTGCCAGTGCCGGAAACCATGCTCAAGGGGTAGCATATGCCTGCAAAAAACTAGGGATCAAAGGCAAAATTTTTATGCCGGCAACCTCTCCCCGTCAAAAGGTTTCCCGTGTGGAGTTTTTTGGTGGTGAGTATGTAGAGGTTATTCTTACCGGGGACACCTTCGATGACGCTTATTATCTGGCCTATCGTTATTCTGAAGAGCAGGGAATGAAATTCGTCCACCCCTTTGACGATTATTTAACAATTACCGGACAAGGAACCGTTGGTTTAGAAATTTTTGAGCAGTCACCGCACCCGCTTTCTTATGTCTTTATGAGTATCGGAGGTGGAGGATTAATTTCTGGAGTCGGTTCTTATCTTAAAGGTGTCAGCCCCCAGACCAAAATTATTGGAGTAGAGCCTTTAGGAGCAGCCGGAATGAAAGAATCACTTCTGCAAAACAACGTTGTGGAGTTAGAGGAGATCGACGGCTTCGTAGATGGTGCAGCTGTAAAACAGGTTGGCAAGTTGACCTTTGAGATTGCCAGAGAGGTGGTTGATGATATTATCTTGGTTCCGGAAGGCAAAGTCTGCACAACAATCCTTCAGATATATAACGAAAACGCCATAATTGCCGAACCGGCAGGGGCCTTGCCGATTGCTGCTCTTGACTATTATAAAAAGGAGATTAAAGGCAAATCGATCGTCTGCATCGTTAGCGGAGGCAATAATGATGTCGATCGGATGCAGGAGATCAAAGAACGCTCACTTATTTACGAGGGCTTAAAACATTATTTTATCGTAAACTTCCCACAGCGTGCCGGGGCGTTGCGAGAGTTCATGGAAGAAGTCTTAGGGAAAACCGATGATATTACCCGCTTCGAATACACGAAGAGAAACAATCGTGATAAAGGACCGGTCTTAGTCGGCATCGAGATAAGGCACCCAAACGACTACTACGCTTTGATTGAAAGAATGGAGCGTAAAGGCTTCACCTATATCGAAATCAATAAAGACAAGCAACTATTTAATCTTTTAATTTAAAAGTTAACAGGTGAGAAGAATTTAGAATTCAGTAGTCAGTAGACAGGAGTGGAATAATTGTACTCCAATTATTGAAGTTTACAAGTTTTTCGAGTAAACTTTTCACGAGAGAGTAGGTAATTTAATTTAGAATAGTTCTTTTGTTAAAAAGAGAGGTCAGTTTCTATGAAGCATCTTTCCGGTAAATCCTATAACTATAAGAAGTTTAATCCCGCTGTTGATAAAAAAAACCTCATGCTTTTATCCGGCCTTATTTGGAGTGGAATAGGGCTTTTTCTCTTAAGTCTGGCTTATAGATGGTTGTTAAACTTCGATGACATTATCATATATTATCTTGGAGGATTCTTACTGGCCTTCTTTATTCATAGCTTTGGTTTTAAAAAAATTGCTCAAAAAAACATTAATAGAATTTTAAATATGAAAACAAACAAAATATGGCTTTTCGCTTTTCAACCATGGAAAAGCTACGTAATCATTGTTATTATGATGTCTTTAGGAATTTATCTGAGAAACTCTTCTATACCCAAAAACTATTTGGCAATCATATATTTCGGTATTGGCGGCGCACTATTCTTATCCAGTTTAATATATTACAAAAAATATTATAAGCTTATACCACAATAGCACGCTATTAAAATAACCCCTGTGCTTAACTCCGTTCTGAAATTGCTAATATAATTTAAAAAGCTGTAATGTTAAAGACTGGCACGCAATATTTTCCAGTTGATTCTATGCACACATCATAGCAGTTGTTACAATGAGCCACTGCTTGAATTGCAGAATGGAATTGTAGCAAGTATTTTTAGTAAAATATCCAAAAGCAATATTCCAAAAAGTAATAACAAAAGCAATAACAAGCAATTTCATAAAAATTCACGGAATTCTAAGCTACGCTCACTAAACAGTGTCCAGAAAACTGAGAATGGCTCAGTCTAGAACTTGAACCTTTCATTGAACATTTGTTAAAAAGCGATTCTGTAATTTTTGATTTTTAGGGTAATCATTCATGACAATACTTGACATCCCCTTCCACCCAATGTAACATCGAAACATTCTAAAGTGGAGGGGATTTATACATGCGACAAATTGGTCCAGAATGGATGAAGTTGGCAATGGATCAACGATTTATTGAAATGGCAAAACAAGCGGGAAAGCAGAAGGAGATTGAACGGCTACAGATCAGACAGAGAGAAATTGAAAAGAAGCTAAAAGATGAGCTGTCCCAAGCTCATTTTGAAGTAATTCTCGAATATGAAGAAATTTTGAACTATCGAAGTACCCTTGAAAAGGAATGGTTATATTTCGCCGGATTGAAGGATGGGATACAATTGGTGAGGGAGCTAAATAAGCGTTATTAAGGCATAAAAAGTCGCATTGATGAGGCGTTCCTTCATAATGCGGTCTTTTTGTTTTGGTATAAATTAGGTATCATCGTGACAAAAGCCACCAGTATTTGTGATTTCCTTTGGTAGGGTTGGATAGATCAGCGTCCCTCCATCCTCAGAAAAATACTATCACTAAACCTTCCTTATTATTCCGCTTCATCAACTTCCTCATAATCATTTTCAACCAGTTTAATCATTTCTGATGACTTGATATTAAGTGCCTTTGACAATGCAAACAAAGTTGTAATGGTCGGTTGATAAATCCCACGCTCCAACATCGAGATGTAAGTTCGGTCAAGATCACTCCTAAAGGCAAGTTCCTCTTGGCTCATCGTCCTCATTTTTCTCATGGATTTTAGAACTTTGGCGAAAGATAACTCTATTTTCATTGAAATCCCCCTTAAATAATTTATCATGATGTATTATTTGGTTATTTTCCACGTAGTATACTCTACAAAACGGTTTATTTTAGTGATATTTTGTAGTACTATTGGACTATAAGAGTTTTTTCATCAAATAATGACACCATAAACACCCTATTGGTTAAATATTATCGAGTTATGTCGAATTCGAAGAATATTTTACAGGTTATCTTTCGATGTGCAGTTTCAACATTTTACTTAAGGGAGATGATTCAATATTTGCTAACTTACCAAAATTGAGGTGAATGTCTAAAACATCTCCCAATTAAGAATATTTTATTTTACATATTTGGAGGGTAAATATGGCGAAAATCATGATTGTTGACGACAACCCTTCTATTCGCTTTTTGATCTCAGCTTTAGTTACTGATGCAGGTCATGAAGTTGTTTTACAAGCAAAAGATGGGCTTGAAGCTTTAAACGCTTACTTTTATACAAATCCCGATTTACTGATAGTCGATTATCAGATGCCAATAATGGATGGCATTTCTCTTATAGAAGAGATCTCCAAACATGATCCTAATCTTAAGGTACTAATATGCACAGGTTCAGTTGAGGAGTTAAAGTTTGATTCAAGAAAGAGTAAGGATGTTCAGGTAATCACTAAACCGTTTGATAATGACGAGTTTATCGAATCAGTTTCAGCAGCATTAGAATCTAACTTGAGCAGTGGCCGATTGTGAGGTGAACCTGTTGACAGATCATATCAGCGAGCAAGAGATATTGAAGTTATTGAAGATACTTGATCAAGATTCTCGATTAGAGGATGGACGAGAAAGGGTATCTTCATTAATTGGTATTAATCTAGATGATGAGGCAATGGATGGCTACATTAAGGTTGAGCATGGAAAGATTATGGTCGGAAATCCTTCTAATGGGGGTAAGATCCCGACTATCAAGGCAAAGCCGCCAGTCAAACTATTTGTAGATGGGCAAGAGATCAGTAAAGAAATAAAAGTTTCATCTGAAAGCGTCATTGAGTGGAATATTGAAGAAAAGCCTCTGTTTGAACTGGCAGTGTCGGAGGATAAGTTAGAAGCTTCATTGATCATTCATCGTAGTAAGAGATATGCTTGGTCTTTATCTGATCAAACTCCATCAGTGAATGCCCTGATTACTTCCGAGGAAGATACATCAATCATTCTGGAAACTGTGAACCTACAGGATATTCTTACGGCAATTGAAAATATGAACATCAAGATGAATCTTGATGTGGCAGTGATTCAATCAGAAATCCTTCAGCTTTCATTTCAACCTGTAATCATCGCCAAAGGAAAAGCTCCTGTTCAAGGTCAGGATGCTCAATTGGATCTGTTCTTTTCGGAAAACATTGAAAATATTTTCGCAGAAGTCAGAGGTTTTATTGACTATAAAAATCATTTGAACATTCCTTCTGTTAAATCTGGGGATGTGATTGCAAAGAAAACGCCGCCTATAGAAGGGCAAGCGGGGTATGACGTGTTTGGAAACGTGTTATTTCCTGATCCTGTTAAAGACATTCGAATAGCAGGGAAGAATAACGTGGAAATTACACCTGATTCCATTGTGATTGCACTGAAAGAAGGGAGACCACGAATCACTGGGAATCAGATCAAGTACTTTGATATCAATACTGCTTTTATCGTATCAGGAAATGTTGATTTACAAACCGGCATTATTGTTTTTTCCGGTGACGTTATTGTCTACGGTGATGTCATGGATAACATGATTATCGAGTCTCTTGGTAACATTTATGTGTCAGGAAGTGTTTTCAACTCGACCTTAACCGCTACAGGTAGTATTGCAGTGAAAGGAAATGTTATCGGAAGTAACCTATATTCGGGGTATTTCGGAATGCTCTACAACAGGCTGTATAACAATTCCAAACAATTAATGGATATTTTTCAAAAAATGACGGAAAGTGTTAAATTGTTAATGAGCGTAATTAGCAAAAAGAATATACAGCTACGATATGGTCAAGCGCTATTGTTAATTGGAGAGAGTAAATACCAACAAGTATGGGACATTGTGAGGGAATTGCTTAACGTGATCGCGAGCCTTCAGTCTCATAGCAAGAATAAAGATGATCTGCAAAAACTGAAAAATTATTTGGAGTTATTTTTACAACCAATCAAAATTGTTGAAGTGCTGACTGCCCCGAGAATGGAAGATTTCATGCGTGTTTTGAAAGAAGCATTTATGAGAGTCGCATTAAGTCAGGAATCACAAGTACAGATTAATATTAACCAGGCTCAGAACTCTACTTTAAAGTCGAATGGGGATATTTTGATTCGAGGAGAAGGCATTATCCAATGCGATCTATATTCGACAGGCAATATTATTTTCTTCTTGGACAACTCAGTATGCCGAGGTTCGAAATTGGAAGCAGGAGATACCATCTCCGCTATGTATGTTGGCGGAATCACTGGCGTAGGGACAAGCCTTAAAGCAACAAAGAAAGTTATGGTGAAGAAAATGTTTGAAGGTAGAGTCATTATTGATCGGTATAGTACAGATATATTTGAGCCGGTAGAAGAAATGACGTTTGACCGTAACAGCATTAGACAACTAGTTTAAGAAAAGCGGGTGATCCATATCGGAAATACTTGGTTCATTGGGAGAAAATTAAATAACAATATTTATTCAAGGCAAGGCAGTTTGCTTTTACCTAAGAACAGTATATTAAATGATCATCATCTGTCTCTCTTGCATAGACACGGTATAGAATTATGGAGCGAGGATACTAAACTTGTCACAGAATTAATTATGGAAAAATCGATATCTGAAGTTCAAATGATTTATGAGAATATCCATAACAATAAGGAGAAGCTTTCAAACCGTCAGATTCAGAATCTGATTCTACCGAAAATTCAAAAGTTAAGTGTGAACACAAAATTGTCCAGTATGGTAATTGAATTGCGGAAAAAAGATAACTATACTTTCCGACATTCAATTGGAGTCGCTGTCCTCTCTTACTTACTCGGCAAATGGTTGGGGTTGAAGAATGAGGAGCTACAAGATCTTGCAGTCGCAGGAGTATTGCATGATCTTGGGAAGGTGAAAATACCTGATGAGATCTTAAATAAGCCAGGCAGACTTACCAATAATGAATATGCTGAAATAAAACTTCATGCCAAATATGGTTATGAAATGGTTCAACATGTACCAGGCATAACAGAGCAACAAGCTTTGGTTGCCATCCAACATCATGAAAGAGAAGATGGCAGCGGATATCCTTATGGGATTTCAGGTAGTGAAATCACCTCCTTTAGTAAAATTGTAGCGGTTACAGATGTGTTTCACACCATGATCTCAGAACGGGTCTATAAGAAACCTGTTCCATTATATCAAGTGTTTCTGGAGATCTATCAATACTCATTCGGAAAATTCGATCCGAAGGTCGTACACTGTTTTATTTCCAACGTGATGAGCAGACTGATCGGAGATTCTGTTCGCTTGACAGACGGTCGAGTGGCGACAATTATTATGCTTCATCCAGATGATCTCATCAATCCGTTGGTTGAGGTTCAAGGAGAATATTGTGATTTGCGGAAGTCTGACAAAAATATCGCGGACTTTATTATTCCTCATCTACTCTGCCAAGGATAAGGGAAGTTCTATTGAACTAAAGAACGTGAGACAAGACGTAAAAGATTTGTTTGAAACCGTTGGCTTTTCAGAGTGATTGATTCTTTGCTTAAGGATTAATCAAGAGATAGATACTTTTGCGACTTCGACTTAATTTCTTTCTTTTTATTCGTCATTTGTCGAAATAGGTCGAAAATTGTAACTGATTTCACAAAATTTCACCTTTTAATATTGTATAATAAAGCTTATCATTAGACATTTGAGATTGTTGCAAACCATGATAAAGGCAAACTTAGCCGAAAGGTAAGAACGCAAATCCCACGGGTCTAAGGTTCAAAGAACTATGATAGCCAGGTTGCCGAAGGAGAAGAAGAAAAAACGTATGAATGAGAAAAACCATTTAGATCACCAATTAATCAAGTTAGCTTTTCAACATTCATCTGATGCAGTAGCTCTAATCACTGTTGAGGAGACAACATTTAGTTACGAGTATTTAAATCCTGTTGCACAAAGCATAGTCGGTTTTAATGAGAATATTTATGGAAAACGATTTGAAGATATCTATACAGAGCAAGAACTTGACTTGAGATATCCACTATTTAGACAAGTTGTGATGAGTTGTCTGGAAGTAATTCAGGATAACATATATACTTTAATTTCGGGGGCTGTTATAGAGAAAATTGCTATAACGCCTATTTGTGTTTCCGGAAAATGCACACATCTTTTGGTCGTAGCAAAAGATATTACCGAATTGGAAAAACAAGCTGACCAAATAACAATGACAGGAAATCTGGTCGATTCTATTCTCCAAAGCACTGCAGATGCCATCGTTATTGGAGACCGACACGGAATGATAATTAGAACGAATGAAAAATTCAAGGAGATTTTTGGTTGGGACGAAGATGATCTCAAGGGCACCCAATTTGGTGATGGACCCATTATTCCTACGGATAGAAAACATGAAGGAATGAAACTGTTTTCTGATATTAAGGAGGGTAAACAGATACGTAGTTTTAGAACAAAAAGACTGACCAAGTCGGGAGAAAGCATCGACGTGTCGATCAATTATTTCCCTATCTTTAATGGAAAAGGAGATATTGTAGGGGTGACTGCATTCTTACGCGATATCAGGCAAGATTTAATGACAAAACAGGCTTTAAAGGAATATGAAAAACTACTGAAAGAAATGGCATTTAATGATTCGCTTACAGGGTTGCCGAATAGGAGGATGTTGGAGGAACGCTTTCAACATGAACTTAGTCGTGCAAAACAAAATCAAGGCAAGTTTGCTGTTTTGTTTTTGGATATGGATGGCTTCAAAGAAGTAAATGACACTTTAGGTCATGACATAGGTGACGACATCATTGTTCAATTTTCAAATTTGATAAGAGGATGTTTAAGAGATTCGGATACGATGGCACGATTAGGCGGGGATGAATTCGTCATCTTATTGCCTGATATTCATTCCCTTGAGGATATTCGTGTTATTGCAGAAAGAATGATAACTAGCGCAAATCAACCTATTAAGATCAATGGTCAAACAGTAGAAGTTTCAACATCGATAGGGGTATCCATATATCCAAAGCATGGAGATGACCTAAAGACCCTTTTGAAACTTGCCGATAACGCTTTATACCAAGCGAAAAGTGCCGGAAAGAACTGTCTCTACTTTAATTCATAATCCTACAAATAGACACCACCATGAGCTATATAGCCTCCCCCTGGTATTTGGCCAAAAGTATGGCGGGTACGTCTCCATCAAAAAGGATAATCGGACCTTCTCCGGCATCAATTAATTTTGTTTCCGAATTGCTAATCCAGCCATAACAAAGATTCCGGTTGTATCTGCTTTTCTGCTGTTATAGGTTCTGGTTAGCTCTACCGGGATTCCTCTTCCGGGAACACTGAAATCACTTTGCTGTCATAAAAGGCTCTTCAAAATACCATATTCTAATGCTTTAATCCACTTTAATTTCCAGAACATTAGCTTGATTGGCTAAAACAGGAACTAAATCAATACTCTCGCCTTGTTTTTCAACAGAAACGATTTCGCCATTTCCTGCTTTAGCACTATAAAATACTTTTATGTAATTTATGGGGGAATATCTCGTTCAAAAATAACAGGTAAAAAATAGTATAAAAAAATTTTTTCTAATTTCTGTAACCGTTTTCTTTATGATTAAACTACGGATGTAAGCGCTTTGAAATTGTTTGTATTATTGGAATAGTCTGAAATTAACGGTTGACTGAGGCTGTGGATGGTATTAAAATAACAACAACTCGAACTATTAATGAAGATTATTCAAGCGTTTTTTTATCAGAAGGGTATCTAGGGTTCCGATGTTTTTGTCAGAAAACATGACAGGTCCAAGCGATACCAACACCTCTGTAAGAAGGTGTACACCGTGAGGATAAAAGCCTCTGCGGACAGGTTCTGAACAGATATTCGTTCTGTTTACAGCCTCTCCGTGGAGGCTTTATTGTATCTACATTTTGTTTTTTTCGGAATTTTAAAACAATTTTAGGAAAAGAGGAGATTAGGATGAGTGGTTGGATTTATGTAAATGATCAATTGGTTGAGAAGGAAAAAGCGGTTATTTCGGTTTATGATCATGGTTTCCTTTATGGAGACGGAATTTTCGAAGGCATTCGAATGTATGGAGGTAACGTCTTTCGCCTGCGTGAGCACCTGATTCGGCTTAATGACTCTGCTAAGTCGATATTGTTAAAACTGCCCTATTCGCTAACTGAGCTGGAAGAAATCATCGTCGAAACATTAAGAAAAAACCAACTCTATGACACTGCCTATATTCGCTTAGTTGTTTCTCGTGGGGTAGGTGATCTGGGTTTAGACCCTTACAAGTGCTCTAAACCAAACTTAATTGTTATTGCTGAACAGCTGGCACTTTTTCCTAAAGAGCTGTATGAAAAAGGTATTTCGATGGTCACAGTTCCCACAAGACGAAACCGACCGGATATTTTAAGCCCGAAGGTGAAATCGTTAAACTATTTGAACAACATTATGCTTAAGGTGGAGGCTACGCTGGCTGGAGCTAATGAAGCATTAACCTTAAATACGGAAGGCTATATTGCCGAAGGCTCGGGGCAAAACATTTTTATCGTCAGAAATGGTGAGTTGTTAACACCTCCCTCTTACGTTGGTGCATTAGAAGGAATTACGCGAAGCGCCATAATTGATCTGGCTAAGAAAAAAGGTTACAGCGTTAAAGAAGAGCCTTTCACAAGGCATGATGTCTATGTAGCAGATGAAGTCTTCTTAACTGGAACTGCCGCCGAAGTAATCCCTGTTGTAAAGCTTGACGGTCGGGTGATTGCTGATGGTCTGCCGGGAGTTACAACACTTACTCTCTTAAACGATTTTCGCAATTTGGTGGTTGAAGACGGGGTAAAAGTTTATCCGCAAGGTGAGTATCAAGCGGGGTAGATAAGTACTCCGAAAAATAGCTAGGAGTGAAAAAAATGCGTAGCGAGATGATTAAACAGGGTATCGATCGGGCACCTCATCGCAGCTTATTGTACGCCGCTGGAGTTAAGCCAGAAGATATGGATAAACCGTTTATCGGGATATGCAATTCATATATTGAAATAATCCCAGGACACGTTCATCTAAACAAGTTCGCCGAGCAGGTTAAAGAGGCGATACGTGAGGCGGGTGGCGTACCCTTTGAATTTAATACAATCGGTGTAGATGATGGAATCGCTATGGGACATATTGGCATGCGTTATTCGCTGCCAAGTCGTGAGCTAATTGCTGATTCTGCCGAAACAGTGATTAATGCTCACTGGTTCGACGGGGTCTTTTATGTTCCCAACTGTGACAAAATCACACCGGGTATGCTGATGGCAGCGGTGCGAACAAACGTCCCTGCCGTTTTTGTCTCCGGAGGGCCGATGGAAGCCGGAAAAACAAAAAGCGGCGCTCCTCTCTCTCTTGCATCTGTCTTTGAAGGTGTAGGAAGTTTACAAGCAGGAAAGATGACTGAAGAAGAGTTGCAAGAAATTGAGTTAAATGCCTGTCCAACCTGCGGATCATGCTCAGGAATGTTTACCGCTAATTCGATGAATACCTTAATGGAAATGTTAGGAGTTGCGCTGCCGGGAAACGGAACAATCGTTGCCACTTCTTCCGATAGGCAGCAGTTGATTAAGGAGGCTGCCAAACATTTAATGCACCTGATTAAAGAGGATATTAAACCGCGAGACCTAATAACCAAGGAAGCGATTGACGATGCCTTTGCATTGGATATGGCAATGGGTGGCTCGACAAATACGGTATTGCACACCTTAGCAATTGCCCATGAAGCAGGCATTGAATATGATCTAAACGAGGTTAATCGAATTGCCGAGCGTGTTCCCTATCTTTGCAAGATAAATCCTGCTTCAACTTACTCTATGCAGGATGTTCATCAGGCAGGCGGTGTAAGTGCGATTATCAATGAGCTATGCGGGATAGAGGGGGCCATTCATCAAGGGCGGCGAACAATTGCCGGAGTTTCCATTGGCGAGCAGGTTAAAGAAGCAAAGATTCTAAATGAACAGGTAATTCGCCGAAAAGAAAACCCCTATAGCCAAACTGGGGGGCTAGCCATCTTATTCGGAAATTTGGCGCCGGACGGGGCTGTTATTAAGGTAGGTGCCGTTGATCCGTCGATTACGGCATTTACAGGTCAGGCGATAATTTTTGAGTCGCAAGAGGAAGCGCAAAAGGGGATTGACAGCGGTTTGGTTCATGAAGGACATGTTGTTGTTATCCGTTATGAAGGTCCAAAAGGGGGCCCCGGGATGCCGGAAATGCTGACACCCACCTCAGCAATTGTCGGCAGAGGGTTGTCGACACAGGTTGCCCTTATTACAGATGGTCGATTTTCTGGTGCGACAAGAGGAATTGCGGTTGGTCATATTTCTCCGGAAGCTGCAGAAGGTGGACCTATTGCTTTTATCCAAAACGGCGATACTATTCAAATTGATCTGCAAAAACGTTCAATCAAGGTCCTATTAGAAGATGAAGAGTTGCTTCGACGCAAAGTCGATTGGCAACCTCCCGAACCTAAGGTAAAAACAGGTTACTTAGCACGCTATGCTAAGCTGGTAACCTCAGCAAATACCGGGGGAGTTCTTAAGCTTTAGCAGGAAGTTGCCGAGAAATGCTCACAACACAGGAGGTGGAGTTAAAATGAAAACAATTGAGAAAAGCAAATCAGCTCTAACACCAAAGGTTTTATCCGGTTCCAGAATGCTGGTTGAAGCCTTCAAAGAGGAAGGCGTTGAAGTTATTTTTGGCTACCCAGGAGGGGCAGTATTAAATATCTATGATGCACTATACGACAGCGGAATTCCTCATCTGCTGACCCGTCATGAGCAGGGCGCTATTCACGCTGCCGAAGGATATGCTCGAATTTCAGGTAAACCGGGGGTTGTTATCGCCACATCGGGTCCTGGTGCCACAAATATTGTAACCGGCTTAGCAAATGCCATGATGGACTCTTGGCCGCTTGTGGTCATAACCGGGCAGGTTCATTCTCACGCACTTGGCACCGATGCTTTTCAGGAGGCTCCAATTCTGGGAATCTCGATCCCTGTGACCAAACATAACTTTCAAGTGCAGGACATCAACAAGTTAGCGCAAACGATTAAAGAAGCCTTTCACATCGCTACAACCGGAAGACCTGGGCCGGTTCTAATCGATATACCGAAGGATATGACTGCTCAAACAGGGGTTTTTGACTATACAAAGGAAATAAATCTTCCCGGATATGTACCAAAACCCAGACCAGAATCATCAGCTATTAAGCAGGTAGCACAGGCAATAAAGCAGGCAATGAAGCCGGTAATCCTTGCCGGTGCAGGTGTTCTGCACGGAAAGGCAATGCCAGAATTAAGACTGCTGGTGGAGAAAACTGGCATACCAGTAGTAAACACTTTGCTTGGCTTAGGCACTTTTCCTCAAAACCATCCGTTGTTTTTAGGGATGGGTGGAATGCATGGAACTTATACCGCCAATATGGCGCTTTATGAAGCAGATCTGCTGATTAACATCGGCGCACGTTTTGATGACCGATTAACCGGCAATCTGCAAGACTTTGCGAAAAATGCCAAGGTAGCCCATTTCGATATTGATCCGGCAGAAATCGGCAAGATCGTACCGACCAAATATCCCGTCCTTGGCGATGCCAAAGAGTCTTTAATACTGCTGTTGCAGGAAAAGCTGACTTCCTGTGAAAATAGCGACTGGATTAAGTATTTAACCCAACTAAAAGAGGAGTATCCACTATGGTATGTTGAAGATGGAAAAACGTTAAAGCCACAACGGATGATTCAAATCGCCCATGAGTTGACAAAGGGCGAAGCTCTAGTCGTTTCTGATGTTGGTCAGCATCAAATGTGGACCGCCCAGTTCCATGCTTTTAACAAACCAAATAGCTGGGTTACCTCTGGGGGCCTAGGAACAATGGGCTTTGGGCTTCCGGCAGCAATTGGCGCTCAAGTAGGCAATCCGGAAGCAACGGTATTGGCAATTTTAGGCGATGCCGGCTTTCAAATGACTCTGCAGGAGTTGGCGGTCTTAAAGGAATACAATCTGCCGATTAAAGTAATAATTGCCAACAATCAAGCAATGGGCATGGTTCGTCAATGGCAACAATTGTTTTATCAAGAGCGCTATTCGGAAACGCTGCTTCCCAATCAGCCGGATTTTGTCAAACTGGCTGAAGCATACGGAATTAGCGGAGTAACCGTTGATAAAGAAGAAGATTTTAGAAACGCTTTACAGCAGGCACTAGCGACAAATGGACCGTTTTTAATCAACTGTCGTGTCACGCCAACGGAAAATGTCTATCCAATGGTGCCGGCTGGAAAAGGAATACATCAAATGGAGGGTGTAAAGCCATGAAAAGAACTATATCCTTGCTTGTAAACAATCAGATGGGTGTTTTGAATCGCTTGACTAATTTATTTTTGCGAAAGGGACTAAACATTGAGAGTTTAGCTGTTGCTCCGGTAAACGATTCGGACATTTCTTTAATGACGATAATTGTTCATGTTGCTGAAGAAAAAGAGATTACTCAAATTAAGCTGCAATTAAATAAGCAGATTGATGTTATTCAGATTACCGATATATCTGAACAGATAGCGTTGTGTTAAAAAGCGGTTCATTGGAGGCGATTTGCATTTCATTATGGATTCAGATAGATGCCGGAGGCGATTTGCATTTCATTATGGATTCAGATAGATGCGGAGGCGATTTGCATTTCACTACGCGCTCCGACGTCCGTTGCTTTCTATTGAATGAATCAAAGGTAAGAAAGCAACTCCCATAAGTCGCGCTTAAGTGAAATGCAAAT